>LKMJ01002135.1_pt1 | contig 17994 bp, 14 predicted proteins | sample 643391 | NCBI WGS metagenome assembly LKMJ01 (sample SAMN04112250, study PRJNA286221) | soda lake metagenome | biome: soda lake; feature: Kulunda Steppe; material: water; isolation source: sample PL-Br10 brine of Picturesque Lake | place: Russia: Kulunda steppe | collected 2010-07
GTGTGACTGAGTCGCGATCGTTTTCGATGGCGTAGTCGATGGCTTCGCGGATGAGTCGTTTCGAGCCGAACTCGGTGATTGGTTTGATACCGATGCCGAGTGGGCCGTCGTGGATGATGTCGTCGATTCCCATGTCGTCCTCGATGAAGGATTTGACCTGTTGGACTTCGTCAGAGCCAGCTTCCCACTCGATACCGGCGTAGACGTCCTCGGTGTTCTCTCGGAAGGTGACCATATCCATTGCGGATGGGTTTTTCACTGGTGATGGGACTCCGTCGAGATGGTATGTTGGGCGGACGTTTGCGTAGAGATCGAGTTTTTTCCGCAGTGCAACATTGAGACTCCGGAAGCCAGCACCGACCGGCGTGGTGAGCGGGCCCTTGATCGCAACGCGGTGTTCGCGGATGAGATCGACAGTCTCCTGTGGCAGGTTCTCGCCATATTTGTCGCGCGCAGCCGCGCCAGCGTAGACACGAACCCACGAAATCGATCGGCCGGTGGCTTCAGCAGCAGCGTTAAGAACTTGTTGGGCGGCTGGACCAACGTCGGATCCGATTCCGTCACCGTAGATAATTGGAATAATCGGGTTGTCGGGAACGTTGAGTTTGCCCGTGTCCTCGTCAGCGAGGGTAATTTTCTCGCCGTCTTCAGGAACTTCGATCTGATCAGTAGTCATTATCATCTGAGTGTTGGGACAAGTACATGAAAAATCAAGCGTTTTCTATTGACGCTGTGTTCCCTCGCTTTGTGGAAGTGTCGCAAACAGAAACACCGAACTAATACTGACTACAGCAAGTATAACGAACCCCTCGTTAGGAATCCCAATATCAAAGAGATAGCCTGTAACCACTGCGCCTAACGAACTGAGCATCAGAAATATCGTTCGAACAAGCCCAAATGCAGTTCCTCGAACATCCGGATCAAGATGCAGCGCAATGTAATTGTTTGCAACTGGACCCACTCCAAGCCGTGTTCCTAATAACAGTGACATGACCCCAAGGCCAATACTCGAGTCAATAAACGGAAGTGTTGCCAATGTAAGCACACTAAACATCGACAGTGCGACTAGAACAACTCGCTCACCGAACGAATCTGAAAGTACGCCTGCACCCCACTGTGAACCGGCAGCACCAACGAAGAATGCACCAAAAATGAGCGTTGTCGTGGTTGTTGGAAGCGATTTAATTGTTGTAAGATACGTCGGAAGAAATGTGGTAACACCCTGATACACAAACAGTGTAACTGTTAATCCAGCCGTCGCCCGAAACACTGCTGGTTTTCGAAGCTCATTTTGAACTGTCCGGACCCACTGCCATGACAGCTGTTGTGAGTCACTTGCGTCGATCGGTGACCCATTTGGGACCCAAAGCCACAACGCAACAACAAGCAGTGCAAGGGCAGGTGCTGAAAATCCAATCCCTAATCGCCATCCAACGGCAGCAGCGATCGAACCCGCTACAATTGGGATCACTGTAGAGCCAAGATTTCCTACTGCAAAGGTTATTCCCAGTGCGGACCCGCGGCGATCTGCAAACGTTTCTGTAATGATGGTTATTCGTGGTGGTGCATACAATCCCGAACCGATTCCAAAGAGAACTCCACCGAGCACGAACACCACAAATGTTGGGGCAGTAGCTGTAATGAGTACTGCACTAAACGTCAATACCGCACCACACAAAAGCACGGTCCGCTCGCTCGTCCAATCTGCAAAGATACCCGCCGGAAACTGGGTCGCTGCATAAGAAAGCCACAACAACGTAATAACACCACCCATGATAGTGTTTGTCGTCTCAAAATACGCTGTAATCGATGGAAGGAGTGCTGGAAACACAAACCGTGCCCCAAGTAGCAGCGCCCATCCGATTGCCACTGCAGCAAGCATACGGCGTGGCTGTGGTCGGCCTCGATATGTGTACCCTTCCGAATTGGCCATTAGTTGGTTGGTGGTGAAACTGCAACAAATCGATTTTGTACGTGTTCACCGTCGAAATGACGGCACGCACACTCTGCAAGCGTTTCAACAATCTGTGTTCGGGCGACAATAGAGGAGGCCGCAATATGCGGTGTCACGATAACGTTTTCAAACTCATGAAGCGGTGAATCCGCTGACAGCGGCTCACTCTCGAACACATCAAGCCCTGCCCCCGCAATTTTGTCTGCTGACAACGCCTCAATCAGAGCGGTTTCGTCAACAATCGGCCCACGGGCAGTATTCACAAGCACAGCATCCGATTTCATCCGATCGAATACTTCTGAATCAATCAGTCCACGTGTCTCATCTGTTAATTCTGCAGTTACAACCACTGCATCTGATTCGGATACGACCGTTTCTATATCGGTGAGTGTTGCACCGGTAATGTCTGTGTCAATGTCGTGTACGTACGGATCACATGTGAGCACCTCAACATTGAATCCCGACAGGAGCCCTGAGAGTCGGCTTCCGACGTTTCCAAATCCGACAATACCCACTGTTGTTCCGGTAACTGGTCGAGAGTTTGGAATCGAATCTCGCCACTTCCCGTTTCTGAGCGCATTTCCGCCAATGCGGACATTCCGTTTTACAGCGAGGAGTAGTGTTAGTGCGTGTTCTGCAACAGAGTGTGCGTTCATCCCAGGTGTATACACGACAGAAACACCGTTGTCTGCCGCTGCATCAAGATCTATACTATCAAGCCCAGTACCGATCTTACAGACAAGCGATAGTGAGCTGTTTTCAAAGACGTGTGCTGAGACTGGGAGGCGAGAGGTTGTAAATAATACATCTTTTCCAACAAGAGCGTTGATGAGTGCATCCTCCGTATTTTCAACTCCAACTGTTGTCTCAAACCGATCGTCTAACCCGTTTAAAAGCGGCTCTCGTGGCTTTACATCTTGGTCAATGAGTGCGGAAATTGAGTCAGTGTCTACCATTTCACTTGCTCACTGATCTATTCATCACCGTCAGCACTGGAATCTCTGAATTAAGGAGTACGGATTGTGTCGTACTTCCAAAGAGCGCCTTCCCGGTTGGGGATCGTTTTCGGCTCCCAACGACAATATATGGGGCCTCATTTTTGTCGGCGTATTTCACAATCTCATCTTCGGGAGAGCCAACAAGCCCAACTGGTGTATACGCATCGACGACTCCATCTGCGGCATCGTCCGCAACTTCTTTTGCGACCGATCGAACGGTGTCGAGATCGATTGTTTTTCCGGTTTTATCCACATTTTTTTGTTCCATCTCTCTGAATTTTGACTGCGGAAGTACATGTACCACAGACAACGTTTCGTCGAATGCTCTGGCAAGTTTGGCAGCTTCAGTCAGAAGACGGGTTTGGGTACCGCTATCATCTACAGCAACAATTACTGGCATATGTATCAGATAGAATGACGTGGTGGCTCTTATAACTTACACCTGCATACGGCAATATATACGCGCATATACGAACGATACCATATGTAACATGTACCACACCTTTGCGGCTGTGTCTGTGGGTTCCGATAACTATTTCTAATGATAAATTGTCCTTGTATCTAATGCCTCCAGATAGAGGAACACATAAACATATATTAGGTGATATATCTAAACTCTTTTCGATTCAGGGTATTGGCGTGGTCTTGGCGGTATTGATACTTATAATTGGTATTATACTTCCTTCCGTTCCTGGTATCCCACACGATAGCCAACTTGTTCTTACTGTATTCTTTTTTGTACTTGCACTGTGGCTCTCAAAAGCAGTTCCGTATACTATCTCAAGTGTTCTCGCCATTGTTCTGTTGTATGCACTCGGAATTGTAGATACTTTTGAGGATGCTGCAATTGGATTTGCATCAACGCTCGTTTTCTTTTTGTTTTTATTACTAATGCTTGGACAGACCATTTCAAAAGTTGGTCTTGATAAACGTGCTGCACAACGCCTTCTGTCCGCACAAAGTACGCCAAAGGAGACTGTACGATCGCTCGCTTCAAACGTCCTACTGCTCTCATTTTTAATGCCATCAGCAGTTGCACGTGCAGTAACATTTATGCCTGTTGTCAAAACGCTCCGTGAGACGTACCAACTCAGATCTGATAGCAATTTTGAGCGGTCATCATTTCTTATTTTAGGCCATGTAAACCCGATTGCATCTATGGCACTGATGACTGGTGGGGGGATGGCGATTATTACGTCTCAGGTTATCAATGCTAACATCCGAACAATCACATGGGTTGAGTGGGCTATCATTATGATCCCACCTGTTGTGCTGTTGTATTGGTTCTCAGCGATCGCTGCGACTCGGATATATAGCATCGACGATTCATCTACGATCGATACACAGGATACCCAGTCCTCAACGGATTCCGCAGTTGATGGTGAACTGACCGAATCAATATTAAATGATGAATCGCTCTCTGTTACCCGTGAACAAAAAATAGTTGGGCTGGTTATGATTGGCGCTGTCATTGCGTGGATTATCGGCTCATTTACTGGTGTCCCAACAATTGTACCAGCCGCAGTTGCGGTTGGTGTGTTAGCACTTCCAGGCATTGAAATCATTACGAAAGACGATGTTGCAGACGTTAGCTGGGGGATTCTTTTTTTAATTGGAGCGATGTTTTCGATCTTGGAAGTGATGGAATCTACCGGAACGCTTGAACTTCTTGTTTCCACGATTACCGTGTACATTCCATTTGGTGCAATGGCATCTTGGCAAGTGGTTGCAACGCTTTTGTTTCTTGCAGCGGTTATTCGATCGTTCTTTTCTACAGCCTCTGCAGCGATTATTATTGTCCTGCCGATTGTCTTGGAATTTGGTGCAGCGTTAGGGGTTAATCAGCTCTACCTTGCGCTCTCTGTGCTGTTACTTGTTGGTTCCACCACATTCCTTCCGTTCAATACAACATCTGTACTGCTCTCATTTGATCACGGACCACTCACAAATCGTGATGTCTTTATTTTTGGTGTCGTGACAATGTGCTTTTCCGCTGTTGTTATTGTCTTCTCATGGCTTGTCTACTGGCCGCTTGTGATTTAATGGCTCGTCCTCGATTTTGTTGCGCTGATCAGCTCGATGTATCCGGAGGTAGACGAAACTAAATTAGAGTAGAAGGCCGACTCGAAATTTGTTCGACAGGATATGATACTCTCTTCAAAGATTCAAGGTAGGATTCCACGGGTCACCTGACTTGTGGTGGGGTGCAGGCGCATGTTTGATCAGCGCACTAGCATCTCATATCACTTTTTTAGGGACCTGATTCCAGTCAGAGCTGTTGTCTATGGCGAGCTGCCAGCTGATCTGCTGGCAGAGCAGGGTGAGTGGATGGGGATATACCGCTGAGATATATCCAAATAATGCGGCTTTCGTGTTATACAGCGAATATCTACACCTGCCTGTGAGAACATGTTGACAATCTCTGCTGTTTTGAAAGTCTGAGCGCAGCAATTCAATCGGTGACAGTAGTGTTTGCTAGCGGTTTACGATCGGAAAACGTGGCCCGATAGCGGCGTGCCAAGCGGGGTTGCCCTGGTTAGAGGGCAGTCGGATCAGCACTCATCAGAGCTTCATTTGACCCTCTCAAATGCCGACCCCAGCGTCGAGTGAAAGAGAGAAATTGGATGTGTTGTGGCACGATTTATTGAGGTAAATTAGGGGACAGTGAGGCGAGACAGAATAAGTGCGTAGTTGGCAAGGTCATCTTGACCACCACCATTTTAGCTAACGTGATCACTGTGTTCGTGAAGCAGAACATATTCGGCACGAAGTATCGTCAGCCTCTCGCTTCGTATTTTACGTTTGATCGGTCGAAACCAACGCAACCCCGTGATAGTAGTGTATTATCTCAATTTACCACTGAGATGTGTCTGCACCCACATACTACTCAACATAGCGCTAACATTGTATAAAATATATTCCGAATTGCGTTGTATACATCGATTGCGCACGATGTATTGGGTGCCTCTGTAGCCTGTCAATAAATAATAGATCGAGGTCGCTATCCAATCCGTTTCTCAAGCGCTGGTTTGACAAACGGTCCGAAAAGGATGGCAATAATCATTATCGAGATGATGAACGATAGCGGTTGTTCGATCGGATTAAGGAAGATGAGATAGGAGCCGTCCGATATCTGTAACGATCGCATCAGATTCTCTTCAGCAATCGGCCCAAGAACGACCCCTAAGACGAATGCAATAATCGAGTAGTTGTACTTAACCATCACATAGCCAATGATACCCAAGACTAACACCGTCCATACATCTACCCAATTACTACTCAGGGTAAATCCACCCACGATCGACAGTACGATGATCATCGGAATGATGTAGTGAGTGTTGATTTGTGTCAGAACGCCAAGTTTTGTAACAAGGAATACACCGAGCGTAATAATCACAATATTCCCGATAAGTAGTGCAAGTAGGAACGTGTACGTAAGGTGTAGATCTGCTTCGAAAAGCTGTGGTCCAGGTCTCAGCCCGTGCATGAGCAGCCCGCCAAGAAGGACTGCTGTCGATCCACTCCCCGGAATACCGAACGCAATTGTTGGAATGAGCGATCCACCAATTGTTCCGTTGTTTGATGCCTCCGAAGAGATCACACCGAGTGGCTCTCCAGTACCAAATGTTTCTGGGTGTTTCGAACTTCTCATTGCCTCCCCGTATGCGAGGAAGTTTGAGACTGTTGCACCTGCACCTGGAATTGCACCAATGAGCATTCCAATGTATCCGGACTTGATAACCGTAACCGGATGCGAGAATGTCTCACGAACGCCAGAGAGAACATTACCAGACATGTCGATCGAAGAGTCTGCGATGCCACCTTCTTGGCTGGCGAGTTTGAGCATCTCTGCGATTGCAAACATTCCAATCAGGGCTGCAATGAAGTCGATCCCATCATATAATGCTAAGCTGCCAAATGTATAGCGGAGCTCAGGCGAGTTAGGCGCAATTCCAATCGATGTGATTAGCAGCCCGAGTGCACCCGCAACAAGACCCTTCATGACAGATCCTTGGGCAACAATTGTAATCATTGATAAGCCCAAAATCGCCATCAAGAAGTACTCAGGAGATCCGAACAGCAGTACAACCTCAATCAGAATTGGGGAGATAAGGATCAGCGTAAAGACTCCGATGAATCCTGCTATTGCGGATGCTGACGCAGACATTGATAATGCATCAACGGCTCTCCCCTTCTTTGACATCGGGTAGCCATCGAATGTGGTTGCTGCTGCTCCACCAGTCCCTGGTACATTAACGAGAATCGCAGCAATGCTCCCACCGTACATTGCACCGCTGTACATACTGACAAGCAGTACAATAGCGTTAACGGGTCCAAGCGGAAGCGTTAGCGGAAGGACAATTGCCATTCCAAGTGCAGACCCAATCCCCGGCATTGCTCCTGCCAGAATACCGAGTACGAGCCCAACCATCACCCATGCCGGTGTTGGCCATGTGAAGAGTATATTGAACGCTTCAAGCATTGCGGCAAGTGCGCTCATTTAGAGTACCCCATCAGTGAAATAAATTTCCCCACGATCCAATGGTACATTCAGTATTTCAAAGAACCCATATGCAATGAGGATTGCCACGATAACTAAAATGACTGTAATGTGTAACTTCACTCTAAACCACCGTGTGTACACAATCACGAACAACGGTGTTGCGAGGAAGATTCCAATTGTGTACCCGAGAAGGCCATATCCAAACGCGGAGAGCCCAGTAAAGAATGAGTCATTAATTGGACGGCCTACAGATGACCCTGTCGAGTCTTCTTCTTTTTTATCCTCTTGCTCTGTCCGCTTTGCGGCTTCCTCTTGTTGTTCGGCAAACTCTTCATCTGCAGTGAATACTTCGGTCTCTTCAGCGACAAATTTTTGAACTGGTCCTGGAAGGTACTTCTGAAAGAGCAACAATAGCGACCCAACAAGCACAACGCTCGCTGTCAAGCGTGGGAACCGCCCTGCACTTGATATGCTGAAGTTTGTTGTCTCCCACAACATAAATCCTGAAACTAATACAAACCCGATCAAGAGCAGTCGCTCAAGCCCGATCTTTTCCGCCAGTAGCCGTTGATACCACGCCTCTGATGTCATATCTGGTTAGTGAATTTTGTGTGTTGGTTGTGTTCCGATACCATATGTAAATTAATGACTGGAGGGCGTCCTTAATAAAGGTATATGATCAAAAAGGAAGCTCTCAGTTTGCTGCTTCTCGAACTTCTTCGAGATCAACGTTCTCTGGAATGAGTTCGAATGCATCACGAACTGCATCGATCGCACTTGCTGGGTCACCGTACTCAATAACGTTACCGGTGTCTTCTCCCCACTGTTGGACCTCATCAGTGTTGAGCGCGTGTTCGAGTGCCTCCGAGAGCGTTTCGGTGTGCTCTGCGGATGTCCCTGGCGGTGCGTACATACAGCGCCGAAGCTCTCCAAGGTAGTCAATACTCTCGTAGCCAATATCAGTCAGTGACTCAAGATCTGGGAACACACCAGTTCCGCTGCTTGATAAACAGACAACTGTGTCTAGTCGACCATCCTCTACAGCACCTTGAGCTGCGGTATCGGTACTGATCGCACATGGGACCTCATCTGCAACTGTTGCTTGGACTGCAGGGCCGGATCCGTCATATCCAACGTATCGGTCCCACTGGAAGTCATATAGATTCTGCATCAAGAGCGCGAGCACATGGTCAACACCACCACGTTCTTTGCCTGAGAAGATCTCAAGCTCACCGGACTCGTACCGACTCATCATGTCATCGAAGTCCTCAATCTCATACTCGGGGTTCGCAACAATAACGAATGGTGTTCGTGCGTAGGACCCGACACCTTCGAGCTCCGCCATATCGTAGTCTGTTGGGTTGACCATCGCGGACACTGGTGTTGATGGTGGGTTGAATCCACCAAACGTGTGGCCATCGTTGTCTGAATAGTACAGTTCACCAGTTCCTCGGAGGGATGCTGCACCAGAGATGTTCTCGATCGCAATGTTTGTATCGAGGTAGTCGGCCATTTGTGGAATGACTTGTCGCGCGAAGGTGTCGGTCCCGCCACCCTCTGAGAATGGGATGATGTACCGGAGGTCGCCACTTGGGAACTCATCAGCGTCACCGTTGCCACCGTTGCCGCCGTTGCCGCCATTACCGCCATTACCGCCATTACCGCCGTTTCCGCCATTGCCACCGTTATCGTCACCAACACAGCCAGCAAGGCCGAACATAGCTGCAGCGGATGCTGCACTACCATACTTTACAAACTGTCGTCGGTCGATTGAATCAGTCATGTCTTTGTCTGCCATACTCGTATCAACACTAACATTAAATAGTTAAATACATTTCGGTTAGGCCAGAAATTGAAAAATAAATACTATGTTGTTAACTACTCAAAAATCTCTCAAAAATATACTCAAAAATGAATTAAACTATACCTACATAACTCTACGATAGTGTGTACAAATAGTAGTACTGTGGAATAAAAATAGCAAAGCTACAATTAGAAGAACGTAAATTCGCCGTCTTTGACAACGAGTTCGCCATCAAGCTCTAACGTTGGCTCGGCCATCATTGCGTCAAAGTGAACTGGTGCACGGGTGGTGCCTCCAAGGTTACTGCTTGTCCCGATACCAAAGTGAACGTTACCGTATCGACCGTGGTCATTCGAGAACCAGCCATTGAAGTCTGGACATTCTGGGTTCATTCCAACTGCTAGCTGTGCAATGTTATACACCGCTGGGTCGTCATGCTCTGCCCACACGCGGGCGATTTTATCTGCCTCTTTTCCACCATCGACGGAGGTTACAGCACCATCTTCGATCTCCATCTCAACTGGTGTCTCCAGAACACCAATATCGAGATTTGGAATCGCTCCATCAAAGACAACAGTACCATTGGTTGTACCCTCTACAGGAGCGATGTTGGACTCAATATGGACCAATGCAGTAAATTCTCCTGGCTCATCTGCAATACCTGGATGTGCATTTCCGTCTCGCCCTTCCAACCCAACTGTTACATCGGTACCTTGTGGCGATGTGACGCGCGCTTCACTTGCCTCAGTAAACTTTCGTGCCATCTCTTCACAGTGTGGGCGCATGCCTTCATAATCTGCATAGAGACCACCGGTGACCAGCTGCTCAGGAGTGAATTTGACCATACTGATGGCCCGTGCACCGTTTTCTTTTGCCTTCGCAACAGAAGTCGAATGTGTAATCGATCGATGTACAGGCATAATGATGACATCCGCTTCCATCATTGCAGCAGCGACGGTTTCATCCGGCTCGTTACCGTCATACTCACGAGGGTCCATGAGTGTCATCGTGACGTTTGCATCGCGCTCTTTGGCTGCACCAGCAACTCGCTCTGCAACATTTGCAACCTCCCAATCGGAAACAACAAGCACATCTTCACCCGGCTGTACCGCAGCACAGGTATCAACGACGATACTCGCGCCTTTCATTTCTTGTACTGATTTCATTTCACTCGAACATTCCGATGACGCGTATAAATAGGTTTCTGACTAAGCGAAATTCGGTACTGTAGATATACTACCACAATTTGGATTACATACTGAATTGTACACAACTGTCGGAAAGAAAACGCTACACACTCGCTGATTGTTTGACTGTGCCACAGAGAGCTATTGGACACATTATGCGATACTCTGACTGTGATGACGAAACACATATTACAATGGCTTGGTAAGTACAACATGAGCTATGACTGCCAGTAAAAACCATGATGTAGTGGTTGTTGGTTGTGGAATCGCCGGACTCTCTGCTGCAAATCGCGCCGCAGAACTTGGGTTAGACGTTGGTGTCTTAGAAAAATCTCCAAAAGAGCACCGAGGTGGACACACACAGTACAGTGAATCATTCCGTGTTCCATCAACCGACGCGGACCTCGAACAGTTCGGCTATGAGTTCGCAGTCCCGGATTACAGTGCTGATAACTTTTATAATGACATCATGAAACAAACAAACGGGAAAGCCGACGATGATATCGCCCGTACACTCGTTGATAACGCTGGTGAGACTGTTGAATGGCTCACAGAGCGTGGCGTCTCCTGGGACATGGAGCCATTAAACGTTGGCTACACTGTTGCACGGACGTTCTTTGATGGCGAAGAACTCGTCGCAGATCTTGTTGATGCTGCTGAAGAAGATGGCGCAACGTTCTACTACCGTACCGAGGCACGAGAACTGCTTATTGACGATGATGGCAGCGCAGCAGGCATCAAAGCACGAACTGACGATGGTATCGTTGCGTTCCACGCTGATGCTGTTATTGTCGGGGCAGGCGGATATGAATCGAGCGAAGAAAAACGAACCAGATACTACGGCTCTGACTATGATGCAATGACCGTTCGTGGAAGTAGATACAATACTGGAGAGGGCATTGATATGCTTCTACAGGCAGGTGCCAACGGGACTGGACAGTGGGGTGGTGCACATATGGCACTGATCGATCGCGGTTCACCAGCGTTTGAGGGTGGTGCAAACCGAGTTGACGGCTATCAATTTGGTGTCCTTATTAACAACAACGGTGAGCGGTTCTTCGACGAGGGTGAAGATGCACGGGCACACACCTACGCGAAACTTGGACGGATTATTTTCGAGGAGCCCGGACACGAGGCATTTATTGTCATCGACTCACCGCTCAAAGAGCATATGCGTGCAACTGGCCCGTCCGACCCAGTCGTCGGTGATACTGTTGCGGAAGTCCTAGAGAAACTTGGCTGTGACAACCCACAAACGGGAGCTGAAACCGTTTCGGAATTCAATGATGCGTGTGATCCAGGTGAGTTTGATCCTGATAATCTTGATGGTAACAGTACTGACGGGTTGGAGTTAGAGAAAACAAATTGGGCTCTTCCAGTAGATGAGCCACCGTTCTACGGCTATGCGGTCACTGGTGGTATCACATTCGGATTTGGTGGTGTAAAACAGGATACGCGTGCACGAGCACTCGATACTGCTGGTCGTCCGATTGAGGGGCTATACGTTGCCGGAAACACAACCGGTGGCCTATTCTTCGATAACTACCCTGGTGGGACCGGACTTTCCAACGCTGCAGTGTACGGGAAAATCGCAGCACAAGAGGCAAAATCACTACTCGGTGGTGAGCAATGAGCGATCAAGAGTCACTCCAGTGTGCAATTGTCCGTGGAGGGACAAGTAAAGGGATATTTATTCGTGCAGATGAGGTTCCAGACGAGAATCAGGATGAGGCGATCCTGTCGTTGTTTGGTAGTCCAGACGATCGACAGATCGATGGACTTGGTGGAGCAACATCAACCACATCAAAACTGATGATTGTTGGCCCGAGCGATGATCCTGATGTAGACGTCGAGTATACGTTTGGTCAGGTTGCAGTGAATGAATCCGTAATTGATTATGGTGGTAACTGTGGAAATCTAACCTGTGCTATCGGTGCCTTTGCGGTAGATGAAGCACTTGTTACGGTTGATGACGATGCAGACTCAGTAGAGCTTGCCCTCTTGAATACAAATACTGATACATACATCGACCAGCACGTACCACTTGTTGATGGCAGTGCGGCCACAAAAGGTGATTTTAAAGTGCATGGTGTTCCAGGCACCGGTGCGAAGAACCACACAACATTCTTAGACCCTGCTGGAGCCGTAACCGGTGAGCTGTTCCCACTCGGCGGACCAACGATCGAACTTGCAGTTGATGGCGAGCCAGAGCCGATCGAAATGAGCGTCGTTGATGTTACAACGCCGATTGCATTTGTACGTGCAGCTGATCTCGGATTGACAGCAACCGAAGGTCAAGAAGAGATTGATACCGATGAGGAGTTGCTCGATCGTCTCGAACGGATACGCGGTACAGTGTGTGCTGAATTGGGGCTCGTTGATGATCCTGAACGTGCATCGCTTGAGTCACCTGGCTATCCAAAACTGGTATTTGTGGCTCCACCAACAGGGTATGAAACAGCCGAGGGGACGGCTGTCTCTGCAGATGAGGTGAATCTCGTCGCACGATACATGAGCATGCAAAAGCTCCACCCTGTTTATGCTGTAACAGGTGTTTCATGTACATCATCTGCTGCACTACTTGAAGGGACAATTCCAAACGAAGTTGCAGAGCTCAGTGGTGAGACGGTTACACTTGGGCATCCAAAAGGAACAATGTCAGCTACAGCATCGGTTGATACCGAGACCAACACCGTTGAAGCAGTCACCGTGTATCGGACACAACGTCGCCTGATGGATGGAACTGGGTATTATTAATTAATCTCCTGTAGGCTTGGCGCTCTACAGATGGGTCAAGGGGCAGTGTCTTGGGGCGTGCCCCCAAGGTATTTTACAGGGATTGGCCTAGAAGCCAAACTATATTTTAATGGACTTCTCATAGTAGAGTGGACCAACCATGTTAGAGCTAGAAATGGCTAGTGCAGCAAAGGGTATCGTCGAAGACTGTCTTGATGTTCAACCGGGCGAAGAAGTACTCGTCATTGCAGACCCTCGAAAAGTGGGGGTTGCACAGAGTATTGCAACCGCAGCCAACGCAATTGATGCAGAAGTCATCACCGCAATCATGCCGCTACTTGACAGCCACGGCAATGAACCACTTGACACGATTGCAGATGCAATGGAAACCGCAGATGTTGCGTTTACCTGTACGAGCCATGCAATTACCCACACCCGTGCGAGATTGCGTGCCGCTGAAGCTGGAACACGGATTGGTGTGCTTCGCTCCGTCACAGAGGACATGATGGTTGAAGGGGCAATGACAGTTGATTTCGAGATGCTTCGCCGGCGGACAGAAGCACTTGCAGATATTATCACAGATGCTGAAACAGCACACGTAACGAGTGACAAAGGAACGGATGTCGAATTCAGCCTCGATGGCTGTCAATCGTTCTCGTTGGATGGATACTTCCACGAGGAGTACGGCTTTGCAACGCTACCACCTGGGGAGGCACCAACGCATCCGAAAGAGGGTACTGCAAACGGGACGATCGTTATCGACGTTTCGATGGATAACCTTGGTCAGTTAGATGAACCGATCGAACTGACGCTTGAAGACGGTTTCGTCGTTGATGTTAACGGCGGTGCAGATGCAGACGCCTTAGAGACAATCTTCAACGAGAATGATGACAACGGCCGTAACTTAGCGGAGTTTGCGATTGGAACGAATCCAAAAGCAAAACTCATCGGAAACCTCGCAGAAGATAAAAAGAAAGCTGGAACGATCCACTTTGCAGTTGGTGACAATGAATCTCTTGGTGGGACGACAAAGAGCGAAATTCACTTAGATGGTGTAATTAAAACACCAACAGTCCGACTCGACGACACTGTGATTGTCGATGAGGGTGTGCTCCAAACCGATCTCCTGGAATAATTTTTCCGCATAACTGTTCACACTTTTTGACTGTTCATCATACATAGTGGCAACTTCGAACCACGCTATACTTAAATATCTATCTGGGGCGCACATTCCTATCCCGTATTATGGGATTCGATACAATGTTTAGATTTTCATTGATATTCATTTGATATTGGAAAAAATGGTATTGTTCTGAACAAAGCCGCAATAGTGTCAAAGCATGGCCTTCAATATAAAAAATAGTTATATATAGCTTGTTTTCAGATTCCGAGATATTCTAATCCTGTTGTTGAGATACTGCTTTGCAGTACTACAACGCCATCTATAATTAATTATAACACAGAATGCATCCCGACATGCGGAATTTTAAATACCTCTGTCGGTATGCTCAACTATGACAACCCAAAACAAATCGACGGTCAAAACGACACAAAAAACGTTCGAAATAATTCACGCCCTCCAAGAGCTTGGTGGTGCCCGGATTGATGAGCTTTCCGAATATCTCGATATGGCTTCGAGTACAGTACACCGTCATGTACAAACGCTCTATGAGATAGGATACATAACCAAAGAGGGCGACCACTATCACTTAGGTATTCGATTTCTAACGCTTGGCGGCCATGCACAAATAAGACTCCCAGCCTTTGATTTAGCAAAAGAAAAAGTGGACCAGATTGCAGTAGAGACGAACGAACGAGCTCAGTTCATTATCGAAGATAATGGAGAACGCGTCTACGTTTATACACAGGCAGGAGCAAATGCAGTTCAAACCGATGCGACTATCGGAAAGCGAGGACCGATTCACGCAAGCGCTGCAGGCAAAGCAATACTTGCAGCACTCCCTGAACCTGAATGTAAGGCGATTATTGGTACTGAACCATTAGAGGTGGTGACTCCACATACGATTACAGATCCAGAAGCATTGTATAAAGAATTAGAGACTGTACGGGAACGTGGTGTTGCATTTAATGATCAAGAGTCAACAGTTGGACTGCGGGCTGTGGCTGCTGCAATTTCTGGTGCTGATGGACGTGTACATGGTGCGCTCAGTATTGCTGGCCCAGCACATCGAATTAAAGGTGATCTCTTTCGATCCGAGATCCCAGATCTGTTGCTTGCAGTCACGAATGAAATCGAGCTTAAATTAGAGTATGCACAGTAGTCCAAGTAATTTTGTTCATCCACAGATTCTGATTTATTGATTGGTTGAGTTGGTTGTGGACGGCTAAAAACACTAATATATGTATCTGCATTATATAATTTATATCAGAGTAACTTTACAAGCGTATGCTTGTAATAGGTTTATTTACGTCAATTCAGAATTTATTGGGCGAGACGGGTAAGCATCTATCGTTGGCGACTGCATCTTGATCACCAACATTGTTATCCAGCATGGTGACTACCTCGTAAAGTGAGAGTTGTATGTAAATTCTATCCTTCTTTGACGGTCCAATTTTACTTTACATTAGCTTCCGGTGATTATTAGTGTAGTACTATTATTTATATATGATTTGTGCAATTATATACTATGTACATGCAAACTGCACTATTTGCACGTTCCTCCTTTGTTGATTCAATCTCTCATATTGCTGGGGGGTGGTTGAACTGTGCCTTCTAACACCGAATCACTCACACATCAGATTCCATCTGAGTTCACGTTCCAATATGCACCTGTTGAGATAATATACGGCCGTGGCTGCGCTACGGCACTTTCAAAGACATTGCAAACACACGGTTGGAACCGTTCGATGGTTGTCTGTGGATCGAATGTGGCTGCGAACACCGATGTAATGGAGCCAATCAAACAGGGACTTGGGGACAACCTTCAGATTATCTTTGACCAAACGACTCCGAACAAACGACTCAAAACGGTTCTTTCAGGTGTTGAAATTGTCCGTGAGAACAATATTGATGTACTCATTGCCGTTGGTGGTGGAAGCTCACTCAACGTTGCACGAGCAATCTGTTCAATCGCTCCATTAAATCGCGAACACGAATGGGTTGAAAACATGATCTCTGAGAACGGCGTTATCCCATCTCCTGATGAGCATACGGACCCACTTCCATCTATTGTTGTTCCAACAACGCTTGCAGGGGCAGACCTCTCTCCTGGCGGGAGTATCTACTACAGACCGACGACCCAAACCGAGTCTACAGTCTCAATATCGCGTGCGAGTATCTCGGATGCTCGGCTCCGAGCAACAGCAGCCTACTATGATCCATTATTGTTTGCATCGACACCAAAAGGTGTCCTTGCATCTTCTGCAATGAACGGGATTGACAAAGGAATCGAGACGCTCTATGCCCGATCGTCAAACCCGATTGCAGAAGCGCATGCATTTAATGGGCTACGGTATTTCTCACAAGGCTTGTTAGCGTTTGGAACACCGGATTCCGAAGAGTACCTCGACGCTATTGATTTGGCTGTCGTTGGTGCAATTCAAGTTCAGTATGGGAAACGATCAAATGTGATTCACGCGTTTGGAAACGGTATTTCATCGCAGTATCCAGTCCAACAGGGGGCCGTTCATGCAATTATGGCACCACACGTGCTTGCATCCATTTTTGAACATGTTGATGGACACCGATCGACGCTTGCCACTGCATTTGGCATTGATGTCACTGCTCGGTCCGCGGACGATCTCGCGGATGCTGTTGTTGATCGTGTCACACAGATTCGTGATACGCTGGCGTTACCGACACAGCTTCGGGAGATCGATTCTCTCACACAATCTGATTTTGATTCGCTTGCAGTTGTTATCGAATCAAATTCGAAACTCGAACACGGGCCTTCCGGATATGAGCCAACTGTTGCGGAGATACGTAGTGTACTGGAGGCTGCGTGGTGACTGTTGGTTATTTCGAGACCAATTAGGGATACGCTTGCAGCGTCTCTTCTGCAAGGTGTTCGCCAAACGGGAGCGAGGAGGTAAGCCCAGGTGAGACCGCATTGAGGACGTGTAGCGATCGTGGCCCGTGCTCAACGAGTGGCTGTTTAATTAGCGATCCATCAGGCCCGACTAGCTGTGCTCGGATTCCAGCATAGATTTTTACGAAGTCAGTTTCCTGCACTTCGGGAATAAGCGACTGTGCTGCGCTCACGAAGGCTTCTTTTCGATACGACTTGTTGAGTTCATCAACTGCAACTGAGAGCATCTTTCTGCTCGCAAGGAGTCTCCAAAAGCCACCAAATGTCGCTGTTTGACGGAGATCACCGAGATTGTAGTCCGTGTTCTCGTATGCCTCTCTCCCGAACGCTAACACCGCATTTGGGCCGACAATCACTTTGTCATCACTCCGCCGTGTGAAATGAACGCCTAAAAATGGTAGTTCTGGATCAGGTGCAGGATACACCATTGTATTGACCAGCTCACGTTTGTTCACACGAAGTTCATAATACTCTCCGCGGAATGGTACAATTTGATAGTCGTTTGCGACACCGAACGTTTTGGCGATCGTATCCGCGTGCAACCCTGCTGCATTGATGACAAACGCTGCTGTAATCGCCCCTGTCGAGGTCCGAAGAACATTTCCGGTGGCTGTAGACTCAACTGACGTGACTTCTGTGCCAGTAAATAGATCGACACCCAAGTTTGCAGCATCACGAACGAGCGAGTAGACATACTGTTGTGAATCGATCGACGCAGCTTCTGGACAGTGAAGGGCTGCAATCCCACTGGCATGTGGTTCA
>LKMJ01002136.1_pt1 | contig 17993 bp, 12 predicted proteins | sample 643391 | NCBI WGS metagenome assembly LKMJ01 (sample SAMN04112250, study PRJNA286221) | soda lake metagenome | biome: soda lake; feature: Kulunda Steppe; material: water; isolation source: sample PL-Br10 brine of Picturesque Lake | place: Russia: Kulunda steppe | collected 2010-07
GCATGCTCATGGCCGGTGAGCGCATGGGCAGTCTGCAGGAGGTGGCGGTGATTGCGGCGGGGCTGAGCATTCAGGACCCGCGGGAACGTCCCGGCGACAAACAGCAGGCGGCGGATCAGGCCCATCAACTGTTCAATGATCCCCAATCCGATTTTCAGGGGCTGCTCAATCTCTGGAATGCCTACGAGGAGCAGCGCCAGAGCCTGTCCAGTAACCAGCTCCAGAAGTGGTGCCGTAAGCATTTTCTGGCCTACATGCGCATGCGCGAGTGGCGCGACATCCATCGCCAGATCATGCTGCTGGCCCGGGAGCAGAAAATGACCATCAACCAGGAGCCGGCCGGCTATGACGCGCTGCACAAGGCACTGCTGGCGGGCTTGCTGGGCAATGTGGCGGTGAAGGAGGAGAAAAACCAGTTTCTGGGGACGCGCAACCGGCGTCTGCTGGTCTTTCCTGGTTCCGCGCTGGCGAAGAAACCGCCGAAGTGGATTGTCAGCGCCGAGATTGTTGAGACCAGCCGGGTATTCGCCCGCATGGTGGCGCGGATTGAGCCGGAGTGGATCGAGCCGCTGGCGAAGCATGTGGTCAAGCATCACTACGCGGAACCCCACTGGGAAAAGAAGCGGGCTCAGGTGGTGGCACTGGAATCGATCACCCTCTATGGCCTGACCCTGGTGGCGGGGCGCCGGGTGGGTTACGCCAGAATCGATCCGGAGTTGTCCCGTGAACTCTTCATCCGCCGCGCTCTGGTCGAGGGCGAGTACGAGACCAAAGCCCCCTTCGTGGTCGCCAATCGGGAGCTTACGGAAACCATCGAAGCGCTGGAGGACAAGGTCCGGCGGCGGGATCTGCTGGTGGATGAAGAGACGCTGTTCCAGTTCTATGACCAGCGCATTCCCCGGGACATTGTCAGTGGTCGCCATTTTGAAAGCTGGTGGAAGGAGCTGGATGAGGCCTCGCTCAATGATCTCTATCTGAGTGAATCGGATGTGCTCAAAGGTGACACGGACGAGGCCACCCAGGGCGATTACCCTGACCACCTGGAATGGCATGGGCTGCGCTTTGATCTGGTCTATGCCTTTGAGCCGGGCAGTGAGGCCGATGGGGTGAGTATCCGGGTGCCGTTGATGGCGCTCAAACAGCTCCCGGTAGAGCGTCTTGGCTGGCTGGTACCGGGGCTGCTGCGCGACAAATGCATCGCCCTGATCAAAAGCCTGCCCAAGTCCCTTCGGCGCAACTTTGTGCCGGTGCCCGAGTTTGTGGATGCAGCGCTGGCCAACCTCACGCCCGGTAACGAACCCGTGACGGACAGGCTGGCCGGTGAGCTGGAGCGCATGACAGGGGTAAGGATACCCCCTGAGGCCTGGCACCCCGAGGAGCTGCCGGTTCACCTGCGCATGAACGTTCAACTGATCAATGCAGACGGCGAGATCATTGATCAGGGCCGTGATATTCCGGCGCTGCTTGCGCGCCATGAGGATGAAGCCCATCAGGCACTGGAGGATGCCTTCACCCGGGCCTCGGAAGAGGAAACCGCTGAGCCGGTGAGTGAGAGCGAGGACTGGCCCGGGGGTGAGCTGCCGGAATCGCGGGAAAGCGAGCAGGGCGGCATGGCGGTGACGGTCTACCCGGTGATTGAGGATCTCGGGCGCCAGGTCCGTCGCAGCCAGGTTCTGGACCCGGTGCGCGCGCGCCATCTGACCCGGCGGGGCATTGCCCGTGTCCTGCTCAACCGTCTTGGCAACATGGTCCGCGAGCCTGAACGCCGGATTCCGGAGATCAAGGAGGCCGCGCTGCTTTTTGCGCCCGTGGGCCGCCAGTCACAGTTGGTCGATGATCTGCTGATGGCCAGCGTCCAGCAGCATTTTCTGGGTAGCGGGGAAGTGCCCAGGGATGAACAGGCCCTGAAGGAATGTCTGGACCGGGGGCGGAGCGACTTTCATGAGGCGCTGACGGATAATGCCGTGCTTCTGCGCGACATCCTCAAGCGACATCATGAAGTGATGAAAGGGCTCAAGGGGAAGATTCCGCTGAATGTGGCCCAGAGCATGGCCGACCTCAAATTCCAGATGAACCAACTGATCCATCCGGGCTTCATGCAGGATACGCCTGCTGAATGGCTGAAACAGTTTCCACGGTACATGGATGCGGCACTGATCAGGCTGGAGAAGATGCCCCGGGAAGTCGGAAGAGAGCGGGAGTTCCTGCATCAGTTTGAGCCCTTCTGGCAGCGCTATGTGGAAAGACGTGAGGCATTGGCACTGCAGGGCATTGAGGATGAAGAGCTGATCACCTACCGCTGGATGCTGGAGGAATACCGGGTGTCCTATTTCGCCCAGACTCTGGGGACCGCTGTATCAGTTTCCCCCCAGCGCCTGGAACGGCAGTGGGAGAAGGTTCGACGTTAGTCGATGACAGAGCTGACACCTGTCAAGTTTGTGTTAGTATTTGGCGCATAGACACAACAGCGGAGCCAGCTCGTGACCCAGGCAGTAATCAGCGCAACCGGTCTCTTTACCCCTCCTGAAGCCATCGACAATGACGAACTTGTCGAGGCGTTCAATACCTATGTCCAGCGATACAACGAGCGTCACGCCGGGGAAATTGAGCGTGGCGAGCTCACTGCGCTGGAACCCTCGGCCTCATCCTTCATTGAAAAAGCCTCGGGCATCAAACGCCGCCATGTGATGAACAAATCCGGCATTCTGGATCCGGAACGCATGTGCCCCTATTTGCCGGAACGCCCGAATACCGAATACAGCATCCAGTGCGAAATGTCGGTAAAAGCGGCCAATGAGGCGCTCCAGCGTGCCGGGGTAAAGGCCGCGGACGTCGGAGCTGTGATCGTTGCCTGCTCCAACCTCCAGCGCCCGTACCCCGCTGTGGCGGTAGAGGTGCAGGATGCGCTGGGCATTGAAGGTTTTGCCTACGACATGAACGTGGCCTGCAGTTCCGCCACTTTCGGCATCCAGGCTGCGGTGGACAGCATACGCAATGGGCATGTTCGGGCCGTGCTCGTGGTCAGCCCGGAAATCTGCAGTGCGCACCTGAATTTCCGTGACCGGGACAGCCATTTCATTTTCGGGGACGCCTGTACCGCCGTATTGGTACAGGCCGGGGAGGACGTTGCTCCCGGCCAGGGTTTCGATGTGCTGGGTACCCGGCTCAAGACACGCTTCTCCAACAACATCCGCAACAATTTCGGGTTCCTGAACCGCGCCGACGAATCCGGTATCGGTCAGCCGGACAAGCTCTTTGTCCAGCAGGGGCGGAAGGTATTCAAGGAAGTATCACCGCTGGTGGCGGAGCTGATCGAGTCACACCTGGGTGAGCACAGCCTCAAAGCGGATGATCTGCGCCGCCTCTGGTTGCATCAGGCCAATCTCAACATGAACGACCTGATCGCCAAGCGGGTCCTGGGTCGGACGGCGACCGAAGAGGAAGCGCCGGTGATTCTTGATGAGTATGCCAACACCAGTTCGGCGGGTTCGATCATCGCTTTCCATCAGTATCACGCTGATCTGGATGCCGGTGACCACGCCGTGATCTGCTCCTTCGGTGCCGGCTACTCCATTGGCAACGTCATTGTCCGCAAGCGCTGATCAGGGTCGGGCGAGGTCGCGCAGGGTATCGGGCAGAGGTGTTGGCCGACCTGTATCATGGCTTATCCAGACCATTCTGGCCTCGCCCTCGGCGTAGATCGCCCCGTCAGTACTGCCGCGCACACGGTAGAAGGTTTCCAGACTGGTATTGCCGGCCCGGCCCGTCAGAAGCTCAATGGTGACATCTCCGGGGTAGGTCAGTTCCTTCCGGAATGTGGCTGATGTGGTCACAATGACGGGGCCTTCCCCTTCTCCATCTGCAGTCAATGTGAGTGAATCCAGCCACTGTATACGGGCCTCTTCAAAAAAGCGGAAATAAACCGTATTGTTGACGTGGCCGTAAGCGTCCAGATCGCCCCAGCGGACCGGGATGGGCTGGCGGAATACGGGCTCTTCGGTGTTCGACATAACAACTCCCATTGCGTTCGGCTCCGGGCATTGTAGGAAGCAGCCCCGCCAATGCAATGCTCAATGCACGTGACGAAGCGGATCCACAGATCATGGCAAGGATTTTTCAGCGCCGAATTGGGATGGTAATTGTGCTCGTGCTCGCCTGTGGCCAGGCCTGGGCGCAGCAGGATGCGTTCTCGGAGTCCGCCGAGGATGCGGAAGGGGATCCACTGGCGGGCGATGTGGATGGTGAGGCCATTGTCCGCAGCAGTGCCTTTGACGATGACGATCCCTGGAAACCCCTCAACCGTCGGGTCCATAACTTCAACGAGTTCTTTGACAGCAACATTGGCCGACCTGTGGCACGGGGCTATGACCGGGTCACACCAGAGCCGGTCAGTGGCAGCGTCAGCAACTTCTTCAGCAACCTGGGTGAGTTTTCCAACATTGCCAACAGTCTGCTCCAGGGCAAGGGCGAGTCGGCTCTGATCTCCACCGGGCGGTTTGTGTTCAACAGCACCTTCGGACTCTTGGGCCTGTTTGATGTGGCCTCGTCCTTTGAGCTGCCACGCCAGAATGAGGACTTCGGCCAGACGCTGGGGTACTGGGGCGTCGACAGTGGTCCCTACATGGTACTGCCTTTCATTGGGCCGTCCACGGTGCGCGATTCCGCTGGCATGGGTGTGGACTATTTCAGTCCAGGTGCCTGGGATGCGATTGAGTCCCCGGATTATTATGCGGCCCGGACGCTGTGGGCGGTGGATCTGCGTGCCTCACTGCTGCCACTGGAGCGCAGCATCACGGGAGACCGCTACATCTTCATGCGCAATGCCTACCTTCAGCGCCGGGATTATCTGGTCAACGACGGGCAGATTACTGATGACCCCTTTGCTGACGACGACGATGATTTTCTGGATGACTTCTGAATTCAGGCTAAGATAGAGACGGGTCACCATACTGAGCAGTTCGGGAGCCGGAATGAGCAGAAAGATCTCGAAGTATCGCAAGCAGTTGAGGGAAGCTACCACCTACGAGCAGTGGAAGGCTGCGGCGCTCGAACTGGACTACCTGGAAGGCAATGTCGAGTGGAAAGAGACCTTTGCCTCCGAGCACTACAACTACAACCTGATCTATGACCGGCTGCGCGAATTGCGCCAGTACCACCAGATCGGGGATTACGGTCGCCTGAAACGGGCCATCCGTGAGGGCCTGCATCACGATCTTGGTGACATTTCCAATCCCGCGCTCTACCGCAACAGCTATGTCGGCACCAAGCACCTGATTGAGGAGTACATCAATCAGGTGTGCGACTCCATCAATCTGCTCTGTGACAACCCCGTTCCGGGGCTTCCGGAGAATGAGAAACTGGGCTTTTTCAAGGATACGCTGCTCAGCTACGGCCGGCCGGCTCTGCTGCTCAGTGGGGGCGCGACTCTGGGGCTTTTCCACCTGGGCGTCATCCGCACACTCTGGGAGCGGAACCTGCTGCCCCAGGTGATTGCCGGCTCCAGTGCGGGTGCGATCATGGCGGGCATGCTGGGAACCACCCGGGACGAGGACCTGGGGGAAATGCTGGAACCGGAAAAGCACAACCTCAGGGCCTGGCGCTGGAAGGGACTCATGAACGGGCTGCGCGGTGCCGGTTTCATGGACCAGAAGACGCTGGAGCAGAACCTGCGCGAGAACATCGGTGAGTTCACCTTTGAAGAGGCCTTCCAGCACACTGGACGCTCCATCAACGTCAGCGTCTCCGCCCAGGGTGGCTATGAGAGCGCCCGGCTGCTCAGCGGCTACACCTCGCCCTATATGCTGGTCTGGAGCGCGGCCCTGGCCTCGGCAGCGGTGCCGGGCGTGTTTCCGCCCGTGCAGCTGAAAAAGAAAGACCACCAGGGCGCAACCGTGCCCTTCATGCCCCGCCTGCGCTTTGTGGATGGCTCGGTGGTCAGTGATCTGCCGGTCGAGCGGCTGATGCACCTCTACGACGTCAACTTCACCCTGGTCAGCCAGACCAACCCACACGTAGTGCCGTTTCTCCGAGAGGATACCGGAGAGCGCGAAAGCCTTTCACGATTGCCTGTGAACCTGCTCAAGCAGGAAATGCAGTTCCACGGTCAGGGCCTTTTTGACTACCTGCGCAAGCGGGTGCGTCCGGAGCTGGCCCGTCAGGCCTGCGGTCAGGCCTATACCATCATGGCCCAGCGCTATTATGGCGATGTGACCCTGGCCCCGCGCTATCGGCTGCGCCATTACCGGCGGATGATGTCCAATCCCACGCCGGAGTTCGTGAAGGAAATGATGCTGGAAGGCCAGCGCGCCACCTGGCCGCGGATCTCCCAGATCCGCAGTCACGCCAAGATCTCCCAGACTCTTGAGGAATGCATCCGGCGCCTGCGCCCCCATAACCGCAAGGGTGCGGATCTGCACGTCATCTCCGGCTGAACAGGTGGCACCGGTTCCCCGGTGTACGCCGCCGCGCGATACCGCTATCATTGGCCGGTTGTTCCATCCCCCCAGGACCGCCATTCATGCTCAGTGACGACACCAAGGCAGTCATCCAGCAGGCCTATCGCGAGGTGCTGGCCGGTAAGGGCATCAACGCCCGTTACGGCCAGCGGCTGATGATTGCCGAAATTGCCCGCTATCTGGGCGAGGTGACCGCCAATGACGGCCAGCGCACCTCGGCCCACAAGACCTGCGTGCTGGAAGCCGGCACGGGTACCGGTAAGACACTGGCCTACCTGCTGGCCGCTGTTCCGGTAGCCCAGGCGCTGGGCAAGCAGCTTGTGGTCTCCACCGCCACGGTGGCGTTGCAGGATCAGATTGTGAACAAGGATCTGCCGGATCTGAAGGCACACTCCGGGCTGGAACTGACCTGGTCGCTGGCCAAGGGCCGGGGCCGCTATCTGTGCCTGTCGAAGCTCGAGAACCGGCTTCACGGGGACGGCAATGGCGACAGCGAGACCATGCCGCTGATCATGCTGGATGGGCAGGGCGAAGATCCGGCCGAGACCCGGGCCTTCCATGAAAGCCTGCTGTCGGCCTATGCCTCCCGGGATTGGGACGGTGATCGCGATCACTGGCCGGATCATATCCCCGATGATGTCTGGCGCGGTGTCACCACCGATCACCGCCAGTGCACCAATCGTCACTGCAGCTATTTTGACAGCTGCCCCTTCTTTGCAGCCCGCAGTGAACTGGAAGACGCTGATGTGATCGTGGCCAACCACGACCTGATCCTGGCGGATCTGGCGCTGGGCGGCGGCGCCATCCTGCCGAAACCTGAAGATACCATCTACGTGCTGGATGAGGCCCACCATCTGCCGGACAAGGCGCTCGGTCACTTTGCCGCCTCCCTGGGACTGGAAAGCACCCGGCAGTGGCTGAAACAGCTCTCCCAGAGCCTGACCAGGCTGAATCCCTGGTTGCCGCCCGGGGCCGAGGCCGGGGGACAGATTGAAAAGCTCACGGATCTGACGCGTGAAATGGACCCCCTGCTGGGCGAACTGCACGACTGGCTCGATGAACAGACGCCCTGGGACAGCGGCGACGATGCCCGCAGCGACCAGTACCGCTATCCCGGGGGCGTACTCCCCGAGGAACTGCATGAACGCCTTGATCACCTGCAGCAGATCAATGTGCAGATCACACGGCGACTGGGTGTCCTGGCGGATGAACTGCAGCTGGGACTGGATGAACGCCGTGACGGCGATCTGGACAAGGAAACCGCGGAGGCCTGGTACCCGATTGTCGGGCATTTTCATGCCCGCAGCGAGGAGCAGCTGCGGCTGCTGCGGGCCTATACGGAGCGTCTCCCGGAGACCCCGGCGGAGGAATCCTCAGAAGAGGGTGCTGAGGCGAGTAAACCGGTGCGGGGTGGCCCGGCTCCGGCGCGCTGGCTGGTGCGTCGGGGCGAGAATGAGCGCAGCGACATCACGCTGTTCAGCAGCCCGGTGCTGGCGGACAATGTGCTTTACAGTCGGCTCTGGAGCCGCTGTTACGCCGCCGTGCTGACTTCCGCCACCCTGACCGCTCTGGGCCGTTTTGACCGGCTTCAGATGCGCGCCGGACTGCCGGCGGAGAGTCGCTGTCTGGTGATTCCATCGGCATTCCGATACCAGGAAAATGCCACGCTGGAGGTGCCCAGTACCAGTGTGGAGCCCACGGATTCGGAAAACTTCACCCGTATGCTGGTTGAGCAGCTCCCGGAACTCTGGGGCGATGACAAGGCCACGCTGGTGCTTTTTACAGCGCGGCGGCAGATGCACCGTGTGCGCGATGAGCTCCCGGCAGAGGTTCGTGAAAGAGTCATCACCCAGGACGACTATACCCGGGGGGAAGTACTGCAGCGCCACCGTGAAAAGATTGATCAGGGCGAGCCCTCAGTGCTCTTTGGTGTGGCCAGTTTCGCCGAGGGGATTGATCTGCCGGGGCATTATCTCGAGCACGTGATCATCACGCGCCTGCCGTTCTCAGTGCCGGATGATCCCATTGAGGCCAGTCTGGCGGAGTGGATCACGGAGCGTGGTGGCAATCCCTTCATGGAGATCAGCGTGCCGGACGCCTCGGTGCGCCTGGTGCAGGCAGCGGGCCGGTTGCTGCGCAGCGAATCGGATACGGGGCGGATCACCATTCTGGATCGGCGCATCGTCACCCGTCGCTACGGGCCGCTTCTGCTGGATGCTCTGCCGCCGTTTCGCCGCATCATCGCCGCCTGATCGCTCTTTTCCCTTCCGCGTGGCCAAAAAAAACGCCATCACAGTGTGATGGCGCAAGCGAGGAGCTTAGTAGTGAGAAAAGGAGAAAACTGAAGGCCTGAATTTCAGTGTTCGGTTGCCTTTCTCTGATGTTGTTTACTTTAGGCGGAGAGGGGGCGTAGAGGGATCGTCCAAAGGGCGTAAAAGAGGCGTAAGCGCTCCAGAATGTGATCTGTGTCACAGAATATCCAGTTCCCGCGCTCGTGCCAGAGCCGCCGTGCGGCTGCTGACCGCCAGCTTGCCGTAGAGATTGCGGATGTGAGCCTTAACCGTGGTCGGCGCCACCGACATCTGCCGGGCGATGTCCTTGTTGGACAGGCCCTCATGGATGAGGCGCAGGACTTCGATCTCACGCTGACTCAGGGGCTCGACAAGCGCTTCCTCGGCTGTCCCGGAAGCGCTCTCCCGGGTCCTGGGGGGTGAAGGTTCGGCATCCGTGGCGGTGTCACCTTCCTCCGTCTCTTTGATCAGCGCATCCAGTTCGCGCACAAAACTTCCGGGCAGGGTGCTTTTTTCAAGGCGGCGGTAGATGGCCGCTACGGTTTGCCCTTCCTCGAAAAACAGCCGCAGGAAATGGTCACTGGATGCCAGCTCCAGCGCGCGCAGCAGCATCACGTCGGCGTCCCGCGCATTGCCCTGATCCTCAAGGCAGGCTGCGTACAGGGTAAGCAGCTCAATCAGGTGCTTGATGTGCCGGCCCCGCTCGGTGGAAAGTCTCAGGGGCGCGAGTACGTCAATGGCCTGATCGGGGCGACCCATGGCCCGGTAGACGCGGGCCAGTCCGATGCGGCTCTGTTCCCGGTTGATGGGGTTGCGGTAATCGGTGTTCTCCAGACGCTCCAGCCAGGCACTGCTGCCGGATACGTCGCCCCTGGCAAGCAGGCAGCGCACGTGCAGCGCCTCCAGGCAGGGGGGTTCAAAGAGAATGGCATCGCGCTTCTGGTTCTGTACCCGCTCGGCGTCTTCCAGATGCTCGATGGCTGCCTCGTACTCGCGCCTGGAAAAGGCCAGGTGGGCACGGGTGTACTGGATCACCACATGCTGGCCCGGTTCCGTGCCGCCCTCCAGGTGCGGCAACAGCGGCTGGAGGTGAGTCTCTGCCAGTGTCAGGTCGTTTTTTTCACGGTAAATCTGGACCATGGCACTGTTCTGCCAGCAGGAGACCAGGCGGGGCTGGCGCGGGTCGGTGTGGTAGCTGTTGACCCAGTCCCGGACATGGGTGCCGACCTCCAGAGCCCGGTCCATTTCACCCTGGTAGAACAGGATCCACGCCAGCAGCCCACCGCTGGAGAGGGTAGTGGAGTGTTTCTTCTCCATCTTGCCATGTTCCACCGCCGATTCCAGCGCAGCGCTGGCACTGGCCAGATCGCCCCGGGCGTAGCAATCCAGCCCGATTCCGTAATAGGTTACTGACTTCAGAGGGATGTTGGTGTGGTCGATGTCGCGCAGCACCTGCTGCGTCAGGTCCTGGGCGCTGGAATGGTCACTGCGTGTGCGCGCCATGTAGGAGCGGATCAGCGAGATCTCACTGTGCAGGGCAAGGCCTACCTCGGCATCGTGATGGGAATCGGCCACGCGGCGGTCCAGCAGGTCTTCAAGCTGTTCCAGCAATGGTTCAATGTTGTTGAGCCGGTTGAGAAAGAACAGGGCCCAGATCTGCAGCATCATCAGCCGTGGATTGTGCCGGGTCTTGCTGTCCGGCAGGTACTGCAGCCACCGATGCACCAGCACGTGGAATCCGCCATGGATCAGATTGTTGCCATGCTGCTCAAGCACCTTTTCCAGCCAGTCCCAGTCCTCAAGGTCAATCAGCTGGGTGATGGCCTCCTGCAGCTGATCCTGTTCCAGCAGCCACTGGATGGCCTTGGACTGCAGCTGCTCATAACGCTCAGGGTGGAGCTGGCGGAGCCGGTTGCTCAGCGCCTCCCGGAACAGATCATGGTACCGGAACCACTGATCCCGGGTATCCAGGGGGATGATGAACAGGTTGGCCGAAACCAGATCCTCCAGAACACTCTGGCTGTCCTCGCGCTCCAGCATGTAATCGCAAAGCGAAGCGCAGATGCGTCGGGATATGGACGTCTCCAGCAGAAACCGGCGGATGTCCGGGTCCTGCTGCTCCAGGATCTCGCTCAGCACGAAGTCACTGATGTGCTTGCTGTCGCCGCCGTAATGGATGACGTCTTCCACCGGGCTGGTGTTGTCACGGGTCTGTGACAGGGCGGTCAGCTGCATGGCCGCGGCCCAGCCCTCCGTGCGCTGCCAGAGCTGGCGGACCGAAGAGTCGCTCAGAGCCATTCCCATGTAGTCATTGAAAAAGGCCGCACACTCGGACTCGGAAAAGGCCAGGTCACTGGCGTGCAGATCCTCCATCCAGCCACGTACCCGCCAGCGTGCCAGAGGCAGGGGCGGTTCCGTGCGTGAAAGCAGCACCAGGTGCAGAGCGGGCGGGGCATGATCGATGAGAAACGTAAGCTGGCGATGGATGTCGGCATTGGTGATCAGGTGATAATCATCCAGCACCAGGGTGGCCTGTTCGATCCCCTGCTCAATCAGGGCATTGATCAGGGCGGTAATGGCGCCATCCGGGTTGGCATTGTCCGGATCCGTCAGAAAGCGGTGAAAGGCTTCGCTGGGTTCAAGAACGATGCGCTCCAGCGCACCGATGACGTATTCCCAGAACCGCAGTGGGTCGTTGTCGTGTTCGTCCAGAGACAGCCAGGCAACATCGGTACCGGTATGGTCACACCACTGGTTGATGAGGGTGGTCTTACCGTAACCGGCGGGGGCCGTGATTGCTGTCAGGCGCTTGCCGGGACTGTGGGCAAGGCGCTCAAGCAGGCGCGGTCTCTCAACCGCACGCGGGTCCGCCGCGGGGCGCATGAATTTGGTTGCCAGTAACATAGAGCGTGGGCCCGAATACCGTGTGGCGGCGACTGTCCTGTCTGTGCATTGTCAGGGTTCAGGAGTCCATGTCAAGGCACTGATGTGGCCCGGATTTTCCATATGGGCTATAGTCAGGGGGCCCAGTCGCTCGAGCAAGGAGTCGCAGATCCATGAAGCTGCAGCAGTTACGTTACATCTGGGAGGTGGCGCACCACGACCTCAATGTATCCGCCACAGCCAACGAGCTTTTCACCTCCCAGCCCGGCATCTCCAAACAGATCCGGCTGTTGGAGGATGAATTGGGCGTGGAGATCTTCGCCCGCAGCGGCAAGCATCTGACCCGCATCACGCCCCCCGGTGAGATCATCATCCGTGAAGCCGGTGAGATTCTCCGGCGCGCCGATGGCATCCGCAAGATCGCCCAGGAATTCAGTGACCAGGACAAGGGCGATCTGCGCATCGCGACCACCCACACCCAGGCCCGTTATGCCCTTCCCGAGATCATCAAGCCGTTCATGGATGATTTTCCCGGAGTGACGCTGCATATGCACCAGGGTACACCGGTGCAGGTGTCAGAGATGGCGGCGAGCGGGGCTGTGGATTTTGCCATTGCCACCGAGGCGGTGGATGAGTTCCGTGATCTGATCATGATGCCGGGTTACCACTGGAACCGCTGCGTCGTGGTTCCCCGGGATCACCCGCTGGCGGGGGAGGAGCATCTGACCCTTGAGAAACTGGCCGAGCATCCGATCGTCACCTATGTCTTCGGCTTTACCGGTCGCTCAAGACTGGATGAGGCCTTTGCCGAAGCCGGATTGACACCTGATGTGGTCTTTACCGCCGCCGACTCCGACGTCATCAAGACCTATGTGCGACTGGGGCTTGGCGTGGGCATTGTCGCCGGAATGGCATTCAATCCAGAGACGGACACCGATCTGGTGTCACTGGATGCCAGCCATCTCTTCAAACCGAGCACCACCCGGATCGCATTCCGCAAGGGAACCTTTCTGCGGGGTTACATGGTGGAATTCATCCGGCGGTTCGCGCCCCATCTCAGCCGCGAACTCATCGTCGCGGCTGCGCACCGCACCTCCCAGGAGGAGCTCGAGGAACTCCTCCGGGACGTGGTCATCCCTGTTCAGTGATCGCTGGCAATGATGTTGCCTGCGTGCAGGCCGCACTCTTTCTGGGTGCCTTCCTCCCACCACCAGCGGCCTTCACGTTCATGCTGGCCGGGTAGCACCGGCCGGGTGCAGGGCTCACAGCCAATGCTGATGAAGCCACGCTCGTGCAGCTCGTTGTAGGGGACTTCCATGGCACGGATGTAGTCCCAGACTTCCTTGGAAGACCAGTTGGCCATGGGGTTGAACTTGATCAGAGGGCCGTTGGCGCCGGCAAAAGCCCCATCCTCTTCCACAACAGGCACGTCATTGCGTGTGCTCGGGCTCTGATCCCGGCGCTGGCCGGTCACCCACGCATCCAGCGTGCCCAGCTTGCGCTTGAGCGGCTCCACCTTGCGGATGCCGCAGCACTCTTCATGTCCGTCCTGATAGAAGCTGAACAGCCCCTTTTCATTGACCAGGTTCTGGACCGCTTCCGCGTCCGGGAAAAGCACCTCGATGCTGATGCCGAAATGCTCCCGCACCCGCTCCACAAAACGGTAGGTCTCGGGGTGCAGGCGGCCGGTGTCGAGGGTGAACACCCGGTAAGGAAGCTTGAGACTGTGCGCCATGGCGATCAGTGCCACATCTTCAGCGCCACTGAAGGAAATGGCGATGTTGTCGAATGACTCCAGCGCCGTTTTCAGGATTTTTCGGGGAGAGGCGTCCGCCAGCTCACTGTTCAGTGCCTGCACATCCATAGAAGCCCTCGTGAATGGTCCGGATGGGTGAATACGCCATTGTATCATGCAGTTGGCCCGTTCGACCCGTGCAATTGCGCTTCGCATTCTTTATCATATCGCCGCGCACGCCGCCCGCCGGTGTAAAAAACTGAAAACGAGCATGAGGAGAGGATCGTGGAGCTGGCCTGTCTTGATCTGGAAGGGGTATTGATCCCGGAAATCTGGATTGCGTTTGCGGAAGAAACCGGTATCGACGAGCTCAAGGCCACAACCCGGGATGTCCCGGACTATGACGTCCTCATGCGTCAGCGCCTGGAGATACTGCACCGGCACGGCTACGGCTTTCCGGCCATTCAGCAGGTGATCAGCAAACTGGATCCGCTTCCCGGCGCCCCGGAGTTTCTTGACTGGCTGCGCGAGCACTTCCAGGTGGTGATCCTCTCGGACACCTTCTATGAGTTCGCCATGCCGCTGATGGCCAAACTGGGTTATCCGACACTGCTGTGCCACCAGCTGGAGGTAGCCCAGGACGGTCGCATTACCGACTACCACCTGCGCCAGCGAGACCCCAAGCGCCAGGCCATCCGCGCCTTCCAACTGCTCAACTACCGCTGCATCGCCACGGGTGACTCCTACAACGACACCACCATGCTGGCCCAGGCCGAAGCCGGCATCCTGTTCCACGCCCCGGACAACGTCGTCCAGGAATTCCCCCAATTCCCGGCGGTACAGGACTACGACACCCTGCGCACCGAATTCCTCAAAGCCAGCAATAAACACCAGGATCGGTGAGGGGGTCTCAGGTTGCAGGTCCCAGGTTAAAGGTTAAGACTCTCCTGCGACCTGCGACCTGCGACCTGCGACCTGCGACCTGCGACCTGCAACCTGCAACCTGCAACCTGCAACCTGCAACCCTCTACCTCCCCTCCAACACCTCCATAAACACCCGAATCTTCGTAATCGACTCCTGATACTCCTCTTCAGGCACTGAGTCGGCCACAATACCGCCACCCCCCTTACAGTCCACCACACCATCACGGCACTCCAGGGTCCGTATGGCAATGGTGCTGTCGAAGCCGTTGCCGGGGGTCCAGTGGAAGAAGGAGCCGCAGTAGGCGCCGCGAGGTACCGGCTCCAGCTCCCGGATGATCTCCATGGCGCGGCGTTTGGGCGCCCCGGTGATGGAGCCTCCGGGAAAGGCGCTCAGCAGCAGATCCAGTGGTGTCAGTTCCGGCCTCAGTTGACCACGCACGGCGCTGACCAGATGATGCACGTTACTGAAGGTCTCCAGTGCAAAAAGCGGGTGGGCCTCAATGGAGCCGATTTCGCAGCATCTGCCCAGGTCATTGCGCAGCAGGTCCACGATCATCAGGTTCTCCGCCCGGTCCTTGGCGCTGTGCAGCAGCTCCTGGCGCATCGCCTCATCCTCCTCAGGCGTGTCGCCGCGCCGGCGAGTGCCCTTGATCGGGCGGGTTTCCACGGCGCCGTGCCGGACGCTCAGAAAGCGCTCGGGTGAGAGACTCAGAATCTGACTGTGCCCGGTGTCCAGATAGGCCGAGCAGGGGCTGGGGCTGGCCTCATAAAGAATCGGAAACGCCTCGATGGGCGCGCCTTCGAAAGGAGCGGAGAACTGCTGGGCGTAGTTCACCTGATAGACGTCCCCCGCCAGGATGTACTCCTGAATACGAGCCAGTTTCTGCAGATAGTCCGCCCGCGACTGGGCGGGCCGGAAGCGCTCAGTGAGGCGGAATCCACCGGAGGAGGGCGGCCTGGCGCCTGCCTCAACTGCGGCGATGCGCTCCTGGATCCGCTGTTTTCTGCGATCGGGGCACTGGCCGTCCATGAAAAGCGTCAGGGTGCCGGCGCTGCGGTCAAGCACCATGGCCCAGTCGTATTCGAAGACGGTGATGGCCGGGGTGGCACAGGCCCGGGAAGAGGCCCCAAGCTCCGGTTCACCGTCGCGATAGCCCACAAAACCCAGCTTCAGTGGGAGCCAGTAGTCAGCCTGTGCCGGGGTCACGCCAGAATCCGTTTCCGGAATCCGTTGCCGGGCCGTCTGCTCAAGATGCCGAGTACCCGTCGACTCCTCCCAGCAGCGCACGGGCAGGGCGCAGAGCACCCGGATGGGTGCTGACTGGTCGGTGCGATCGGGCACATCAAAGACACAGCTGCCTTTCTCTCTGCCGAAAGCGTCAATCAGCGCGCTCCACTGTGCTGGATCCAATGCCTGGCTGAACGCCATGAACAGACTCCATTGATGCATACCGGAAACCCGGTTGGCGGGGTGTGGGTGATAGCCGTCACATTTTAGCGAATCGCCACGCCAATGTTACCCACGATCCATGAGCAGGGTGGGTCAGTGAGGCACAATGGCTGCGTATCATAACAACCATTAACGGCGTTTTAACGCCCGGATTTGCAGGAGGAACAATGAAGGTACTCACCCTGATCGCGGTATTGTTCATGATGATGCTGGTTCCCGCCACTGCCTCGGCGGAGGAGTTTACCCAGGAAGATGCCCGGGATATGGCTTTTGGGCAGCTGGATGAGGAGAAACAGAAAGCCGTCCTGGCCATGCTTCAGAAAATGCTGGATACCGGTCTGGAAGAGGCGGAGGAGCTGATTCGTGAGGAAGGCAGCTTTGTGCCCTTCGCCTATGTCATGAATCCTCAGGGCGAAGGTCAGTTCCTGCGCCTGTCGGATGATCAGGAAATGCGTGCCGAGGTTGCCGCCCATGCGGTCCAGCGCGCTATTGTGACCAATGCGTTCCAGGGCAATCTGGTGGCCAGCAGCGTCTTTCTGACCATGGAGGCGCCTCGGGATGGGATGGAGGAACTCGAGGGCGACCTTGAGGAAGAGCTTGGGGATGATCGTGAACTTGATGACGTCCGTTTCCTCATGGTTGAGCAGCAGCATCTGGGCGGTCTGGGCCTGGTCAGCGCCGTGCCCTACTGGCAGGACGGTGGCGAGTGGCATTTCGGCGAACCACAGCAGCAGCAGGTGGACCCCGAACTGCACAATGTGGTCCAGCGCACCTTCCAGGAAGCGGCGGAAGAGCAGGGTGAGGTGCAAGAGTAAGGGGCTGAGGCCTGATGGCGTGCTCATCAATGTGGATTGCAGAGAAGGCCACCAATAGGGTGGCCTTTTTTGTTAAATGAGCCACAACATGTTCAGACGTGGCCAGTGTGCAAACCTGCTGTGATGGGCATCACATTAAGCTCGGATTGTCCGACGTTAGAATTCAAAGCGTCGGGGCAAGAAAGGCCCGACCCACAATAAGAATGCGATTAACGCAACACGATAAAAACTCTTAAGGAGAACAATCATGAAAGGCCTGAACAAAATTGCACTCGCTACAGCCGTAGCAGCCGCTCCGTTCGCCACTCAGGCAATGGAGCCCATGAACGACAGCCAGATGGGCGACGTCACCGGTCAGGCCGGCGTTACCATCGAGCTGGAAACCGCCATGACCATCGACCAGATCGCCTACTCACAGGACACCAACGGCTCCTTCCTGATGGACGACATCCGGGTCGGTGGCTTCACTGAAGGCTCCACGCTGGACCTGTCCGTTGACATCGACCTGCTGGACAGCGGCGATGCGGTTATCGAAGTAGGTACTCTGGACGGTGCACCTGTGCAGCTTGGTATGGACGTGGGCAGCATGGGGCTCGACGGTGATGATGGCGCAGCGACGCTCATCTCTGACATGAGCATGGACATGTTCCTGAGCCAGCTGAACATCACCGCCAACGTGGAAGATCTGGAAGGTGAAGCTGGCGGCAGCGGTTCACTGGACATCAACGCAGCCTTCGCCATTGATAATCTCGACATCGACTTTGATGTGGCCGCTGTGTCTCTGGAAGGCTTCCGCATGGGCGGTGCCGATAGCATGGACACGCTGCAGGAAGGTACTACCGAGGAAATGGGCGCTCTGTCTGAATCCAACCCGGCCGTTGCCAACATGAGCATCGGTGCTGCTGAGTCCATTTCTGGCGAGCGTGACGAATCGCTCACTATCGAGCTGGACAGCTTCCAGGCTGACATGTGGATGCCGACCATCAACGTTGGTGGTGAAAGCGTCGGTTCAGTTGCGATCAACAACTTGAATGTGACCGACACAACCATGTCCATCTATGGTCGTGACTGATCAGAGCCGAGTGCTTTGACTGAAAGAGCCACCCTTCGGGGTGGCTTTTTTCGTTCAGGGCTTTTCCCATTCAGAAGATGAGAACCTCAGGAGAACCCTGGGGTTTTTCGTTTGCATCACCGCGCCGGAAGACTGGCCTGCGTGGGATTAAGGGGTGTTAATCAGGCCACAGTTTTTGCCTTTGGGGCAGGGTTTGGGCATGGGTGAGACGCGGATCACGAAAAACTACCATTGGGTAACGGTAGTATTTGAAGGGTCGGGTCAAAGCCGATCCGTCGACAATAACAACATAATTCGAACAGTGACTATTTTCTCAAGGAGAGAATCATGAAAGGCCTGAAAAAAATTGCACTCGCTACAGCCGTAGC
>LKMJ01002138.1_pt1 | contig 17985 bp, 17 predicted proteins | sample 643391 | NCBI WGS metagenome assembly LKMJ01 (sample SAMN04112250, study PRJNA286221) | soda lake metagenome | biome: soda lake; feature: Kulunda Steppe; material: water; isolation source: sample PL-Br10 brine of Picturesque Lake | place: Russia: Kulunda steppe | collected 2010-07
CGTGTCGACTACACACCCGATGGTGAATACGGTCGAGAATGGCTTCGAGGGCTTCTTTCGGATCTTTCCGACGACGGCCTCGTCCAGATTGAGGAAAAGAATGGCCAAATAATTGCCCGCCTCCAATAGTCTATTTTTGATCCGCTAAACGACTTTTCGAGAGTCGTGGAACGATTTACATACCAGAATGGCTGTGTTATATTTGTTCAGACTCTATGTAGCAAGGGCGGCTATAGGACCAACAAATCAAGAACCAATCGAAAAAAGGGCCTGTCGGCGCACGAGTCGCGGGCTCTGTCATGGCTCGCAGCTGTGTCGTCTCTTGTTGAGACAGTCCAGCACATAGGCCTAGTGTCCCTAATATGTCGTCTATAATACTATTCATGACACCTTTTGTGCGTATTGCTTACGACGTGTCGAGGGCGGCAGTTCCACATCCTCACGAAACTCGGTTGCGTAATCGTCGACAAACGTGTAGCTGTCTCGCGGTGGTCGAGCTACTTGCATGCTATCCTGAACTGCCGCCCGAGCGCCCCAACGAGACGAATCCAGGGGAGTACCACGGGCTTCCAGGCTCCGAGAAGCGACGGCTGTTCTACGAGCGTGGCAACGCATTTCTGTAAGAAGTGCTCTCGACCCACTACGCGGTGTGGATGCTACTCATACCGTAGTAAACTCTATTTACATCGCTTGGCCTAAAGGGATGTTACCCTATCGGATGGTTTTTCAAAACTGACAGGCTGCATACGGATATGCAGACTCGTCGCGCCTGGGTGCTGATTGGTATACTAGCCCTCTGTTGTGTTGGTTTTCTCCTCTCGGTTATCTATCCAGTTGGCTCTGCCACGCCACATGGCGAAACCCCGTCCGCCGAGCGGTTCTGGGTTGCGGATACCGAATCCTACAGTATGACAGGAGAGATTATTGTCGACGGCGACCGCCAGTTTGGCTTCGAAGAGCTGGTGACTGCCAGCGGCGAGCGATACCAGCGCGTCGACGACTCCGAGACCACGACCGAGAGATATCAACCGACTCCGAACGCGACGATCTACGAGCAGGTCAAGATGAGTTCCGATGCGAACGTCGACCGAATGCGAGAACAGATCGAGAGCGACGGGACACAGGAACTGCTCGAAGAGAATCGTAGCGAGGACCGTGTCACGTTCATCGTCGCAACGAGCGGGAGCGATCCGGCTGTCGACTTTGCGAACCCGGCCGCAGTGGTCGTTCAGACCCTCCACGCTGTTGGATACGAACGCGTAAACGACGAATCAGCAGCCCGTGTCGTCTACGAACCACAGGCAGGGTGGTACGGTGGTTCCCAGGGGTATCGTATCACGAACACGACCGGTGAGATACGTGTAGACGCTGAGACGGACGCTGTCGAAGTTGCATCGGTCTCGTGGGATGCGACAAACCCTGCAGACTCGTATGCACAGTACATTATCACTAGAGTAACCAGTTCTGACCCGACATACCACGAGGTGTCGCTCGAATTACAACCTGAAGAGCCAGAAGTGCCCCGGCTATCATGGACGCCTGAAATGTGATGAGAGTCACGTTTATTCCGACAGTTTTCGAGTGTTCTGTCCGAGTTATACTATCAGGATGCAGTTAGAGTCTGTGTTCAAGTGGCCCCAGTTTGCCGGATTATTGTGCATCGCTTGCTCGATGTGTGTCGACTAACTGACCGATATTTCAAACTCAGGTCCGAATCACGGTTCATACACGGAGACTACTGTAAGGGGTTACAAACCAGTGCTGACAATTAACCACGTTCGTGAACCGCCTCGGGATCAATCCCTGTGGCATTCGCCTCGACAGCGTATAAAACGACCTCCAGACGAGCACGAGATGTCCAACAAGCCACTATTTCTACTACTCTCGTGAGCTGACGAATGTGCCGTAGCGGGTGTAAGTTGAGAAATTTGAGATGGGTTGGAAACAAGAACTGTCGTACCGCTACTGTTGGCCAGTAAGCGAGTCATGTAAGGTTTCGGCCTCCTCACGTGAGTCGGTAACAGTGACGAACTCACCGCCCCACTCACTGGCCGCGATACTGTCAGCCAGCCCCGGACTCATCCCGAAACTACTGATCAGTTCGTCGGCGGCGTACAGTTGGATCTCGATCACCTCCGGGTTTTCCAGACCGTCGAGTTCAGTCAGTGCATCTCGGAACGCGGTGGTACCATCTTCGCTAAGGGCAATCGGCACAACCGGGCCCTCATGAGTTTCGGGTTCGTCAACCGTACCGACCATCTCGACGTGGCCGTATCTGACTGCCTCGATGTCGGTCGACCCATCGGAAACCGAGATGAGCCGACGCTCGTCATCCGCATTTGGACCATCGGTTTCGTCTGCCGGCTCGCCGTTGCTCAGACAGCCAGCAACTGAGCTAGCAACAAGACAGCCACCAGCCAGCACGGTTCGTCGGAAGAGCATAATCGTAGTGTAATTTCACCATCTGATAAAATTTATGTCGCTGACTGCTTGGCGTCGACCGGGACTGAACGCTCCGCCGAGTGTTTGGCTGTTCGGTGGTGGTCAGCACGCGTCGGCGAGTGTTCTCCGGCAATGCGAGCTACTCGGTGGAACACCAGTTGTAGCAGGACTCTCACCGGAGAGTCGATCTACTCGCCAGTCAACGACTGCAGAATCAACACGAGCCCGCCGAGTTCGAGAGCCCCGATGACGGCCAACACCGCTGCGTCGGAGGCCTCGACCAGGTGCGAAACCAGTTGCCCCCCAGCGAGCGATCCGACAGTCAACACCAGGATGCCGGCCGCAAGCAGCAGCATCGGTCGACTGCCGTACCGTCGGTAGCCGCGGTACGCCTGTGTGGCGACAAAGCCACCGACGACTGCCGCGAGTCCGTTGACGCCAGCGACAGCCGTCGACGGTGCGATGATCGCTCGGTCGACGGCGACAAGCGGCGCGAGAAACAAGAGTATGCCGCCAGCCACGATACCGCCCAACACGCGGCGGTCTGCGTGTTCGGGCCGTCCGTACACTGCATACAAAACTAGTCCGAGCCCGACGACCTGAATCGCCACGGCAGCAGTATCAGTGAACGCCGAGGACGCGCCCGCTGTCGGCAACGCGATCCGCGCAGAGGTATGGACCGCAGACGCCAGGGCGATACCGACTGCGAGAACCAGCGTCGGTCGGTCGCCCGACTGGCGGTAGCCACTGTAGGCAACGTATGCGACCCACGCTCCGACACCGACGGTCGCTACTGCGAGTCCTATCGCAAGCAGTCCCGCCGCGAGCGATCCGCCCTCGACACTGAGTTCTGACCAGTTCATCGGAGTCCCTCGTACAGTTTCGTGAATCGGTCGACCGCGTCGTCGTCGGTCCGGTCGACCGATATCTGATACTCGCCGTCGACCAGGTCGATTGTCACCCGTTCGAGCCGGGCCGAAAACCGCCGGTAGTGATGGCCGTCCGGATCGAGCGTTTGTTCTGCCGCAAGCAGATCAAGCTCCTGGAGGCGTTCGAGACGCCGGTACACCGTGGGTGAAGAGGCTTCACACCGCTCGGCCAGCTCCGTTGCCGACAGCGGTTCAGTGCTTGTTTCTGCAAGGATCGACCGGGCGTACTCGTCTTCCAGTAGCTCGCCGACTGTCTCGGCGGTCACACGATCCTGCGTGTCGGCCATCCGTCGGCTTCGTGTTCGTTCGCTGTCTGAAAATACCACCGCCCCGAGCTTCCGAGCCAGAAGCTGTGGCTACCGGATTATTGTCGACCACCATGACGGGCTACCCATGACAGCCATCGAAGTTACCGATGTAACCAAACGGTACGGTACCCACGTCGCCGTCGACGAGGTGAGCCTCACCGCCGAGCGTGGCGAGGCGTTCGGCTTTCTCGGCCCGAACGGGGCCGGCAAGTCGACGACGATCAACATGCTGCTTGACTACGTTCGTCCAACGACGGGATCGATCACGGTGTGTGGATTCGACGCCCAAACAGAGACCCGAGCAGTCCACGAACGAATCGGTGTCCTGCCCGAAGGATACGCGCTCTATGATCGACTTACCGGTATTGAGCATCTCCGATTCGCCGGCCGGGCAAACGGAACCGCGGTCGACGAGAAAGCGATTCTCGAACGGGTTGGGCTCTCGACAGCGGACGCCGAACGTCCAGCCGGAACCTACTCGACCGGGATGCAACAACGACTCGCGCTGGGAATGGCACTCGTCGGCGACCCCGAGGTGCTCCTGTTGGATGAACCGACAAGCGGGCTGGACCCACACGGCATCTCGCTGCTCAAACGACTCGTCCGCGAGGAGGTCGACCGTGGAACGACCGTGTTTGTTTCGAGCCACGTGCTCGACCACGTTGAAGCGGTCTGTGATCGTGTCGGCATCCTTACCGAGGGTTCGCTGGTCGCCGTCGACACGGTCACAGGGTTACGCGAGGGTGTGAGCGATGGGACGACCGTCGAGCTGACGGTGTCGACTGTTACTGACACCCTCGTCGAGTCGATAGCCGCGATTGAGGGCGTCGACTCAGTTCGCATCGAGGAAAACTCACTATTCGTCTCCGTGGCTCACGCCGGTCTCAAACCCGAGATACTCGACCAGACGCGAGTCGCTGAGACGACAGTCCACGACGTGACAGTCCGAAAGGTGTCGCTTGCGGATCTGTTCGAGAAATACACGGCGAACGAAGAGCCATCCGAAAGCCAACGCAAAAGGGCGGAGGCCTAACCGATGGCCGAATCAACACCCTCGGCGCCAGCGCGGTCGCGTGTCCGGACGCACCTCAAGCAGTCGACGACCATCGCTCGCAAGGAGTTCACCGCTGCCGTCCGTGCTCGCATTCTCCAGGTGCTGCTCGTGCTCCTGATCGCCGCTGCCGGCGTGGTGTTTCGCGCCGTCGACGGGAGTGCCGAGGCACCGGCAACTGTCGCTGTTGAACTGCTCGGACTGCCGGTACAGCTGATCGTTCCGATTGCCGCGATTCTCGCGGCGTCGTCCGCCGTCTCCGGCGAGCGCGAGTCGGGGAGTCTCCGCGTGCTGCTTGGGATGCCGATCTCTCGGAGCGAAGTCGTCGTCGGGAAGTTTCTCGGGTTGTTCGGCGCTCTCAGTGTGGGCCTCGGTGTGCTGTTCGTCGCCGCTGTTTCGGTGAGTTTCATCACCTACGGTACGGTTCCGCTCTCCGCACTCGTTGGACTCATCGGTGGCGCGCTGCTGCTTGCGGGGGCGTTCGGCGGCTTCGCGGTCGGCGTCTCCGCGGCAGTCGCAACCACACGGCGATCACTCACGGCCACCGTTGGAGGGCTGTTCACGCTCTCGTTTCTCTGGGAGTCACTCGTCGCTGGGACGTACTACGCTGTGGCCGGCACGCTCCCCGCCGAGCCGGTTCCCGCCTGGCTTCTGTTCGTCGAGCGGCTGAACCCGCTGAACGCGTTTGCCGTCGCTGCTGGTATGCTCGACGCCGGGGCTGTGTATCCGCTCCGAGTAACGTTCGGGCTGTTACGATATGACATCGGGACGATACTCACAGGCGGTGGCGGAACAGTGCCAGTGTACATCAGCGACCCAGTCAGCCTCGTCGTCCTCCTCGGTTGGATCGTCGTGCCGCTTGCTGTTGGTGTGGCCCGCTTTCGGTCCGTCGACCTCAGTTGAATATGACGACCACATCCAGATACTTAACGGCCAGCCATTTTTAAATAGCAACCCAATGATGAGGTGACCACTGTGAGCGCGCTCCGAGCCCTTCTATACGGGGCCGGTCCGCGACAGATCTCGCGGCTCGCAGTCGTGACGTTCCTCGCGGCCGCAGGGCTCCTTCTTGCGTCGGGTATCGTCGGTCGCTGGCTGCCAGCGGCTGTCGGCGAGCTGGCTGTCATCGGGACGTTTGTCCTCACTCCGGCTACCGCCGGTCTCGTCAGCGGCTGGCGTCGGCTCCGCCATCGCTGGCGGCCTCGCGCCGCCGGCCGCAGCAAGCGTTGTGATCCCGCTCGGAATCGGTACACTCGGCGGCGGCGATCTGACCACGCTCGCGTTCGCGGCGATGATGGCCGTTCCGAGCCTTGCGGCCGCAGGAGTCGGGTTCGGAGTTGGGACGGTCAACCGCGTGGTCGACTCCGGCGAGTGAGACATCCGTCTTATCGGAGAGTCGACACTGCGATAAGTTTCGGTATCCAGATAGTAATTCAACAACTAAATAACACTTATACAGTTACGAACGGGTTTGTAGCGTGATGCCGCCCTCGCCTTCCCGTCGACGGTTTCTCGCTGGAACCGGTGCTGCCTGCAGTGCCGCGCTCGTTGGGTCGGCCACGACAGCAACGGGGACGCCCGCAGCCACACCGACGGACGAACAGCTCGATACGGATCTCGAGGGGCTCGTCGACGAACTCGTCGAGACGAGTCTGTCCGAACACGATATTCCCGGTGCCAGCGTCGCCATTGTCTCGGACGGCTCCCGGAGCCTAACCAAGGGGTATGGCGTCGCTGACCGGGAGACCGAATCTCCGGTTGATCCCGAAGAAACGCTGTTTCGGATCGGCTCGGTCTCCAAACCAGTCGTCGCAACCGCGCTGATGGATCTCGTCGAACGAACCGAACTTGACGCCGATGCAGCCGTCGACGACTATCTCGATGTAGCGATAGACGAGTCCGGAGCCGAACCGGTCACGTTGACGGATCTCGTTACCCATCGCGGTGGCTTCGAGTCGACGAACCGGGGGGCATGGATCCCGGACGAAGACGACCTCCGACCGCTGGAATCGTATCTTCGAGATGATCCACAGCAGCGTGTCCGACCGCCGGGGTCGCTCGGCTCGTACTCCAATTTCGGCTACGCGCTTGCGGGCCAGGTGTTGGTAAGACACGCCGAAAAGCCGTTTCACCAGGCCATCGATGACGCCCTCCTGGAGCCGGCCGGCATGGCCACCAGCAGTTTCAGACAGCCCCTCCCGAGTTCGCTTGCGGAGAGACACGCGACCGGATACGCGCCCACAAGGACGTATCGAAACGGCGAGTTCCCGTTCGTCGGGTTGCGGCCGGCGGGCTCGATGTCAGCCACGGCGAGTGATATGGGGCGATTTCTCGAGTTGCAGCTGAACAGTGGCCGTCTCGACGGCGAACAGATCCTCGAGAGCGGAACCGTCGACGCGATGCACGAACAGTGGGCAACACACCACGACCGCCTTTCGGGCATGGCGTTCGGGCTGCTAGAGGAGTATCACGGAGATGTCCGAACGCTCTGGCACAACGGTGCGACACTGTCGTTTTACAGCCATCTCGTTGTTGTTCCCGAGTACGATTTCGGGCTGTTTATCTCGTTTAATGCGCCGGCCGGAAGCACCGCAGCAACCGACGTGGTCGACGGCGTGCTCGACGAACTACTGCCGACTCCCGAGACGAGGTCGCTCACAGCCGATGGCGTCCCGACCCGCGCCGACGAGATCGCGGGCACATATCGGTCGCTCCGGCGATCACACACCTGGCACGACCGGCTGACGTCGACGCTGAATGCGGCCACCATCGAGGCGCGCTTCGAGGATGACGGTACGCTTGTCACCAAACAGGGTGCCACGACGGATCGATGGGTCGAGATCGAACCGCTCGTGTTCGAACGAGTCGACGGCGGCCGGCGTCTCGCGTTCGGCGAGGCCAACGGTGAGATACAGTACCTGTTCCGTGGTGACAATCCGACAGCATATGCCCGCGTCGAGGGCGTCGATCGGCTCGCCGTTCACGGAGCACTGGCTCTCATCGCCCTTCTTGGGGCGCTGTCGGCGACTGTCGGCTGGCCGGCTGGCGCGCTGTATCGGTAGTTTCGGGCTGACAGCGAAACCGGGCTCAGCGATTGGCGGACTGCGGTTAGACGCGATCCCTTACGAGCGAAACTGCTTGCAGTCGGCTCGTTCAGTGTGCTGTTCGTATCGCTTGTGCTGATCGTCTTCTACTTTTTGCTCTCCCCGTTGACAGTGTTATCCGATCCACCAGCTACGTTCCGGCTGCTGTTCGCTGGAACAACTCTCGGCGCGGTGGGTACTGTTGTGACTGCCGGGATCGCTGGACACAGTTGGACGAACGAGGCGTGGGACTGGCGTGACCGAATCCAGTACACAGCCGTCACTATCTCGCTGCTCGCGAGCTGTTGGCTACTGTGGTACTGGAATCTCCTGGTCCCTCCGGGGGTGGGCTGATCCCCGTCTGGAACAGAGGAGAAGGTCGTTTGTCGACCGCCGAACACCGGGTGTCGGGCATGAATGCCATCCAACCGTGCTTCTCTCTATTTTGGGTGTTTCCGGGCTTCGTACTGCGTTTTCTCACTGTGTGAAGATTCAAAAATCCCGTTTCACGGCCACCAAACGGCGGTTCATGGGGGCGAAATCCCCGCCCCGTTTTAATCACCCCCGACAACTATGGGCTGATACCGTGTCCACGATTCCGCCCTGGATCGACGAACGGATCGACCGGAATCTCGACAACACGCTCACACAGGAGCACGTCGTCGAAACGATGATCGACTCCGAGCGACCGTTCTTCTCGATCCGCCAGCTCCACGCACGCATCAAACCGGAGGTCAGCCGGGCCACCGTTCGCAACCGGCTCCAGGAGTTACAGGAGATCGATGTCGTCGCAACCGAGACCTACCCCGACTCGATCACGCTGTACTACCTCAACTATCCGGAGTCGACGTGGCCGCTGTCGCCCGAAGGCAAGCGCGCATTGCATGCGAACACCCCGCTGGATCGGCTTTCGACCCGCGGATTTCTCACCTTCTCGGACACGGCGGGAATCCGCACGCTCGTGCTCGCCGGCTTCCAGCTGAGTCTCGTGCTGTTCGCGCTCGGCGGCCTGCTCACGGTCGTCGGCAGCGACATCGCCGGCACCCAGAGCGATATCATCCTCTGGGATACCGCGTTCGATCTGCTGCTCGTGAGCCTGCTGTTGCTCGCCGTCGAGCGGACGGTTCGGTGGATTCGCCACCGGTACGGCCCGCTGAACGTGCTGCCGTCGACGTGAACACCGAAATCGACACACGAACATACCAACATTCCACAGATGACATCCACACCCACCACATCCAGTCCCGAACTGCTCGATGAACGCTCTCTGGGCGGTATCTTCGTCCACTTTCTCGGTCTGTTGACCGGGTTTGTCGGCCCAGCAGTCGTCTACAGCGTTTCGAACCACGAGTTCACACGGGAAAACGCCCGCCACGCGCTGAACTGGCATGCCACTGTCTTCGTGCTATTTATGAGTGGCTTCGTGACGTTCTTTCTCGGTGCCGACGAACTGACTGTCGGCGGGGAAGCAACCGAACTGTCGCTGCTGCCGGCACCGCTCGATACGGTGTTTACAGTCGTCGGGGCACTGCTGGTGGTCCTGCTGATGATCGCCGTCCTGCTGACGCTTGTGTACACCGTTGTTGCAACGCTGAAGGCGATCTTTGGCTCGATCTGGACGTATCCCGGCTCGATAGATATCGTCGACCGATTCCGCAACTAACACGCATGTCTTCGAACCCAACCCACGAAACGACCTCGTCGACCGAGGGGCCGAGCCTCCTCGAAGAGCGCTCGATCGTCGGCATACTCGTCCATTTCGTGGCGATCCCGACAGGGGCTGCCGGTGCCGCGGTGGTGTATCTCGCTTCGACCAACGAGTTCACCAATCGAAACGCTCGCAACGCGCTTGATTGGCATCTCACGGTGCTGCTGTTGACAATCGTCATGTTCGGCTCGCTGCTGTCCTACGCTGAACTGACTGGACAAGGAGCCACGGACCTTGTCACGGCTCCGGCTCTCGTTGCGTCCGTCGGCGGCATCGCAGTTGGCACGCTCCTGTCGGTCTGGATGGGCGTGATGTTGTGTACATTCGTCTTCGGCTTCATTGCGATGGGCAACGCCGTGTTCGGCACTGCGTGGCGATATCCACTGACGCCGAGGATCGTCGACCGAGTCGAGCCTCGTGTCGACTTCTCCGATAGCTGGCCCATGCTGATCGTTGCATACATCGTCGTGGCTCCGCTTGTTGTCGGAGCTGTCTTTCTCGGACCGTTCGACGGCGTCGGCTTCCTGCTCACCTGGCTGGGGCTGTTCGGGCTCACAGTGCTGTTGGCTCCGCTGACAACTCTCGCAATATACGTACACGGCGACCGCAACCGCCCGAAAGACGCGACCTGGCAGCCGCCCGTCGTCGCCTACATCGGCGGACCAGTCGCCGTCGCCGTCGCTGGCTACGTGCTTTCCGGGACGTTCACCGACTCGATCAACCCTGCTGGCGACGCGGTGTACGTTTTTCTTGTCGCACTCTGGGTATCGGCTATCGTCTACATCGGTCGGTGGCAAACTGTCTCACAGTGAGGCCGGTCCTGAGTGTCTGGTTGCCGCTGAATCATATCTTTCCGTAGGCCACTCGACACCGGTTCTGTGTGGGACAAGCGAAGGTGATGGTGCCGATGGCTGGCAATACTGCCAATTCAGCCAGCAGGCGGCGTCTCTTGGAGATCATATGTTGTTGCGATATGGTTACGCCGACTCAGTCATCTGTTGTGGAACTAACTTTTGATTGGTCATAGAGTATGTGTTGGTTGGGCGACTTCGGTGAACTACCCCACCCTACTCGCTCACGGCTGACGCCGGTCGCTCCTTGAGGGTGTCGTCAGAACTCGGAGCGTTCTGATGTGCGAACGAGAACGGAGTTCTCGTTAACGCTACTCGGCCTCCGGCCTGCGTTGTCGTCCGAAAATCTCCGATTTTCGGGATCACGAGGATCTTCGATTCTCGAACGACTCCTTGAGGAAGGGGGCTTACCGCCTAGAATCAGCTAAACCCGCAATACAGTTTGTCATTTCAACCAATGGAAGTCGACTGAGGTCTGATCAGACGACAGACTCACCAATACTGAGTCGGCACCACTGGTCTTGGTAGTAGACGTAGGAGATGTTGTCTGGAGTTTCTCTTGCCGGTTCGGTGACGAGCCCAGAGCGTCCACCGATCTCGCTTGTCGACTCTCTGGCTGCTACCGCCTCGGTGTCGACTCGTTTGAATGTGAGATCTGTCCAGCGTGTCCAGCCGCCTATACAGCCGGCAAGCCTATAGATTTAACCAGTGTGTACAAAATAGAACATGGCCTGAGTAGTCGACACGGGACGTTCGCTTACTCACCGAGCAACTGCAAACCATAAATATCCAAACTGCGGTAGGTGATAGCCGTCGTCACCGGGGTACTCCCCAGCTGCTTGAGAGACAGAGACTCTCTCCGTTCACGACCGTGATAATATTATATGACGTGACAGCCGGTACGATACGGTGACAATTTTATGTATGCATGGAAACAATGATCTGTCAATATTTCCAACTATTGAATCGTACTCTTATATGTCTCCAAAACGAAGATATTTTTTGACAGGACTGCTTTCGATTGGTGGTCTCTCTGGCTGTCTTCACACTAATCAAAGAGAAGATGAACGCCAAACCGATTCAACCGATACCACAGGGGCGGATGATGACCCTACGGTGTTGCAGAGTCGACTCTCCGAAGGTGAGCCTGTCGTTACCGACACAACTAATGAGTCGACGACACCAATACGGAGTGAAGTTATAACTGACAGCGCTCAACCCGACGAACTCAGCATCGCCCCTGGCGTGAGCGACAACGACAGGGACGAAATACGTACGTTTCTTGAAGAGACGGAGTACACTACTGACACAGTATTTATTACGCACAGCAGGATCCGATCCTGTTATCGCTACCAGATTCAGTCGATCTCGTGGGATGAAACCGAAATTAGGTACCGATACTGTCGCGAACTCCGACCACCGGAGGCAACGTGTCAGACCGAAACATGGGACTCAATTGGACTCCTGTTTCGGATTCCGGCAGCACTCTCTTCGGCAGCCTCGCTGCGTGGAACGAGAGGTAGCTCACCGTGTCGGGACTCATCGACTACCTACGACCAGATAGATGCGACTGCAACCGTCGAAGGAAACACGACCGCAGTTGAGTCACCCGACACTCGGCGTAATTACTCGGGTGAGCTGCCGTGAGCCGTCGACTCACCCGTCGACAAACAATTGCTGCAGTCGGTGGCGGGATGTTCGCTGGGTGTCTTGGAGAGCCACAGTTCTGGGATGATCCACCATCGTTCGACACCGCAGGTCTCGATACGGTTCTCGATGAACTCCTTCCAGACAGATCGCAACTCATACCGGCAGCATTCGAATCAGCCGTGGCAGCACAGTTTGTCGACCGTGTCGAACGACTGTTGGATCCAATTCCCGATCCAGTCTCGGAGTCGACGCTACCGAACAGCGCGTTCCGTAAGCAGATCACGACCGAACGGCGTGCGGCCCGAGAGCAGCTTCCGACTACTCATGCCGATCATCCTCCCTTCGAATTCGCCGAGCGGTTCGCGGCGGCACGATATCATGCCGCGGTCGCCGTCGGAACATGGGCCGTCGTCACAACTGACGGCGACCCGGCGGCGATAACAGATGGAACCGAAACGATTCGCTCACGCGTCAACCAGTTTGGAGACACGCTTCCAGGAATAGCCACCTGCCCAGCGGGCGGGGCTGCAGTGTACGGCTCTATCGAACGCTGGCTAGATGTTGCAGAGCGACGTACGCTAACCGGGAGTACCACGGTTCGTGATGAAGACGACCCGTTACGAGCCGGGCGAACAGTCGGGCAGCTCGAGCGGATCCAGTCGCAGATCGAGGCTGGGCAGTATCTCCAAGCGCGGTATCTTGAGACGGTCGACGAGCCACAGCCCATCGACGCAGCACTCCACACGGAGGTCGAGACCCTCGCCGACGATGTCGAAGCGTGGAAACAAGAGCTGTACGACCGAGAGGAGGATATTTTGTTTCGGGTTCCTGACACCGAGGTGTTCTTCGACACACAGCCAGTCGACGAGAACGCCCCGAGTCTCCGTCTTCTGTCTCGAGCCGTTCGGCGGACGTTTGAGGATATCCGCTTCGATCCAGTTGTCGTCGAAGGCTACGAGCCATCCCATCCCGCGACGGCACTCTGTCGAACCATGCTTGCACTCGCTCGACTGTCTGCGTGCGAGAAACTCGGAACGCTCATTGAGGCGGGCGAGGATCTCTTTCCACCGGATGGAGCCACAGTCGACGTAGCTCGGCAGGAGGCAATCGACTCGGTGGCAAACGCTGCAGCAGCTGACAACCCTCTTCGACGGTGGTTTGCGACGCAGATGCTGCCTCTGTTCGAGAAACCAGAAGAGATACTCGCAGCAGCGTCAGCGACAACACGAGAGATCGTCGAAGCCTACACAGCATACCGCTGGATCCAACTATTTGCAAGCGAAACTGAGGCTGTCGTTTCGACAGTTTCTGACGGTTTGGGGGCTTGAAGTCGCTTGTCGACGATTTGGCTTTCCGTACCAGTACATTCAATCTGGAAACGATGGTTGATAACCATCGATATAGTCAGTTCCATCTTCATCGTGAGCAGTGTCGACACATCCAAACCAGTACATCCATCTACACAGTATATGGCACCGACGGGAAAGATATCCCGAGAATGCTTCCGCTCGCAGATAGCACCATACCTCGGCGCGAACCGCTCGGACGTTCGTCTTGGCCCCAAACACGGCGTCGACTTCGGTGTGGTCGACATTGATGGAACTGCTCTTGTTCTTGCCACCGATCCGGTCTCAATTCTCCCGGAGCTTGGCTTCGAGCGCGCTGGTCGGTTCGCAGTTCGGATTGTGCTGGCTGATGTCGCAGTCTCGGGGCTTTCGCCGTCACACCTCGCTATCAGTTTCTCACTCCCACCCGAGTTGGCTGATGACGATTTCGCAACACTCTGGGGAGCCATCCATGATGAGTGTGCGGCTCTGGGCGTCGACATTGTTACTGGTCACACTGCCCGATACGCCGGCTGTTCGTTCCCGTGGGTTGGTGCCTCAACCGCACTCGCGGTCGGTGATCACGACGATATCATCCGTCCCGACGGCGCGACCCCTGGTGATGACCTCGTGATGACCACCGGCCCGGCAGTCGAATCGGCCGCACTGTTTGCCTCGCTGTTTCCCGATCAGATCGACTGCGACCCCGATCTCGTCGACCGTGTCGCGGCTCGTCTCGACGACCTTGACGGGGTCCGTGATGCGCTCGCTGCAGCCGACGCTGGTGAAGTAACTGCGATACACGATGTAACCGAAGGTGGGCTCGTCGGCGCGTTCCACGAGATGGCTACCGGGGCAGGCGTACAGTTCACCGTCGACTCCGAGTGTGTACCGATTGATTCAGATGTGCGTGCTCTATGTGGGGCGCTCGGCATGGACCCCTGGACCGCAACTAGTTCCGGCTCACTCGTGATTGCTGTCGACTCTGACTCGACGAACGATGTCGTGAGCGCGCTCAATGATCGGGGAACTGCGGCAACAGCAATCGGTACGGTCGACAAAGGAGCAGGTGTACACATTGATGGCGAGTCAACCGACCCTCCGAAGAGAGATGCGTCTTGGCCAGTGTATGAGGCCTTGCTTGATGCAGCTTCGACTACCGATCAGAATTGAACAGGCAGCTTGAACGCTATTTTGTGACCCTTAAATAATACGTTACTCACCGCAAACGTCGACGGACGAACCCAGAGACGATTGTCGACGGAAGATAACAACAGCCCTTTGTGATGTTCGAGTGTTACCACTTATGAATGACAACTATAGACCTTGCACTCGACTGGACACCGAACACGAACCACACCGGTTTCTATGTCGCCCAGGCACGAGGGTATTACAACGACCAAGGTGTCGATGTGGCAATCCACTCACCCGGCGACACAGAGTACGAGACAACGCCTGCCAAACAGGTCGCTACCGGCGAAGCAACCGTGGCGATTGCACCCTCTGAAAGTGCGATCAGCTATCATACCCACCCAGACTACGACTCACTGACTGCCATCGCCGCCGTCTGCCAGACGGATATGAGCGCAATCGTAACGCTCGAAGACAGTGGCCTCGATCGCCCGGCAGACCTCGATGGCCAGACATATGCTTCCTACGACGCCCGGTTTGAGGATTACATCGTTCGTCAATTAGTCAAAAACGATGGCGGTGACGGCGATATCGAGATCACTACACCACCAAAACTCGGTATCTGGAACACGTTGGTAGAGGGTAAAGCCGATGCCACGTGGGTATTCATGCCGTGGGAAGGAGTGTTGGCCGCCCAGGACGATATCGGTCTCAATGCATTCTACCTCGACGAATACGAGGTTCCCTACGGGTACACTCCACTACTCGTTGCCCGGCCGGAAACCATTGCGGATGACGACTCTCTCTCAGATTTCCTGGAGGCAACCGCTCGCGGTTACCGATTTGCTGCTAACAACCCAGCAGAGGCCGCAGAGATCCTCCGAACCGAGGCAACCGGAATGGACAACGAGGATCCTGAGTTTCTCGAAAAAAGCCAACGACAACTCACCGATGCTTATCTCACAGAGGATGGCGAATGGGGCACAATGGACCACAGTCGGTGGGAAGCCTTCGTGGATTGGCTCGCCGACAACCAGATTCTTACGACAATCGATGGTAAAGCGATTTCGGCCACCGAACTCGATACCAGCGAGCTCTATACGAACAGTCTACTTACGCTCGACAATTAACTCATCCTACTGTTATAAACAATAACACCGGATTGTTGTATGCCCTCACGCGAACTATCGGTAGAACGACCTCTGCCACATCCCCAAACAGATCTCCAATTGGTCAGGTAGTCATGTTGATTGAGCAAAAATTGATGATCTTGTTAACCAGCAAAGCAGTCGTCCTCGGGCGCTTGTTGGCAAACAGTAACAGACACCCACCTACGACTTGCCATTATACTAAATCAGAGTACTGCGATTATGGATCGCGACGCTATCCGTCTTGCTGACTATGGTTTTTCACCGATTATAAATCTGTGAAATAATGGGTGGGAAAGTATATATAATGTATGTATTCAATATGCGCAGATTGATCAGTCAGCGAATACATACCTCAAACTAGTTACTCCAATGGAGTCTGCGATCATAGATCTTGATGGAACTGTGTATAGATCTGAAACAGTCATTCCAGGGGCCCCAAAAGGAGTTGAGATCCTTCGTGATGCTGGCGTCGACGTCGCCTTCGTTACGAACTCATCGACGAAAACCCGAGAAACGTGTCGAGATCGGCTCGCCTCACTTGGAATCAACGCCACTGTGTCTGAGATTTTGACGAGCGCGTCAGTGACTGCTTCGTATGTGACTGCAGAATATCCGAACGCGACGGTGATGGCAATCGGCGAGCCAGCGTTGCACGACGAACTCACACAAGCAGGTGCGACACTGACAACGGAGCCAACTGCTGCTGATGTTCTTGTTGTCGGAAACGATTCTACGTTCGATTTCGAAACACTGGCACGTGGCTTACGTGCTGTCGACTCTGGGGCAACACTGGTGGGAACTAATGGAGACCGCAAAGTCCCAACTGACTCGGGTTTGGACCCCGGTGCTGGAGCACTGATCGCAGCCATCGGCTACGCAGCAGACCATGATCCTGACATCATTTGTGGTAAACCCAACATTCCGATGATCGAAGTGAGTCTCGAGACACTTGAGACAGATCCAGACGATTGTCTGATTATTGGAGACAATCCAGAAACAGATATCGAGATGGGACGGCGTGCTGGTCTTACGACCGTGCTCGTGTTGACAGGAGTGGTCGATAGATCCAATTCACTCCTAAACGAACAACCAGCTGATTACGTGATTGAGTCGTTAGGAGAGATTTCAACGGTGTTAGCTTAAAGCGGTTAATCAGTACGCTGCTGAATCTGTTTTTGAGTAGAGTTTTCCTCCCAGACGATTGGGATCAATCAAATAGCGAACACAGAACTGACCATAATTGCCGGGAGAGTGAGAATCTCCCCGACTTGTGTTATCTCTGGAATCGTCAGATTCCCACTGCCGAAGACGATAGCGTTGGGTGCAGTGGCGACGGAAAGCATGAAGACAAAGGACGCAGCGAACGCTGCTGTCGACTTTCGAGATCACCACCAAATCCGGCGCAGGGTGTTTCCCGTCTCGGTCACAACCGCGAATCAGCGTCCGCCGCTGGCGGCAGCTGGAGTTGGAACCCGTTTTCGGCACGTTTGACTGTTGCATCCATCGCTCGATACAGGCTGTCAGTGTCACCCGCCGCCGAGGTCACAATCCACTCTTTTCCCGCTAACGAGACGCGAGACACAAATCGAAAGACGAGCAACTGGCAAACTGCCTTCGTATTCGCGCCGCCGGCGAAATGTGGTTCAAAAACGAGTTCATCGGCAAGCATACAAGACCAAATCCGATAGCAACCGAGCCCGAGAACAACTCCCGTAAGAATACATTATCTACCCAATTAGATCGAATTGGACGGCTGCAGCGATCAATCCAAAACATACGACCACTGAGAAACTTAGTCCGTAGTAGAGCCGCCAAGCAGTAGAGGGACGTAGTGCCGTAGGGAGAGTTGTTTCCACAATATACCAATTTGCCGGATAAATATAAATTTCAATAACAGTTATTGTAACTATAATATACAAAACGAAAGAAACGGGGTTTACACCCACCAGTAACGTAAGTAGTATTCCAACTATTAATTGGCCGATAATGACACCTTTTCTGATCTGTTCAGTACTCCCTTTATTATAAGTTGTAACCTGTGGTATGATAGTCGAAATAGCCCGAGAAACACCATCCATGAGCGTTATCACTGTCGAATAGAGTGCGGCAAATGCTCCGACAGTCATCACCCAGTATGACCACGGTCCAAGTGATGCCTCAACAACGGATCCAATGACGAGTGCGAATGTTTCGTCGGTCGGTGGTGTCGGATAGAGCGCGGTCGCGGCGACAATGATCATAGCTACCGCTAGTGTGAGACTAAACAGATACCCGAGGTGAAAGTCACGCTTGCCCGTTGCAATCCACGACTGAATATATGCATGATAGGCTTCGTCTTCAGGATCGAGCCCGCGGC
>LKMJ01002141.1_pt1 | contig 17975 bp, 24 predicted proteins | sample 643391 | NCBI WGS metagenome assembly LKMJ01 (sample SAMN04112250, study PRJNA286221) | soda lake metagenome | biome: soda lake; feature: Kulunda Steppe; material: water; isolation source: sample PL-Br10 brine of Picturesque Lake | place: Russia: Kulunda steppe | collected 2010-07
CACACACACACACGCATACGCATACGCACACGCACACAAATGCACACGCACATGTCATCGCACACTCTTGCACAAGGGCACCCTTGCACAAGGGCACTCGAGCATCAGTACACTTATGCACACACATACGCAAGTGTATGTGCACACATGCAGATTTGCATATGTCCATAAGTGAGCGTATCCAATCATGAAATACAGAAGGCATGACCACGAGTGCATGCACACTCATACACACTTGTGCGTGTAGAGTCTTTGCACACTAAAGAAATCTTCTTAAGCGCGAAGAACCTAGCCTGGTCAGGTGAAGGATCATGGAGTTGAGACTCATGATCAAGACTGAAAGCGAGACGTACGAGACAACTTTCAGAGGTTTTGCTTTAGCATTTGGATTCACGGTTGAAAATTGCGGTTGGAGCGGCTGAAAGCAACCGCGCGGTTGCAAGAGATTTCAACCGTGCGGTTGAAAAAATTTCAGCTAGAAGGCGCGGTTGTTTAAGGATTTTTCAACCGCTCTGCAACCGCAGCTGCTTTCAACCGCATTTACCGCATTTCAACCGAGCCTGGAAATGTCTGACGTTCTCGTTATTGGATAGGAATGCTGTCATATCTTCTTTTCTTTAGCCACATGCCACCAGTATCATGATAACTTATCATACTTCAAGACAAATTGTCTTTCTAGTTAACAAAAGGACATGACTTGCAGTGAGGAAGGCGTCTGTATCTGGTGCGGGCACCAGGCAAATTCACACCGATCCAAGTGAAGGAACTCGTGAACTGTTGACAGTGTTTTCCTCCCGAGCCCAATCATGATGTGGCACAATCAGTAACAGTAAACAAAAGGGAGGTCCAAACTTAACCATCAGTGACACCTGCAGGATGTGCACATGTTTTTCTGCCTCACGTCTCCAACCAGTCCATTCGCTCAACCTTGCTGCCTCCTGGTCACACGCGCCACGAAGCCGCTCTTAATGGCACTGACTGTCCTGGATGCGCCGCATTGCTGGCAGCGCAAGTGCATGAGGCGGGTGGCACTGTCCTTGTCCAAGAGCGTGTCTACACTCTTGCATCCTGGGCACAGCACGTACCTGCAGACCAGGGGCACAAGGACAGCAGTGACACGGAGCGATGGAAGCAAATTCCCAGCAACCACACACTGTGTGTATGCATGGACGTGTTCATGTGTGCACAAACACACATATTTTGCACTGCCTGGCCATTCGCAGGCTAGAGGAGGATGGAGCAGTGAAGAGTCAGCTGTAAACGGTGTCTTGTACAATCCCTTATTGTCTGCTGGCATTCAGGCTTCCTAACATTGCATTTATCAAAGACATGGTGTATTTCCTGGCTATGCGATAGCAATTCATTATTTTCCCAGCTCTGCATTGCGCGTTCGCCTGTGCTGTGGTGGCGTTGCCTTGCTGTGCCCTCCTTGCTAAACCCACAACAAAGTAGATAGCAAGCCTTGCTACCTAAATCATTACAGGCGAGCTTGCCTCGTGTAGCCTAGCATGCACTGGACTGCCAAGTGTTACAGCTCGCAAGATGACGCGGCATACTCGTTGGCACAGGGTGCAGGCAGGCACTCAATTCGCGCCGCATTAGCTGTTCTGCTCCCCCAAGTAGCGCACTCACGGGCACAGCGCGCCGCCTCGCATGCACTGCATCACACTCACTCATTGACATAGCGGCGCAGCACGGTTTCGAACGACTTGGGCAAGAAGCGGCCCTTGACAACCAGGCGCTGCTGTCCATCCAAGGACCCGCTGGTACCCAGCTCAGCCAAGAGGTACCTGCAGGCACCATCCACGTCCCGGCTCATCGGTCGCGTCCATCCAATGCCAGTCCCATTGCACACAAAACATGCAAGCCCGAAGGGCGTGCGGGCGCCATGCTTGGACTATTTTGCTAAATGCTCGGCTTGCACTGTTTCACCTTCTACCAACGAGCACAGGTCGAGGGCTCATCCGCCCTATGGACGAGCGCAAGGCAAGCGCTGCTCATTCCACCGGGCGGTCATCAGGCTGCTGACTGAGCTGAAATAGGGAGGGAGAGCCGGCGCACGGACAAGCCTAGGCCGGTATAAGCTGCCAGGGCCCAGTCTAGGCTGCAGCCTGGGCGCCCCACCTTGCCTGCCAAGCTGCACCCTACAGCGCTGACAACGCCATTGGACAGGCCGCCCAGAACAACTTAAGTCTGAACAACCAGTGACCAGCCACTTACCAATGAGCTCTATGTTCTTGCTAGAGGCCGACTTAAGCTTCTCGTGCACAGACTTTGTCAGCCTGGGCATCCAGCTGGGTTGTGCAACCAAGCCAACCGAATCTCTAGAAGTAAGAGTCAGGCAACGACATTGCGCACACGTGCAAAGCCCGGCCAACGGGGCACGAGGGCGGCACAGGGCATGGCAGCACTCACATGGACACGTGTTCTTGCTGCCTGTTCATGGCTTTGCACAGGTCCATGAAGTTGGTGAACACTGTCTTCTTGGTGCCTTCACGCGCCACCTGCGCATCAAGCGCGCGAGGCCACAGCCCACTGTCAAAAACCGCCCCGTGCGCAAGGCGCTGGGTGCCATCACCATGCGCTGCCATCACCATGCGCCATCACCATGCGCTGCCATCACCTGCCATCACCATGCGCTGCCATCACCATGCGCCATCACCATGCGCTGCCATCACCATGCGCCATCACCATGCGCTGTGAGCGAGGCGTGATGCTTAGATGCTTGCAGCAACAGCGCTGCACGCCACTATCGCACTGGAAACAAAGTGCCAAGTGGCGCGGAGGCCGGGCTGAGCGTGCATGTGTCTGGGGTACAACACACAGGGCAGGCACCCACTCCAACGGAGGCTGACGCGCTGTCTCTCTCAGCCAGAGACTCAAACATCCAGCCCAATCATGCTGGATCAATTGCCAATCGTGCAACAGCAAAAGCACTGTCCAGCCCAATCACTATGCAGAAGCTCAAGCACTGTACAGCCCAGTCATCATGTAGGAGCTCAAGCCCTGCTCAGCCCAGGCCCAACCATGCGGAGGCGCATGCACCGTCCAGCCTGGGGAGGCTTGACCTGGACACGGCCTGCACACTAGGGGGCTGCCCACAAACCTGCGGAGGCTTGAGCACTGTCCGCCGACGCTCTCCTGTTAGCTCAGGGTTCTTTTCACGGAGGATGCCGAACACACGCTCTGCAGGTGCACGGGAGCGGGCGCGCGCGCACCAAGCAGCATGTGAGCAGCAGCGGCAGCACCAGTACCAGCACCAGCAGGGGGGTAGGGGCATGCGGGTTGGCTGCTCAGGCAGGCTGCGCAGGGCGCCAGCAACCTGGCGACACGCATGCTCGAGTGGGTGAAGGGGAGGGGCAGTAGTACACAGTAGGCTCGCCCACCCCGCCGAAAGCAAGATTAAGCGGTGTCCTTGCAGGACCTGCTGCTTGCATGACCACTCGCGTGTGACTTGCGGCAGGCTAGCAGCCCCCGCCTCGCCCCTCCTTGCACGACCACACGCTCAAGACTATGTACCCAGGGGTGTGTTAAGCTCGTCAAGGGTCACTCGCCAAAACATCCCCACAAGGCCTCTTGCCCACACCTCGCACCGCTCCTGCTTTTTAGTGTTAGCATGATGAGTTGCCCCCCGTTGCATACCATGGTGCCATGGGACGTCCACGTGCCGCAGCACAAACCTGCCTACACGCTCTGCCAAAAGGAGCCCGCTGCGCCCCACAACGCCTCACCCCACACCCGACGCACCCTGCCAGCCAGGGCACTTGCTGCCCTTACAAGCCCCCTGACCGCCCCCCTCTCCCCTCCCCCTCAGTAAATCATGCCTCAATGCTCACCGTTATCAGACCAGAACGATCAGATCTGGTCTGTTGCAATGATGAGTATGTGAGTAATCTCTGTAAAGGGGGGAGAAAGGGGATGAGAAGTTTCCTCGGTGCCCGCCAGTACCCTCAACGCCCCCCCCACTCCTCCCTCCTCCTTCAGCCCTGATCACCAGGCCGACGCGGGGTGCCTCACCAAGAAGTTCTTCATACATATAGTCGCGGTCAGTGCCCTCCCAGGGCAGCTTGCTCTCCCCGGCCCCTTTGCGCTCTGCTGCAGCGTCTCGCTCTGCCAGGGCCTCCAAGTCGCCATCCGGCCCAGCCGTCCCCTCCTCGCCCGCCTCGTCACCAAAGTCCTCCGCGGCACGCGCCTGCATGCGCCCAGATGTGCGTGGCATGCGTGTACATGCAGAGTGTGCGCATGCGTACATGCGTGCGCGCTTGCAAGCGTGCATGCACAGATGTGCGCGCTCGTGCCCATCTGTGTGCGCTCCCCTCGTGTGCACATGCTTGCGCTCGTGCAGACAGGCAGGCCTCGAGACCGCAAGCGGGATGAACAGTGAATGCATGTGAGCTGAGCAAGGTTTGCTAGCACGAGCCCAACAAGGTGCACCAGCGTGCGTGTGCTGCCCAAGGCTAAGCTGGAAAGGAAAAGAAATTTCTTGCAGGTCCAGGGGAATGGAGCATGCTGAGTACGGCAGAGGACCAGAGGAAACTGGGCCATATGCCCACAGTGCTGGGTTCACCGGCTCACCCCAAATGCATGCCTCAGGCTGGGTTCCGCCTGGCTCGTACAGTACTGTGCAAGCTGTGCTCGCGCCAACATGAGTACAAGCTTTTGACCCTGGCGCTGCACGCTGCCAACTGCATCTGCGCCATACCGCGCTTATGTGCGCACACGTTTCCTGCAGACAACCTCTCTCAAACCCATTCCCCTTGAGAAGACCTCGAGAAGATGTCTGGAAGCATGCCTCTAATACTGCCAGACCCGCAGACAAGAGAAACAATTCCGCCCCATGGACATCATCCGGAGCACAGCCGCAAGACATGGAGGCCACTTTCTCCTACCTTCTTTTTCTTCTTCCTGCGGGCATGCATTGCCATAAAGAGACAGGTTGTCAGAGCAGCACGTGAAAGGGGAGTATGCCTTGAAGGTGCAGCAGCAACTGTTCAAGCTGGGGACGGAAGCAAGATGGGAGCAAACCGCTGGCCCTTCCCTCTCAGAATTGAGTGGGCACCCACTCACTTCTTCTTTGCCAAATCTAAGCCCAACTCCAGCTCATCTACATCGCCTTCTGGGGGTGGTTGCTCGTTTGCGCCTGCGCCCCCTGCAGCTTCCTCATCCTCCTTCAACCGACCAGGGCAGGCAGCACGGTAGAGAATTATCGGCACAGAGCTAATTCATGGCCTTCCCCTCACTTCACATTCCCTCCATGTGAACAAGCACAAGCATGAACATGCTGCCCCAGGCAACCTGGCGCATGCTCCACAGATGCAGGCACTGACTGTGGCACCCACCACTGCTGGCGCCTTGGATTTCTTCTTCTGCGCGAACACAAGGATGAAGCCAGGGACCAGCACATGGGTGAGCAACGCAGTGCCAGAAGAGCATGGGCAGCAGCTGCAGAGGGCTGAACAACCGGGACGCCACGCCCATGAAGCTTCAAGGGTTTGTTGCTGCCTGTTGCTCACCTTCTTCTTGCCCAGGTCCAGGCTCAGCTCATCATCAACTGCAGGTAGGAGAGAGGACAAAAGATTGATATGGGAGCACCACCATCGCACATGCTCTTGCCTCAGCAAAGGTAGAGCCGTCAAGCCCTGAAAGACTTAAGTCCCCGTACAGTGTGAATCAAACAGGTACACACAGCTCGAGCGCACCGGTCGCATCGGCAAGCTTGTCCGACACCTCCTGGACCTCCTGTTCCTGCGTGCAAATTAGGGGTTGGGGGGGTGGGGCAGACAGCGCTTGTTCAGGAGAACTGTCGTGTGGACACACCAGAAGAGCAGCAGCATCTGCGTCTGCAAACACGCGAACAACGGCGAGCGCCCAGGGCGTGCAAACTGGGGAGGGTCCATCAGTCAGCGTAAGGAAATCAGGAACGTACCGCCATCGTCCCTCTCGCAGAAGAGCGTGCGGCTACCGAGCTCCCTCGTCCCTAATCTTACGTGGAAATTGCAGGATTTGTTTCTGGCAAATGTTCGCGGTGATCGAAGTTTAGGCAAGCCAGATCAAAATTATTAGAATTTAAAACTTGCTGTCCGGCAGTTACCATCAGATAAGTCAAAACATTCAAACATTTAAACACACGCTAGAGCCTCAGGCTTCTTTCCACAATCATGGCGGGCCTGCCCGTGTACTGTAGCATGAGAGTCACACGCCTTGCGTCCTCAGCCCTTGCACTGCCTGCGGAACAAGGTGTTGCCAAGCAGATTGCGCCATCAACTGGGCCGTGTTCTCTGTGCATGATGTCTAGGATAAGAGGGGGGCAAACATCTTCCGTCTATGACTACACATGATCGGGGGACATTAGTCCAAGTCCACAAACCTTGGATCAGGAGACGGTTTCAAAACGGGCTGCTTGCTGCATTCAAAAGTGATCTGCATGGATCAGCGAGCTGGATATGCCAAGAGCAATAAACATCAGATCCACCCAGTGTGCCAAGATGGTGCCTTGCAACGCTGCTCAAAGACGATTTTTTGCGAGACCTGTGCCTGAGGCACAGCTGCATCATGTAGCTGCATCATGTGCTCCACCTCTGCTACAAATAAGGGGCTCGCCATATTCCCGTCCAACCAACTTTCTACTCTGCTGGGACCCCTGGAGGTCCCCTACAGAGACCCTGCGCCTGAAATCTTTCATCCCAACTCACCAAAAGCCATGACCTGCCAGCTCTCCACTGCGTGCTGTACGCCTGGGGCGCGTACGGCTTGCTGCTGCAGCTCAGCTACTGTTGGTGCCGCTGTTGCTACGGTTGGCACACCCTCATCCCCTGCAGGCTCATCAGCCATCTGCGGTTCACCGATGCCTGGGGTGGCGGGCGGTGGCGAGGGTGGCATGCGGATGGCGACGACTTTGCAGCTTGATCGGACTGCCCTCATTATTTCCTCCACGCCCTGCATGCAGGTTTGCAGGCAGCTACCTGTGCTGCAGGTGACGAGAGTCTGGCAGGCCAGACAGCGCAGGGCCTGCAAGCCAGACAGTGCAGGGCCTGCAAGCCAGACAGTGCAGGGCCTGCAAGCCAGACAGCGCAGGGCCTGCAGGCCCTCTAAAGAATCATGAGCAGAGACTTTCCAGCAGCGCCATAGATCAAACATCAATCACTGCTCAAGAGGCAATTTGCATCCCTCGGCACGTACTTATCGTGTGTGCAACTCATCACGGTGCTACGATGCAATAAGATGATCATGGCAAGCGCCCGGCCCAAGCCCCTGCGCTGCCACTGCTCGTTGCACCGCCCTCTTGCACCATGCGCTCCCATGTAAGCATCGCCACACTTCCGCTGCACGCCCAAGCACGCAGCAGCAGCCTGTTGCATCGCGCTTCAGCCTGCACAGCAACCTCACGCCCCACCTGCAGCTCCTGATGGCTCCCCTCTGGCACGCCCCACGCCTCCACCAAGTCCGGAGGCACAGCAGGCGCTTGAGGCCCATGAAGTCCTGACACGCAAGCCATCCTGCCCTCTGCAGCCACCGCCATGGTTGCCCTGGCCTGCTGCCTCTGCTGTAGGGCCTGCCCGGGGCGCGCCTGCAGAAAAGGGGGGACGAGCGCAGCGTGGGCCTTGCGCCTTCTGGGGAGGTGGGTGTAGGAGCAGCGCACGCACAGGCAAGGATGGCGCAACGAGTGGGCCCTGTGGGTTGGTTGCAGGGGAGGCTGCTGGCGAGAGGTGCTGCATCCGCTCCCCCTCAATGCCAAGAGGCGCACCAAGTGGCCTCCATGGGAGGTGAGAGGGCATTTGTGCGTCTGCTAAAAGGCTGCTGCATGCGACATCCTACGTCTGTGCAGGGCTGAGCATAAGTGGATGCTGTGTGAGGCCATGGCCTTTGGTGCCCTCCTACCTGGAGCACAGCCACTGGAGAGTGCTCCCACATGGACTGCAGCTGCTGCAATGTGCAACCTCAAGGACCCTACCATCAGCGATGCGTGCCCACCTGAATCATTGCCAGCAGCGTGTGCTGCGAAGGATCCAGGCCTGGCAGCAGGGCGCCAAGCAAGGCATCCCTTGAGGGGGGCAGGCCCTGGGAGTCCGTGCCCTCGGGCTTGGGTTGCTTAGTTGGTTGGTCGGGAAGGTTGGGCGTGGCATCTACCAGAATGAAGCTGCAGGCAATCAGCAAGCACGTTGTCAGGGTCACACCTTGAGGCCACAATACTTATCATCGCCAGGGTCACACCTTGAGGCCACATTACTTATCATCGCCAGGGTCACACCTTGAGGCCACATTACTTATCATTGTCAGGGTCACACCTTGAGGCCACATTACTTATCATTGTCAGGGTCACACCTTGAGGCCACATTACTTATCACACAACTGCAGTGCGACGGCCAGGGCTGTGTTGCACGCACTACAACTTGGAGCAGCAGAAATGCAGTACCTGGTGTGATGGAGCACTGCTGCCACGCTCTCCACGTAGACTGAGGATTCCACTGGCAAGGGCCCATGGGTGCTGACATCTATCTTGTGCCACGCAATTGCCTCCGCCGCTGCGGCATTGATCTGGGGCAAGTCCATGGTTGCTTCAGCTATGCGCAAAGGTGCACCCACTGAGGCTCGGAGGGCCGAAGAGGTGGGGTCTTGGCTCTCCAGGGGCTCCGATCTCTCGCTGTCTGAGCGAGCCTGGCTCGTGGGCATCAAAGTCACGGCCTGCTGTAACGCACCACTCGGCGCTACCTGAGGGGGTGCATGCAGGACTTGCTGGGTGTAAGCATGTCAGGGTTGTCAAGACTTGCTGGGCAATGCTGGGCGACTGGGGGTCAACGGTGTGCTCCAGGCGACAAGTCATGGTCAGCAGGGCAGCTGTGCAGACTCTGCTAGGAGCAGTGGGCCAAAGACTTTTGGTATCCACCGGTAAAGGATGTCTGAAACACCTCAAGCACAGGTGCACTAGTCAGGCCTACCTGCCTGGCCTAGATCACAGGAATAAAAGGTGGTGTTTGTGGTCTGGCCCAGCCGCAACGCTGCTGTACACGCCTACAGTCTGTTAAAGAGGCAGCGCTTGCCTGGATGATGCCGCTGACGCTGCCAGGAGGCTTGGAGACGAGGCCCACTTTCTTGAGATCCTTCAGCCATCCACACACGCCCGACTCGCTGCAAACCTGCAAGGCGTGGCAAAGCAAGGAATGCAACAGGTGGGACAAGCAGATAAGTTGTGCTACTCAAAGTTCTTCTCCGTATTAAGGGCGTCATTGGAGACCTGGTGAGTGCTTGTAAGGTTCAGACTGAGATGCGAGCATATGAATTGCTGGCATGCTTTGGCTGAGGAAGGACACGGCACACCTCATTGCACAGATACTACTGGACTAGAAGCAGACCTAACACACTGCTCGCATGCAGGTGCACTGCGTATCTCATGCTCGCAGCCACAGGCTCGCACTTTGCACACCTGGCCAGGGGAACCTCTTACAGCACCATCCACGGCAGTTACATTTGAGGCAGGTGCCACACTTGTTTCCGCCACAGCCTCCTTGCTCACCACAACTCCACTGCTCATATCTCTGAAGGCAGCGGGATTGATGCTTATGGCTGTGTGTGCGTGTGCGTGTGAGTGGGTGTGGGTTGGTAGGTGCGTGCGTGCGTGCATGTTTGCATATTTGTGTGCGAGTGTGCATATTTGTGTGTGAGTGTGCAAATTTGCGTGCGTGTATGTGTGTGTGCATGTTTGTGTGTGTTCGTATGTGTGTGTGTGCGCATGTGTTTGGCATGTGTTTGTGCGTGTGTTTGCTCGTGTTGGCGTGCGCGTCCCAGGTTCAGCTGGATTCCGGTCTGCTAGTCATGGGAGAGTGGCCCATGCTCTGACTGAAAGATTCTTATAAAGTGCCGATCAGTGAGGCTTTGAACCACAGTGAAGACTAGCATGCAGCCCCTCTTGCACGCCCCTCATTGCTGTCCACTGCCCAGGCAGAGACCTCCTCGCCGTGATGCATGCCAACAGGGCCAGGCTTGAGCCACACCTGGCTGTAACAAGCAGTCCAAAGGTGGCTGGGTGGCAGAGGTTGCCTGTTCCTGCACCAGCTGTGCCTGAGCGTTGGGAGGCAGCAAGGGGCAGGGGGCAGGGGGCACACTGCTGAGCCTTGCACTGCACATGGTTGGTCATTGATAAAAACTTTCCAGCACGCAGGTGCATGTAGCTACAGCACCACCTTTTGCTCTTCATATCAACACACGCCACAATGAAAGCCCTGGGCGCGCTGTGGTGGCATGCAGAACAGTTTACACTGTGTGCGTGCAGCCAGGGTGCAATTGCTTGCCTGCAAGCAACAAGCCTGCCAGCAAGCTGGTTGGTTACACTTGGCCACGCCATGGTGTGTCTCCCAGCTCAAAGCCAAACGCAGACACACAGATATGCATACACAAATGGCAACACATGCGCGTGTCTGCGCATGCACATTCTCATACACAGGATGTGTGTATGCGTAACTTTGCACACATACACATGCAAGTTGACACACATACGCACACTCGCGCGCACACATACGCACGCACACACACACCAGGTGGACTGATGACCTGGGGCTCCCCCAGATAGTAGTGGCGCTCAGCCTTCAATTCTCCATCCACCAGAGTCAGGTCGTAGATGAGTGGAGTGCCCACAGGAATCTCTGTGTCCACAATGCCCTGTGCATTTGCACTTGTTGGAGAGTTGCTTCTTATTGTTTTTGTTGGAACCTTCAGAACATCAGTGCAAGATCTTGCTTCCTTTGAGCGCTCAGGGCGCTTAGATCTAAAGCAAGAAGTGACAGAAAAGCACGTTTGTAAGGGGATCGGCTCTCAAGAGCAGCAGACAAACTTGCTTTTGTATCCTTGTAGGCGGCAGTGATCACCAGCAAAGACATAGAGCCTGAAGAATGGCGGACACAAAGCTGGTGCACACCTCGTCGCTAATGTTGTCGAGGTGCTTGACTATGCCGCGAAGACTGCGATGGGAATGAGCGCACCGAAAAGTCATCATCATGATGCAGGCCGGCAGTTGAAGGATGCCTGCCTGCCTGCAGATTTGACAAGCCATGCCCGCCTGCGCATGAACAACTTGCATACAGAACAATGCCAGGCCAGATTTGTGTGCGGCATGTCTCCGCCAAGCACGTAGCACCATGATCATCATGAATGGTGGACGAGCATGTGCTTTGCTTGTTTCCCTGATCAGCTTGTGACTCAAACTTGTGAGCATTTGGGGCACTGACCTATTGCCGTGCGCGCTAACCAGCACCCACTCCCCCCTCTTCACAGCGGGTGCAATGGCTGCGTGCCTGCAGGCAAGAACACGGCAAGCACAGATCACAGATCAAGCTGCATGCTTTGACCAATTCAAGCTGCCATTCTAGCAAGGGGCCATTGCACGGTAACAAGTTTTGACAAGGTTCATGAGGCCTTGGCGTCAGGGCACCCATGCGCTTGCTGCAGCCATGGGCCTTGATGATCTGCTGTGTGTTTCAAACACAGATCTGTTGCAAGCAAGGACATGCAACTCCTATGCGCAACAGTGATCCTGTGCTTGGAAAAACAAGCAGCCAGCCAAGCCAGCAGCCAAGGATCTGCCTTATGGTTTGGAGCAAGCATGGGATGCATTGCAGCAACAGGCAGCAGGTGCAGGCTGCACAGCAGGCAAGGCAGCCGGCCACACATGCACAGACAAGCGCACCAGAAGGGCAGCGTGCGGGCCACGCAGTCCTCAAGGCTCTCCGTGGCCGGGAGCTCCGATGGACTGGGGTAGTCCGCAAACACACCCTGCCGCTGCAGCGGGTCCTGGGGGTCAAACCTCTCGGGAAGGGCGTACCTGCCCAGCAAATAGCGCGCAGCCCAGTACAAACGCATGTGCACCATCCTCAGCCTCATTCGATGCATTTGCCCACGAGGTGATTCCCCCGGAAATAAAAAACCGGCCGATAGGAAGGGATGTAGGCTTAGTGACCCTGGGAGCTTCAGCTACAAATTTCTCCCCTTCCTTGTGTGTCATCGATTGCGTGCTCCAGTCCTGACACACCAAAGCCCACGTGCCACCAAACGCAATCCCCCACCTGGCCTCAGCAGCAGCAGCAGCAGCAGCACACCTCACGTCAAACTTTGGGTGGCGAGGGTCGTCTGCCTGCAACTCAGGTGGCCTGGTAGCGAAGGAGCGTCGCCACACCTGGACCTGCGCATGTCCACGGCACCGGCATATGCACATGCAGTGCAGTTGCCAGCTGCACCTGATGCCCTCCCCATGGATTGGTATGAACAGCAACCAGGGTGGTGTAGGCCAAGGGTATGGCAGCGCACAGCCAGAGCAGGCCCTGATGTGAGGGCAAGAGCCTTTGAGCTGGTGTTGATTAGATCACTGGCCACAAGCAGATGTGGACAGGCAGGCGTCCACTGGTGCAGCATCAGATCCCTGACACAAACCACCACTTGCACCTGCTTGCTGCCGTACTGCTTTGCCGTTTGCTCCTTGTCCAGCCCTTGCAGCGCGCCATAGTGTCGCTCATTTAAGCGCCATGACTTGATGTCTGCAAGCAAGCATGCACAGTAGGACGCCTTGTAGTCACGAGCAGCTTGACGTTCCAGCAGCAATCACAGGTGCCACAAGCAAACTTATGTGAACAACTCATCCCAATCCAAAGCATGCCAAAGTGGCCAAGGGATGTCAAAACTGCGCAGCCGTAGTCTTTGTGGCAACCCTTCATGAAAACCCCAACATGCATAGCACGTAGGAATTTGCAAAAACATGCCTTCTTCGGCAGGAGTGTGTAGACCTTTTGCTGCACTGCAAGACCTGAAAAAAATTCTGAAGCATGTGTATGCTGCATTTTTCATGTCTAGCTGCGCGATGCCTGCGATGACGCTTGCATACCCAGATACACACTTAATCAGCAAAGCATGGATAGCCTGCCTGTGAATAAGATCCGGCGTACCTTGGCAGTGAAGCAGGTCCATGGCCTCAAGCACGACCCACTGGGTCCTGATTGCGCGACGCAGGACGCTGGTGAAGCAGACATCAAACACAAATCCGTGTGCTTTCAGCATGTTGCCCGCGCGCAGTGCCTGAAGGTGGCCTGCGTGGCTGATGTCCACGTCTGTCCAGCCAGTGAAGCGGTTGGCCTGGTTCCACTTGCTCCTACAGCCGGCGCAAGTTAAGTACCCAGGGCCACCAATGAATGCGCAGCACAGCACCTTATCCAAAGGTTGAACATAATCTGCACTTTCCGAGCAAAGGATCAGGGGTTTCAGATCTGCAAACTCCTCCTCAAGTGTGTGATCAAGCATGGGCTCTGCGGCGGATGCATTTTAAGCAAGAAATCTGTTTGACACCATCAACAAAAATGTATCACTGATTTTGCAGCTCAAACATGATCACTTTTCCTTTTTCGTTGCAGCCACGCTTAGCAAATTAATGCAGATCTAGAGCTTTGTGTGGCAACAATTCACCAGTTCCATCAGTTTGATCTGATCTGAAATTTCCTTAAAGTATGTTAATGCTGCAGGCTTGAGGACTTTGATGGGGCCCTGCCCTGACTCACTCGCCATGCCGCAGCAAGCACAGGCGGAAAGTTGTCGGCTTTTGCATAACACTATATACACTATATAATGATTAAAGATCAAAATTGTATATTCATAAAATTGAACCAAGTTATTAAGAAGAGATTAGAATGAGAAGAAGTCATTCTGAACCCGATTAAATTTTTTTTAAATGCGATTAATTAAACATTCTTATCGTTGTCGTGTTTGGATGATCAAGTTTAATTGGTAGGAACATCGGATGCAACAGCAGGAGGGCGTGCTTGTTGAGAATGCGTGGGTGGTACATGATGCACTGATGATTGACCAGGGCAAGGAAGCGGCAGACCTTCTCAGATGGCTCAGTGCCCTGGGCTTCATTCTTACGGCTGGAGTGGCATCTGGGCTCACCCTGGCATTCTTTTCCCTTGACCTGCTGGAGCTGGAGGTAGGCTTTAATTTGGTCAAGCATGATGAAACACTGTGTTGTTGCCCGTGTCATGTGCGACGTGCAGTCTGCCTGCTGGAACATCTCATGGTCCTTTGGATGTTTGAGTCCCTGACAATATGAACCCTGCTGAGCCTGCAATCCTGACATACTGCACTGCCACCTTGCAAAGAACGTTTTCATGCAGCGTGCCGCTGGGCAGGCAGGCATGCACACGGGCTTGTAGGCGTCGGGGCGAAAAGAACGGACCAGTTCGCATGAATGTGGGCAGCCCAATGCCCCTATGAAACCCTGCGCCTGCGTGGCCATTCGCATGTGGCACGCCGGTGCTGAGGCGCCAAGCGCACGCACTGGGCACGTGTGCATCCGTCCTCGGGGCTAACAGCTTACGACAGCAGTCATGCCTAAACCCACAGCAGGCGTGCCTGTTGCCGGGTGTCTGGTTTGCGGAAACGACCCTGCTTGTTCCCACTTGCGGCAGGTTCTGAGGCGTGCGGGCACACAGCGCGAGCGCAGCATGGCTGCCAAGGTGCTGCCCTTCCTCATCAACCGCTCCCAGCACCAGCTGCTTGTCGCGCTGCTGATGGTGAACAGCGTGGCTAATGAGGCGCTGCCCTTGGTGCTGAATCCTCTTGTGGACCCTGTGGCCGCTGTGGTGCGTGGGGCGTTAGGGCCATGGCGGCTGATGGAGGCGCAGCCGCTGGGGCGGGCGTGTGAGGGGTGCATGGGGCACGGCGGCTGTTGGGGACACAGGGCACAGCTGGCCGCCCAGCAGCCAGGGAGCGTGCCATGCCGTTTGACAGGCTGCTGGCCTAGGCTGTCCCCCAGGGCCAGGCTGCCACCCCACCTGCCCCCTTGCACTGCCGAGGCGCGCGTGGCGCGCAGTGGCAGCCCCGCCCCCTCCTCCCCATCTCAGCAACATCCTCCCTCTAGCCTGCACTGCCACTAGCTCACACTGCGGACCCATAAGCACCCGTGGACCCCACACGCCACTCCCCCCCTGCGCCGCCTGCGGTGCCTGCCTTCCGCTGCCTCCAGCCTTTTGCTTTCGGGAGTGGCACCCCACGCCCCTCCCCCGCATCTGCTGCCTGCAGCTCATCAGCGTCACCGGTGTCCTGCTCTTTGGAGAGATCCTGCCACAGGCGCTGTGTGCCAGGTGAGCCGCGGCTAATCCACCTACCGCCAAGCTTGCTGCGCACGTGGGGCCTCGCAGAGCCTGTGCGCAGTGCCCTCAGCAGCAGCGGCAGCAGCAGCAGCAGCAGCAGCAAGGCACAGCTCATATGGGTTTAGGCCCTGCAGCCCCGAGGCCGCGTCTGTGCCCGCAAGAGGCCCTGCACGTTGCGTAGCCCAAGTGCCTGCATGGCTAGCCTCTGCTGGAGCCCGCCTGATTGCTTGTTCCCCTTCCGGCAGGTGCTGAGGCGCACGGGCACACAGCGCGAGCACAGCATGGCCGCCAAGGTGCTGCCCTTCCTCATAAACCGCTCCCAGCCCCAGCTGCCGCGCCTGGGCCGCGGCAGCCGTGCGCGCGTGGCACAGCGTTTGTGCGCACCGGGGAACCTTAGGTATCTAATGCAGCCAGCGGCCCAGGCTGTTCCCGCTCCGTCTAACCCTGCGCACCCACACCCGCTTGCCGCGCCCCCCGCGCCCCGCAGGCACGCACTTGCCATCTCGCAGGCCTGCACCGGCTTGGCTACCGTCCTCATGACCCTCACAGCCCCCGTGTCCTGGCCGCTGGCCAAGCTGCTGGACTGGCTGCTGGACCTCGCCGCCCAGAAGCCCAAGAAGCTTGAGGGCGCCACCAGGTGCGGCCCTCTGGTGTGGAAGCTGCATGAGGCGCGTTTGGCTGAAGCTGTGCGAGAGAGGCAGCGCGGAGTCAACGCTGCTGCCTCAGGCGCTGTTGACCGCGCTACCCCTGGCATGTGCACCAAGCCCTGCTCAGGCGCGCGCATGCTAGTGTATGCGGTCGCGTGCACGTGCAAGGGTAGGCCAGGCAGGCGTGCGGGCAACCATGAGATTGTCTGTCTTCACGCATGCGTCCGCCCCCTGCCTCCCTTGTGCACCCTACTCCCGCGCCTGCGAACCCTTTGCAGCATTGCGCAGCTGCTACCACACCATCTCCATAAGTTTCACCCATCTCATCACGGCGCCGGGTGCCGGGTGCTGACCCACATGCACGCAAGCGCTCCCGCACGCACACCCCCTGTGTTGTGCGCGTGCACAAGCAGGGAGGGAGAGGGCAGCTACCAGCCACCCGCGTTCATCGGGCCGCCCAACGTGGCAGGTGGCTACGCCACGTTCCCACCTAGCCTGTGGGGCATCAAGCAGGCGGAGTGGGAGGGGGAGGCGGACGAAGAGGAGGGGGCGCTGGGGCGCTGGGGCGAGGTGCGCCCAGACCGCAGCGGAGAATCCTTCCAGGCGGTGCAGGTACGCTACGAAGGGGGAGAGGGGGGGGGGCACATGCGTGCGCGGGGTGGGGCGAGTAATTGTAGGGGCCACATGCTCGCGCGGGGGAGACCTCTTGGGTTTGCGCTGGTGGACGCCCACTTGACGCCTTGTGGGACAGTACGAAGGTCTCTTACTTTGCTGAGAAGTAATTGGTTGGTTGTCGGTAGTTGGGGTGCATGCAGAAAGGAGAGTGCAGCGCAAGGTCAAGGGCGATGCATGCTTGCACGAGGAAGGCCTTCCTCGTGCAAGCGCAAATTGAACAGGAGGCGTGCACGCATGCCAAAGCCGAGAGTTATGGAGAGGAATACCGCACTCCCTCCATCAGAGGCTCCTGTGCTGTCCCATGGGGCATCAAGTTGGTGTGCGCTGGCGGTGGGTAGGGGTGCGTGCGCTTGGAGGTTGGAGGGAGGGGTGGCTTATTGCATGCAACCAGGGGCACGCTGTTGGAGGCGGTGGGGGGAAATGGCCGTTGGCGACAGGGAAGGGGTTTGCAATGGAGCTATGGCGGAGCACGCATGTCGGCTGCATGCTGGCAACAGGCATGGCAGGAGGGCGGGGGAGGGTCTGTGCCAGGGCATGTATGGGGCGTAGTGGGGGGGCTAAAGCATTGGAAGGAGGGAGAGGGGGCTCACTGCGGGGGCCAGTTGTGCGTGCCCCAGCTCTGCAACCTTCCAATGGCTGCCAGCCCCAGCTGCCTGCTCAGCGCCATTGCGCTCCCTGTCAGCTGCACACCAACTGCACCTAGTGATGCGCCTGCATGCACCACCACCCACGCGCGCGCGTCGCCCAGGTGCATGTGCAGCAGCAGCTGCAGCAGGCGCAGGACCTGCAGGAGGCGCGAGAGCAGGGGCAGCTGCAGCCCCAGCTGCAGCAGTACATCCAGCAGCTGCAGGCGGCTCCGCCGCAGTGGGAGCAGGAGCAGCAGCAGCAGCAGGCGCACCGCAAGCACGCCATGGCGCAGCTGGCAAGCGCGCTGAGCGGGGGTGGGCCGAGCGCGCGCTCGGTACCGGACGCAATGGAGCTGGCGGATGCGGCAGTGGCGATGCCGGGCGGGCAGCCCAGCAGTAGCGCGATGGCAGAGGTGCGGCGGCCTTGCAGCGGCCGCATGGCTGTGCTTGTGTGTGCGTGTGCGTGTGTGTGTGCGTGTGTGCATGCACGTGTGTATATATATTTGCATATGTGTTTAATTATGTGCGTATGCATTGCATATATGTATTCAATTGTGTGTCACATCTGTGTGTCTGTGCACCTATTTTTGTGCATGCACTCTTGTGTGTCCACCCAAGCCTGTGTGCCTGTGTGTATCACAGATGCGACCCCCCACACGCGATGCGCACACACACATATACACACACACGCACGCAAACCCGCACACACACACACACACACGCACACACACGCGCACACACACACCAAAAGCACACACACACACACCAAAGACACACGCACACACACCAAAGACGCACACACCAAAGAGACACATACACGCACACCAAACACACACGAACAAGCACACACACACACACACACACACACACACACACACACACACACACACACACACACACACACA
>LKMJ01002142.1_pt1 | contig 17975 bp, 14 predicted proteins | sample 643391 | NCBI WGS metagenome assembly LKMJ01 (sample SAMN04112250, study PRJNA286221) | soda lake metagenome | biome: soda lake; feature: Kulunda Steppe; material: water; isolation source: sample PL-Br10 brine of Picturesque Lake | place: Russia: Kulunda steppe | collected 2010-07
CGGGACTGCGACCGCAAGCGCTACGCCCGCGGGTTGTGCAACACCCACTACCGCCGCTGGCTCGCCACCGGCGACGCCCGTCCCGAGGAACCGATCAGGATCGTGACCGGTGAGGGGTGGGACAATCACGGCTACTGGGTCGTTCCGGTCGACGCCGGTGAGCGATGGCTCTCAGGTGGAGAGCGGCGGATGGCCGAGCATCGACTCATCATGGCGAGAGCACTCGGCCGACCGCTCACGAGCGACGAGGTGGTGCACCACGTCAACGGCGATCGGTCAGACAACCGCCGTGAGAACCTCGAACTCTGGAGCACGTCGCACCCCCAAGGTCAGCGTGTCCAGGACAAGGTGCAGTGGGCGATACGACTGCTCGAGCGCTACGCGCCCGAACGACTCACCTCAAACCAGCCGCCAGAAGCTGAGGAGGCTGCTCGACCGCCTTGGTAGGAAGCACAGCGGGTGCCGACCCGAAGGCCGGCACCCGCTGTGGATATCCTGTGGAGAAACGTACCCCCGATGGGATTTGAACCCACGTTACCGCCTTGAGAGGGCGGCGTCCTAGGCCGCTAGACGACGGGGGCGCGTAGGAAACCCGACCGCACGCGGCCGGGGTATGTGAGCCTACTCAACTTCAGCTCCGTGGTCGAACCGCGGTCTCCCGCGGTCCTACCAGCTCGGGGGGAAGGACTCGAACCCTCAATAACTGGACCAGAACCAGTCGTGTTACCGATTACACCACCCCCGATCGGGTGTCGCTCGCGACGCCCATCTGCAGGGTGATGTCACGTGCGGCTGCGGAGGGTACGCACCCCCGGTCCTGGGCGCAAAGGCGACGGTGGGAGCTCGTGACGAGGCGACGACCCGAGCTGCGGGGAGCGCGGCCCCGCTGGCTCACTCCCCGCGGGCCCCACGGGCCTCGCGGGCAAGGGGTATGGCGGTCTCGATGCGGTCCAGGGACCGGGCACGCCCGAGTAGCTCAAGCGATTCGAACAGCGGTGGGCTGACCGAGGAGCCCGTGACCGCCACACGGATCGGCTGCGCCACCTTCCCGAAACCGATACCGAGCTGCTCCGGCAGCCCCCGCAGCGCTGCCTCGATGGCGGCGGTGTTCCAGGGACAGGCGTCCAGTACCTGCAGCGCGCCTTCCAGCGCCTCCACGGAACCCGCCTTGGCGAAGACCTTCTCGACCGCCGCGGGGTCCAGTTCCACACGCGGTGTGAGGAAGGGCGGCGCGTAGGCCCACACCTCGTCGAGCCGCTGCATCCGCTCCTGGATCAGCGGCACCAGCCCCTGGATGATCGCCAGCTCCTCGGAGCTGACCGGCGGGTGCAGGATGTGGTCCTCGAGCTCCGTGCCGTCCAGGAAGGGCACCAGCCGCGTGGCGAGGTCCCCGGGGGCCAGCTCGCGGATCCGCTCCCCGTTGAAGGCGGTGAGCTTGTCGACGTCGAAGGCGGCCGCGGACCGGCCCACCGCAGACAGGTCGAACTCCGCGATCATCTCCCCGTCGTTCAGCCGTTCGCGACCATCCGCCGGCGCCCACCCGAGCAGGGCCAGGTAGTTGCGCAGGGTCTCCGGCAGGAAGCCCTGGCGGCGGAACTCCTGGATCGACACCGATCCGTGCCGCTTGGACAGCTTCTTGCGGTCCATGCCGACCACCATCGGCAGGTGTGCGAAGGCCTGCACCGGCCCGAAGGACGGATCACGGGCGGGTAGGCCCACCACGGCGAGCGCATCGTCGAGCAGGCCGTCGTCGAGCAGGAGCTGGTGCAGCAGGACCTGTCGGGGGGTGACCGACAGCAGATCCTCACCGCGGCACACCAGGGAGATGCCCTGGGCGAGGTCGTCGACGGAGTTGGCGAGCGGGTAGGTGGCGGAGCCGTCGGAACGCTCGATGACGGGGTCGGAGATGGTCGACCAGGCGAAGCGGACCTCGCCGCGCACCAGGTCGGTGACCACCACCTCGCCGTCGGTGGGGGTGCGCAGACGCAAGCTGCCCACACGGCCCTCAGCCGCGAACGCCGCCAGCTCCTCCTCGGTGTGCTCGAACTCCGCGGCCTTGACCACCGGCGGGCCGGCGCCCTCACCCTTGCGGTGCTGCGCACGCCAGGTCTCGAGCTCCTCAGCGGTGCGGTGGTCGCGGTAGGCGTGACCGGCCTGCTCGAGGCGGCGTGCCACCTCGGCGTAGAGGGCACGCCGCTCGGACTGGCGGTAGGGACCGAAGGCGCCGCGGCTGGTGAGCTCACCGTCGGCACCGAGCACCGGCCCCTCGTCCCAGTCGAGCCCCATCCAGTCCAGCGCCTCGATCATGGAACGCATGGAGTCGTCGGTGGCACGGGTCGCGTCGGTGTCCTCGATGCGGAACACGAAGCTGCCGCCGTGATGACGGGCATGCAGCCAGTTGTAGAGCGCGGCCCGCACGCTGCCGACGTGCAACCACCCTGAGGGGGCGGGGCAGAAGCGGACGCGGGGTGGGGTGGGTGCGGAGGTGGACACGGTGCTCCTCGGTGCCGGTGTGGTGGAGGCTACGGCGTGCGCTCAGTCGCGGTCGTCGTCGGTGGTGGCCGGCTCGTCCACGGCGGGCGCACCAGCCCCCACCTCCGGCTCCCCGGCCACCTCGGTGGCTCGAGGGTCGGTGACCGGAGCGAGGTCGTAGGTCCCTACACCGCGTTCCGCGTCGGTACCGGGCACCAGGTTGTCGAGCAGCAGGCCGAGCACCGCAGCGACGGCCACCCCGGAGCTCCCGACCGCGGCGACGATGGAGGACAGCCACTCGATGCCGAACAGGCTCCAGTCGTCGGGCGCGTAGTTCGCGAAGTAGTGGGGCACCACGAAGCCCATGAACAGCACGAAGCCGACGATCATCAGGTTGCGCTGGGAGTCGAGGTCGACGCGCCGCAGGTTCGCGAGCCCGATCGCGGCGATCAGCCCGAACAGGGCGAGGTACACCCCGCCGACGATCGGCACGGGGATCGTGGCGATCACCCCGCCGACCTTGCTGATCAGGCCGAAGAGCAGGAGCACCCCCGCGCCGAGCACCACCACGTAGCGCGACGCCACCCGGGTGATGCCCACCAGCCCGATGTTCTCCGAGTACGAGGTGGAGGCGAACCCGCCGAACAGCCCCGTCAGGAAGCAACCGACGCCCTCCATCCCGAGACCGCGGTTGATGGTGCGCGCGTCGGGGTCGCCGGCACCGGCCATCCGCGACACCGCGTGGTAGTCCCCGAAGGACTCCACCATGGAGGCGAGGTAGGCCGCCAGGATCGCGATGAAGAACCCGATGTCGAACAGCGGGGTTCCCCACGGGAACAGCAGGCCACCGCCACCGAGCTCGAAGCCGCGGAACCACGGGGTCTCGCCCACCACGCCGAAGGCGACGTAGGCGGCAGAGTCCTCGCTGAGCACGCCGGTGACGGAGAGGACCAATGCACCGAGGTAGGCGCCCACCACCGCCAGCAGGATGGGGAACAGGCTGAACAACCGGACCTTGGGCGCGAGCAGCAGCGCGAAGCCCAGGATCAGGGCCACGGTGAGCAGCGCCAGCGACCAGCTGCCCTCGGCGTTGATCACCGCCGCGTCGTACAGCGACAGCCCGATCAGCGCGATGACGGGCGCGATGGTGATCGGGGTGACGTAACGGCGCAGCAGGCCACCCAGCCCGCCGAAGCCCACCAGCATCTCGATCAGCGCGCCCGCCATGATCGCCCCGGCGATGTAGCGCATCGCATCCTCGCCGGGGTAGGCGGCGGCGATCCCGATGACGGGGCCGAGGAAGGCGAAGGACATGCCCTGGACGATCGGCAGCCGGGAGCCGAGGGTGACCTGCAGGATCGTGGCCACCGCCGAGGTGATGAACACCGCGCTCAGCAGGATCGCGAGCTGCGCGGCGTCGAAGTCCAGGAAGGGCGCCACGATGAAGGGCACGGCCACCGTCGCGCCGAACATCGTCAGCACGTGCTGGGTGCCGAGCGCCAGCGCCTTGGGGAAGGGCTTCGGCCGGTCGTCGAGCCCGTAGGCAAGGTCGATCGCCCCGGGAGCGGAGGCGTTGGACGTCGAGGTGGAGGGTTCGGGGGTGCTCACGGTCGCTCCGCGGGGTCGTGGGGTCGGTGGTGCTGTCGGGCCAGCAGGGTGTGGGTGCACGTGCAGGTCAGGCTCGCGGCTGCGGCGGGCGCAGCTCGAGCGAGGTGGTGCTGACTACAGGATCGCCCCCGGCCGGTAGGCGGCCGCATCCGGGAAGCGGGCGGTCAGCTCAGCGACGCGGTCGGCGAAGGCCGCGACCTGGTCGGTGGCCAGGCCCGTGAAGGACAGGGGCTCGGCGAACAGCGCGTCGAGCTCGCCGCGCGCCAGGGGCAGACGCTCGTCGGCCGCCAGGCGGTCGAGCAGATCGTTGTCGGCCCGGCCGGTCTCGCGCATCTCGAGCGCCACGGCCACGGCGTGGCCCTTGATCACCTCGTGCGCCGTCTCCCGACCGACCCCGGCGCGCACCGCGGCGACCAGCACCTTGGTGGTCCCGAGGAAGGGCAGGTAGCGGGCCAGCTCCCGCTCGATGACCGCCGGGTAGGCGCCGAGGTCGGTGAGCACGGTCAGGAAGGTCTCGAACAGCCCGTCGATCGCCAGGAACGCGTCGGGCAGGGCGACGCGGCGCACCACGGAGCAGGACACGTCGCCCTCGTTCCACTGGTCCCCGGAGATCCCCGACACCATGGCGAGGTGGCCGGTGAGCACGTGGCGGAGCCCGACGACACGCTCGCAGGACCGGGCGTTCATCTTGTGGGGCATCGCGGAGGAGCCGACCTGGCCCTCCTGGAACCCCTCGGTGACCAGCTCCGCCCCGGCCATCAACCGGATCGTGGTGGCAAGGCTCGAGGGCGCCGCCGCGACCTGGACCAGGGCCGCGACCACATCGAGGTCCAGGGAGCGGGGGTAGACCTGGCCCACGCTCTCCAGCCGGGCGGTGAAGCCGAGGTGGTCGGCCACCCGGTCCTCGAGGGCAGCCACCGTGTCCGCGTTGCCCATGAGGTCGAGGAGGTCCTGCTGGGTGCCCACCGGCCCCTTGAGCCCGCGCAGGGGGTAGCCGGCGAGCAGGTCCTCGAGCCGCCGGGTGGCCTGCAGCAGCTCCTCGCCGGCGTTGGCGAAGCGCTTACCGAGGGTGGTGGCCTGGGCTGCCACGTTGTGGGACCGGCCAGCCATCACCGTGGCCTCGTGCTCGGCGGCGCGCTCGGCCAGCAGGGCGAGCGCGGCGACGCAGCGGTCCCGTACCAGCTCCAGGGCCCGCCGGATCTGGAGCTGCTCGACGTTCTCCGTGAGGTCCCGGGAGGTCATCCCCTTGTGGATGTGCTCGTGGCCGGCCAGGGCGCAGAACTCGTCGATGCGGGCCTTGACGTCGTGGCGGGTGACCCGCTCGCGGGCGGCGATGGAGGCGAGGTCGACCCGGTCGATCACGGCCCGGTAGTCGTCGATGACCCCGTCGGGGACCGCGACGCCCAGCTCGGTCTGGGCCTGCAGCACCGCGAGCCACAGCTCCCGCTCCAGCACGACCTTGGCGGTCGGGGACCAGAGCGCAGCCATCGCCTCGCTCGCGTAGCGCGACGCGAGCACGTTGGGGATGTCGGCCACCTCGACTCCTGCACCGCTGGACGGGTCCCGCTGCGGGGCGCACGCTAGCCGCCGGGCACCATGAGCCGAGCACCTACGGCTACGGGTGCGGACCAGACCCGAGCAGACCACCCCCGACCGGGACGCCACGCACGGGGGACGACACGCACGCCAGCCACGCCCGGGTAGGGCGACACGCGAACGAGCCGATGCACCGGTCCGGAGGTCACCGAGGTGGAGGACACGACGCAGCACCGCCAGGGGACGCAGGCCACGGGTCGCAGCGAGACGCCCGCTGCCGTGCCGATGCGCCGACAGGCGCTGGGCTTCGCCGCGTTCCTCCTCCTGGCCTTCGCCGCGGGTGGGGTCGGCTCGGTGCTGCAGGGCACCGACGTCGGCGCCCGCTACCTCGCCTTCGAACGGCCCGCGTGGGCACCGCCGTCCTGGGCCTTCGGGGTGGTGTGGCCCGTGCTCTACGTCCTGATCGGAGTGGCCGCGGGGCGGGTGTGGCGCGTCGCCGACAGCGTGCGGCCGGTCGCCTGGCCCCTCGGGCTGTGGACGGTGCAGCTGGTGCTCAACGCCGCCTGGCCCGGGGTGTTCTTCGGTGGCGACGCCCTGTGGGCCGCCGTCGGGGTGATCGTGGTGCTCGACGCGGTCGTGGTGGCGACGGTGGTGGCCTTCGCGCGTGTCGACCGGCTCGCAGCGGCCCTGCTGGTGCCGTACCTCGCCTGGATCCTGTACGCCACCGCGCTGAACATCGCGATCGCCGCGCTGAACTGACGCGACGAGCCCCCGGCGCCGGGCGCGCGCCCCCGGCGCCCCGGGCGCCGGCCCCGCGCCCAACCTGTGCAGCGAAACGACCCAGAACACGTCGAAACGCTGCACAACCTCACCCCGCAGCGACCTCAGCCCTGTCCGTTCCCACGGTCGACGGGTGCTGTGCGGTCGACGACCGGGTTCTCGAGCACCCCGACGCCATCGATCTCCACGCGGACCGTCTGGCCGGGGGCGATGGGACCGACGCCGGCCGGGGTTCCGGTCAGGATGACGTCGCTCGGTAGCAGGGTCATCACCTGCGAGATCTCGCTGACCAACGACGCGACGTCGTGAACCAGGTCGGCGGTGCTGGCGTCCTGGCGCACCTCGCCGTCGACCAGGCAACGGATCGCAAGGTCCGACGGGTCGAGCCCACCGGTGACCGCGGGACCGAGCGGGCAGAAGGAGTCGAAGCCCTTGGCGCGGAACCACTGGTCCTCGCTGCGCTGGAGGTCGCGGGCGGTGACGTCGTTGGCAGCGGTGTAGCCGAACACCCCGGCCAGGGCCTGCTCGGGGCTGACCCGCTGGAGCAACGCGCCGATGACCACCGCGAGCTCCGCCTCGTGGTGGAACTCCGCGGCAAGGTCCGTGGGCAGGCGGATGGCCTCGCCCGGCCCGATCACGCTGGAGGACGGCTTGAGGAACAGCAGCGGCGTCTCAGGTACGCCCGAGCCCATCTCCGCGGCGTGGTCGGCGTAGTTCTTGCCCACGCACACCACCTTGGAGGGGATGACCGGCGCGAGCAGCCTGAGCCCCTCGACGGCAAGCCGCTCACCGGTTGCCGCGTGGGTGGTGAAGGGGTGCGGCTCGATCAGTGCCACCTCGGTGCCGTCGAGCAACCCGTAGCGTGGTTGACCGTCGTGGAGGACCCGGACGAACCTGCGGACACCATCCATCGTTGCTCCTGGGTTCACGCCGGGCGGGACAGCCCCCGCCCGGGGTCGATCTGGTTGCTCCTGCGAGGTGCGGGGCGATCAGGGGGTCGGCCACCCGGGTCAGTCACCCGGGTCGGTCACCCAGGTCGGCCACCCGGGTCAGTCACCCGGGTCGGTCACCCAGGTCGGCCACCCGGGTCAGTCACCCGGGTCGGTCAGTCTTCCCCGCCCCAGCTGTCACGCAGGATCGCGTGGGTGTAGGCGTCGGACAGCGCCAGCCAGGACGCCTCGACCACGTTGGGGTGGACGCCGACGGTGTCCCACACCTGCGAGCCGTCCGTGGACGAGACCAGCACGCGGGTCACGGCATCCGTGCCTGCCGTCGCCTCGAGGATCCGCACCTTGTAGTCGGACAGGTGGACCTGATCGAGTTGCGACCAGGTGCCGTTGACGGCGTTGCGGAAGGCGTCATCGAGAGCATCGACGGGACCGTTGCCCTCACCGGCACCGAGCTTGCGGGTCCCGCTCACGTCGACGGCCAGGATCGCCTCCGCCGGCCCGTCGCCGGGGAGCGCATCACCGTCGCCACCGGAGACGTTCACGCGGTAGTGCAGGGACCGAAAGGGCTCTTCGGCGTCCGGAAGCAGGCCGGTGACCCGACGCAGCAGCAGCTCGAAGGACGCGTCGGCAGCCTCGTAGGTCCACCCCTGCGACTCGCGCTGCTTGACCTCGTCGAGTACCGCCTTGGACTGGGTGTCGTCGATCTCCAGACCGAACTCCCGGGCCTTCAGCTTGATGTTGGCCCGCCCTGCGAGCTCGCTGACCACCAGGCGCTGGCGGTTGCCGACCTCTCCGGGCTCGATGTGGTTGTACATGTCGGGCGCCTTGGCCAGCGCTGAGGCGTGGATCCCCGCCTTGTGGGCGAAGGCGGTGTGGCCGACGTAGGGCGAGACCGACGGGGTCGTCTGGTTGCACAGTTCGGCGATGGTGTGGCTGACGTCGGTGAGCCGTTCGAGCTGGTCCGGCTCGATCAGCGGCACCTTCCGCTTCAGCTGCAGGTCCGCGAGGATGGTGAACAGGTTGGCGTTACCGCACCGCTCGCCCAGACCGTTGGCCGTGCCCTGGACGTGGACGGCACCGGCCTCGATACCGAGCAGGGAGTTGGCCACCGCGCACCCACCGTCGTCGTGGAAGTGCAGCCCGACATCGCAGGACAGCTCACCCACGAAGCCGTGGACGATCTCGGTCACGTCCCACGGCATCGCGCCACCGTTGGTGTCGCAGAGCACGACGCACTCCGCGCCGGCCTCAGCCGCGGTCAGCACGACCTCGCGGGCGTAGGCGGTGTCACGGGCGTAACCGTCGAAGAAGTGCTCCGCATCGAAGAACACCCGCTTGCCCAACGAACGCAGGTAGCTGATCGAGTCGGCCACCATCGCGAGGTTCTGCTCACGTGGGACGCCGAGCGCCTCATCGACGTGGTAGCCCCAGGACTTGCCCACCAGACAGATCGCGTCGGTACGTGCGTCGACCAGGGCCTGCAGCAGCGGGTCGTCCTCGGCCCGGTGCTTGGCGCTGCGCGTCATCCCGAAGGCGACCAGGGTCGCGTGGTCGAGCTCGAGTTCACCGTCGGCGGCACGGGCGAAGAACTGCGTGTCCTTCGGGTTCGCGCCGGGCCAGCCGCCTTCGATGTAGGCGACGCCCAGGCCGTCCATGTAACGGGCGACCTTCAGCTTGTCGTCCACCGACAGGCTCACCCCCTCGCGCTGTGTTCCGTCGCGCAAGGTGGTGTCGTACAGGTCAAGCCCCGGGCGGGCGCTCGGCAGTGGCGCGTCGCCACCGGTGGTCGTCACGATCCGTTCCTCTCCTCGAGCTCCAGCGAGCGTGAGGTGGACCGGGCGGAGAGGGCCGGGCGCGTGAAGCTGCCGGGCCGCTCCCGCAGCCCGGCGCACCGGCTACGGGAGCGATCCGATGATGATGGTGATGGCACGCCGGCACGGGGCGAGTGCCTCGCCATCCGTACGCTGTGCGGCTGCCATCGTGGCTCTGCTCCCGTTCGTGGAAGGGACCGTACCGCGCCGCTCACGCGGATGTCGAACCAGTGGTGCTCGCTCCGGGTCTCGTGCCGGTTCCCTCGCGGCGTCCCGGACTGGGGCCACAGCCGGGGTCCGAGCCGGCACAGCCCGGGCACGGGCCGGCGCCGCCGTGCAGCATCGAGGCGGAGGCGACGTGCAGCATCGAGGTCCAGGCGACCTGCAGTCGTCCTCTCCTTCGGCAGCGGGTGCGGAGCGAGCAGGCTCGGCGGGACGCACCGCAGCAGGCACCCCAGCAGGCACCGCAACTGGCACCGCAACAGGCGCCCTGGTCGATCCCTGGGCTCCAGCCCAGGGATCGACCAAGCAGGCCACCCGCAGGCGTGCGGGAACGACACCACGTGGTCGGGAGCTGGGCTCTAGCCCAGGAACGGACCACGTCGTCGGATGCGCCGCACGCCCACTGCACCTGGCTGGCGACCTGGCTGACGATCACCCAAGCGCGCGGGAACCCACCACGCCCCCGCCGCCACGCCAAGGACATCCCAAGGCCACCGCCAAGGCCACCGCCAAGGCCACCGCCAAGGACACGCGCAGGACACGCGCAGGAACTGACCACGCCACCACCCGGGTCCACCACGCCCCTACCGGCGCACGAGCCACGGCAACCACGTTCCTGCGGGCCCGTCCCGCAACAGCGGGTGCCGAACTCAGTCGTCCTCGAGCCGGAATCCGACCTGCACGGTGACCTGCGTGTGCTGGACCTCGCCGTCCTGGATCCAGCCGCGGATCTCCTTCACCTCGAACCAATCGAGGTTGCGCATGCTCTCGCCGGCCTTGTGGATCGCCCGACGGATCGCGTCGTCAACACCTTCACGGCTGGAGCCGACCAGTTCGATCTTCTTGTAGACGTTGGACACCGTGGGCCTCCTGGATGCGATGGGGTGCGACGTTGCTGTGGTTCCAGTGCTGCGGTTCGCTGGAGCGGATCCGGTGCGACCCTGCCCCGGTCGGGTGCGCCGGTTGGCTGCGACGCTGCCCCGATCGGGCGAACCGGTGCGGTGCTGCGATGGTGCGGGAAGCAAGCTAGTGGCCACGCCCCGCTTGCGTCGTTGCCGGGACGGGGTCGGACGGCCACACCGCCACCGCCCCTGGCGGCAGAGCCGTCGCGATCAGAACATGACGGGACTCCAGGGCGCACGATCGACGGCGAACAGGCGCCCGAGCTGGCCTGCGGCGCCCGGTCGATGCTCGGTGAGCCGGCGCGCGTCCGCGAGGGCTGTGGGCGGTACACAGCCGAAGACCACGGAGGCGAGCGCGTCCACTGGCAGCGTTACCTCGGGCTCAGCGGAGGTTGGCTCGCAGACCGTCTCCTCGCCGACCTCCAGACGCCACCGCCCGTCCACCGGACCTGCCGGGTCGACGACCTCGATGGTGGTGCTGCCGGCGCTGGCGTAGGTGCGCTGGCCGACGAGCCGTGGCAGATCCAGGATCCGCACGTACATCGGTGGTCCGGCGGCGGCGTGCAACGCGAGGGGGTCGGTGACCAGGTGCGGGAGCACATCGTCGACCGGTCGGATCCACGTGGTGATCCGAGCGGTCAGGTCGATGTCCAGCAGGTGCTGCCACAGTGCCGCGTAGGCCTCCGGATCGGTAGCGAACACCTCCGCTACCCGTACCTCACCGGCCGGCAGCAGCCCGGCCTCATCCCCCTTGACGCGATAGATCGCATAGCCGCGGCCCGGTACCTCGACCAGGCGGCGCGCCGTGGCGCCATCCCGCCAGTTCGGAGGGTCGACGGCGAGGTTGAGCTGCCACATCCCGGCGTTGTTGTCGACACAACCGCCGCGCTCGTCCCCCAACCGCTGCTGGATCGCCGGCCAGGCGGCCAACGCCGCCTCCGGCGTGGTCTCCTCCACGAGTCGCACATCGACGGGGTCCCGGAAGCGGATCCGAGCCCGCTCCACGTTGTAGGAACGGTGATCCGCGGCGACACCGAACCCGTAACGTCCGTAGATCGCGGACTCCGAGGCGAACAGCGCCGCCACCGGCTCACCCTGCTCGCGGGCTTCGGTCAGCGATGCGTCCATCAACTGGGTCAACAGCCCGCGGCGCCGCATGGTCTGTGCCACCCCGACGGCGGTGATGGCCGCGACCGGTAGCCGTGCCCCGCCCGGCAGGCTCACCTGGGTCTCGATCACACCGAGGTTGGCCGCCACCCGGCCGCGGTGGCGCACCCACCAGGCGCGGTAGTCGGTCGCGAACACGTCGAGGTAGGGGGCGACATCGTCGGGCTCCTCCCCCTCATGGAAGTGCCGGTTCACCGCGCGGGCGTAGGCCGGAAGGGCGTCGGCGGGGACACGTTCGGCGTGCAGGATGTCGTCCATGGCGTGGTCCTCGGGGATGGGCGGTGGGCACGGATGCCTGCGTCGGTCTCGTGCAGCGTTTCGACCTCCAGGACGTCACTTCGCTACACGACCGAGGTTGCGGGGCAAGGCGGGGCATCGCGGGGTGGATCATCCCGACCGCGCGTATCAGAACATGAAGCCGTGCCAGGGCGCCACCTCGGCGGCCAGCATGCGGTCCAGTCGCGCAGCCGCACCCGGGCGGTGCTCGGTGAGTTGCCCGGCGGCCAGCAGCTGCGTCGTGCGCACCCCACCGAGGTAGACCGCACCCAGCACCTCGACGTCCATGGTGAGGTCAGGCGCCGCATCGCTGCGCCGGCAGGTGGCCTGCCCGGCGGCGGCATGCAGCTCCCAACTGCCCGCCTGATCGGGGAGCTGGCGGTCCGCCACCGCGAGCACCAGGCGGCCGTCAGCGACGTAGCTGCGTGCCTCGAGCGCCATGGCGAGGTCAACGAGCCGCAGCTGCAGGGGCCAGTCGGCGCCGACCTCGGCCCGACCCGGGTCCACCAGCATCGCCAGGACGGGATCGTCCACCGGCCGACGCCCGGCAACGGTGCGCGAGGCGAGGTCGACATCGGTGACGAACCGCCATAGCGCTGCCGTCGCTTGCGCATCGGTCGCCATGAGCTCCTCGACCCGCACCGTGCCCGTGGGTCCGGCATCGGACCAGCCCGGTTCGAGGTGGTGGATGGCGTAGCCACGACCGGGCAGCCAGGCGATCTGGCGTGGCGGGCCCTCTCCCGACGTCGGCGCGACGGTGGCGGGCCAGAACCGCTCGGGCCGGTGGATGGCACCCGCACGCTGCCGGGTGGCTGCCGCGTGGACGGCGGGGAGGACCTCCTCCGCCAGCGCGTGGTCGATGAGCTCTACCTCGGCGACGGGGCTGTCGCCGTGCAGCGCTCTCCCGGTGTCCACGCCCGGCGTTGGGCGCAGGGCCGCGTGGGCACGCTGCAGGGTGATCTGCACCGTGCGCGCCGCCGGGCCGAAACCGAACCGCCCGTAGATCGGCGCCTCGGAGGCCCACAGGGCGGCGACCGCCTCACCCCGGGCACGGGCCTGCTGGAGGTGCCCGTCCATCAGGGCGGTGAGCAGCCCACGGCGCCGGTGGTCACCACGCACGGCCACCATGCAGATGCCGGCGCAGCCGATGTCGCTCCCGCCCGGCAGCTGCAGGCGGAAGCTGTAGGCCCCCGCGGTGGCCACCAGCACACCGACGTCATCGACACCCACCAGGGTGCGCTCCACCTCGGCGCGTCCGGTGACGCGTTCGAGGTCCTCCCGCGACGGACTGCCCCCGAAGGTGGCACGGAACAGCCGGATGGCAGCCTCGAACTCCTCCTCGGCCACCGGGCGCAGGTTCACAGCCATCGCGTCACCGGTCGCTCGGGGTGTGGCGGCGCAGGAACCCACCGATCTCCGCCAGGGCGTCGCGGGACTCCGGCAGGCCCGGGAAGGCCTGGAACACGTGCCACAGCCCCGGGTAGATCCCGTGGGAGGCGTCCACCCCGGCCGCCCGCGCACGAGCGGCGAAACGCACGGCGTCGTCCCGGAGGATCTCATCGCCGCCGACCTGCAGCAGCATCGGCGGCAACCCGGTGTGATCCGCGTACAGCGGTGAGACCTCAGGGTGGTCGAGGGGAGCGTCCCCCGCGTAGGCCAGCGCCGCCGGGTGGTTCATCGCCGCGGAGAGCCAGGGGTCGACACCATCGAGTTCCGTCATGGACCCGCCGGTGCCCGCGAGGTCCAGCCACGGCGACATCCCGACGTAGCAGGCCGGTAGGCATCGGCCGGTGTCCCGCAGCCGCACGAGTACGGCCGCTGCGAGCCCGCCGCCGGCGGAGTCCCCCGTCAGCGCGAGGCGTTGCGGGGCGACCCCGACGGTGTCGGTCAGCCAGCGTGCCGTGGCTGTCGCATCATCGAGCGCCGCGGGGAAGGGGTGCTCAGGCGCCAGGCGGTAGTCCGGCAGCACCACGGCGGCGTCGGCGCGACGGGCGATCGCGGCACCGAACCCCCGATGGGTGTTGGGCGACAGCATGATGTAGGCACCGCCGTGCAGGTGCACGACGACCCGCGGTGCCGCCGCCAACCACTCCGCCTGTGCTGTCGCGCCCGTGGGTACCGCGCCCAGCCGGCGCGGGGCCACGATCAGGCCGTGGACGGGGGCACCGGCGAGGGGCACCACCTCGACGTCGCTGCCAACGGGAGCGCGCGACAGGGCGCGCTCCGCGGCGGCTCGCAGCTGCAGTGCGTACGCCTCGAGCTCCGAGCGCGGCGCGTCAGGTGCGGGCGTCCCGCCGCCCCCGAAGCGGCGCATCGCGCGCAGGGCGAGGACGAACACGCGCTTGACCACGCGGGAACGACGGGACGGGCCGGGGCGGGTGATGGCCATCGGGCCGCAGCTCACGGGCACCGCCTCACGAGGCGACCACGTGCAGCCAGTCCCGGTAGGCCGGCACGCGGCCACGGACGGCATCGAGGAAGGTGGTCTGCACGGCCTCGGTCACGGGCCCGCGGTCCCCGAGGTCGTAGCCGGCGATCTCGCGCACCGGGGTGAGCTCCGCGGCGGTGCCGGTGAGGAACACCTCGTCGGCGAGGTAGAGGTCACTGCGCACCAGCGAGGTCTCCACCACCTCGAAGCCGAGGTCGCGGGCGATCTGGATCACCGCAGCACGGGTGATGCCACCCAGGGGCCCGTCGTGCAGGGGCGGGGTGCGGATCACGCCGCCCTGGACGCAGAACAGGTTCTCGCCCGTGCCCTCGGCGACGAAACCGTCCTCGGAGAGCATGATCGCCTCGTCGTAGCCGGCGCGGATCGCCTCCACCTTGGCCAGGGAGGAGTTGAGGTACTGCCCGTTGGCCTTGCCGGCGGGCGGGATGGTGTTCTTGCCGATCCGCCGGAAGCTGGAGAGCATCACCCGGACCCCGGCGATCAGAGCGTCCTCACCGAGGTAGCTGCCCCACTCCCAGGTGGCGATCGCGGTGCGAGGGGTGCTCGGCAGCGGGTTGAGGCCGATCTCCCCGTAGCCGAGGTAGATCGTCGGCCGGATGTAGCAGCCGGCCGCGTGGCCGTTGACCCGGATCAGCTCCTCCACCACCTCGACGAGGTCGTCGACGGTGTGGGGGATCTCGTCGAGCGGTGGGTACAGCCGTGCGGAGCGCAGGAGGCGTTCGAGGTGCGGGCGCAACTGGAAGACCGCGGGGCCCTCGTCGGTGGGGTAGGCGCGGATGCCCTCGAACACGCCGTAGCCGTAGTGCAGGGTGGGGGTGAGCACGTGGACGGTCGCGTCGTCCCAGTCGACGAAGCGGCCGTCCATCCAGATCGTGTCGGCCTTGGGGAAGGGCATGTGCTGGCCTCCTCGCGGGATCGGATCGGGCTCGTGCCGGGCTCTCGCGGCGTTGTGGTGCCGAGTCGGGCTCTCCGGGGCGTATCAGTCCTGCTGGACCAGCTCCACCAGGCGGTCTCCGACGTCGCCGGTCGAGTATCGCAGCCCGTCGGGCACCTGGCCGGCCCGCTCGGTCAGCAGCGCACCCACCGCCGCGTCGATCCGCCGGGCCGCTGCCTCCTCCCCCAGGAAGTCGAGCAGCTGCCCGAGGCTGAGCACCGCCGCGACCGGGTCCGCGCGACCCGTGCCGACGATGTCGGGCGCGGAGCCGTGGACCGGTTCGAACATCGACGGTGCACGCCGGGTCGGATCGAGGTTGGCGGAGGCCGCCAGCCCGATGCCACCCTGCACCGCCCCGGCGAGGTCGGTGATGATGTCGCCGAAGAGGTTCTCGGTCACCACCACGTCGAAGCGCGCGGGGTCCTGCACGAGGTAGATGCAGGCGGCGTCGATGTGGACGTAGTCGCGCTCGATATCGCTGAACTCCGCGTCGCCGACCTCCTCGAAGGTGCGCATCCACAGACCACCCGCGTAGGTCAGCACGTTGGTCTTGTGGATCAGGGTCAGGTGGCCGCGACGGCGGCGGGCCTGCTCGAAGGCGTAGCGCACGCACCGCTCGACCCCGTGGCGGGTGTTGACGCTCTCCTGGGTGGCGACCTCATGGGGGGTGCCGCCGTAGAGCGTGCCGCCGGCGCCGGCGTACACCGACTCCGTGTTCTCCCGGATCACCAGCGCGTCGCAGTCGGCGGGGGTCAGCCCGGCGATCGGCGAGGTGACGCCGGGGTAGAGCTTGACGGGGCGCAGGTTGATGTACTGGTCGAAGGCGAAGCGCAGCTTCAGCAGCAGCCCCCGCTCGATCACCCCGGGTGGGACCTCGGGCGTGCCGACAGCACCGAGGTAGATGGCATCGAAGGCGCGCAACTCCTCCAGGGTCGCCTCGGACAGGACCTCGCCGGTGTCGAGGTAGCGGCGTCCACCGAGGTCGTAGGTGACCCGCTCGGTGGTGAAGCCCTCGAGGACCTCCAGGGCGTCGAGCACCTTTCCGCCCTCGGCGAGGACCTCCGGCCCGATGCCGTCGCCGCCGAGCCAGGCGATGCGGTGGTCTGCCACGGGTGCTCCTGTTCGTGAGGTATGCCGTCGGCCGCGTCGGTGCGTCCACGGGTCCCGGCAGCCTAGACGCGGTGAGTGGTCACCCCTGTGCGCAACGGTTGCCGCTTGCTAGCGTCCGGAGCGACTCGAGGCATCGCGCAGCGATCACCCAGCACTCGCACAGCAGCAGATGCTCGACGACCCTGTCCGCGTCACCGTCGATCCCGAGGGGGTACGACCCGTGAGCAACACGCCGCAGCCACCACCGCCCAGCGGCCCCGGCGGGCCACCGCCCGGAGGGCCCCCGCCCGGAGGACCCGGCGGATCGCCACCGGGGGGGCCCGGCGGACCGCCACCCGGGGGTCCCGGCGGACCGCCACCCGGAGGGCCCGGCGGACCGCCACCCGGAGGGCCCGGCGGACCGCCACCGGGGGGTCCCGGTGGACCACCACCCGGGGGTCCCGGTGGACCACCGCCGGGTGGCTTCCCACCCGCAGGAGGTTGGGGTCAGGGCGCGACCGGCCAGGAGCCCTACTCCATCGGCAACGCCTTCAACTACGGGTGGACGAAGTTCCAGCAGAACCTCGGTCCCATCCTGCTCGGGCTGATCGCCTACATCATCATCGTGGGCATCGTGACCTTCGTGTGGTCGCTGATCACCGGCGCGATCTTCCTGCCCTCCTCCGAGGCGCAGGTGGAGGCGATGCTGACGGGGCAGACCGCAGGGTTCGGGTTCTTCGGTTTCCTGCTGTACTTCGGGTTCACCGGGATCGTCGGTTTCCTCGGCTTCGTGATCATCCAGGCCGCTGTGGTCCGAGCTGCCCTGGCGCTGACACGCGGGGAGAAGATCGAACTGGGCACGCTGTTCAGCTTCGACAACCTGCCGCAGCTGCTGATCGGCGCGCTGATCGTCGGCGTGCTGAGCGGTATCGGCAGCATCCTGTGCTACATCCCAGGTCTGATCGTCACCTTCTTCACCCAGTTCTACGTCCACTTCCTGCTCGATCAGAACATGACCGGTGTGGATGCGATCAAGGCGAGCTTCAGCTTCGTGAACCAGAACCTCGGCACACTGATCGGGTTCTTCCTCGCGTCGGTCGTGGCCTACTTCCTCGGTGCCCTGCTCTGCGGCATCGGCCTGCTGGTCGCCCTGCCCGTGGTGTTCATCGCCCAGGCCTACACCTACCGCCGCCTGCGCGGCGAGCCCGTGGCTGCCTGAGTTCGAACGATCCGTGGTTGGGGCGCTGCGCGCCCCAACCACGGAGGGCAACCCGTCTGTCGGGGGCCGCTTCGGCGGCCCCCGACCGCTGTCTACCGGACCCTGACCCCAGGCCTGCCCTCGAACCCCACCGCCGTTGGCCGCCCTGCGTCACAGCTCCAACGCCCTCGGGCCCCCGCGGCAGTTGGCAGTCCTGCGCAACAGCTCCAACGCCCTCGGACCCCACCGCGGCAGTTGGCAGTCCTGCGCCACTGGGTGGTAGCTGTTCCTAGTGGTGACCCTCGGTGCCGCGCGCGAGGTCCCGACACCGCCGCGAGTCGGGGACCCGCCCACGGCTACGGATCCGAGAGCGGCCCACCGTCATGAGTCGACGATCGGCCCTGGGTCGCCAAGCTGTGCAGCGAATCGACGCGGAACACGTCGCATCGCTTCACAACACCAACCGGTCGCCCCGGCCACCACGCAGCCAACACGCAGCCAACACGCAGCCAACACGCAGCCACCACGCAGCCACCACGCAGCCACCACGCAGCCACCACGCAGCCACCACGCAGCCACCA
>LKMJ01002143.1_pt1 | contig 17975 bp, 13 predicted proteins | sample 643391 | NCBI WGS metagenome assembly LKMJ01 (sample SAMN04112250, study PRJNA286221) | soda lake metagenome | biome: soda lake; feature: Kulunda Steppe; material: water; isolation source: sample PL-Br10 brine of Picturesque Lake | place: Russia: Kulunda steppe | collected 2010-07
CCGGCCGGGGTGACCACGGTGATCATCCGCGAGGATCTGCTGGACCGGGCCCCGGAAAACCTGCCCACCATGTTCAAGTACCGCACCCACGCCGACAATGGCTCGATGTTCAATACCCCGCCCTGCTTCGCCATTTACACCGTGGGCCTGGTCCTCAAGTGGATCAAGAAGCTGGGCGGCCTGGCGGCCATGGAGCGGATCAACCGGGAAAAGGCCGCCCTGCTTTACGACGCCATCGACCGTCTGGACTTTTACCGGGGCCATGCCCGTACTGAGTGCCGCTCCATGATGAACGTCCCCTTCAACCTGCCCACCCCGGAACTGGAGGCCAAGTTTATCGAGGAAGCCACCGCCCGGGGGCTGGACGGCCTCAAGGGTCATCGTTCGGTGGGCGGTTGCCGGGCCTCCATCTACAACGCCTTCCCCCGCGAAGGAGTGGAAAAACTGGTGGAATTAATGGAAGAGTTCGCCAGGAAAAACGGCTAAACTCGTAAAAACGAGCAACCGGTAATCATGGATTATCAAGGTGCCCATCTCATCCGGCCGCCCAGCGAGGCCGGCAGTATTATCCTTCAGGTGACGGTGGGCTGCTCCCACAATCGCTGTACCTTTTGCGGAACCTACAAAGAGGAGCAATTCCGCCGCAAAGACGAGGCGATCATCGCGGCCGACCTGGACTTCGCCGCCCGTTACTGCCACCGCCAGACCCGGATCTTCCTGGCCGACGGCGACGTGCTGATCCTTCCCCAGCACCGCCTGCGCCGGCTGCTGCTGGACATCAAGGAAAAACTGCCCTGGGTGAAAAGGGTCAGTCTGTACGCCAACGCCAGGGCGATCCGCAGCAAAAGCCCGCAGGACCTGGATGAGCTGGCCACCCTTGGCCTGGACCGGGTTTATATGGGCCTGGAAAGCGGCCATGACCCCACCCTGGAGGCCATTTGCAAGGGCAGCGATGCCGCCGGCCTCATCGCCGCCGGCCGGGCCGTGCGCCGGGCCGGCCTGTTTTTGTCGGTTACCGCCCTGCTGGGAATTGCCGGTACTGACCATTCACCAGCCCACGCCGAGGCCACTGGCCGGGTGCTGGCGGCCATGGGGCCCAACCAGGTGGGCATCCTCACCCTGATGCTGCTGCCCGGCACCCCTCTGGAGGAAGATGCCCGCCGCGGCCGCTTCACCCTGCCCGACCAGGCCGGCCTGCTCGAGGAGCTGCGCCTGATGGTGGAAAACATGGGCGATTTGCGCTGCCAGGTGCAAAGCAACCACCCGTCCAATTATCTGGAGATCAACGCCCGGCTCCCCAAAGACCGGGATAAGGTATTGGCCGATATCCAGCGGGCCTTGGCCGGGGAAACCCGCCTGCGCCCGGAAGGACTGCGGGCCTTGTAAGGAAGCAAATGGAAAAAATTGATTTAAAGAACCTGACCCTGCCCGAACTTACCTCCTGGGTGGAAGGTCTGGGCCTTAAACCCTTCCGGGCCCGGCAGATCTTTGCCTGGATCCATCGTCCGGACTTCACCGGCTTTGACCAGATGACCGACATCGCCAAACATGTCCGGGCTCTGCTGGCGGAAAAGGCCCGGCTCAGCCGGCTGGAACCGGCCCGGGTGGAACACTCCACCGACGGCACGGTCAAGTTCGCCTTTAACCTGGAAGACGGCCACGTCATAGAAAGCGTGCTGATTCCTGAAGATGACCGTCATACCCTGTGTGTTTCCTCGCAGGTGGGTTGCGCCATGGGCTGCAATTTCTGCCTCACCGGCACCATGGGCTTTGTCCGCAACCTGACGGGGGCGGAGATTATCGGCCAGGTGGATGCCGCCATCCGCAGCCGGATGGCGGCAAGCCAGCAACAGCAAATGGACGGATGGCAAACGCAAGGCGCCCCCCGGTGGATCAACAACCTGGTGTTCATGGGCATGGGCGAACCCCTGCTCAACTTCGACAATCTGCTTAAGGCCATCAAGATCCTGATGGAACAGCGCGGCCACGATTTTTCCGGCCGCCGGATCACCGTTTCCACCTGTGGCATTGTCCCAAAAATGAAGCAGCTGGGCGAGCAGGTACCGGTCAACCTGGCGGTTTCCCTGCACGCCGTCGAGGATGAAATCCGCGACCAGCTCATGCCCGTCAACAAAACTTATCCCGTGGATGAACTGCTGCGGGCCTGCCGGGAATATCCCCTGCCGCCGCGCCGGCGGATCATGATCGAGTATGTGATGATCAAAGACCTTAACGACTCACCCGCCCAGGCCCGGCTGCTGGTCAAAAAACTGCATGGTATCCGCTGCAAGATCAACATCCTGCCCTACAACGAAAATCCGGATTTTCCCTACCAGCGCCCCGATGATGAAACGGTGGAAAATTTCCGGCAAATCCTGCGCCGGGGCGGGCATACCACCTTGCTGCGCCACAGCCGGGGGGCGGATATTTCCGCCGCCTGCGGCCAGCTGGCCGCCCAAAGCGGAGTAGAGGCCACGTAACCGATCACGGGGCGAGAGCAAGAACCGGGCCGGTAAGCGTTCATCAAGGCCAATAAATGTTGATATAATTGTTCACAAAACAGTTGCAATGATTGATACAGGCGGCTAAAGTTTGCTGCGTAACGCCATGGGGTGCCCCCGTCTACCGGCCGGGGGAGAATAGGAAATCGGGTGCAAATCCCGAGCGGTCCCGCCGCTGTAAACGGGGAGCGATTCCGAAACCAAGCCACTGTGCATCGGCACGGGAAGGCCCGGAGGAGCGTCGATCCGTAAGCCAGAAGGCCTGCCCCCTGGTCACATAAGAAAAAAATCCCGCCAGGACCGGGGTTTTGTTCTGGAGATGATGGCAAAGTCTCCAGCCCCCAGCGGATTGGGCGAAAGCCCCGTCCGCCGCAGCGGCTGGAGGCTTTTTTTGTTCAGGGCCTGGGCCGCGGCGGTAAAATTACCCCGAGGAACCAAAACGATGGCGCCAACAGTTGACCAGCAACAGGAGACGACAACAACCACCGGCAATTTTTCCAGCGACGATCTCAAGGCCCTGTGCCGGGCTATCGAACCGGAAGATGCCGCCATCCGGCAACAGGCCCAGGCCCGGCTGGACAATTTGACCAAACCCCGGGGCAGCCTGGGCAAGCTGGAAATGCTGGCAGCCCGGACCTGCGCCATCACCGGCCGGCTGGACTGCCACTTATCACGAAAAGTCATTCTTACCTTTGCCGCCGACCACGGAGTAACCGAAGAAGGAGTCAGCATCTTTCCCCCCGAGGTCACCTGCCAGATGATCCACAATTTTCTCGGCGGCGGCGCCGGGGTCAATGTCCTGGCCCGCCACGCGGGAGCGGAAGTGCGGGTGATCGACGTGGGCGCCGCCGGCGACGTGGAGGCTCCCGGCCTGATCAAGCGCAAGGTCCGTCCGGGAACCGCCAATATCGCCAAGGGACCGGCCATGAGCGAGGATGAGGCCCTGGCCGCCATCAGGGTCGGCATCGATTCGGCCCGGGAGGCCATCGCCGACGGGGCCGACATCTTGGGCACCGGCGAGATGGGCATCGGCAACACCACTCCCTCCGCCGCATTGTTCGCCGCCCTGCTGCCGGTTCCCGTCGGCCAGGTCACCGGTCTTGGCACCGGCCTTGACGAACGGGCCCGGCAACACAAGGTCCGGGTTATCGAACAGGCCCTGGCGGTCAACCAAGCCCGTCTGGCCCGCCCGCTGACCGCCCTGGCGGCGGTGGGCGGCCTGGAAATCGCCGCCATCTGCGGGGTGATCCTGGAAGCGGCGAAAAGCCGGGTGCCGGTGGTGGTGGACGGCTTCATCTCCAGCGCCGGGGCCCTGGCGGCCATGCGGCTCCAGCCCCTGGCCCGGGATTACTGTTTTTTCAGTCACATGTCCGCCGAACAGGGACATAAAATATTCTTTGCGGAAATGGAGTTGGAACCCCTGTTGCACCTGGACCTGCGCCTGGGAGAGGGCACCGGCGCCGCCCTGGCCATGGGCCTGGTGGAGGCCGGCCTGAAAATCATGAACGAAATGGCCACCTTCGACGAAGCCGGAGTCAGCCCGAGCGAAAACTGAGCCAAACGCCGGGGGGTTGCAAGAAACGCCCCCGGCCATCACTGGTCGGGATCGTCGGGCAGTTGCCAGTCGATGGGATCTTTGCCGTTGGCGCTCAGGTATTCGTTGGTCTTGGAGAAGTGGCGGCAGCCGAAAAAGCCCCGGTTAGCCGACATGGGTGAGGGGTGCGGGGCCTGCAGTACCAGATGACGGTTGCAGTCGATGATGGCTCCCTTTTTTTGGGCATAACTGCCCCAGAGCAGAAAGACCAGGTGCTGGCCCTGTTCGTTGAGCAGGGCGACAACCCGATCGGTAAAGCGTTCCCAACCCTTGCCCTGGTGGGAGCCGGCCCGGCCCTTTTCCACGCTGAGGGTGGCGTTGAGCAGCAGAACCCCCTGCGCGGCCCAGCTGCGCAGGTAGCCGTGGGACGGCGGGGTGAAGCCCACATCGTCGCGGAGTTCCTTGTAAATATTTTGCAGAGAGGGTGGCACCCGGTTGCCCGGTCGCACGGAAAAACAGAGTCCGTGGGCCTGGTTGGGGCCATGATAGGGATCCTGGCCCAGGATCACCACCTTGACCCGGGGAAAGGGGGTCAGGTTCAGGGCGGCAAACATCTCTTTGCCCCGGGGATAGATGGTCTTGCCGGCGGCAAACTGTTCCTCGAGAAATTCCTTTAACTGCTGCATATAGGGCTGGTAAAATTCCGCCAGCAGCAGTTGCTTCCAGGATTCTTCCAGTTGAATTCGCGATCCATCACTCATCTTCACCCAGTCCAGGTCTTGCAGCGAAGCGCCGCCGCCATCTTGCCACTCTTTTCTTGTAAGCGATCACAGGGCACCCCGTGATTGGTTACCTTCTGTTTCCCGGCTCACCGGCCCGGCGGGAACACCGCCGCCGCTTCCCGTACTCGGCCATGGAGCTTGTGTTCGATATACTCCCCGGCCTTGGGAATCATGTCATCAAGATAGTCACCGATCTCCTGCTCCGTGGCGGTGGTCAGGGTCTGGCAGAAGAGGCATTTGCGCTCGCCACCGCCGGTGGAAGGGAGACCGAAATCCTCCAGGACATGGCGGGTGATCTGTTCGTCATCGAAGTCCTCATAGACCGGAAAGATGGAACGGATCCCGAAATGTTCCGACAGCCCGGCGATTTTTTCCATGAAAACCGGGGTCTGCTCCGGGTAATAGCTCTGCCGCCGGGCGTAACCGGTGGCCAGCACCGGCACCAGGTTTTCGACGCAGTAGATAATCGCCTTGGTGTGCATGGCCACCTTACAGCCAATGCAGACCAGGTTTTTCCCGTTGTAACGCGGCATCAGCTCCTCAAAGCGATCCAGCCACAGACCCTGAAAAAGGCGGCCCATGTCCAGCTCCACCATTTCGGCTTCGGGCAGTTTTTCCGGTTGGGTGCTTTTGGTGGCCAGAATCTCCTGGGCGATATCGAAACGCTGGCGGGGAAAATCATGGAAACGGCTCATGCCGTTGAGCATGTGCAGCAGATGGATCTTCACCGGTCGGGGCAATTCCGGATGCTGGCCGATGACGGACAGGGCATAAACGGCCAGGGAGTCGGTGCCGCCTGAAAACAGTATGGCAAGCTCTTGTTTTTGCATCGATTATCTCCAGCGCTTGGTTGTCACCTGGATGGTCAGCCTTTAAACCTGGTCGTCAACACTTTGAGTTAACTGCTTTTTCACCTTGTAGCGACAGAACAGTTCGCCGTTGATGGAGGGGCGACAGGACAGCAACTGCAGATCCAGGAAAGGATCACCCAGGGGCTGATCCCCTTCCAGCAGGGAAAGGGCATGGCGGTCGCCGGATACTTTGGGAGCGACGGTGACCAGGAGCTCATCCACCACCCCCTGCTGCAGGGCCACATAGTATAGATGGGCCCCGCCTTCCAGCAGCAGATTTTCCACCCCGCGTTCGGCCAGCTTTTCACAGGCCACGGGCAGGCTTAGAGCTCCGTCCTGCTCGGGCAGGGCAATAACTTCGGCCCGTTTACCGGCTTGCCGGGCCAGGTCATCGGCCCTGGAAGCGGCGGTGAAGATCAGCGGCCGGGGGCCGATTTGAAAAATTTTTCGTTCATCCAGTGGCAGCTTGCCGGAGGCGCTGATCAGGGACCGGATCCGTTCCTTGGGCAGAACTCCGTCGGGACCGCGCATCTCGGCATCACCTCCGCGCAGGGTGCCGGCCCCCAGCAGGCTGGCATCGTGGTTCATCCTGGTTTCTTCGAGAAAACGACGGTCTTCCCTGCTCCCCATGATGCCCGGGGTGATCCGCCCACACAGAGTCATGACCGCAATCAGGCTTACCTTCATTAGAAAACACCTTAAACCGCCTTGGCCGGCAGCATCGTTCATGTTGTAGCCGTTATTTTTAACCGCCCGGCATGGTTGCTTTTCTTGCCGCCAAAAGGTATCGTTTGGCATCTGATTATCTGAACCACCCTGCAACCTTAGCAAGAGTTTTTGTGACTGCGCAAGGACAAAAAGCCCGAATTCTGTTAGACTTGCAAAAACCCGCAAACGTTGCCGGCCACCGGCCGGTAACGCCGTAAGACAATTTACCAGGCATGTCCCATGCCCTGAATCCCTTGGACGTTAATGACCAATCACCAGCCAGCAGAATGCAATATGCCGCTGTCGCGGCAATTTTTAAGATCGACAGTTCTGGCCGCCCAGATTGACTTCAGCGATCTCTCCTGCCGCCTCTCCCCCCTGCCCCCGGCGGCGGAGGATGATGCGCTGGCGGCCTCCATCCGCCGTACCGGCCTGCTGCATCCCCCGATCCTGCGCCCCCGGGGCGATCTCTATCAGTTGGTCAACGGCCATCGCCGGTCTTATACCGCGGTTCACCAACTCCGTTGCACCTCCCTGCACTGCCTGATGCTGCCCCCGGAAACCGGGGACCGGGAGGCCTTGGCCCTGGCCCTTGAAGCGATTGTCTGTAAACGATCGCCCACCATCATGGAACGGGCCCTGTTCTGTCAAAAAATGCTCGATTTCCTCGATGAACAGGAGTTGGCCGCTGATTTTCTTCCCCTCATGGGACTTGCTCCCACCCCCTTTCTGGTCAGGCGCCAGGCCGAGCTGGCCGCCCTGGAAGAACCGTTCGCCGTCGCCCTGCACCAGGGCCGGCTGCAGGAGTCCGTGGCCAGGGAACTGCTGGCCATCTCTTTGCCCGAACGGCTCGCCCTCTATGAATTGATTGACTGGCTGCAGCTCAGCGCCGGCAACCAGAAGAAGGTGACCCAGACCTGCCGGGAACTTTCCCGGCGCCAGCGAGTGTCTCTATTAAAAATACTGGGCAGCGAAGAGATCAAAAAGATCCTTGATCACCCGGAGATGAACGTGCCCCAGAAAACGGCGGCGCTGATGCAGCACCTGGGGGAGCTCCGTTATCCCAGGCTGGCCGCGGCCACCGCCGAATTCAACGCCTGGTGCCGCTCCCTGCGGCTGCCGGAAGACTGGAGCGTGACCCCCACCCGCTCCTTCGAGGACGACCGGGTAACCTTAACCATGACCCTGGAAAACCGGGAAATTTTACAGCAACGCCTGCCCCGGCTGCGGGCGGCCGTCAAAGGAGAATATAAACAAGATGATGCCTGAACTGACCCTGATCCAGAAGATCGCCGTCTGGGCCCTGCCCCTGCTTTTTGCCATCACCGTGCACGAAGTGGCCCACGGCTGGATGGCCCGCCGCCTGGGTGATCCCACCGCCGAAATGATGGGCCGGCTGACCCTCAACCCGATCCGGCATATCGACCCGGTGGGCACCATCCTGGTGCCGGGGATCCTACTGATGCTGGGGGGCTTTATCTTCGGCTGGGCCAAGCCGGTACCGGTTAACTGGCGCAACCTCCGGGATCCCCGCCGGGACATGATCTGGGTCTCGGTGGCGGGTCCGGCCTCCAACCTGGTAATGGCCCTGCTCTGGGGGCTGGTAATGAAAACCGGCCTGATGCTGGTCGACACCACCCCCATGCTGGGCATGCCCCTGCTTTACATGGGCAGTGCCGGGGTGCTGATCAACCTGATCCTGATGGTTTTAAACCTGCTGCCAATTCCGCCCCTGGACGGCAGCCGCATCGTCACCGGCCTGTTGCCGCCGGATCTGGCCATGCAGTACAACCGGCTGGAGAGCGTGGGGTTTATAGTCCTGCTGGCCCTGCTGGCCACCGGGGTTCTGGGCAGTATCATCGGACCGCCGATTTTTGCCCTACGCAACATGATCTTCGCCATCCTGGGAATATAAAAGTCAATTATCGCTCACTGTTAATCTTTTTCCAGGGCGATCTCCAGGGCCTCGTTGATGTCATGCACCAGGTGAAACTTCACCTTGTCCCTGGCGCTTGCCGGCAGTTCACTCAAGTCCTTTTCGTTGAGCCGGGGCAGGATCACCTCGGTGATATCGGCCCGGACCGCCGCCAGCACCTTTTCCTTGATTCCCCCCACCGGCAGCACATCGCCCCGCAGGGTGATCTCGCCGGTCATCGCCACCTCGCGGCGCACCGGCTTGCCGATGAACTGGGAAGCCAGGGAGACCACCATGGCCACCCCGGCCGAGGGTCCATCCTTGGGGATGGCGCCTTCGGGGACATGGACATGGAGGTCGTTTTCGGCGAATATCTTTTCATCCAGCCCCAATTTATCGGTGTGGGAACGAATATAGGTCAGGGCCGCGTTGGCCGACTCCTTCATGACCTCGCCGAGCTTGCCGGTGAGTTTCAACTCCCCCTTGCCCTTCATCCGGGAGGTTTCAATGAACAGCAGAGCACCGCCCACCGGGGTCCAGGCCAGGCCGGTGGCCAGCCCCGGGCCCCAGGTGCGGGCCTTGCTTTCCGAGAAAAACTGGGGCGGGCCGAGATAGTCGGCGAGATCATCGGGCCCAACCTTGATCAGACCGCTGTGCCCCTCCACGATCTTACGGGCCACTCCCCGGCATACCCCGCCGATCCGGCGTTCCAGGTTACGCACCCCGGCCTCGCGGGTGTATGAACGGATAATATTACTTAAGGTTTCATCCTCAAGGCGCAGATCATCCTCGCTGATGGCGTGGGCCTCGAGCTGTTTGGGCAGCAGGTGGCGCCGGGCGATATGGAGCTTTTCCTCCTCGGTGTAGCCGGAAAGCTCGATCACTTCCATCCGGTCCCGCAGGGGCGGGGGAACGTTATCCAGCAGGTTGGCGGTGGTGATGAACATCACCTTGGACAGATCGAAGGGAATCTCCAGGTAATGGTCGGAGAAGGAAAAGTTCTGCTCCGGATCCAGCACCTCCAGCAGGGCCGATGAGGGATCACCGCGGAAATCCATGCCCAGTTTGTCGATCTCATCGAGCATGAAAAGAGGGTTGTTGGCACCCGCCTTGCGCAGGCTCTGGATGATCCGGCCGGGCAGAGCGCCGATATAGGTCCGGCGGTGCCCTCGGATTTCCGCTTCATCCCGCACCCCGCCCAGGGACATACGGGTGAAATTCCGCCCCATGCTGCGGGCGATGGATTGCCCCAGGGAGGTTTTACCCACCCCCGGCGGCCCGGCAAAGCAGAGAATGGGCCCGTGCATGTCCTTTTTCAGCTTGCGCACGGCCAGAAACTCGATGATCCGTTTCTTGATGTCCTCCAGGCCGTAATGATCCGCGTCCAGCACCTCCTGGGCCCGCTTGAGATCCAGGTTGTCCTCGGTATTCTTGTTCCAGGGCAAATCGATAAGCCAGTCCAGATAGGTCCGGGACACCGTGTATTCCGGCGACGAAGGCGAGATCCGGCCCAGCCGGTCCAGCTCCTTTTCCGCGGTCTTGCGGGGTTCTTCCGGTAGGTCGGCGGCATCCAGTCTTTCCCGCAACTCTTTTAGGTCGATATTTTCGTCATCCTCGCCCAGTTCCTTGCGGATGGCCTTGAGCTGTTCACGGAGAAAAAATTCCCGCTGCCGCTGATCCATGTCCTGTTTGATGCCTTTTTGGATCTTGTGGCTCACCTCCACGGTCTCAAGTTTCTTGTTGAGCTCCCGGCCGACCCGGTTGAGCAGCTCCTTGAGATCCTCGGTCTCCAGCACCTCCTCTTCCTCTTCCATGCTCAAGCCCACCTGGGAGATCACCAGGTAGGCGATATAGAAGGGATTGGTCAGTGACGCCACGGTCATCGCCAGTTCCTTGGGCACCGCCTCGAGCTCGGCCATCTTTTTGAACTGGGTGCGGATATTGAGCAGCATGGCCTCGGCTTCCTGGTCCATGCTCTCGTCCATGGGAACCACTTCCACCCGGGCCTGCAGGTAGGGGGTTTGCTGGGTATATTCCTTGATCCGCAGCTTTTTTACCGCACTGATCAGTACCTGGTAAACCCCTTCGTCGGATTTGATCAGCTTGTGGATATAGCCCACCACCCCCATGGGATAGAGATTCTCCCTCTTGGGGACGGCAGGAATCTCCGGCAGGGCCTCGGAGGGCTGGTGTTCTTCCCCGCCCTCCTCTTCCTCTTCCAGCCGGCGATGGGTGACCACCGCCACCATCCGGTCCTTGATGATGGCATCATCCACCAATTGCTGGGATGAGGGATGACTGATCTGCATGGGAAAGCCCATGCCGGGAAAGAAGACAAAACCGTGCAGGGGAAGAACCGGCAATTCTTCCGGTACCGGCAGATTGGCCGGATTGGTGCTTTTCTTGCTCTTGTGCTCCCGGTTCTCGCTTGCCTGGGCTTTCGGTCCGGCCTCAGGCTGCTCCATATCTTTCTTGTCGTCGGTCATAATATTCTCTCACCGTGTTGTTTGAGTGTTGGTTGAAGGCAACCGCTCCGGATCACCCGGAACTGACCGGAATATTCACCCGTTCCCGCTGTTTGGGCAGAGTGATCATCAGCAGCCCCTGCTGGTACTCGGATTCAACGGTGCCGACGTCCACAGGCCAGGGCAGGGAAATCTTTTTTTCAAAATGTCCCCGCTCTATTTCCAGCCGATGAACCCGCCGCACCCCTTGGGGAAAATTATATCTCCGGTCTCCGGAGACGATCAGCCTGTTTTCCTCGACCACCACCTGGATGGCGTCGGGGTCGACCCCGGCCAGTTCCATGTAAATGACAAACTCTTTGTCGGTTTCATAGATATCGGTGGGCACCGACCAGGGCTCTCCCGCCAGGCGGTTTACACTGTGTCTGCCTAAGCCGCGGGCCAGTCGGTTCAAACCTTCCTCCAGCAGGGCACGTTTTTTCCGTTCATTCATGGTCTGGGCACTCCTTGTTGATCAATTGCCGTGCCGGGGGTATTCAGGGTCCGGCCACTTCACCGTAAAAGTATGTGACCGCCCTGGGCCCTTGTCAAGTCCATAAACCGATGGTTGCCACGGCAGGACGGTCCAGTTATGATGGCCTCGCAAAAACCCGTCAAAGGTGTTTGTTAATCCCATCGTAGCAGCGAAACCACCCAAAAGGGAAAGGCCTTTTTTTGCTAAGCCAACAATATTTTTTAATTTTTTCTCCTGATTAACTGATAGCCGGAATTAAACCCATGAAAGATTGCCACGAAGCCGCGGAACCTGACCACCCCCTGTTTTTGGAGGCCATCCAGGCCCACGAAGCGGGTGATTACCCCAGGGCCGAGACCCTGTACCACGATATCCTGCGGGCCTGCCCGGAGCACCTGGACGCCCGGATCTCCCTGTGCCTGCTCTACCGGGCCGCGGGTGACCCCGACCGGGGACGGCGCTGTTTCGAGGAAACCCGCCGGATGGCCCCTCCCGACGCCGATCTCCACGTCCAGCTGGGCACCGTCTGTCATGGTCAGGGGGAAGAGGAGCTGGCCATGGACTTTTACCGCCAGGCCCTGGCGGTGGCCCCGGACCATCACCGGGCATGGTACAATCTGGGCACCGCCGAGCTTAACCGGGGCGAGGCGGCAGCGGCGGCGGAGGCGTACCGGCAGGCCCTGAAACAGGACCCCGACGATGTCGACACCCTGTACAATCTGGCCCTGGCCCTGACCGAACTGGAAAAACTGCCGGCCGCCGCCCACATCTATCACCGGGCCCTGGCCAGGGCCCCCGACGACCGGGATATCCTGTACAACCTCGGGGTGCTGTACCGCCGCATGAACCGCTACGCCGAAGCGATGCGCCATTTGGTCCGGGTGATTGAGCTGGATCCCGACTATGCGGCGGCGCACAGCCATTTGGGAGCCATGTGGGCGCAGTTGGGGGAGAAGGAACTGGCCATCGGTTCCTTTGAAAAGCTGGTGGCCCTCGATCACCAGGCCGAATCGGCCCGGCACATGCTGGCGGCCCTGCGGGAAGAGACACCGGCGGCGCCGGCCAGAGAATACGTCGCCGGGCTTTTTGATCAGTATGCCGGCAAGTTTGAAGATGAACTGATGGAGCAGCTGGGCTACCGGGTGCCCTTCATCATGGCCGAGCTGCTGCGCGAAACCTTCGGCCATGAAATGCATGGCCAGCTTCTGGACCTGGGCTGCGGCACCGGTCTGGCCGGCGAGGCCTTTCTAGCCCATGCCGCCGGGCTCACCGGGGTCGATCTTTCCGGCGGCATGCTGGAGCAGGCCCGGCAGAAAAATATCTACGACGCCCTGCACCAGGAGGATCTGCTGGAATTCTGCCGGCGGGATCAGCAAAGGCGCTTTGATCTGGCGGTGGCGGCGGATGTATTGAATTATCTGGGGGACCTGGCCCCTCTCTTCCAGGTCGTGGGCAATTGCCTGCAACCCGGGGGGTTACTGCTGTTCTCCATCGAAGAAGGTGCAAACGACGGCTTTGTGCTGCAGGAAAACGGCCGCTACGCCCACTCCCCGCAATACATCCAGACTCTGATCACCGGCCATGGCTTTACCGTGCTCAACCAGCGCCAGTGCGAGCTGCGCCGGGAAAAGGGACGATGGGTCCACGGCGGGCTTTATCTTTTACAACGGCAAACAACAGACAACCAGCGGTAAACGGTTATGGGGCGCCGGCTTTTCTACACCACCTCTTCCACTTCCCGCCATTTTTCCTCCAGGCGCTGAGGCGAGACGGGAAAGGCGGTCTTTAATTCCTGGGCAAACAGGCTGACCTTGAACTCTTCCAGCATCAGGCGGTATTCGGCCAGCAGTTCCCGCTTACGCGGAGGAAGATCGGGGGTGTGGGCATATTTTTGCAGACGTTCCTGGTAGGGGGCCAGCTGGGCGGCCTTGGCGGCGTCCTTGGCGGGGTCGATACGAGCGCGCTGGCCGCGAATGACCAGGGCTTTAAGGTGGCGCGGCAGATGAGCCATGGTGACGGCGTCATGGCGCTCAAGAAAATCCGGCGGCACCAGGGCCGCCAGTTGGGCCTTTAATTCCTCGGCCAGGCCGGGCGGGGCCGGGGGGCCCTGCCCTTTAGCTTTGGCCTGGGCCGGCGGGGAAGCGGCCGGCTGTTCCAGCCGGCTTATGGTGCTTATCACCTCCCAGCGCTGACTTAAAACTTCCAGAACCAGGTCGTAAAGCCGGCGGGCCTCCTGGTAGAACCCTTCCCGGCGGAGTTTTTCCACCCTGGCCCGAAACTCGTCGGCGGCGATCAAATCTCCCCGGCCGGTGGCAAAGATCTCCCTTAAAACAAAGTCCAGGATGGCCCGGTTGAGCTCCTCCAGGCTGCCCAGCCCCTGGGCCAGGCGCCAGTGCTGCCGGGGAAAGACCAGTTCCTTGCGCAGGGTTTTGAGCCGGGCGCCGAACTCTTGGCGATACAGGCACAACAGCCCCTGGCGGGTGGCGCTCCGGGCCTGTTGGGCCTCGGTGAAGAGCCGCAGGTCCACCCGGCCGCTGTCCTCCCGCAGGCCCGGGAAGAGATAGCCGGCCAGTTGCCCATCGGCATCGGTCAAGGGCAAACGCTGGGGGATCTCGGGCAGCTCGGCGCCGGTCAGCCCTTCCCGCTCCCACTGGCGGCGCATGGCCTCCACGGCCTGCTTCGGCGGAGCGGCACTCCGGGGGCCGGTGCCGACCAGGGCGCTCAAACCGCGGCCGGCGGCCAGAACTTCCCCCTGATCATTCACCAGACAAAAACGGCAGCGCAGATGGTCGGGCAACTCCTTGACCGGCCAGGCGGCGGCATCGATCCGCAGCCCGAACATCTCATAGATCGCCCGCCCCAGGGCCTGATACAGCGACATATTGCCTGGCTTCAGGGTCCGGGCCAGCTCGGCGGCCGTTTGGGGAATGGGCACCAGCTGACGGCGGATGTTTTTGGGCAGATTTTTGAGCAGAAAAAAAATCTTTTCCGTCAGCATTCCCGGCACCAGCCATTCAAAACGCTCGGGCCGCAGGTGGGGAGCCAGATGCACCGGGATCATCACGCTGAGTCCGTCATCCTCGGCCCCGGGCTCGAAGTGGTAGGACAGCTCCAGGCTGGTTTCCCCCACCTCCAGGGTGGTCGGGTACTGCTCCATGAGGTCGGCTTCGGGCTCCCGGCTGAGCAGATCCTCCTGGCGCAGGTTCAGAAAATCATCACCCCGGTTCTTTTTCAGCAGGCGGTTCAATCCGGCCTGGTCGCAGACCTCGGCGGGCAGGCGCTGCTCGTAAAACCCGGCAATATTGTCCTCGGCCACCAGCAGATCCCGCCGGCGGCTGCGCTCTTCCAGGTCCCTGAGGCTGTCGATCAGCTTCATATTGTGTTCCAGGAAGTGGTAGTGGCCCTTTAGTTCGCCCTCCACCAGGGCGCTCTGGATAAAGATGCGGCGGGCCTCCGGCTGGTCGATTCCGGCAAAGGGCACCTTGCGGCCGGCCACCACCACCAGGCCGAACAGGGTTCCCTTTTCCTTGGCCACCACCTGCCCCCGACGTTTTTCCCAGTGCGGATCGCTGTAGCTGTAACGCATCAGATGGCGGGCCAGGGGTTCGATCCAGTCGGGATCGATGGCCGCCACGGTCCGGGCGTACAGGCGGTTGGTCTCCACCAGTTCGGCGGCCATGATCCACGGCGGCGTGGGGCCGCCGCCCTTGGCCGGGCGTCCCTTGGCGGTTTTGGCCGGCTCGCCGGCCCCTGGCCGGTGATACAGGCTGGAACCGGGAAAGATCACCACCTCCCGGCCGCCGCCGCCCTGGTAGACATTTTTTTCCCTTTTCTGGGCGATATTGCGCAGGTTGCCGCTGAGCAGGGATTGATGCACGGCGGCGGCCACGGCCGGCACCGTGTTGAAGGAAAACCCCTTTTCCCCTTTGAGGATCCGCCGGATCTGTTCATGGATATCCTGCCACTCCCGAATTCTTTGAAAGGACAAGAAGTGGCTGGTGCAAAATTTGCGCAGCCTGCCCTTGCTGCCGGTCTGCTCCAGGACCGAGTCCATGGTGTCCCAGAGGTTGAGGTAAAAAAGAAAGTCCGAGTGCCGGTCGCTGAACCGCCGATGCACCCGGTCGGCCTCTTGCTCCTTTTCCACCGGCCGCACCCTGGGGTCCTGGATGCTCAGGGCGGCGGCGATGACGCAGACTTCGCGCAGGGCGTTGTTCTCCCGGGCCTCCAGGATCATCCGGGAAATGCAGGGATCGAGGGGCAGGCGGGACATCAGCCGCCCCCGGCGGGACAGCCGTGGCGGACCGGGCCTGCCGGTACCGGCGGTTTCCAGGGCCCCCAGTTCGGCCAGGAGCTGGTAACCATCATTGATGGCTCGTCCCGAAGGAGGATCGACAAAGGGAAAGGCGGCGGGATCGCCCAGCCGCAGCGCGGTCATCCGCAGAATGACCTCGGCCAGGTTGGAACGGACGATCTCCGGCGGGGTGTAAAGGGGGCGGTTTAAATAGTCTTCTTCGGCGTAAAGGCGGATGCAGACCCCGGGGGCCACCCGGCCGCAGCGGCCGGCCCGCTGGTCGCAGGCCGAACGGGCAACGGGCACCACCGGCAGTTTGTAGGTCCGGGCCCGGGGGTTGTAGGCGGCGATCCGGGCCAGCCCGGTATCCACCACATAACGGATCCCCGGCACGGTGATGGAAGTTTCCGCTACATTGGTGGCGATCACCACTTTCCGCCCTTTGACCGGCTGAAAGATCCGCCGCTGCTCATTGGGCGACAGCCGGCCATACAGGGGCATGATCACCGTCCGGTCGCCGCCCACCCCCCGACCCTGGCCGGCAGCCCGGGGATCCAGGGCCTGCTCCAGGGTTTCGGCGGTTTCCCGGATATCCCGTTCGGTGGGCATGAACACCAGGATGTCACCGGGTGGTTCCTCCCGGATAATCTCTTTAACGGCGGCAGCCGCCCGGTCGGTATAGTTCTCCTCCGCCGTGGCGGGGTCGTCCTTTTTCTCTTCGGGCGGCCGGTGACGGATCTCCACCGGATGGGTGCGGCCGGCCACCTGGATCACCGGGGCCTGGTCGAAATGGCGGGAGAATTTTTCGGTGTCGATGGTGGCCGAGGTGATGATCACCTTCAGGTCCGGCCGCCGGCTCAGCAGGTCCTTGAGAATTCCCAGCAGAAAATCGATATTGAGGCTGCGCTCGTGGGCCTCGTCGACGATGATGGTGTCGTAGTCGCTCAACTGCCGGTCGTGCTGGGCCTCGGCCAAAAGAATGCCGTCGGTCATGAACTTGATTCTGGTGGCCCGGCTGGTGTGGTCGCTGAAGCGGATCCGGTAGCCAGCCAGTTCCTCGCCGGCCGGCCCCAGTTCCTCGCGCAGACGGGCGGCCATGGAGATGGCGGCGATCCGCCGGGGCTGAGTGCAGCCGATCTTTTGTTGCCGGCCACGGCCGGCCTCCAGGCACATCTTGGGGATCTGGGTGGTCTTGCCGCTGCCCGGCTCCCCGGCGATGATCAGCACCGGCGAGGCCTGGATGGCGCCGACGATCCGTTCCCGGAAAGCGGCAATGGGCAGCTCCTCCGGGCAGGAAAGGTCAGCGGCCAAGGAGTCGGGGTCACGGGCAAAGGATGATGACATGGGCAAAAAACTCAGGAAATTAACTGCCAGGCGGAAATATCCGGCCATGTCACAGCACAGTTGAGGACAACCAGCTCAGGCGATATTATCGGGCCCGGCGGAATGCCGCTTGGCCGACGGGCCAAAGACGACGACACTGGTTATGAAGACAAGCCTGAAAACTTAGGGAAGATAACCCAGGACCGTCTCGCCTGCCTTGACCTTGCGGCCCACGGATACTTCCAGCTGGGTGGCAAGGGGCAGGTAGAGATCGACCCGGGAACCGAAGCGAATCAGGCCGAAACGCTGACCCCGCTGAAGTTCGTCGCCGGTTTCGGCCCAGCAGACGATGCGCCGGGCGATCAGGCCGGCCACCTGGACCATGGCCATCCGCTGGCCCCGGGCGGTGGCGAGAATCAAGGCGCAGGATTCATTTTTCAAAGCCCCGCGCTGACTGTCGGCCGAGTAAAAGGAACCGGGGGTGTAGACAATCCGCTCCACCCGGCCGGGAAAGGGGGTCCGGTTGACATGAACATTGAAGATGTTCATGAAGATGCTGACCTTGTAGACGTGCTCCTTGACGAAACGCTCATCGAACACCCGCTCCACCAGGATCACCTTGCCATCGGCCGGGGAGACCAGCACATCATCCTCGCCGGTGGCTATCCGCTCCGGATCCCGGAAAAAATAGAGGATAAAAATGGTGAGGGCCAGCAATACCATGGCCGGCATGAAGTAACCCAGGATCGCCACCACCAGGGTGGCGAATCCGGCCATCAGAATAAACGGGTAGCCTTCCTTGGCTACTGGGATTCGAGACTTAGTCATGGGTTCGGTTAAGACTTCTTGCCACGGGTAATGGCGGTGGCCCCGGTCCGGATAATCTCCTGGATGCCGATGGGCCGCAGAATATCAATGATCGCCTGGATTTTGGACTTGGAGCCGGTCACCTCCACCACATAACTTTTGGGCCCAACATCGACCACCTTGCCCCGGAAGATATCGATCACCCGCAGCACCTCGGCCCGGGTTTCATCTTCGGCCTTGATCCGGATCATGACCATCTCCCGCTCCACATGTTCATGCTCGGC
>LKMJ01002145.1_pt1 | contig 17969 bp, 17 predicted proteins | sample 643391 | NCBI WGS metagenome assembly LKMJ01 (sample SAMN04112250, study PRJNA286221) | soda lake metagenome | biome: soda lake; feature: Kulunda Steppe; material: water; isolation source: sample PL-Br10 brine of Picturesque Lake | place: Russia: Kulunda steppe | collected 2010-07
AATATTCAGGTTTTCAGCTCAAGAGAGGCTGCGGCTGCCGGGGAGGATTTTGCGGTGCCTGCGCTACCGTCTACCGCATCAAGGGTGATTACCGGGTGCAGGAGGGACTGGCCTGCCAGACGGTGGTAAAAGAGGATATGTATCTTTCCATGATTCCTTTTTATCCGGCCATAAAAAAGAAATATGATATCGAAGAGCTGGAACCGGAGACAAATATTTTAAGGCAGCTCTATCCTGAAATTAACCGCTGCCTGGGCTGCAATACCTGCACCAGGTCCTGCCCTCAGGAGCTGGAAGTTATGGATTATATGAACGCTGCCATTCGGGGAGATATCGAAAAAGTTGCCAATCTCTCTTTTGACTGCATCATGTGCGGTCTCTGTGCCTCCCGCTGCCCGGCGGAGCTGGTTCAGCATAATGTCGCCATTTTAGCCCGGAGAATTTACGGCAAGTATATTCTTCCTAATGCCGGACATCTGGAGGAGCGGGTGCGGGAAATTGAAGATGGCAGGATAGAAAAAGAAGTTGATGAGTTGATTGCTAAAGACCGGGAAGGGCTGGAGAAATTATACAATGAACGGGATATTGAAGGAGAATGACCAAACTGTGTCACTAAAAGGAGTGAGTAAGAGTGTCCTATCCTGACAAGATGAGGGCTGCCATTAAAAAGGTTGAAGAAACCAGAAAGAAGCGGCTGGACGAGACCTATCCCATGCTGTCACCGGAGGAAAAGAAGGAATTGCTGGAAAATTTTCATCCTGATTACCGGGATGATGCCTTTCGGGAGGTTAAAGTGGGGGCCAACAGAGGTCAGAGCCTGCCCCATGAAGTAGTCGATATTCTTGAGGCCAGAAGCATGATCGACCCCGACAGCTTCAGCCTGGAAGTTGACAGAGAGGTTGATGTGCTGGTTATTGGAGGCGGGGGAGGGGGCAGTTCGGCTGCTCTGATTGCCGATGCCCTGGGAGCTGAGGTGCTTCAGGTAACCAAGCTCCGGATGGGCGATGCCAATACCATGATGGCCCAGGGCGGCATTCAGATCGCCGATAAAGAAAATGATTCGCCGGCCATTCATTTTCTGGACGTCATGGGCGGCGGAGGTTTTGCCAACAAACCTGATCTGGTGAAGGCTCTGGTCATGGACGCTCCTGAAGTTGGCAAATGGCTGGAGGATCTGGGATACATGTATGATAAGGAAGAAGATGGTCGGATGGTAACCCGCCACGGCGGGGGAACCTCCCGGAAAAGAATGCATTCGGCCCGGGATTACAGCGGAGCTGAAATTATGCGCACTCTGCGGGATGAAGTTCAGAACAGAGAGATACCCACGATTGAATTTTTGCCGGCGGTAGAGCTGCTGCTGACCGAAGAGGGCAGCTGTCAGGGGGCGGTGCTCTACGATCTGGAAACTGAAGAATATATGGTGATCAGGGCAAAAACCGTGATTCTGGCTACCGGGGGTTTTGGCCGGATTCATGTTTCCGGTTTTCCCACCACCAATCATTATGGAGCCACAGCTGACGGCCTGGTGATGGCTTACCGGGCTGGAGCCAATCTGCTCTTCATGGACTCCACCCAGTTCCACCCCACCGGAGCGGCTTTTCCCGAACAGATTGTCGGTCTCCTGATAACCGAAAAGGTGCGGGGGCTGGGAGCTCAGCTGGTTAATACTGAGGGTGAGCAGTTTGTTTATCCCCTGGAGACCAGGGATGCTGAAGCTTCGGCTATTATCAGGGAGTGTGAGTCCCGGAGCAAGGGGATAGAAACTCCTACAGGCATGAAGGGAGTCTGGCTGGATTCTCCCATGATTGATCAGATTCACGGTAAGGGAACCTTAAAAAAAGAGCTGCCGGCTATGTTCAGGCAGTTTGACCGCTTTGATATTGATATTACCGAAGATCCCATCTTGATCTATCCCACCCTGCATTATCAGAATGGCGGAGTGGAAATCGATGCCAGCTGTGAAACCCGGATAAAAAATCTCTTTGTGGCCGGAGAAACCTCCGGTGGAGTTCACGGCAAAAACAGGCTGATGGGCAATTCCCTGCTGGATGTGCTGGTTTTCGGCCGCCGGGCAGGCCGGGCTGCTGCTGAAAGAGTCCGGGAGGTTAAACCCGGCAGACTGTCGCTGGATCACGTTAAAGATTACAACCGGATGCTGGAAGAGGGAGGAGTAGAGACCGATCGGGTTTCGCCGATGCTGCTTCCGGATTATTCTGCAGAGGGTTCTTTTTAAATCACCGCTGTTTTTAAGAGTGAGAGTAAGGAAATGAGGTGAGCAAAGAATGAAAATATCAAGAGAACAGCTTAGAGATAACTTTATCGTCAAGGTTGAGGAGATCAGCGGAGAAAAGATATCGGCCTGCTATCAGTGCGGTAAATGTTCGGCCGGCTGTCCCATGGCAAAAGAAATGGAAATTTTGCCCCATCAGATTATTCGCTATCTCCATCTGGGAGCTAAGGATAAGGCGCTCAATGCCAGAACCATCTGGCTCTGTGCCTCCTGTCATTCCTGTTCTTCCCGCTGTCCCCAGTCCTTTGATCTTTCCAATATGATGGAAGCTCTCAGGCTCATCACCCTGCGGGCCGGCAACCTGAAGCTCCGGCCGGAGGAAATAAATGCTGAATTTTTGAAGAAAGCTCCCCAGCAGGCTTTCATCAGCGCTTTTCGCAAGTATTCTAATTAGCAGCTCTTGCGGCTGGGCGAAGGTTAAGATTGGCAGCTATCAGCCGGCAGTATATTTATGTGGAAGGCAGAAAATTTAAGCAGAAGGCGTAAAGTTTAATTGAAAGTCATAAAATATATCTGAAAGGCAGAAAATTTAAGCAGAAGGCAGAAAGTTTACCGAGAGAGGTCAGGCAGGATTCAGGCGAAAAAACAAAAAGAGAGGTGAGGAGAAAATTATGCGGCAGGTTGATGTCTCGACCATCAGAGATGAGGTGGCCCGTCTCAGTCAGGAGACCAACTATTACCTGGATGAAGAGATTTTAGCTGCCTTTAAGGAGGGCAGAGAAAAGGATGAATCCCCGGCTGCCCGGGCGGTATTTGAGCAGCTTATAGAAAATGCCAGGATTGCTGCCGAGGAGCAGGTTCCCATGTGCCAGGATACCGGCACGGCGGTAGTTTTTGTGGAACTGGGCCAGGAGGTTGAACTGGTCGGAGGTTACCTTGAGGACGCTATCAATGAAGGTGTCAGCCGGGGCTATACCGAGGGCTATCTGCGCAAGTCAATAGTTGAGGGCCCGGCTGATAAAAGGAAAAACACCGGAGATAATACCCCGGCAGTTATTCATACCAGGATAGTTCCCGGCGATCAGGTTAAGATCACCCTGGCTCCCAAGGGCGGAGGCAGTGAAAACATGAGCAAAATCCAGATGATGAAACCGGCTGACGGCCGGGAAGGAATTAAAGATTTTGTGGTTGAAACTGTGGTCAAGGCCGGACCAAATCCCTGTCCGCCGGTGATTGTGGGGGTTGGAATCGGGGGCAATTTTGAAAAGGCGGCTTTGCTGGCCAAGGAGGCCCTGCTGGAGCCCATCAATGATGAAGAGAAGGACAGCGAGATGCCGGAACTGGAGTCAGAAATTCTGGAGGAAATTAATAAAAGCGGAGTGGGGCCTCAGGGTTTTGGCGGCCGGACTACAGCTCTGGGAGTTAACATCAAGACCTATCCCTGTCATATAGCTTCTCTGCCGGTGGCAGTCAATATTAACTGTCATGCCGCCCGGCATCAGTCAGTAATTTTATAGGAAGGGGGAAAACCAGATGACTAAAAAGATTTCCACACCTCTCGATGAGAAAACGGTAGCGGAACTTAAGGCCGGGGATAAGGTTCTTTTGTCCGGCACAGTTTATACAGCCCGGGATGCAGCTCATGAGAGGCTGATCAAATTGCTGGAATCAGGTGAAGAACTGCCCATAGAGATAGAGGGAGCCGTTATTTATTATGTGGGACCGGCACCGGCCAAACCGGGATATGTGATTGGACCGGCCGGACCCACCACCAGCTACCGGATGGATCCCTATACCCCTCAATTGCTGGAGTCCGGCCTCAAGGGAATGATAGGTAAGGGCTCGCGCTCCCGGGAGGTCAGGGATCTTTTGAAAGATCATAAAGCTGTTTATTTTGGGGCTGTAGGGGGAGCAGCAGCTTTAATATCTTCTTCGATCAAGGAATCGGAAGTGGTAGCCTATGAAGATCTGGGGACCGAGGCAATTCGCAGGCTGAAGGTGGAAGACTTTCCCCTGATGGTGGTTAATGATATTTATGGAGATGATCTTTACGAACAGGGTGTGGAAAAATACAAAATTAAACAGGAGGTTTAATTGATGAGTGATAAAAAGCTAAGCAAAGAGGAACTTTTGGCCAAAGCTGAAAAGCCCGCTCAGGACGCCCTGAAGATGCATCCTTTTTATAAGGGCAAGCTGGGAGTCAGTCTGAAATCTCCGGTGAGAAGTTACGATGATTTTGCCATCTGGTACACACCGGGAGTGGCAGCCTCCTGCAAAAAAATTCACGAAAATCCGGCCGAGGTCTATAATCACACCAATAAGGGAAATTTTGTTGCTGTCATTTCCAATGGAACCAGGGTGCTGGGCCTGGGGGATATCGGTCCTGAAGCCTCAATGCCGGTAATGGAGGGTAAGGCGCTGCTCTTTAAATATCTGGGGGGAGTTGATGCCTTTCCCGTCTGCCTTAAGACCAAAGATCCCGATGAATTTATCAATATTGTGAGAAACATGCAGCCCTCCTTCGGGGGAATCAACCTGGAAGATATCTCGAATCCGGAATGTTTTTATATCCTGGACAGGCTGAGGGAAGAATGCGATATTCCGGTCTTTCATGATGATCAGCAGGGCACAGCCTGTGTTACTCTGGCCGGGCTTATCAACGCCTTTAAGCTGGTCAACAAGGATATCAAGGACTCCCGGATCACCCTGATCGGGGCTGGAGCTGCCAATGTCGCCAGCATCCGGCTGCTGCTGGCCTACGGTGTGCCGGCAGGAAATATTATTGTCTGTGACAGCCGGGGGATTCTCCATGAGGATAGAACAGATATACCTGAAGAGAAGAAGGACAAATTGAGGCTCTGTGAAATTACCAACAGGGAGAATAGAACCGGAGGAATTGCGGAAGCCCTACAGGGAGCCGATGCCGTGGTTGGTCTTTCTGCTCCAGGTCCCGATGTCATCAAAAAGGAATGGATTGCCGGTATGGCAGAGGACGCCATCGTTTTTGCCTGCGCAAATCCCATCCCCGAAATCTGGCCCTGGGATGCCGAGGAAGCAGGGGCAGCAGTGGTGGCTACTGGCAGGTCTGATTTCCCCAACCAGGTTAATAATTCTCTGGGCTTTCCAGCCATTTTCCGGGGAGTGCTGGAAGTAAACGCCAGCAGCATCTCCGATGAGATGTGTATTGCTGCCGCTGAAGAACTGGCTAACTTTGCCGCAGAGGGTGGGCTTGAACCGGATAAGATTCTTCCCACCATGAGTGAAAGTGAAGTATACTACCGGGTGGCAACAGCTACAGCGATGCAGGCCATTAAGGAGGGCCTGGCCCGGGAAGAAAAATCTGAAGAGGAGATTTACAATAATTCCAGAAAAATTATCCAGCAAGCTCAAAAGCAGACAGAGGTTCTGATGGAAGAGGGAATCATTCCTCCCTATGAGGAGTAGGATTCAAGCAGGAATTTTCCAGTCAATTTGAGAGCAAAGCCAGAAGTATTATGATATTGGATAGTTTGCTGTTAGAAAATTATTTTTGGCAGTTGGTTGAATTTTATTTTTAAACACTGAGTGAAAAAATAATGGAAGCAGGGAATTTAAGCAAAATATAAGAGCAAGTAAAAGCCCTCACATTTTTTCTGTGAGGGCTTTATAAGTTATAAGTTAGTTTTCTTATCGGTTCAGCTTATCTGTTTTTGTCTGTTTTGGCCTTGAAGATCTAAAGTAATATTTTTCTATCTGTTTTTGGGATCGAAGAACCAGGTGGACTTGGTTTGAATATTATCAACGGGAGATTTTCCCGGGGTTAACTGATCTCTATTATTTCTAACATAACCTCTAACATAACTTCTATAGTTCTACAATTTCAACCCGTCTGTTTCTGGCCCGGCCTTCTTCGGTTGTGTTGCTCATTACCGGTGAAGCGGGGCCTACCCCGACGGGAATTAACTGCTCCTGAGTGATGCCATATACATTAATAAGCTCCGCAACTACAGCTTCTGCCCGGGCCTCGGATAGCCTTAAATTCATGTCATAGCCACCCATGCTGTCTGTATGTCCCACCACCAGATATCTTTGGGAGGGATTGTCTTTAAGAAAATCAGCGATGGTGATCAAAGCCTCTGCTGATTCTGCCTTTACCCTGGATTCACCGGTATCGAAGAGAATATTATAGATGGCTATCCGTCCCTGGACAGCCAGGCCCTGGTGCAAAGCTTCCATGGTAACCATGTCCATTTCCATAGCTTCAAGCTCCAGGGTGATTACCTCATAATAGGTATTATCGCTCTGATTGGCCGCCCAGTGCCCTCTTCCTGAAGCAACGATCACATAACTATCTCTTTCTCCTGTCCTGACTTTGCCGACCAGATATTCACTCATTTCTCCGGGGAAATGAGTATAGGAAAAGACATGGGTTGCCAGCCCCCGGTCCTGCCGGTTTACCTTAAAATAGTCGGAAAGATTCTTCTCATCAATTTCTAGAGATTGAGGCTCTCTGGTGCTGAAGATAATCTGCCCCTCGATATTTTCAATGGCACTCTCGAAGTTTCTGATAATCTCATAGGGAGAACGTCCTTCAGGAGCCTGGCACCAGAGGCGGCGGAGATTCCCTTCCTGTAAGATTACCGAAGTTTCATTTAAGATAACAGGAATTTCTTCAAAACCGAAGAGATCATCATAGATAATTTCACTGCCCTCATAGATAGGTATGATATCATCTTCACCCCTGGCAGATACAGTTAAGGAAAAAGCTGTTAGGGACAGGCCGATAATCAGCAGCAAGATCAATAATTTTTTTGAATTCTTCATGATAGTCCTCCTTCAATTAAGTTTGATATTTGATTTTTTTCCGGACTGGTGTTTTGATTTCTGGATTGAAGATTGTTTTTCTTTATTGCTTTCTTTAATGAGATGATATTAATAATATTAACCTTTAGGGGGTTTTTGTCCTGCATAATAATATTAATTTTGCTAAAATTAATATTATTTTATCAGGTTACAATTATGTTTGTCGATTTGGATCAGTTTAAGGAGATTAATGATAATTTCGGCCATCAAGCAGGTGATGAAGTACTGCAAAAAATCAGCTCTATTTTAAAAAATAATATTAGAAATGTTGATAGATGTGGTCGCTGGGGTGGAGAAGAATTTTTGATAGTTTGTCCTATATACAGATAATAAGTCTGGAATAAAGCTTGCCGAACGTTTGCGAAAAATTATCGCAGAGGCTTCTTTGGACCCAGCTAATAAAGTAACGGATAGTTTTGGGATTGCTACTTATTCTGGCGGGGAAAAATTAGACAGGGTAATTGAAAGGGCTGATAAATAACTCTATGAAGCGAAAGAAAATGGTCGGAATAAAGTTGTGCCAACAATGTAAAAAGAGCGAAAAATATTTGGTGATTTGAAGGGGTTTAGTCTTTGATTTGAAAAAGTTTAGCTTTCGTTTTTTTAACACTACAAAGATATATAAAGGAATGTATAAAGACAGCAATACGGATATCTTATCTAAAAGATATGGATAAATATAAAAGTTTTGGCAAGTTATCAAGTTATAAAGAAACAATTAAAGTGACCTGTATTAATTGTTGCTATTATGTAAAATATAATGTATAATAATTATAGGTATATTCATATAATATTACTGAATTATTTCATATAATATTATGCAGAATAATTTGTACAGCATATTTTGCCTGGAGGTGGTAAAATGGTTACTTTAAAAATTGATCGTAGTAATATGGTATCCTCATCTGAATTTGTGAGAAACTTTAGTGCTATGTTAGATAAAGCGAAGGAGGCCCCTCTATTTATTATGAGGAATAATGATATCGAAGGAATAATGATGGATATTGAAGAGTATGAAATGTTATTAGAAAAAATTGAGTATCTGGAGAATAAGCTGGAGGATGCCTTTATTGAAGAAGTTATTGCTGAAAGAAAAGAAAATTTTGATATCAGGGATAGTATAGAAGAAGAGGAGATTATGGATCTGCTGGAGGAGTAAGACTGGATGAGTAAGATCTGTGGTTATGTCAGGAGCTGTTTAGGGGGCCTTATAAATGGAACTGGTTTTTCATCCAGAGGTAAAAGATGATATTTCATCCTTAGATGGGAGCCCTAAAAATCGTTTAAAAAAGATATTGAAAAAGATAAAAAACGCACCAGAGCTGGGCAAGCCTCTGGGGAATAAGGGTAATATTGATTTATCCGGTTGTTTGAAAATATATTTTTACAAAAAGAAGTATAGGGTAGTATATGAGATATTAGAAGATGATAAAGTGCTTGTATGGTCTATCGGGAAAAGAGAAGATGAAATTGTTTATATTTTTGCTTATAAAAGGATACTAGAGAGAGGAAGGTAATGCTTTCTCTCTTTTTTATATGCAGATTTTTATGCAGATGAAAACATTTAAATTGTAATGCCTTGAAGCTGCTATAGCTATCGGCTGGCAGCAAGGTTTTGGTTTCGCCAAGCTGAACAAAATTGATTCACCGAGCACCAGGCGCCGGGCGCAGCGCAGTCGCGCTGGAGTTGAACAATTTCCTAAACTGCAAACCTGCTAAACCTTAAAATCTACGAAACCTTATAGGAAATGTCATGTGTTGGACATTAATTTTATAAGAGCCAAGAAGAGGAACAGGCTGATAAATAATTTTGAGCAAAACAGGAAGTTATTGATGATAGGTGCCGGGTTTTCTCCAGTCTCCAGGGAACCACCTTTATTTTAGTACTTGGAGCTTTTTTATTTGCTTTATGAAATTTAACCAGATTATCCTTCTCTTTGATTTATTTTAAAACCTAATTATGATATAGTAAAATTGTCAATTTGGTTAATTTAGAATTGAGCAGACAGCTAATGATAAGGCTACTATTTTTATTTGTCGAAAAATCGGGGGGAACCCGGTACCACCATTTTCAGGGGAGATTAAAATGACTGATAATAACTCCGGATTTATAAACAGGAAAACCTTAAACAAAATCAGCAGGGAACTCCAGATTGATCAGGAAGGCCTGAAAGTTTTCTGCCAGCAGCACAGGGTACTGACATTGTATCTTTTTGGGTCCTATTTAAGGGGAAGGACAGATAAATTTAGCGACCTTGATCTGGGAGTGTTGTTTTTTCCTGAAGCGGCGGAAGACAATACCAGAGTTAATTATCAGATGAATTTTCAGGAATCTTTAAAGCAGTTTTTTGCCTGCAGAAAACAGGGAAATCAAAACAGGAAATTTGAGCTCGATCTGGTTTTTATGCAGCGCTCAGGGATTATGATAAATTTTCGGATAGTAACCTCCGGTGAAGTTCTTTATTCAGCCGATGAGGAGCAGAGGAAAAAGTTTGAAGACTATGCTATCTGCAGGGGGCTTGATTTTAAATTTGAAAAAAAGCTTTATGATCGGGAGTTGAGAGAAGAAATATTAGCAGATAGAAATAATTTAAGAGGGAGAAATAAAAAATGGTAGACCAGGATGTAATTATGGAAAGGATCAGTATTATAAAAAGCTCTCTGAAAAGATTGCGAGAGCTGTCTAGGTTATCAGAAGAAGAATTTAAAAGGGAGCGCGATAATTTTGCTGTGGCAGAACATCACCTGCGGCGTTCTTTGGAGTCTGTACTGGATATAGGGCGACATATATGTTCCAGTGAGGATTATGGATATCCTGAAGATTACTCTGAAATAATTGAAATTCTGGGGCAGCATAATGTACTGGATGAAGAGTTTGCCAGTTCTATAAAAGGTATGGCAGGCTATAGAAACAGGCTGGTACATATGTATAATATGGTTTCTCAGGAAGAAATGCTGGAGATTTTGCATACCAGATTGGATGATTTTGATATATTTATTGAAGAAATAATGGAGTTTATTTAAGTAGAATAAGTTATAACCAAATTTCAAATGTTAGGATTATGTTAGGATTTGCCCTAAAAAAACGATAAATCTGCCCGTTCGGGCAGCAGAAAAAAGCCTTATAATCCTTGATATGTCAATGGCGGAGGGAGGGGGATTTGAACCCCCACACCTTTCGGCTTCACCGGATTTCAAGTCCGGCCCCTTACCAGATTCGGACATCCCTCCCTGTATCCCTCTGACGGTATAAATTTTACTATAATATCACCTGCCTGTCAAGACAGTCTGCCGGTTTTGCAGGTCTTTTTTTATTTATGCAGAATTCTAATAGTAGATAATTTATCAGGTGTGCAGTATTGCAGTTTTTATCACAAGACAGACAGATAAAGGAGGTAAGAACATGCAGTATTATCGGAAACTTGTAGGTGAAAGAATATATCTTTCACCACTGAGCTTTGAAGATGCCGAAAAATTTACCGAATGGATTAATGATCTGGAAGCTTCTCTTAATCTGGGTAATGCCCATCAGATTGTTAATCTTCAGGATCAAAAAAAGTTTCTGGAAGATCTGAATGAAAAGGGCCATCATTTTGCTATTGTGGAAAAATCTCTGGATGAACTGATGGGGAGCTGCGGTCTGATGGATGCTGACCAAATCCATTCCACTGCTGAGCTGGGTATTTTCATTGGGAATAAGAAGTACTGGGATAAGGGTTACGGCAAAGAAGCGGTTAATCTGGTGCTGGATTTTGGTTTTAATATTCTTAACCTCCGCAACATTATGCTGTCAGTCTATCAATATAATTCCAGAGCCATCAAGTGTTACGAAAAAGCCGGCTTTAAAGAAATCGGCCGGCGACGTAAGGCCCGGCAGGTTGGTGGCAGGTTTTATGATGAAATATTTATGGATATCCTGGCCGGGGAATTTAGTGAAAGTTATATCCTGGATAAGCTGAATTTATCCAGTGAATAGCAGAAATTTATCAGGTGAATAGCAAAAATGAAGGAGCGCATCCTGGCTATGGAATATCAGGAGCAGAATCCGTTACAGAAAGCATACAAGGAAGCATACGAGAGAGATAAAAGATACTCCATTCTGGATGGCATGTTCAGCCACGTAATGCTCACAGTATTTGGGGGAGCTTATCTGACCGGTTTTGGTCTGGCTCTGGGCATGGAAGAGTATCAGATTGGTCTGCTGGTTGCCCTGCCAGCTCTGGCCAATCTGGTCCAGCTGCTGGGCCCGCTGTATATTAACCGCATGGGGGGAGAGAAGCAGGCCTGTCTGCTGGGAACCGGGTTGTTCCGCCTGAACTGGCTCATTATCGCCTTCCTGCCAGTGCTTTTCTATCTGGGAGTTAGCCAGTCAGCTGTTATTATAATTTTTTTAGTGCTGCTGGCCCTTTCCGGGGTCTTTGCAGCTCTCAGCAATGTTTCCTGGATGGGCTGGATCAGCAGCCTGATTATAAGAGCTGAACGGGGGCGCTTTTTTGGTCGCCGCAATATGTATACCGGGATTTCGGCCATGGTTTCGGGTCTGCTGGCCGGTCTTATCATTGATAACTGGGGAGCTTTCTTTCCCGGTCGGGAGATCTGGGGATTTTCTCTGGCTTTTCTGTTGGCCTTGGTCTGCGGTGTGGTTTCCTGGTTTTTTTTGAGAAAAATCAGTTCCGGGATTGCAGAGGGAGGTTCACTGGGAAAACCAGTCGAACTGGATTTTCTGGAAAGTTTAAAGCTGCCCCTTCAGGATCAAAATTTTCGCTATCTGGTAACCTTCAGCATGGCCTGGGCCTTTGCGGTGGGGCTCTCTGCCCCCTTTTTCAGTGTTTATATGATTGTTGATCTTTCCATTCCCTTTACAGTGATCTCCCTGCTGGCCCTGGTAAGTGGAGCAACCAATATTATCGGGATGAAGTACTGGGGTCAGTTTGTGGATAGGATCGGCAGCAAGAGCCTGCTCTATTATACTTCGCTGGGAGCTGCCGGGCTGCCGCTCATCTGGATAATGGCCGGACCTCAGAACTATAATGTTCTCTGGGGAATCAACTTTTTCTCCGGCCTGATCTGGTCCGGGCTGGGCCTGGCAACCTCACTGCTGTTAATGCAGCTGGCCCGGGAAGAATATAAAGTTGCGTATTACGGCCTCTTTGCCGCAGCAACCGGTCTGGCAGCAGCAGTGGCTCCTGTTGCCGGCGGAGTGCTGGCCGGACTGACTTCCGGGGCTACCCTTCAGCTGAATTTTATCTATTTGGAGGGGCTGCAATTTATCTTTATCCTGACCTCTGTCCTGAGGGTTTTTTCCCTGAGTCTGCTGATCCGGGTAAAACTGGAGGAACAGCTCAGCCTCCAGGAGCTTGTAACCAGGGGGATGGGGGATTTTTATCCCCTGCAGCGGGCCAGACACCTGACGGTGATGGGTGTGCAATCGGTAGAGAACCTAAACTTGACGGTCAGCAGAGGTTTGCTGTACTGGGAATCTCAGCTGGAGGATTTTTTAATTAAGAGCCGAAGGATCTGGGAAAATACCGGAAACAGAGCTGAAGAACTGGATAACAGGCTGGAAGATATGGTCAGCCGGACTGAAGAAAAGGAAAGCTGGCTGCTGGAAAAAATAGCTGCCATCTTCCAATGGCTGGATCAGCTGGGCGAAAATGATGAGCAGCAATGATTGAATGACTGGCGGTAATGTCAAAAGGTCTATGAAAAAAGGGTTGAGAATGGGAGGTGAGAATATGCTGGCAGAACTTTATCAGGAACTGCTGGAGTATCTATTAGTTTTTCTGGAATATCTGCCAACCCTGATAACCGGTCTGGGGGTTTTTCTGGCAGGCTGGCTGACAGCCCTGCTGGTAAGAAAGATTGTGAGAATGCTGGTCAGGATGGCAGGGGTGGATGTGGCTATTTACCGGATCTGGTACGGCAAGCTCAGCGAGCAGGAGCGCCGGACCCGGGAGAAGAGCTGGAGTCCCTCTCTGCTGATAGCCCAGGGGATTTACTGGTTGATTATTATCACCACTTTGATGCTGGCTGCCAATGTGCTGGGCCTGACAGCAGCAGCCAATCTGCTGGAAAGCTTTATCTCCTATATCCCTGAGATTTTAATAGCAATTATAATTCTTTCTCTTGGTACCTTTATTGCTCGCCGGGCCGCCCGGCTCAGTGAAAACTTCGCTATATCTCTGGGGGTGAAGTATGGCAGAGAGATCGGACTGATTGTTAAATTCTTTATAATATTTATTACCCTGCTGTCAGTTTTTGATTACTTAAATCTTTTCAGTTTTATCTCACTGGCCGGTTTCACCATTATAGCAGGAGCCATAACAGTTTCCCTCTTTATAATTCTGCTGTTTTGCGGCCGGAGAATTATTGCCTCCTATCTTTCTCACCACAGCCTGAAAACCTATCTCCGCCGGGGAATGTTGATTGAATTTGAAGATATTTCCGGCAGGGTCCGGGAGATCAGAAATTTTGTTACGGTAATTGAAAGCGGAGAGGATACTATTTATTATCCCAACCAGCTTCTCCTGGAAAAAAATATCCGCCAGCTCAAATACGAAAGGGAAGAGGAAAATACTGAGTAAATTGATGTAATAATTTAACATCTCTGGCCTATTATTTGACAAAGCAGGGTCTATCAAGTACTATATTAATGAATGTATTCAATAGAGTAATGAATATCAATAAGGTTTTTGTGATGAATTTAAGATGCAATAAAAAGAAGATATATTAATAAAAGTTTGCTTATTAATAAAAGTTTGCTTTCTGCAATGATCAGGAGGATTAAAGAGATATGAAAATAGGTATACCCAGATCACTGCTGTTTTTTTATTATTACCCCTTCTGGGAGGAACTGTTTAAAGAACTGGGGATTGAAGTGGTCGTTTCTGATAAAAACAATGAAAGAATAATGAATAAAGGTGTTAAATATTCCATTTCTGAAATCTGTGTTCCCATGAAGGTATATGTGGGCCAGGTGCTGGATCTGGTGGAACAGGGAGCTGATCTGGTTTATGTACCCCGGGTGGTTAATATCCAGAAAAACGTAACCCTCTGCCCCAAGTTTCTGGGGCTGCCAGACATGATCAAATATTCCCTGGAGGGCATGGAAAATAAAGTTTTAACCCATAAAATTGAACAGGAAAGTGATGATATTTCGGACTGGAAGGATTACCAGATTTTCCTGGAAGTTTTTGATATCAACAAAAAGGATCTTAAAAGAGCCCTGAAAAAGGCCAGTCAGAAATGGCAGGAGTATCGAGTCATGCACCGCAAGGGCTTTACCAGCGATCAGCTGCTGGAGGATACCAAGCGCACTCCCGATACCGGTGATCTCACTATTGGAGTGCTGGGTTATGTCTATAACATTTATGATAAATTTGTTAATATGGATCTGCTGGGCAAGCTGAGGGAGATGAATGTCAACATTGTTACCTTTGAAATGATTGACGATGAAGTAATTAAGCGGGAGGTTGATCAGTTTGCACCACGGAAAAAGTTGTTCTGGGAGTTCAGCAATAAATTGCTGGGTGCCGGCTATCACTTTCTCAAATCAGATGAAATAGACGGAGTTATTCATGTCACTGCCTTTGGCTGCGGCCCGGATTCAGTTCTGGGCCCCTTTCTTGATATTGATTCCGATAAATATGATACTCCTTTCATGACCCTGAGAATAGACGAGCAGACCGGAGAAAGCCATCTTTTAACGAGAGTGGAAGCCTTTGTTGATCTGCTGAGGCTGCAAAAAACCAAAGAAGCAAGGAAGTGTTAGAGGAAATGAAGGTAAGCTTTCCCTACATGGATACCCCGGTTCTTTATTATAAATTGCTGGATCTGCTGGGGCATGATATAATTATTCCACCAAGGCCCACCCAGCACACCATAAATTTAGGGGTAAAATATGCTCCGGAATTTGCCTGTTTCCCCCTGAAAGTTTTGATGGGAACCTATCTGGAGGTTGAGGAGATGGGCGCCGATACGATTGTGACCAGCGGTGGTCATGGACCCTGCCGTGCCGGGTATTATGGCAAACTGCACCAGAAAATTCTTGATAATGCCGGACTGGATCTCGATATCATAGTTTTTGATGCTCCCAAGGACTGGCGTCCCTTTTTGAAAAATTTAAAGAAAATCAAGCTTGATAACTCCTGGTTGAAGGTGATGAGCGTTATCAAAACTGCCTATGCCCTGGCTCATTCCATGGACAGGATTGAAAAACTGATCCATAAGAACCGGGCTCATGCCTTGGATTCCCGGAAAGTTTCCGATGCCTGGGAAGAAATACAGCAGAAATATATGGAGATAGAAAATCGTCAGGATATTGCCGGGGTTGAAAAATGGGCCCGGGAAAAACTGGCCGGACTGGAATATGATTTTCCTAAGCCGGATCAGAGAATCAAGATCGGTATCATCGGAGAAATCTATGTGGTGATGGAAGGTTCCACCAATAATGACATAGAGGAGATGCTCAATGAGCTGGGCTGCGAGGTGGAGCGCTCCCATTATATTTCGGAATATATCGACAGCCACCTGGTGCCCTGGAAGTGGAAAGAATATCAACATATTTTAGATAAGGCCGATAATTATCTGGAGATTATGATCGGGGGTCATGCCAAACGCTCGATTGGCCACATAGTGGATTATAAGGAAAGAGGTTTTGATGGTGTAATACATCTCAAGCCCTTTGGCTGCCTGCCAGAACTGGTTTCCCAGAGCCTGCTTGACAGGGTTTCCGAGGACCTGGATATCCCGATTTTATCCCTCTCCATCGATGAGCAGATGGCCAAAGCCAATATGCTGACCCGGGTGGAGGCCTTTCTGGACCTGATAAAACAGAAGAAAGAGGAGGAAATAGCATGAAGGATCTTTATATCGGTGTTGATATTGGCTCGGTTAGTATCAACATCGTGGGCCTTGATGACAGTAAAGATATGCAGTTTAAATTATACAAGCGCAATCCCGGTTCTCCGGTTGAGGTGGTTAAGGAAGGGCTTGCCAGCCTCAACAAAAAGCTGAAGGACCGCTTTAAAATTGCCGGAGTGGGAGTTACCGGCAGCGGGAGGCAGCTGATTGGCTATATTCTGGGCGCTGATATCGTCAAAAATGAGATTACCGCCCATGCCACTGCCACCATCGAGCAGGTTCCTGATGTCAGCACCATCTTTGAGATTGGCGGCCAGGACTCTAAATTAATTATCATTAATAATGAGATTGTTACGGATTTTGCCATGAATACCGTCTGTGCTGCCGGTACCGGATCATTTCTGGATCATCAGGCCGAGCGGCTGGGGGTAGAGATCGAGGAATTTGGCGATCTGGCCCTGCAGGCCACCAAGGATGTCAGAATTGCGGGACGCTGTACGGTTTTTGCCGAATCGGACATGATCTCCAAGCAGCAGTATGGTTTTACCAAACCTGAAATAATTAACGGATTATGTGAGGCTCTGGTGAGGAATTATTTTAATAACCTGGTCCGGGGTAAAGAACTTCATCCCCGTTTTGTTTTCCAGGGTGGGGTGGCAGCCAATGCCGGGATTAAAGCCGCTATTGAGAAGGAGATAAAAGATCAGGTAATCATTCCGGAAAATCATGATGTCATGGGAGCTATAGGTATTGCTCTCCTGGCCAGGGAAGAGATGAGGCAGAAGGATGAACCCAGCAGCTTTAAAGGTTTTTCCATCACCCATGATAATTTCGAAACTTCCAGCTTTATCTGCGAGGATTGTGCCAATGAATGTGAGGTTATTAGAATACAGGCCAACGGCAAAACCATTGCCATGACCGGCGACCGCTGCGGTAAATGGGCCAGCGACCCCCGGGATATTGATGTTAAGGATGAAACCTCAGCCTGAAAATAGCTGACTGGATTTCATACTGCAAGATTTTATTCTGCTAAATTTTAATCTGTTATAACTTAATTTATCTGCCTGCTGCTCCTTTCAGGCAGTTTATATTTGTAAGCAGTTAATCCCCCTCTAACGGGGGTTTTTTCTTTGGGGTTATGCTGCTGATGTGATTATGCTGCTTTATGCTGTTTAATAAGCTGTTTAATAAACTGTTTAATAAAAAAGCTAAATTTAAATAGTCAGGAAGAATGGCTGCTTTTAGATGCCAGTTTACCTTCCTCTAATTCTGCTAGGGCCAGCTGGTCCTTGTACTGCAGCTGATATAGGTCATGATAGATGCCGCCCCGTGCTAACAGCTCCTGGTGGTCGCCCATTTCCCGGATTTTACCCTTATGCATGACAACTATTCGGTCGGCATGCTGAATGGTGGAAAGCCGGTGGGCGATTACAATGGTGGTGCGGTTTTCGGTCAGTTTGTAAAGAGCATCCTGGATTAAGAGCTCGGTTTCGGTATCTATATTGGAGGTTGCCTCATCCAGCACCAGGATATCGGGGTCGTAGGCCAGGGTGCGGGCAAAGGCAATCAGTTGCTTCTCTCCGGCAGAAAAGGTAGAGCCTCGCTCCTGAACTTCATGTTCATAACCGTTTTTAAGCCGGGAGATGAAGCCGTGGGCGTTGACATATTTAGCGGCCTGCCTGATTTCCTCCCGGGAGATATCGTCCCGATGCAGGCTTATATTATCAGCCACCGTACCGGTGAAAAGAAATACCTCCTGGAGGACAACTCCAATATGCTTCCGCAGTTCCCGGCGCTTAAATTTCTTGATATTATTCCCGTCAACTGTTATTTCTCCCCGCTGCACATCATAAAAGCGGCTCAAAAGCTTGATCATTGAGGATTTTCCGGCACCGGTGGCCCCCACCAGGGCAACGGTTTCGCCCGGTTCAATATCCAGCTTAATGTCCCTGAGGACCCATTCATCATCGTCATAGCTGAACCAGACATTTTTAAATTTTACCCGCCCCCTAATTTCCCGGGGAACTCTAAC
>LKMJ01002146.1_pt1 | contig 17966 bp, 19 predicted proteins | sample 643391 | NCBI WGS metagenome assembly LKMJ01 (sample SAMN04112250, study PRJNA286221) | soda lake metagenome | biome: soda lake; feature: Kulunda Steppe; material: water; isolation source: sample PL-Br10 brine of Picturesque Lake | place: Russia: Kulunda steppe | collected 2010-07
TGTAAAGGGAATCGAGATTGTAGATGTGGCCATCGAAAATGCGCGAGAAAATGCCAGGGAAAACGGCGTACAAAACGCTGAATTTGTTTTGGGTGATATGAAAGACACCTTTAACGATGAATTTCTCAAAAATCATGGTATGCCGGACTGTATTATTACCGACCCTCCCCGATCCGGTATGCACCCTGATGTTGTGGATCAGTTAGCCCATCTTGATGTTGACAGAATTATTTATGTAAGCTGCAATCCGTCAACAATGTCCAGAGATCTGAAAATACTGAAAGAGTTTTACGACATTGAGCGCGTTCAGCCTGTAGATATGTTTCCTCAAACTTATCACATAGAAGCGGTAACCCGTCTGGTTCGAAAGCGATAAATGCTCTGAAGCAGGCAGGCTTTAATTTTCAATTCTGACAAGCAATCTTTTTACTTTTGTCTAAAATGAAGCATTGTTAGTATCGTATTTCGTCAGAAATATCAGAGTGAACTCAAAAAAGGTCTATCACGTTCTTTTATACAGAACTAACTATTCAACAGATTCTGAAATTATTAAATAACAAACCGATGGATATTAAAGAAAAAACCCGTAAAGAACTGGAAGACAGAGTGAAGCGGCTGGAAAATCTTATTGCAAAAAAGGGAATTGGATCGGATTACCTTGGAAAAGCAGAACGTGTTCAGCGAAATCTGAACCTTACACTAATTCTTGGTACAACGGCCGTTGTTGTGGGTATCACTGCCTGGTCGATATATCATTTTAAAGAATAAAGATCATTCAAATAGCACTGTCGTAGTCTCGTAAATTCAAATTCAAACTTTCTTTTATTAGGGTAGACATTTTTTGATTGATCTTCATTAATGGAAGTTTTTATATATGATAGATTGATTGGACTAAAGAAATATTGAAGGCTGCAGACTGCCGCTACCAATTGATATGTTGGGTGGCAGACTTGTTCGCACACCGGAGATAAAAGACTTCACCACCGGAATCACGGAGAGCATTGCTGACACCTTCTTGTCTGTTTCGTTTGTCTTTATTTATGTTTTCGTCATTGTACTGACGGAGCAGCAAATGTATGAAAAGGAAATCCGGTTCTTGTTTTTTTTATAATTCTGTATAGTTTTAAAAAAGAACAAAATTCTACTCTATGGGAAAGGTTGAAACACCTCTGGTATATTCAATTTTGATAATGGTATTTGTAAGCATATCGTGCAGCAAAAACGATGAAATGTCTGCATTTACCGATGAAAGAGATGGAAAAACGTATCAGCTATTTGAATATGGAAGTCAGGTTTGGATGAGGGAGAATTTGAACTTTGTATCTGATGGCAGCTGGAGTTACGATCATTCATCTTCAAACTCAGATGAATTTGGCAGGCTGTACAGCTGGTATTCCGCAGTTAACGCATGCCCAGACGGCTGGCGCTTACCCACACACGAAGAATATTCGACAATGATTGACAACCTTGGAGGCCTATCAGAGGCAGGGTCTGCTCTTAAATCCGGCGAACATTTAGCACTGTTAATGGGTGGTTATAGAACAACAGAAGAAACTTTTACAAGGATGGGAGATGAGGGTGCATACTGGACAGGATCAGAAGTAGAAATGGTAGATCCTGATGCCACTACAGAAGCTGCCTGGAACATCGCTGTTTTTAGCATGAGTGATGAAACAAGACAACGACGTGTACACAAAGAATACGGCTTTAGTGTACGGTGTATTCAACAATAGAATTTCGCATTATTTTCATACAGGTTGACTTATTCCTGCTGTTTGATTCGGGTACGATGCTGTAAAATAATAAGCATGATTCACTTATGAGAGCATTACAAAATCATAGTATTTTTAGAAGTAAAGCTAACAACTGCAATAGTCGCGTATTTATGAATCGAAGTCTGCGAAGACCTGGCGGATTCTCTCAGGTTCTTATTATCGTTAAAAGCCTGTATAAAAAAACAGACTCTAAACAACATGAATCTGCCTTTTATCAATCTACAATTCTGGACTATTATGTTTTTAGAGTAAAACGAGCATTAACTTTGTCTCATTTTTAAACGTGCTTCTTCAATTGCAGACTGCAGGTTTTGTAATTCGCTTTTCAGATGAGATCCATTATTCATGGCTTTATCAGATATGGGTGTAATTGAATCTATTCCATCACCAGTTAGATCATTTGATAAAAATCGTTCAATTTCATTTATATCTGAAACATACGATACAAATGCTTCTTTAACGCCCACATTATATTGGGCAATCTTGTCGTAGGTTCGGCCAAGCTCTTCTCTCCTCTCATCGCTTCGTTTTTGAATCTCAGGATTATCATACTTTTGATTGTCCTTGTCCCATTCTTCAAAATAAGTTTCTCCACTCTCTTCCATCCGAACAGAGTTTTTAGAAAAACCTGTCTCCATTTTTTTAATTTCCGATGCGTTATCGGAAAAAAGATCAAATGCTCTCTTCAAATCGGCCTGGCCGGGTTTTGTAAGTTCATCAAGGGATGAATTGATAGCATCGATTTGTACAACAATTTCCTTAATATCATTGTCTACAGTTTGCATTGAGGATTGAACTTCTTCAGACCGCTGCATGCCCGTTGTGGAACAGGCTGAAACAGCAAATATCGCTGCTAAACCTAACAGTATAAATGTGTTACTGGATGTAATAATTTTTTTCATAATCTTAATTTTAGTTCCCACAGCTTGCGGGATAGTTGTGAAATAATTCTCACAGTGTAATATCATTAAGCTGCAGGTAAAAACCCTTACAGTGAGCCTCCGCAAGGTTACATAGATTACTGTAAACCTGAGTTCGATTCTTAAATTTATCGGAGATCACCAGAAGTAGTCCAAAAAGGGCGTCATCCCGTGCTCGATGCGGGATCTCCTAGTTCTAATACAGTCAGGGGATACCGGATCGGAGTCCGGTATGACAGTACTGATAATGTAATTCTTTGTTGTACGCCCTTTTTGGACTACTTCTGCCATTTTTTAAATCGAACTCAGGTTGTAATGATGAGATGAGTAAAAGCACGTTTATGGGTAAACAGAAGGCACCTGGAATGCTTAACTAAAAAATTCTCCCACACTTGATGCGAGTTTTCCTGTCATTGATATTGACAGGAGAAGCCGGATTGGTGCCCGGCATAATAAATTTGATGACAAATGTCTTTTCCCACGCCCCTTTTGGATAGACCCGGAAATATTTGAAGCTCAATTATTTATCTCGAACTTACATCAAAAACTAATTGTAGGCACTGACACCGGTAGCATCCGAGTGGAATGAATAAGTATTTTCATCTGCAATTTCCTTACGTTCTTTTCTTAGACGTTTAAAATAAGCCGGTGTCAATCCGGTAAACTTTTTAAACTGGGCAATCAGGAGATTCTTATTTTTGTAATGAAGTATGTCTGCAATTTCTTCGAGAGATAAATCTTCATACAATAGCAGTTCTTTAGCTCGTTCAATCTTTTGAGTGACAATAAATTGCAATACAGACATTCCTTTTACGTCCGAAAATATTTTCAAAATAGATTCATTTCCCGAAACTAAGTGTTCATTAATAAGATCACTGAAGCTTAGTTTTGGTAACGAATTTGAGTTATGAACAACCTCAACAACAGAGTTTATAATCCGGTCAATCAGCTTACTTTCATTCTCATCAAGTAGAATTAATCCTGATTTTGCAAGGCTTTTTCTTATTTCATTAATCTGCACCTCAGTTATATCTTCGTAACACTCAATAGCTCCATGAGCAGAAATATTGTATTTAATCCCCTGATCATCCAATATCGATTTGAGTAACAATTTATCACGTAAACAAACCATATATTTTACGTAGAATTTTTTTCTGACAGCGTCAGGATCACTGTTGTTATTGCCGCTGTTTAACATTGAACTAATCATAATTGGATCTGCAAATTAAAAATTTATTTTCATTTAAATCAGCCTAACAGGCTGTATGTGCTGATATTGCTACTATATTTTTTTCACTTTGGTTTAAAATTATTAATAAATCGAACATCATTTCTACTTTTTATCGTTCCCGGTTGCTTTGATATAGTTACGTAAGTGAGCCGAGATAATGATCGATTCTCTGCAAATAAAAACTTCTGCTTTTTGATCAATAATCTGAAAAAAGTATCAAATAGAGGGGTTCTTTCTTCCCGTTTCTCTCCGGAATTAATTAAAACGGCGCTTATATTTCTTGTAGATTTTTTAAATAGCGTTTTGAAAACAACCGAATTAAAGAGATGTTCGCTATTAGTAATCATGACTAACACTTTCGATTTTCTGATCTCAGAGATGAAATTAGTTGGTTTATCACTGGCTTCATTTGTTTGTGATTTGTTCAATATTTTCTTCTGTATCCTCAGCACGGCTGGTTTTAAAACAACAGTTAAGGTGGGAAATTTCAATTTTAATAACATTACAAATGAGTAATGTCAGTCTTACAGATTTTACAGATTTCTCAAATTCCCAAGTGTAGTAGTATGATGCTTTATTGCTTAAATCATCCCTGATTTTATTAATTAGCCCAATTTTAAAGTAAATACAATCTGTGTTAATAGACTAAAAGATGGAATATGTGTAATACGAACCCAAAATATGTGTAACCTGCATTATGTGTGGAGCAGTTATTTTTAATAAATAGATTACAAAGAACCAATTAGTATAATGGCAATAGTAGAAAAAGTTACATTTAATAATCGTAACAGTCGCGAATTCAGTAAAACGGTAAAAAAAAGGGTGGATCAATATTTTGAGGAGAAAGGGGTATCGCGGCATGCAAATCTTCAGATGGTTTTAAAAACCGTGATTATGCTCACTCTCTTTCTGGGTTCATACGCACTGATCATTTCGGGCCAGTTTTCTTTAGGATTAATGTGGTTTCTGACTTTTGTGATGGGGGTTGCAGCGGCAGGAATCGGGTTCTCCATTTCGCATGACGCCCTTCATGGCGCCTACTCATCCAGCAATACTATAAACCGTACTTTGGGGTTTACCTTCGATATGCTCGGTGCGAACGGCTACATCTGGAAAATTACCCACAACATTATCCATCACACCTATACCAATATTCACGGGCATGATGAGGATCTTGAAGTAGCCGGGTTTATTCGACTCTCCCCGCACTCCGAACATAAAATGATCCACAGGATTCAGCATATCCTTGCATTTTTTGCCTACAGCCTGGCCATGGTATTCTGGGTTTTCGTGAAAGACTATAAAAACTTCCTGAAACCTAATATAGGTCCATATAACAATAAGAATCATCCTGTTAGTGAGTGGATAATTCTCATAGTAACCAAAGCGGCATTCTACACCTACATGCTGGTTCTGCCAATGCTGCTGCTCGATATTACGTGGGTTCATCTTTTGATAGGATTTTTAACACTGCACCTGACAGCCGGGCTGATTGTCGGGATTATTTTTCAGCTTGCCCATGTGGTTGAAGAGACCGATCATCCGCTGCCTGATGATGAGAATATGATTGACGAGCACTGGATGATCCACGAAATGGTTACCACAAATAATTTTGCCCGCGATAACAAGGCGCTCTGCTGGTTTGTGGGCGGACTCAATTTTCAGATCGAACACCACCTATTTCCAAAAGTATGCAGCGTTCACTACCCTGCTATCAGTCCGATTGTAGAGCAAACCGCCCGCGAATTTGATATTCCATATAATCACCACGAAACATTCTTTGAAGCCATTGCCTCACATTATCGAACTCTCAAAAAATTCGGAGATCCGGAATTTGCGTATTCCAATGTTTCTGAAGCCGGTTCTTAATGTGAATGCTTAAAATTTTCCATACCTGATTTAACATCAACTTTCACAATAAATTTCAAAAGAGAAAAAAGGAAACGAAGGTGTGTAAATTTTACTTGCTTTATGTTACCCAATCACTTCGCAGCTAATTTTATAGCCTGATATTTCACTTATCCTGTTTTAAAGACTGATTGAAAATCATCCCTCAAGGCTTAGAAAGTCCGTTATTTGATAGTATGAGAATAATTGAAGTTGATAATGGAATGTCTTGGCATCAAACTTGTAGTGACTATAAAGTAAAATCATGAAATAAACTACGAATCAACTCTGATAGGAATAAGCGGCCATGATAATTGGAGTAACTCTACAATTACCAGTCTGATGCAGAATAAAATTATTATACCGGTTTTTAGAAGATAAATGAAACTTAAACTATTTGTTTATATAGTCTTAGCGCTTTTCGTAATTACAGCTTTTGGGGGGGTATTGGTTTTACGAAATCTCAACACGGTACAACCTGTCGATGAATCCAAAACGGTATATGTAGAGAGAAGTGAATCGGGGTTTCAGCTTATTAGAAATGGTGAACCGTTCTTTATTCAGGGGGCCAGTGGAGATTCTTATTTCAAAGAGCTAGCAGAAATCGGAGGCAACACTATCAGAATATTCGACACGTCAAATCTTGAAAATAAATTAGATGAAGCGCATAAACATAATTTAGCTGTAATCGTCGATATCCCGCTGCCACGGTATAATGAAACGTACAATTTATATGATGATGAAGACGAGAATGCAATTTTAAAGCAAGAGATAAAAGAGTTAGTTCAACAACATAAAGATCACCCTGCACTTTTAATATGGAATCTTGGCAATGAGATTAATTATCCATTTGTGTTTAGAAAGAATGATTTTATAAAAACATTCAATGAGCTGGTCTCTTTAATCCAAACCGTTGATCCCAACCATCCTGTTTCAACGTCAATTGAAGGAGTTAGCCGAAAGGCTATGAGCAGTATTTACATTCATTCTCCCGGAATAGATCTATTATCCTTTAATACATTCGGCAATACAAAATTAGTCAACTCAAACTTTGCTCAAATTTCTTTCTTATTCGGGCCCAGGCCATATTTTTTCAGTGAACTTGGCCCGGACGGGCCCTGGGAGTCAAGATCTACATCCTGGGGTGCCCCAATAGAGGCAACAAGTTCAAAAAAAACTGAACTTTTTAGCACACGAATTAACATCATTAAGGATAATGAAGATTCGGCCTGTATCGGATCATTGATCTTTTACTGGGGAACGAAACTTGAGCGTACACATACCTGGTTCAGCCTCTTTAGAGATGGTTACAAATCAGAGATTGTTAATGTAATTGAAGCCATGTGGAATCAATCGGATACCTCACCGAAATCAAGTGGAATGGATTACGTGATGGTAAATACCAAGGGATCACAAGATGATATAATTTATTCATCAGACGAATTAAGTAGTTCAGGCACCTCTCCAAAATTAAGTGGAATGAATTACATGTTGGTAAACAAAAAGGGTGCACACGATAATATTATCTTTGCACCGGGCGAATTAAGCAATGCTGAAATAATTTTTCACGAAAATACTATTGATAGTGTACGTATTGATTGGGAAATATTTCCTGAAGCCTGGTATAGCGATACAGGTGATATAGTATCTAACAACTATAAACCGATAAACACTTTTGTCAGCTACGAAAAAAACAAGTCAACTTTTCTTGCCCCTGTAAAAGAAGGGCCCTACAGAATATTTGCATACGTATACAGTCAGGATGGTTCTTTTGCCACTACAAACACTCCATTCTATGTCTTAGAGAATAAGTGAGCACAAACAACATAATCATGAAAGAACCAACACGGAAAGAAAAGCTAACGCTGAGAATTTTAATAATCCTCGGACTGTTCACAATTATCAATTTTTTCTATTGGTTCCTCACACCGGAATTTATTGATAATAAATGGCTGTATTGGCTTCTGATGGGGCCTTTAGTATTCGATAGCTTCCGGATTATTTATATCTGGTACCATTATTGGGATATTTCTATTCCCGAAAAACCGGTACTAACAAAAGAGCTCACCGCAGATGTATTTACCACTTTTTTCCCCGGTGAACCTTATGATATGGTGAAGGAAACTCTCCTTGCCATTCAACGGATGAAATATCCTCACACAACCTACCTTTGCGATGAAGCAGATGATCCGCATTTAAAAGAATTTTGTAATGAAAACGGTATAATTCATGTAACAAGAGACAACCGGATTAATGCCAAAGCGGGAAATATCAACAATGCGCTCAAACAGGCAACGGGAGAAATTTGTTTAATACTGGATCCCGATCATGTGCCAAAAGAAGATTTCCTGGATGAAGTTATCCCCTATTTTGAGGATGATAATATCGGGTTCGTTCAGTCTGTTCAGGGGTATTACAATGTTGATGAATCGCTTGTAGCCAAATCAGCTGCCGAACAGACGTTTCATTTTTATGGGCCGGTAATGATGAGCATGAACACCTACGGAACGGTAAATGCCATCGGCGCAAATTGTGTATTCAGACGAAAAGCACTCGATTCAATTGGCGGCCATGCTCCGGGCTTATCGGAAGATATGCATACGGCCATGCAGCTTTATGCTAAAGGATGGAAATCGGTTTATGTTCCAAAAGTTTTCACAAAGGGACTTTCGCCTGCAACACTAACCTCGTTTTACAAACAGCAGTTAAAATGGTCGAGAGGAACAATGGAATTGTTGGTTTCTGTTTTCCCAAAACTGTTTAATAAACTTAATTGGCGGCAAAGAATTCATTTCGGAATTTTGCCCCTTCACTACCTTTGCGGTTTTATTATCCTGATAAGCTTATTAATCCCGATAATCTCACTTTTTGCGGCTGCAACGCCCTGGAAAGGCAATATTATCAATTTTGGACTAATCATTACCCCCATCTTGGTATCAATTTTGAGTATCCATTTTTATGTGCAGCGGTGGGTAATGGATAAAAGTGAATGGGGAACTCACCTGCTGGGCGGATTATTGTTGGCGTGTACATGGTGGATTTATATTGTCGGGGCTGTTTACACGGTTATACGTAAAAAAGTACCCTATTTGCCTACTCCAAAAGAAGACAAAGAACGTACCAGTTGGAAAATAGTGATGCCAAACCTCATAATCGGGTTAATTTCTATTGCAGCAATCTTTTATGGCCTGAATGTAGATTTCACTCCGTTTTCAATTTTTATGTCGGGCTTTGCACTGATAAATGCGTCAATCATGTTTTTCACTCTGTTCCTTGCCTATGAAAAACAAAAACCGGTGACGGTTTCCCTGGATTTTAAAGAACCCAAAAATACAATCCTGAACTCGATACAAACTATGGGCTATTCTACGTGGCAAAAAGCAGCGCTGCCTTTAGTAATAGTTATTTCAGCACTATCAGGCGGCTTTTATTATCATACTGAATATGTAAAGTGGGAAGGCGTTCAAGCTCCGGTTCAGGAGAAAAATATGATCAATTACATCGGAATTTTTGCACCTCAATACAACGATGGAATTACAAGCCTTGAAAAGGTTAAAGATATATCTGATCAAATAGAGGAAAACTTCGACATCATTTCATTTTATTTGGCGTGGGACAAGGATATTGAATCTAACTTTCCAACCTCAGTTATTGATTCAGTCTACTTGAATAACTCCATCCCGATGATTACCTGGGAACCGTGGTTAAATACCTTTGAAGCTGAGATAGCTGATAACGACCATGTTTACGATCTTATATCAGGCGGTTTTTTTGATGATTACATTTCAGAATTTGCAGATAAACTAAAAGGCCTGGAAAAGCCTCTATTTTTGAGGTTTGCACACGAGTTAGACAATCCATTTTACCCCTGGTTCATAGAAGGAAATGAGGCCGCAACTACATTTAAGGAAGCATGGATTCATACGTATGAAATATTTAAAAACAGGGATACACATAATGTGATATGGATCTGGAATCCATGGAAGGCAGAAAACATTGTGGATTTTTATCCCGGCAGAGAATATGTAGACTGGATTGGAATTAATATTCTCAATTACGCAGAATACAACCAGGATGGAAAGTGGCATGATTTTGAAAGCTTGTACGAACCCTATCATGCAGAGTTAAATAAATTACCACAAACACCGGTAGTTATTTCTGAATTTGGAACTTTGGGTGACGGCCAAAATCAAAACCGGTGGATTGAAGAGGCATTTAATGTAATTGAGAATAAGTACAGGGAAATAAAATCAGTCATTTATTTTAACAGTAATGTTGATAACAATTGGCCCGAAGGTCTTGAATCAAGTGAAACCCTTGATTGGACCGTACCCGGAAACCAGATGCTTAAAAATTCATTTAAAAGCAAAGAAGTCCCCGATTATGTTTTTGAACCCTTACCTATTCTAAAAACTGATAAGAGTGAATCAAATCCATATTCAGGCAACTTAGAAAAAATAAAAGGCATGAACTATAAATATGGTCATGACTGGCGGAGTAATTATCATGTGTTGAACCGGAGAAAGCTGTTAAGGGATTTCGAACAAATTAAAAACCTTGGCCTAAATACCATCAAAATTTCCGGGAATACAGTTTATGATTATAATATTCTGAATATTTCCGGGAAGATGGGCCTTGAAGTTTCATTTGGTTTTTGGATTTCGGAATCCATTGATTTTTTAAATGATACGTTGGTAGCAAGAACTTTAAAAGAATCAATCATCCGGCAAGTTGAGCAGCATAAAAACCACGATCATATTTCTTCCTGGAATATCCAGAATGATGTTCTTTATAATCAGAAAGACTTTTTTCATAAACCGGAATTACTATACCAGAACCGTGCCTATATATTCTGGCTGAACAGGCTGGTTACAGAAATAAAAAATAGTGATCCCTCCAGGCCGATAATTCTTGATCTTGAAGTAAACTCACTCTCGAAATATCATTCTCAGCTGCTGGCTGCAAATGTAAATGGAGTTGATTACTATGGGTTAACTGTGAAAGAAGATGAGCATTTAGGGGCCGTCATAGATCATTTCGAGAACACAAATACGGAATTTTTATTCAGCGAAATTGACACGGATGTTCTTATTCAACCTGATATCAGGGATTCACACCCTTCATTTTTTGTAACCTCCTGGCAAGATCAGCACGAAAGCAACAAGCTCACTTTTGACGGAATTACTGATCGAAAAGGACGGGTAAAAACTGAATATTTCAAGCTTTATAATTCTTTAAATGGATCGGACTTAATAAAAGAACAAATAAATGCGAGAATACTAAGACCGGCAAAACGCGTATATGAAAACGATGTGTTACAATACTATGCAATGCTTTATAATGATAATGATGGGTGGCAAAAAGGCCAGGCCAACAGTGAATATTCTTATGAGTGGGCACTGGTAAAACGTGATGAGCATGGAAATTACCTTGCGGTAAAAGATATTAGTACACGTCCTGTTTTGAGTCTGAGAATTCCTGAAAACTATGAGTATTTCAAATTATTGCTAACCGTTTCAGACGGCAACATGGTTACCTCAACTATCACAACCTTAAATACTCCTTTGGTGCAGAATTAAATAAATATGACTCTATGTTGGCTTGAGTGAAACCATTGGTTTTCGGATTAACGTGTTATCATATAATTAAAACAGAAAATAGCTTTGAATCTCTATTCAAACACAAAAGAAATTATACCATCATACTGTTCAGAGTTTCTGTAGCAAGCAGCTCCAAAGGAGCGCCGGTCAGTAACATCGTGCAGCGCACGATGACTGAAAAAATCAAACCATCCGGCAGCCCCAACGCGGGCGAAGTCCCGACAAGTTCAATCCCACACATAACGTTCATCAAAATCGATGCCGTAATAGTTTAAAAGCTTTCTATACTCATCCTTAAAGGTCATCTTCTGATGATGCTTATGCTGATTTTTGATGTATTCAACTACGGTATCCACACGTTTTGGAGATACAGAAAAAATCCCATAACCATCCTGCCAGTAGAAATCAGCATATTGTTCATCGATGGTTTTGATCCATTTGGATGAACCCTGCTTGACTTGTTGAACCAATTTCATCTGGGAATTTTTTCTTGAAAGCAGGCATAAAAGATGAATGTGGTTTTTATGTCCTCCTACCTAAACGGGATTACATTCCAAATCTTTACAGATTCCACCGATATAATTGATAAGATCGTTTTTGATCTGCTTGTCAATCAAATTTTTTCTATGCTTTGTACTGAATATGATATGAGTATAGACTTTGGAAAGAGACTGTGGCATAACAAGTTTTCATCAGGATTACGCCACTTCAGGGCTTTCATTTATGGCCGGTGCTTCTGGCATAGCGCGTTGCACTATGTTATTGACTTTGCCCCGTTGGGGCAATTGAGATCATAAAAACTAAAAGCAATAGAATTTTAAAAATTTTATGCTGAGCATATAAATCTAACACTTATCAACAATATTGGCACTATTTCTATCACCCACTCAAATCAACACAGAGCTATAATTATTATTAACATAATCACGCAAAACATTAAACAAAAAAAGGCGCAGATCAGAATCAATTTAAATGAATTCTAAATCTGCGCCCGTGATATTCTGTTACTTGATATTAATTTCTATGGCCAAAGAGATAAAATACCCCTACCTGTATTCCCTGGTTGTTAGACTTTACACTCGAACTTTCGGAGATATCGCTTAATCCAAGATTATATCTTGCGTCGATACCAAAACCGGTGGGTGGATGCACATAACTCGCGCCAACGCTTAAACCCAAATCAATAGATTTAAAATCATCCTTAATATCCACTGAAGAACTATTTTCCGATTTAGCATTAACCAGCAATCCTAACTGCGGACCGGCCTGAATTCTGAAGCCGTTGTCAAACATATACTGAACCAGAAGCGGTACGTTAATGTAATCCAAATTAATATCCCTATTGCCGGACTTTGCACCCTGCATAGAGTAGACTATTTCCGGCTGAAACGCGTACTTATCGCTCAAATGTATGTGCCCAAGCAAACCTAAGTGAAGCCCGGTTTTTGAGTCAAAACTTGAGCCGTTATCAGTATTAATATTAAATGAATTCAGCCCGCCCTTCACACCAATATTTGTGTGTTGTGCTGTTGCCGTACCGGCAGCTAAAAACAGAATTGTAATAATTGTTATAAAATAGAATTTCATGTATTAATTTTTAAAATTTTAAAAGGTTAATCTCATCCATATGGAAACCTTTCAGATGATGTATAATGCATTGTTTTTTAAACAATAACTAATGAAATAAGTTACATATATCACGCATTAAACAGACCGGATATATTCATTTTTAAACAATTACAATTAACGCTTTTGGACTATAAGACCATCAATTTTCTGTAATCGGCTTACACCCCCAGCCGGAATGTGTCTGTTGGTTTGATTGTCTTCCAAAACGAGCCGGTTTATACCATATTTCCACACCGTTCTTATACCTTTCAGAATCTGTTAGAGCTATTTCCGCACAATCTATATTATCCTCAAAATTAAGAGCATTATCTGCAAAATTATTTCCCGCTGTGATTGATGTAAGAGAATGGATATAGCCCCAAACATCTTCAAGATTATAAAGGGCAAGTGTTATGGTGGTATGAACCGTTTCTTCCAGCCTTTCATAGGTCTGTTCTGCCATTAAATGGCCCAAATAAAATGGGGAAATACCGGGACCCATCTCCAGCAGAGCCAGGCTGCCTGAATAAAAATGAGATAAGTGCAGATTTTGCGGAGAGGCAAGCATTGCATCCGTAAACGGCATTAGTAGTTTTGCCATTTCAGGAGTTCCATTATTGCAAGTAGAGAGAATTACAAGGTCAAAACGGTGTTGATCTGACAGCAGAAATTTCTGAATACCCCTGGCAAATGTTTCGATATTTACATCTATTTCCGGTAATGATCGATGATAACCTTTACCGTTTACCGATGGTATTTCGTGACCAAAATAGAGAAAGTAATTCTGATGATTATCAGCCGGAATATGATCCTGGTATTGATTCATCAATTGTGCTTCTGTGGTAAGAAAGGCTTCTTTTTTATCAGTGTGGCGATAATTTATCCGATTTATCAGCTGCCCGTTTTTATAGTGAAAGAACCGGCTGCTTCTTCGTGGAAAGAGGCCAAGTGTTTTTCTTTCCCGACGCTGTTGAAAAATAATAACCTCACCAGACCGGGCCGATTCAGCAACATCAAATGCGGTTGCAAGTACCTCAGAATTTTCCTGAACCGGTTTACCGTCAGGGTTATGATAAAGATAATCAGAGTCTGCATGGATATAGTAGATCAGCGAATAGTTCACTTCCCTCCCATCTTCAGGCTTATGCTCACTGCTTAATTCTTTGGTGTGGCTGCAACCCGTAATGACGAGGCCGGTAATTATGATCAGATATAGTACAAGATATTTCATCTGTTTAAATCAATAGTTTACAAATACCCGCATTTTGGGTCGGTATTAAATAATAGTTTCTTCTTCGAAGAGTGTTGCGAACAGAAGGAGCGGAACAAAAGCCATGTAGAGTTCATGGTTGAATATGATTAGTGGATAAAAATTTTTAGTTATTACTAAATAAATAAAGAGAGTCCCTTTCCTCTATCAATCGAAATGATATTAATTCGACAGATCGAAGAATGGGACATCTCATCTTTCATAAATATGATGCTCACAGAATGAGTCACTGTTATAAAAGCAGCAATATGATAATGATTAAAAGCAGCGTTGTAGCACCAATTGTAATCGTACGATTGGCCTGTTCCATGAAATCCTGGGAAAAATTGGAGAAGTCGTCAAGATCTTCGTCCACGATTTCGTCAAAACCATCTAAGCCGTTTAATTCATTCTGTTTTTCTGTTATTCCCAGTTTGTAGGAATGCAGTTGCGCAGTTTCATCATCCGAAAGATTTGTCCGTGATTCGATGAGGTCTATAGCGGAGATGATTTTGGAAAATGATTCGTTTAGAATCATTCGTTTTTCATCGGCATCCTCAGTTCCCTGAACTTCCTGAACTGTTTCATTAAAATGTTTTTTGAATGTTTCTGTAATGTTTGATGATTGTGCAAAAGATGTTGTCTGAATAGCACATACCAACACTAAAGAAGCAAGCACAGTGTATAGGGTTTTCATTATGTTCGTTAATTTTAGTTAATGATTATTATCAGTTTAGTTTTTGGTTTAATTCTGCCTTTACATTTTTCGCTTTCGCATTTGCTTTTTTACTCAAACGCTTAGTTTCGGCTTCCAGGGTTTCAAACGGATGGGAAATGGAATCGGCGAGTTCATCAAAATTATCATATAGATAATCTTTATACTCCCCCCCTTTTTTTGCAATTCTACTTCTGGTTTTAGATCCTTTATTTGGAGCAAATAACGTTCCTGCAAGAACCCCTGCAGCTCCGACAAATAAAGTGGTAAAGATAATCGATGACATTCTCATACTGTTTTCCTTTTTAATTTTAATAGATGATTAAATGCTTCTCTGCATTTAATTTTCTTATTGATTATTTGAAATTATTTGATATCAGGCCAAAATCGGCAATATATTTTGCCATTGGCCCGATTTCATTTCTTTGATTTAATGATTGCTATGCTATTCTTCTCCCTTGTATTACCTGTAACAACACTGCAATTACAGCGATAACTAAAAGAATGTGAATGATTCCACCGGCGCTATAGCCTACAAATCCGACTAACCAGGCGATTATTAAAATGACTGCAACGAGATATAATAGATTTCCCATGATAATTTTTGATTTAGATTAAGGTTAATTTCTTGATGTAGTGGCGGTACCGTCAGTTGAAAAGAAATCATCTAAGGAATCACCAAGATCATCCATTCTCTCACTGAAGCTATCTTTGAAGCTATCCCAGTTATCTCTTCCGGAATGACTATAATTGTCCATTTCACGTTTAAGTTCACGATGGGTTTCTTCATATTCCTCAAGCTTTCTTTCAAGCCTGACTCTCTCTTCTCTGTCAGGTTCATTACTGATTTTTTCCTTTATTTCTGTAATGGTTCGATTATACTCCATAATTCTATCAGAGTTTGCTGCTCTGTAAACACGTACTTCTGCATCCACTTCTCGATCAGTGACTCCTGTATTCCGATCTGATTGGTGAATCGAGTTATCAGCACTATCCATCTGACTTGACTGACTGGACTGTCTGTCAGTGTCACAACCTGACAACACAAAAGCTGCTGAAAGTGCGATAATTGTTAGTATTCCTGTTGGATATTTCATATGAAATTGATTTTTATATATTAAAAACTTACAACCTGTAAGAATTGGCGTAAATGTATTTACACTTCTTCAATGTGAGATAAATATATCTTATGTACGTTATAGGGAGGTATCACGGAGTTGTATATATGACAGGTCTTTGTAATATCAACCCGTTTAATGTCAATAATGTGAGTTTTAACTCACCTCCGTCCACTTTATGCGGTAAAACAGACCGCTTGGAATTGTGTCATTGTATAACACAATGAGCGTCAGATTTTATTACAACCTTCTCGGAGCAGGCGACCCGAGCTAATCAGGAATAATTTCTACTTGATGAAAAGGAGATTAGTCTTCTGGTCGCTTTCTTTCCCTGTAATCAATGATGTTTCCTAAAAGATATCCATACGGTTCAAGCTCCTTGACCTGGGAAAAACCAACACGTAAAATTCCTATCAGCGGTATGAATAATATCATACCGGCAATACCCCATAATTGCCCCCCTATCAACAATACTATAATAGCGACAAACGGATTTATTGAAACCCTGTTTCCTACAATTTTGGGAGTTAGAAAGCTGCTTTCTAATAACTGTACCATGGTGAATACAAAAATTACCAACAAAGGAAGCAAAAGTGAATCACCAAAAAGAAAAGCATATAGCAAAGCAGGCAGTGCACCAAGAATTGAGCCTATAAATGGTATAATAGTTAGAAATGAAGCGAAGACAGCAAAAAAGATTGCATAATCTAACCCTATTATCAGCAGCCCGATTGCATTGAGTACTGCCATAATTCCAATGACTGTAAAAAGTCCGACTAAATAGTTTTTGGTTACTTTCTGGACTTTTGTTACAACTTTATGATTATCTGAATTACGACTTTTTATAAACGTTTTCTCGAGGAAAGTTTTATACATCTCTTTGTAGTAAAGCATAAAAAAGATGAAAATTGGCAATAGACCCAAAAATATAAGTGTGCCCATTGTAGCCCCAGCCATTGAGCTCATAAACTCGCCCCCGGTTTCAAAAAGGTTACTCAATCCGTCTTTAAGGTACTCCGTTTGCCTCTCTTCAGAGATCCCGGTAATTCCCTCTATAAACTGAAAGCCTCCGTAGGAAGAGTCTTTTAATTTTTCTGCTACATCAGCTAACCTGTCTGAAAACTGAATAGTCTGGATTGTGATAAATGTGACAAGCACAGATAGCAACACCGTGATTATTAACAGAGCCAAAATAATACTCATCACACGATTCATTTTCCAAGATTCAAATCGCTTAATTACTGGGTTTAATAACATTGAGAACAGAGCAGCAAAAGCCAGCGGCATCAAAATAAATCTGGCATAACTCATTATAAGCACCAACAGGCATAAGCCTAACAAAATCAAAGGGGCCTTTAACCAGAATGGATAGGAGTAAATATTTTGATGTCGGGATTTTCTCTCTTTTAACATATGCAGCCAATAAACAGATGAGACTATAAATAACAAAAGAAAGGCTAATATACCTCTAAAGGTTATTACACATTTACTACATAAGGCTTACATATTCAGTAGATAATATTTGGGCATCTAAAAAAGGTTAACACAAAACTGTAATTTCTGTAAATAAATTTGGGGGATGTGTAATGCTATTCGGCTCCTTATTTATCAGATTTATTAAGAAATATTTACTAATTAAATCAACTAAATAAATGCAAGAGAATAATAGCTGTATGGGCAAGATTTCTGGTATACCCTTTATAAAATACCTAGATGATAAACCGGATAAACCGGATAAAAGAGAACCCGATCCGGACGATCAAAACGAAGAGACAGGACCACCGATAAAAGAGATGCCCACCAAAAGTAATCCACATTGGGAAGAAATTCTGGATTACATACCTGACTGAAACTAAGCTGAAA
>LKMJ01002148.1_pt1 | contig 17956 bp, 18 predicted proteins | sample 643391 | NCBI WGS metagenome assembly LKMJ01 (sample SAMN04112250, study PRJNA286221) | soda lake metagenome | biome: soda lake; feature: Kulunda Steppe; material: water; isolation source: sample PL-Br10 brine of Picturesque Lake | place: Russia: Kulunda steppe | collected 2010-07
CGGTCGACAAGCTCTGTGAGTGGTTTTACACTGTTTCTATCCTGTTGCAGAATCCGGAGCAGTTGGCGGCGACGGTGGTTTGCGAGTAGCCGAAGCGTGCCGTCGACCGAATCGGGATTCACACCCTGTTGAATGCGATATCAATATATTAATCTATGACATTTTTACAATGATCCGGGTTGTGACTATTCGAGTGACACGCTGTTATTCGACATGAAGTTTCGTCTCGACGGCCGGCTCGGTCAGCAGCGTTTTGATCCGTTCGGCTGCGGCTCCGGTTTCGGACTGGTTTTCCATCAGCACGGTCTCGCTGGGAAAGAGATGTTCACCCAGTAAGAGCCCATAGTCGCGCGCTGTCGACCCTGTCATCGTGAGATAGACACCGAGACCGACATCGGCGACAGCGGCCTCCTCCTCGGTGGCCGACTCGGTCGGATAGACGAACTCGATATCGGCGGTCGTGTCAGTGCCGAGTACCGCCTCAACCAGCCGTTCGTACCGCGGCGAGATACAGAGTGGCCCACTGTACCGACTGACGAACTCCCGGTCGAGTGCAACTCCCTCTCCAAGTAGCTCCGGTGTTGCCATCAGTGTGTGATAAACGGTATCACCAAGGCCGGTCACAACACGGACATCAGTATCTTTGGGGTTGATTCGAGCGTTGATCTCCGCAAGCGAGCCGAGGCCCGCCGGCTGGAGTTCAACAACCTCCTCTAAGACGAGGTCAGCGCTATCGAATCCGAGGGCAAATTCATGGGTTCGAAGCGCGCGAAACGGTTCTTCGCGGCCGATAAGTCGGATGTCGTAGTCGCCAACTGAGACCGTTGCACTGTCGAAAACGATCCGTCGGGGGAAGTCCTCGCGGTCGTCACGAAAGAGAGTGTATTCGGGCGCGGTTGGCTCGGTTGGGTCGCTGTAGGCAGCCAGCCGCTCGTACGGGCCATGCTCGGCCGTCTGGGTTCCTTTTGTGAGTGCTTTTTCGTACCGGAGTGTCGAGCTCACCGAGTCCGCAAGCTCATCAACGCCGGCGACCGCCGCCAGCCGCTCGAGAACCGCCTCAAGCGGCCGTCCCTTTCTGGGAACTGCAATCGGAACCGTTCGGCTCATTATCCCGTAGGTTGCAGCCGCCGAGTAAACCGATTCCGCTTCACTCGTCGTACGAGAAACGGTACCACCTGTGAAACGAGGCCCCACCATCGGCCGGTGTAAAGTATTCTATAGGAGGCCAACGCCACTGAACGCTCGAGTCGATTTAGGCGTCATCGCCAGCGCCGGCAGGCCCCATACCGCCGAAGGCACTGTTGAGTCGCTCACGGAAGGTCTCAAGCGTCTCAATACCCTCTTCGAGCGAGGCAACACGGGTTTCGACAGCTGCAACATCGGATGCGTCGGCCTTGTCGCTGAGATCAGCAAGCTCATCGAGCGTTTCCTGAAGTGACGCAATCTCATCACGGAGTGATGCTTCGACATCGTCGAGATCACTGTGAAGCGCTGAGAGATCGGTTCGGACGTCATCGACAGCTTCGTCGAGCGAATCGACCGTCTCACCCAGTTCGCCGAGATCTGCGAACGCCGAGTCGATATCCGTATCGATTCGTTCAACTGAGTCGCTGGCGGCATCTGCCGCTGACTGTGCAGTCTCTGCAGTTTCAACGGCTGCATCGACTGCGGTTTCGTTGGCCGAGACGCGCTCGTCGAGTGCTTCGATATCGCCCGAGACGGTTGTCAACGTCTCGTCGTGATCTGTCACTGATTCTTGGAGGGAACCGACATCATCGGCCGTCGTCGAGACGGTGTCATCGAGCGTTTCCAGCTCGCGGTCGACGGCGTCGACGTCTGTTCGGAGCGCAGTGACATCGGCGGTCAGTTCGGTCTGGTCGGTTTCAGTCGCTTCGATGTCACCGGCGAGGTCGTCAAGATCGGTGGAAAGCGAATCAACATCTGCCCGAAGGGCCCCAAGCACCTCGGTTGCTGTCCCGTTTTCGTCGATAAATGCAGCCAGTGCATCCGAGTAGGCGGTGAGATCTTCGACCTGTGATTGGAGCCGACTCAGACGAACCTCGACACTGCGTGGGATTCCCGCCCCAAGCGCTTTACCGAGGAGTTTCCGGTCGGCTTTCGAGACGGTGTCATTTCGCAGTTCAGCAGCAAGGGCGGCGGCGATTCCCCCCTCGGCATCGGCTGGTGAGCCGCTGTCTGGTGTCGCTGCCGATTGTGTCTCCGCCACAGGTGCGTCGGTCACTGCGGCGGTGAGTTCGGCATCAATCTCGTTCGGTGTCGGTGGGGCGACAGTCTCAGTAGCCTCTCGGCCGCTGTCGGTCGCTTCGGCACCATCGGTTTCTTCAGGGCTATCGGCCGACCCATCGGCGCGATCAGCATCGACTGCGAGTTTCTCGTCTTCCGGCCCGTCGCCGCTGACCGTTTCCCAGTCGTCGTCCTCGTCGGTGTCATCCGTGTCGTCCGTGTCGCTCGGGAACTCATCGGTGAACGAGGGCTCCGTGTCGGTGTCTGTTGACGCCGCGAGCGGGTCGTCGTGTTTGACAGTGCCCGCCGACGTGGCTGGCTGGTTGAGGGGGTCCGATTCGCTCGCTTCGAGCGGGTCGGCCAACGGTTCGTCGTCGTCGACACCGGGAAGTGAACTCCGCTCACCGGAGAGCACATCACGGATCAATTGGCTGTTGTCGGGGCCGAGAACGCCTTCGATGTCGGCCGCCTCTGCTCGCTCGCTGGCGGCGACTTCTTTGATTTCGGGTTCGGATAAAAAAGCGCTTAGTTCGCTCGTATCCTCGGTTCGGATGCCGTAGACGGTTTTGACTTCCTCACCCGACTCAAGATCGCGCTCGAACTCAACGCGGTGATCTTTGTATGCCGTCCACTGGTCGCTTTCAAATTCCGGGTGAAATCCGACGCGTTCCATCGGGAACGATTCGGGAATCTGGTCTGTCAGCCGGACATGGACCGGTTCGGTCGCACTCGACCGAAGTGTGAAAACAACTGCTGGGACGGGGAATTCTTCGGCAGTAACGGTCTTTTCGACGGTGACCCCGTCGTTTGAGACCGTCACGGACTCGTTGATGTCTGACCCCTGGCTCATGAGAGTGAGTTTCACACCAGCGCCTTAAATCGTGCGGGCTGGTTTTCGTGTTTGATAGCTGCAGCCCAGCGACAGTCCGACACCAGTCAGTATTCATCAAGCCGCGTCTGGCTTGGCGGCGGTCCGCGGTCAGGTTCGTCCGCACCAAGTAGCCGCGGCAGGGCTGTACTCGCAAATGTCAATCCCAACACGAGTACGATTGGCGCGAAAAACAGGCCATAGAAGCCAAACACGACCGGTCCGAAAATGTAGGCAAGCATCAACAGGCCGACGTGCGTTCGCTTGCCACTGAGATATGGACGGAGAACGAGATCAGGGATGGTATCGACGATGATTGCTGCTAAGACGAGAAAACCAACAAGATAGCCAATCAGCGTAACATCACCACTCAGAACGAGCGGAACGGTTGGGATCGCTGTTAGTGGGACGTAGACGATTTTCATTCCAACGACTGGGATAAGACTGGCAATGCCAGTGAGCGCACCGGCAAGAGCGGGATACGGTACTTGTACGGTCGCTGGAACAGCCGCGTTGTAGCCAATAAACACAACGATCGCTACAACTGAAATGACGATCACGTTGAGGAGGTTTCCAAAAAGAACCGCTTCGAGTTCCTCGTCGGCGGCAACGACGAACTCCCGGGCGATATTGTCCTCATCAAACCGCAGGAGCCACGCGCGAAACAGTGGCCCATCAATAAGCAAATAGTACGTAATGACGGCGATAATAAGCAGATTCAACATGAGTCCGGTGACGAGACTGGTCACGAACGCCGCGTGCTCGACTGCAAACTGGATGAACACATCGAGTTGTCCCGCCTGATAAGCATCAAACAGTCCGGCAAACGAGAGCTCTGGAAGCTCGTCGGTCCCATCGAACCAGGCAACACTCTCGGGAATCGAGTCGAAAAGCGGATACCGATCGACGAGGTCGCGGGCCTCAATAACAAGGAGGACAATCGTATAGCTCAACAGCAGTACGAGTGGGATGACAAGGAGTGAAATCGTCATCAGTGCCCGAAGCTGTTTGGGCAGACGGAATCGGCTCAGCGCAGCATAAAACCGCCGCGTTGAGTAGTACAGAAAGACCGAGATAGTGAGAGCGGCAATAAACTGATAGGCGAGAAAGCCGACGACACCGGCAACTGCGAGCCCGAAGCCGGTAACAACAAGCCGTTTCTCGTTCATAACCCAGGCTTTTCCTCTAGGTGTATAAACACCTCGGTGAGACTGATACTACCGCTGGCAGACTAGTTAGCTATCAACAAAATGAGGGCCAGCGATCCTACAGCTCGACTCGATCGCCGATTTCGACGATTTCGAGCCGCTGTGGATACTCGTAGGAGGCTGCATGGTGGTGCAACACGGTCGGGTCGGCGGTCATTCCTTTCCACATATCCCAGTGGCTTGGTAGGAGTCGATCCAACTGAAGGTCGGAAGCGGATTTTATCGTCTCGTTTTCGGTGGCATACCACTTCGTCCGAACCGGCTCGCGGGTTTCCTTATCAGGGATGTTGCCAATAGCGCCGAACGCAAGAATTCCGAGATCGATCTCGTATTCCTCACCGAGGTCGCTGAATGAACTCGATGGCTTGCTGTCGCCGGCATGGAAGATCGTTCCCGAGGCGTGCTGGATCATGTAGCCGACCGGATGTGTCGAGTCCGAATCCTCGGTTTCGACGACATCGATCTCGAACTCACCGATTTCGATGGTATCGCCCTCGGTGACTTCATGGAACTGTGTTTCGCTTACATTGTAGGTATCGAGCCACTCTTCGTCGTCGAAGGCGACTGCCAGACTGTCGTCAGGTCCATAGAAATCCGCACCCGTATTTTCGAGAACCGGTCCCTGACTCGGACCGTGCGTGTGGTCAGTGTGTTCGTGGGTTGCAAGAATTGCGTCGACGGCTTCGCTTGTCACATCTGCGGGATCGAACGGCACCGGCACCATCCGAATCGTCCGCGGTGGGTCGCCAAGGCCAATGTAGGGATCGATCCACAGCGTCGTTCCGTCTGCGCCCTTGATCACGAATCCGTTGCAGCCGAGATACCAGATCGAGACGGTCTCAGGGTCGGCGTCGGCGACGGCCTGTGGCAGCCAGTCACCCCAGTCGCTTACTGTCATACCTGGTAATCGAGACCGATTCGTCCTAAACGTTGTCGTCGACCTCGTTGGAAGACGGCCGACCCAAGCCATTCGTATCTAAAAGGGGTAACAGTCGATTACAGCCAGTCGGCCTCGGGGTCAACGTAGCCGTCCGGTGTCTCGCCCGCAAAGACGGCCAAAATATCGTTGGCGATGTGTTCGTTGAGCTCGGTGAGCGATTCTTCCGAATAAAACGCCGCGTGCGGCGTTAGAATGACGTCATCGCGGCCGACAAGCGGCGAGTCTTCAGGTGGTTCTTCTTCGAGAACGTCGAGGGCAGCACCGGCGATTTCGCCGTTTTCGAGCGCCCATGCGAGGTCGTCTTCTTTCACGATTGGGCCCCGACCGACGTTGACGAGAACGGCAGTCTCGCTCATTCGTTCGAAGGCCTCGCGGTTGAACATGTGTCGGGTTTCGTCGGTTAGTGGGGCGTGGATCGAAATGTGGTCAGCGTGCTCGAAGAGTTCGTCGAACGGAACTTTCTCGACGCCGTATTCGGCCATCGCGTCGGCCTCGACGAAGGGGTCGGCAGCGACCATGTTGCAGTTGAATCCCGAGAGCTTTTCGGCGGTTCGTTTTGCCAGTCCACCAAACGAGAGAAAGCCAATTGTCGATTCGGTCAGTCGGTGGATCGGCTGGCCGTCGGTCCACTGCCAGTCTCCGCCGTCGACACGGCTGTCGTAGAGGCTAATTTTTCGAACTGCGGCCAACAACATCGCAACCGCATGCGACGAGACTTCCTCAGTGCAGTAATCGGGGACATTGACGATGGTGACGCCATGGTCTGCTGCCGCCGAAATATCGATCTGATCGACGCCGACACCGGCACGGGCGACGATTTGCAGGTCCGGACATTCCTCGAAGACGACCGTTGGAACCGGCGTGTTGACATCGACAACGAGGCCCTGTGCGTCAGCGGCGGCGTCGATAATATCATCGGCCGACTCCAGTTGAGCGGTTACGACTTCGGTTTCCTCGCCAAGGACTGCCTGTAGGGTTTCGGCCCGGATCATCGCATCGTCATTCGCAACTACGGTTGCCATACCGATTCTTTGAACTGTACGGTAATGAATCGCCGGCATCTTCTCACCGGCCGGGACTGCCTCGGCAGTAATTGCTCAGAATTATTCATTGCATTTTATCGCGTACCGCTTGTGTTTGTTTACGTTCCTCGCAGTCTGTGGAACACTACTTGCAGTGTCGCAAGGGATTTGCCCTGCCCGCCAAACCACCCGGTATGCGAATGAGCGTGATTGGAAGCGGTTCACCACTCGATTCAACAACCGACGTTGCCGCCGAAACTGTCGGCCGACTGCTTGCCGAACGGGGCCATACGATCGTTTGTGGCGGAATGGGCGGCGTCATGGAGGCCGTCTGTCGTGGGGCCCAGAGAGCCGGCGGCGAAACCATCGGGATTCTTCCGGGGGCTGATCGCTCGGCCGCAAACGAGTACGTTACTACACCGATTGCAACGGGGATGGGTCACGCCCGAAACGTGTTGGTCCCGCTCAACGGCGACGGTGTTATTGCGATTGCCGGCAACGGCGGAACGCTTTCAGAAATCGGATTTGCCCGGGTATACGACCGGCCGGTTGCCGGACTCAACACCCACAGCTTGCCGTGGATTACGCCAGTGGACACCGCTGAGGAGGCGGTCACATACGTCGAAACCAATAGCACTGCGTGAGACTCCGGCTGACGCACTAATGCGCGTTTGTTGGCCTACCAGGTTCCGTGGAAGGTGTCGAATTCGAGATCCTCAAGCGGTTTGTTGCCCATCGCGATTTCGTACTCGCCGGGGGTCAACATCGGTTTGTGGAACCGTGGCCCATCGTCGGTCGTAATTCGTGGACAGCCCGTGTTGACGAAGGCGTCCATCTTGAAGTTCCGGAGGCGATCTGGGGTCACTTCGTCCATCGTAATCAGGTAGGCGTTGTCGTTGTTCTCGAGGATTTCTTCGGCGATTTCCCAGCGGCCCTGCCCGATTTTCGTACAGAAGATGACGCCCCATTTTTCTGCACCCATGGCCTTGTGAACCGAAGCATACCGCTGTTTGAGAAACTGCATCGGATCCGCAATCGTCACGACGTTGTTGACCGGATCGGCGATGACGACATTCTTGTCTTGGTGTTCCATCGCCAGCCCCATCGGATGGAACTTGCCGCCGCCAACGTAGAGCACCTGGTCGGCATCGATATCTGCAGAGGCGTAGTTGCAGCCGAGCACTTGCCCCTCGTAGGTGAGCCGGTCGTCGCCTTTGCGGGTGTGGACCTCATAGCCGCGTTCTTCGAGCCATTCGACCATCTCGCCGAAGAGGTTCATGTGCTGGGCGGTCGTCACGAGTCCGACCGCGGGGTCCTCATCGGGATTCTTGAGTTCGTCTAATGACTCTTCGAGAATCGGGTAGGGATCGACATTCGAAAAGAGCGGGACATAGATGATTTTGTCCGATTCCTTCATCGGCGAGTGACCGAAGTGAACGAAGACATCGGTCCGGCGCATCAGGTAGGTATCGAGATCACAGGCCCCATAGCAGGGCTGTCCCGAGAGGAGGATAATAACGTCGTCGTCGACAATTTCACGAAGGTCGTCGGCGACTGCCGGGCCACGGCGTTTGAGGCCTTCGGGAAACTGGAGGCCGACTTTTTTCGCATCACGGGATTCGATTTCGTCGACAATCCGTTCGAGTTCGTAATCCCACTCGCGGTCGTGTCGGAGGTTCATCCCCGTGTTTCGGAGATCGCCCTCGGAGTACTGCTCATCTGCGGCGTCCTGGCTCATTGGCAGGTCTTCCCGCCGGAGACGTAAAACCACGGCGTTTCGTGAGGTTGCCGCGAATATCGGTGCGAGCGACCGTTGTGTTACTTCGACACTCACCTCTGCACCCAATCTAGTGGCGTCGGTGTTACTCCCGATTTAATGTGGCCGGCGACCAAACAGGTAGCCATGGCCGACATTCCACTCGAACATATTCACGTCGAACCCGAAGTCCCAGCCGAGGGGCCAGCGCCTGCGGTCTTCGTGCTCCACGGCAGAGGCGCGAACGAACAGGATCTGCTTCCGATTGCCAAAGAACTGCCCGACGATCACCATGTCGTCAGCCTCCGAGCGCCCGACCGGCTGCAGGGTGGTTATACGTGGTACGAACTCGATCTGTCCGCTGGCGGATTACACCAGAGCCAGCCCGATTCGGCGGATTTCGACCGGAGTCGCACGCTCGTCGTCGACAGCTTTGATGCGGCCATCGAGGCCTACGACCTCGATCCCGACCGACTCGGTCTCTTAGGCTTTAGTCAGGGGGCAATCACGAGTCTCTCGCTCGTACTTGACGAACCGAGTCGCTACCGCTGGGTTGTCGCACTCCACGGCTATCTCCCGTCTTCCCACCATGATGTGAGCCCGGAAGGAATCGAAGACAAACCGGTGTTTATTGCGGCTGGCTCGGCCGACCAGATTATTCCGAAAGCTCGCTCGGAGGCCGCAGCAAACCGATTCACCGAGCTCGGTGCGTCGGTCTCGTATAACGTCTATGACGCCCCGCATGGCGTAAGCCCTGGGGAGCTAAACGATTTAGTCGCGTTTGTCGAACAGCACGCCGAGTAGTCTCAGCGGCCGGTCGGCTGGTCGCTGAGAATCTCTTGTGTCGAATCCTCTGCTGAGAGTCCATCGCATCGCCGAGTTGACCGGTTTCGCAGTCACAACGCATCGGCGACGGAGAGTTATTACCGTGAGTGACTGTGTGATTGATAGAGCGCGGTCTGCGTTCCAGTCATGACAATCGAACTCTCTGCGGTTTTCCTTGGGATTCTCCTCGCTGTAGTGCTTACTGCAGGCGTCGTCAACGGACTTTCGGGCTTCGGATTTGCGGTCGTTGGCACAATGGCCTTGGCGTCGATACTTGACCCGGCGACAGCAGTTGTCTTGATGATCATCCCGATTCTCTCGGCCAACCTGACGCTCGTAAGCGAACTTTCGCAACGACAACTGACTCGCTGTGGTCGACGTTTCTTGCCACTCATTGTCGCTGCCTTAGTCGGAACAGTCGTCGGCATGGCCGTACTCAACCGGCTTCCGGAGGCACCATTGCGTGTCGTATTGGGGCTGATAACACTCGGCTTTGTAGTGAGCCGACAGCAAGCGATTACCTTGCCGCCACTGCCGCTCGGTGGCGACGCGAACAGCCGCGAACGGCCGGCGGTCATGATTGCCGTTGGGTCGGTTTCTGGACTCCTGTTCGGGGCGACGAACGTCGGCGTCCAGCTTGTCGCATACCTCCGAAGTCTCGACCTCTCGTACAGCCTGTTCGTCGGCGTCGTAGCGATGGTCTTCGTCGGAATCAACGGGATTCGAGTTGGTGCCGCGGGCCTCCTGGGACTCTATCCCAGCCTCGCGGTATTTGGGCTCTCGGTGGCAGCAGCCCTTCCGGCGATCGGTGGGGTTGTCGTTGGCAGCCGGCTCCGTCAACGGCTGAGCGCGACATATCGCCGACGACTCGTCCTCGGATTGCTGTCAGTTATCGGGGGTCGACTGGTTCTCGGTGGGCTTGGTATCGCCTGAAAAAGCGCGCGTTTCGAAGGCGAAACCGAGTTGTCTCCTCGGTGACGAGCTGTGGCGGTAGCTCGATAGATTGGCTCGCTCAGACGCCGGGCAGCAAGCTGGTGTAGCCAATGGTTTCTGTCAGCAGCCAACAGATGAACAGCCCATAGCTGCCGAGCAAGAGCCATGCCTCTCGCCGGGAGATTTCGAGGCCGGTCCGCATCGCGGTAAACAGGATGACTGTCGCCAACGTCAAGACGCCCATCATCGGAACCGCAAGTGCGTAATTGACCGTCGTCGCCCCAACCAGCAGAATGCCAACCGGAAGCGCGACGAGGAGATCGAAGGTGTTGCTTCCAAGCACGTTCGCAACACTCACCTCGCCGGCCCCACGGGCGGCCGCACGGACGCTCACGAAGGCATCAGGGAAACTCGTCCCAGCGGCAACAATCGTCAGCCCCCAGATGAACGCCGGCGAGTCGAACAGGTCGCCAAAGCCGAGGGCCGCGTGAATAAGCCCCTCGACAGCGATCACGATCAAGACGAGACCGATTGCGAGACGGAGCCACTCGCGACCGATACCCGTCTGTCGGGAGATCGTCGGCGGTTCGTAATCGTGGACGTCCTGATACTGAATAAAGAGGTACAGAACGTACATACCGATCGGAATCAGCGCCAGTGGTCGACCGATAACCGAGACAGTCCCATTGCCACCGGTATTATAAATCACGCCGAACGAGAACGTGAGCAACAGCACTGCAATGGCGAGCATATAGAACTGCCCCTCTTTGTAGACGACATCGCGGCTCACTGTCAGGGGGCTCCGTTTGAGTGCGCTGAGGGCCGGAATCACGAGGATATTGAAAATCGCTGAACCGACGATTGCGCCGACGCCGAGGTCGAAGGTGCCATGACGCACAACGGCGAGGACGACACTTGCCAGTTCAGGGAAACTGGAGCCGATCGCAACAACTACCGCCCCTTGAACAACCGCCGGCAACCCGTAATACCGCGCGAGCCGCTGGCTCGACCGATCGAGCAGCTCGCTTCCTTTCCAGACAATCGCCGTCGAGACGAGTGCCAAGAGCGTCAACGTCAGGACCGACACACTGGCGAATGCTCACGGTGCGATACTAAACGTCTCGGTCCACGACCCATGGTCTGGGTATTGCCCGCCCTGTTTTCCGGCAGGCCTAAACGAATCGGGTTCATACAACTGCGTATGAGCGTGGAAACTGCAACGCTGGAAGATCTCGGCGGCGAGCTAGGCCAGAAAATCGCAGAGAGTCCCGAGCATAAGGCGTTTCTCGACGCGCGCAAGGCGGTCGAAAACAGTGCGGAAGCCCAAGAACAGATCCGCGAGTTCGAACAGCTTCGGCACGAATTTATGCTCGACCGAGAGGCCGGCCGGGCCGACCGGCAATCGATGCGAGAGGTCCAAGACGCACAGCGAAAACTCCACAATATTCCGGTGATGGCGGATTTCCTCTCGGCGCAAGACGAGCTACAGGATCGGCTTGAAGCGATCAACCAGGCGGTTTCCGAGCCACTCGCTGTCGACTTCGGCGGCGAGGCCGGCGGCTGCTGTCAAGACTGATTCGGGCTGGCGTTTTCGTTTCAAACACCCATAGCTTTAGATACGATGCCACAACCAGCCGTCGGTATATGCAGCTCGTTGTTGTCACGCCGGGCGTTCCGATGGCCTCGGCTCGACAGGGCAAATCCACCGCAACAGACGGATTTCGGATTCGCGTGCGGGCACGGCGATGTGGCCGGGTGCCCGTCGATGCCGGTGATTACACCCACGTGACACTGTTTGTCCGGTGCTGTGCTGTCTCGATACACGCTGCCGACCGAATCGTCAGTGAGCTTTCGACGGCCGCCGTTTCCTATGAAATCTGTGTGATTCACGCAACGACTGTTCCACCATGGCTTCAGCACCGTTTTCGATGTTCGATCCGGTGTCACCATCCGCATTCAGCCCCTGATCAGCCAGCCGCGAGACCGCCTGTCGCACACGGTCAGATGCCCCCGACTCGAACTATCGAAACTGATAGCGACAGCAGCAACGATTAACACGGATGCCGACAGTATGGACATATGAGCAGACGACTCTCGACGGGGATCGATGTCCTCGACCGGCAGCTCGACGGTGGGCTACCCGCAGGGAGTATCGTCCTTTTTTCCGCACCGCCAGCAAGCCAGTCAGAGCTGTTCCTCTATGAGTTTACTGCCGTACGGCCAACGCTGTATCTGACGACGATTCGGTCGGATCAGGCGGTCCAAGACGCGCTTGACCGGACACGCCTGCAAACACGAGTTGGTACGCCAACGATCCGTGAAATCGGGGCCGACTCGCCGCTCGATCAGGCAAACAAACTTATCAGTGCGCTCTCGACGGAATCAACACTGATTGTCGATACGGTCGACCAGCTCGAACGGCAAGATCCGGGACGCTACCAGTATTTTCTCAATCAGCTCCAAACGCAGCTGCAAAACACCGGAAGTATTGCGGTTCTCCACGCGATGAACGGGCGCTCAGTTCCGGCCGGTCGAGATGTCTCAGAACACATGGCTGATGTTGTTTTCGAATTGCAGACGACCGTCCACGGAACCGAAATTACCAACCGACTTTCGATGCCGAAGTTCCGTGGCGGTCGCGCCCTCGACGAGACGATCAAACTCAAACTCTCGACCGGCGTTTCGATCGACACGAGCCGAGATATTGCCTGAGGAAGCACAAACAGGCAGTTGTTCCGTTAGAATTCGGCTTCGACACCGAGATATCTCGGGGAGAAATCAGTACCGATGTCCGCCCCGTAGACGGCGAAGTTGGCTTCGAGATCAGTCCGGAGATAGTGTTCGATAACGTCGAGTAGTGTCGAGCGTGTCCCGTCGTCTGGGGTCGAAAGGGAATCGAGATACGCCGGGCCGAGTTCCCCTCCGAACCGCCCGTTTGTTAGCTCCTCGCCCTGCCAGACCGTTTTCGGAACGGGCAGACCGTAGGCAGCCAGACAGTCTTCGAGCGACGGCCATTTCTCACCCGTCCGGTCGCACTGCTGTTTTCGCGATTCGAAGAGATCGATGTGTGTCTCTGGCGTGTCGATGGCGACTGTCGGCAGCGCGGAACCCGTCTGTGCAAGTCGGGCACGAAGGAAATCCAGATCAAACCCACGGCCGTTGTACGAAACCAGGCCGTCTGCACCGTAGTCGGTGAGCTGTTCGAGTGCTCGGTCGACGAGTTCGACTTCATCCGCAGCCGTTGGTGCAGTGCGGTGAAACAGGTCGTAGGTGGCCGATTCACTGCTGCTGTCGACGTCGTAAACGCCAACCCCAATTGAGACGACCTCGCCGTCTGCCGGCTTCCAGTGCGTTGTCTCGATATCGAGCGTCCCGACGCGCTCAAATCCGGGATCCGCACGTGTCTGTTGCATGCGTGGATTGCTTGTGAGGAGGATAGAAAAGCTACCGGGAACGACGTCCGTAGACCGGCAGTTGGTTATACCATTCCAATGGTGAGGACAGCGACGCTCACTGCGAGCGTCAGCAGGATCCAGTTTCGAGGGCGATCAAGTGCGTCCGGCAGCCGGCGATGACTGAAGACGTAGAGGAAGTACACTGCCAACGGGGCGATCTGGAGTGCAAAACTCACGTTGACGGCGAGTACGTAATCGAAAAGTAGCGAGACAGCGACGGTACAGATAGCGACAGCAGCCGCAACGACCACGTCCGGACGCGTTTGTTCGAGACCCATACCGGTCGCTTGTCTACAGGGGTACAAAAAACAGTGATATCGGGCGCAACGAAGTCAACAGACAGCCGAGAGACGATTATTCGTCTTCGAGGCTTTCTGCGAGTTCGTCGGCATCGAGGTCGACATCGTCGAGATCGACGTCATCGAGTGCGGCTTCGACATCTTCGGCTCCGGCTCCGCCGCCGAGTCCACCCATGCCGCCGAACATCCCGCCCATGCCGCCGCCGTCGAGAATCTCTTGGACGATGACGCGGTCGAGATCGAGCTTCCGGGTGATCTCTTGGGCGATCTGGCTCTTTTGGAACATCCACTGCTGGTTCATCGTCAGCTGTGGCGTTGCTTCGATGTAGAGCGTCTCTTTTTCGACTGTCTGGGTCTCGGTTTCCGGTTCGCCGTCTTCATCTTCGCTCTCGACGGAGACTTCCTCTTCGACCTCGTCGGTCTGGATCCAGAGCGTTGGTGGCTGCTGGAGGTACATACCGAGCAGTCCTTTGGCCTGCTCTTCGCGGTCGTCGACGACGCCGACAATCTCGTACTCGTATTCGAGTTCCTCTCCGGCGAGTGGGTGGTTGAAGTTGACGCGTGCGCGGCCACCGATGATCGTCTCGATGTGTCCTTGCTGGCCGTCAACGTTGACTGTCGCGCCGGGGTATCGGTCATCTTCGCCGATTTTCTCGGCGCTGATTGTTTTGACCTGATCCGCGTCGTACTCGCCGAAGCCTTCTTCGGGCGAAATAACGACAGCACCGCTGTCGCCGACCTCACTGCCGACCAGTGCTTCGTCGACGGCTTCGAAAACGTGGCCCTCGCCGATGATGATCGTCCGTGGCGAGAAGTCGCGGTTGTCTTCGTCGGCAAAGCCGGCCTCTTCGGCGACTGCCTCGTCGGTCGTATCGATCACGCGGTCGTCATCGGTCGACGTCAGCGTGTAATCGAGTTTGACGAAGTCACCGTGCTGTAGTCCCTCAGCGGTCTCAGGCTCCGATTCAGCGGCTGCAGACTCATCAGCGTCAGCGGCGTCGGCCGCGTCAGCCTGTTCTTCACTCATATCCCGACAAACTGTCGATGTACCCTTAAGAAGCACGGTTCGGAGTCGGTGCGAGCCGGGTGTCTGCGACCTTTTTGTTACCATACAGCATGGACTGAATCACGCTCAGCCAGTTGGCCTGCGATACCAATTCAGAGGGCTTTCACCGATAATTCAGAGAGACTTTACCAGTGCTACACAACCGCTCTCGCATGTACGAAGTCGAACTCAAATTTCGCGTGGATCACGAATCGGTGGCCGATTCGCTCGCCGAACTCGGGGCGACACACACTGCAACAGTCACCCAGATCGACACCTACTACGATGCACCGCACCGGTCGTTTGCCGATACCGACGAGGCACTCCGGATTCGGCGCGAACAACCAGCTGACGGCGAGTCAGTGACGAAACTCACGTATAAAGGCCCACTTGTCGAACGCGAATCAAAAACACGCGAGGAACACGAAACAGTGGTGGCCGACGACGACGCGCTCAGTGGAGTGCTCTCGGGACTCGGCTTTGAGTCGGCGGCAGTCGTCGAAAAACAACGGGAGTTCTACCAGCTTGAGGGCTATACGATTTCACTCGATACCGTCGAGGGGCTCGGAAGCTTTCTTGAAATCGAACAGGAGACGACAGCCGAAAACATCGAAGCAGTCCGTGAGAAGGCAATCGAGCTTCTCGAACAACTCGAGCTCGACGCAGACAATCAGATCAGAACGTCGTATTTGGGGCTGCTGTTGGCTGAAAGCGACGAGTAGCTGCTCACTGCTGGCCATCTGAGCGCCGGGGATATGCCCTCTGGTTATTTTATTGGCTCAAGAGGTTTCCGCAAGTTATAGCATTGGTGAAATCCAAGTGTCGCCAATGAGTCGGAACATTCAGGTCAGTGAGCTCGACCGGCGAGCAGTCGAAGATCAGGAGGTCGAAATCGTCGAGCGGAAAGGAATCGGTCATCCGGATTCAATCTGCGATGGGCTCGCAGAAAGCGTCTCGCGGGCGCTCTCCCAGCTGTATTTGGACCGCGTCGGCAAGGTGCTACACTATAACACTGATGAAACCCAGCTTGTCGCCGGCCGAGCCGCGCCCGCGTTCGAAGGCGGCGAAGTCATCGAGCCGATCTATCTCCTTATTGTCGGGCGGGCAACAAAAGAATACGACGGCCAGCAACTTCCGGTCGATTCGACGGCGCTTGCGGCCGCCCGCGAATATCTCGCCGAAACGATTCCCGAACTCGAATACGGCACCGACGTTATTGTCGATGTCAAACTGGGCGAGGGCTCCGGGGATCTTCAAGAGGTCTTCGGCGAGGACGGCGCAACGGTCCCGATGGCCAACGACACCTCCTTCGGCGTTGGCCACGCACCGCTGACCGAAACTGAACAGATCGTCTATACGGCCGAACAGGAGCTCAATACGAGCTACGTGGCTGAGAATCCCGAACTCGGCCCTGACGTCAAGATCATGGGCAAACGTGAGGGCGATCACATTCACATCACGGTTGCCGCGGCGATGGTTGACGCCCACATCGAGGGTCTCGACGCCTACGCCGAGGCCGTCGACAACGTTGAGGCCTACGTCACCGACCTTGCTACAGACATTACCGACCGCGAGGTCAGCGTCGACGTCAACACCGCCGACGATCTGGAGGCCGGCTCGATCTATCTCACCGTTACCGGTACCTCGGCCGAACAGGGCGACGATGGCTCGGTCGGCCGTGGCAACCGAGCCAACGGGCTCATCACGCCGAACCGACCGATGAGTATGGAGGCGACCTCCGGAAAGAATCCGGTCAACCACATCGGCAAAATCTACAACCTGCTTTCGACACGGATCGCCGAATCAGTCGTCGATGAGGTCGACGGCATCCGTGACCTGCAGGTCCGACTGCTAAGTCAGATCGGCCGACCGATCGACCAGCCACACGTTGCCGACGCCCAGGCGGTCACTGTCGATGGCGTCGAACTCACCGATGTCGATGCCGAGATTCGTGAGATTATCGACCGAGAACTCGCAGACGTCACCGATGTCACTCGAAGCGTTATCGAAGGCGATCTCTCGACATTTTAGGGCCGGCAATCAATCAGCTGTGATCAGCTGTCCAAGTCACGGTGTCTGACGAATCAGTTCGAAACAGTATCGTTTTGTATCCTGCTGTGTGACTAGTTGTCAATGCGACGCCGACTGAGTGCGGGGACGATTGCCGGCGTCGGCGTTGCGACCGCCTCACTAACGTTGTTGACGATCCTGACCAGTGAGTTTACCAGCGACTTGGTGTTTGTTACCGAGGCGATTGTTCCACTCCTGTTTTCGGCGCTCTTGGTCGGTGCGGGCTACTGGACTGCGTCTGATCAAACCGATGACTCGGCGATGGTCAGGCTTGCAGCGTGGTGTCTCGCTGGGGCTACCGTCGTCGGTGGCTTCGAATTTCTGACGATCTACTCACAGTTCGAAAGTGGGGCGGTTCTCAACAACCAGCTACAGACGCTCAACGCCTCGGTGGCCCGCGGTGCGGTGATCGGTGTTGCCTTCGGCCTCTACGATGTCGAGCGAAAGCGCTCGAAATGCCGTGAAAAGGAGCTCGAACGACAGGTCGAACGGCTCGAAGAGTTCGCGAGTATTGTCTCACACGACCTGCGAAGTCCACTGACGGTCGCCCGCGGCCATCTCGAACTCCTCCAGTTACAGCACGAGCTCGATGAGGAACACACCTCACAGATGGAATTCGCCCACGAGCGAATGATCGAAATTATCGAGGACTCACTGGCACTAGCCCGTGGCGGTCATGAAGTAACCGACCCGGAACCAGTTGCACTCGAGGAGGTGGCGACAACCGCCTGGAAAACCGTTGGTGGCGTTCCCGCCGCACTCCATATCGAAACCGACGAGACGGTCGAAGCAGACCGTGATCGCCTCCAACGGCTGCTCGAGAATCTGTTTCGAAATAGTATCGAACACAGCTCGATGGAGAGCAAACAGACGGTCAACGGTGAGATCACCGTCCGCCAACAGCCGACAGCAACCGATGGGACGGCCGGTGAGCCGCTCACGATGACTGTTGGCCGACTCGTCGGCGATGCGGGCTTTTTTGTTGCGGACAACGGCCCTGGAATTCCGGTTGCTGACCGCGAACGAGTGTTTGAAGCTGGTGTCTCGAACTCGGGGAGTGGAAGCGGCCTTGGACTGGCGATTGTTCGGCGGATTGCTCAGGCGCACGGCTGGGAAGTCAGACTGACTGCGGCCGAAACGGGTGGTGCCCGCTTCGAGTTCCACATCCAGTAGCGCCTCGGAAACCCAAACCCATTTACTCGGTGACAGACTCCCTTCGGCTGTGACGCGCGTCTGTCTCATCGGGGCCGAAGACGTCGACCTCCGCTACGAACTGTTCTCCCGAGAGACC
>LKMJ01002151.1_pt1 | contig 17944 bp, 20 predicted proteins | sample 643391 | NCBI WGS metagenome assembly LKMJ01 (sample SAMN04112250, study PRJNA286221) | soda lake metagenome | biome: soda lake; feature: Kulunda Steppe; material: water; isolation source: sample PL-Br10 brine of Picturesque Lake | place: Russia: Kulunda steppe | collected 2010-07
CCCCCCCCCCCCCCCCCCGTCTCACTAAGCTTTCCGGCACCGCTCCTCATGTTCTGAGCAGCACGGGGGGTCAAGAGCACGCCAGGGGCTGTCCCTGAGGCGTGAGTCCCAGCCTGCTACTGCTGGCTCGCCCAATGGAATTTCAGGGTTCCTGGATAGGGCTGTTTTTGCGCAAACGAGAAACTTGGCTATCTTTAAATCATCTTGTATGAAATAATCGTCTTGGAGGGCCGGCTTGGCTCAGCTGTCCTCAAATGTGACTTGGAGTCAAATTTGCCAGAAGGAAGATCCTTGTGTTCCGGCGCATCCGCTGACCCAAAAAGAACTAGTCTGGTTGCTAGGAAGATGCTGCTTCACAGGAGGATGGTTCAGCAGCCTGTTGAAAGTGCGGATACTGACCCTGCTGGAGACTCGGCAAGAACTCACTCCGCTGATGTCTTGCCCCCTCTCATCCGCAAGGCTAACTGAGCACAGATGCACGTTGGGGCAATTATAAGAAAAATCAGGCCAATTGTTAGCCTGTGTAAATTTTGGCAAGAAATCTATCTCCCCCTGCAGGCTCTCTGGGACCCTTTTCTTGCCCATCCCCAAAAGAAAACCTGATGTACGGTATGAGTGTGAAATTCTTGAGAACAGAGAGTGCCTGGTTTGCAGGTGTGCGCGAGGTGGTGTTTTTTACCCCATCTCACCCCTGCCTGCACCCTTCACCCTGGCCAACACACAAACCTGCCTGCTTGGCATTGCCAGATGCAGCAAAACAATCAGCTTTCTTGAGCACTTTTCAGGAGGATGAATGGTGCAGGGGCCGCAGAGATAAATTTGAAAAACAAGCGCAAACAAAGTGAAACAGTTTAACTTGGCAGTGGGTGGGCCGTTCGTGGAGACAACCTTCTGCCCTCTGCCAACGAAATTTTTAATGCCATCTTCCTTCTCACCACAAGGTGCGCCAGAAATCAGCAATCAACTTCTGCAGTTCAAAATGGACAAAACTATAAGCACCAATTTATCCCAAATACAGGAGCCATACATGTTTGTCTTCTGCATGAGGCTATGAACCGGCGTATTGTTTGCTACAGCATGAATTCTTAAGCAGGAATACTCGCAGAGGGCTGGCTTGCCAGGCCGAAATGGTCAGTCAGTTTGATCAATGTTTCCTTACACATTATTATAAACGCAGCCAGGCACATCAGGGAGTGACATACATGGGCGGAATAATGAGATATAAGAAGGGGTGCCTTGAACATGGTTGGGAGTGGCTACATTTTGCTTTAAGTAGAGAATGCACCATGAAATAAGGAGGGTTTTGGAACTACGCATTTTGCCTCCGCCGTTCCTGCAACCCGTGCCTCAATCCCTGAGCTCAGAAGTACATACCATTATGCCCCGTGATGTTACGGGGGGCCCCGTGATGTTACAGGGTGGGCATGGAGGAAACCATTCCCCAATCTACATTCTTTTTTGGTGCACCTCGAAGTGTAGAGCCCTTATGCTGTTTCTAATTTTAAGCTAAAGAGCTGCACACACACACACACACTGATGGGTAGAACTTGAAGGAGTTGAAGCGTCTTGCCAGGCACAGAGGGCTCTTGGTTCAGCACAGAATGCATCACAGCAGGTCAATTTTGAGCATCAACTTGTGTGCATGCCAGCTAAGTTGGAGCACTAAGCACCAACTCGCTGGGATGGTTTATGGTGATGGTGAAGAATTAACGGGCTGCAGAAGTAAATCAAGCTCATGGAATATCCAGACAATCGGTGGTTCATGTGGTTATCACTACAAACAGCCCCCCAAGTTACCCCACTCAGCTTCACGACAGATTTGTTGAGCTTCAAGCATGCAGCAGATTTGGAGGCACATGTGTGTGAGGGACTGCCCCTACGTCAACCTCCCCCTTCTCCCTGCCTCGTCTGCCAAAGTTGTATGATTTGCAGGGTGTTTGGTGTTTACACCAGGTGGTACAGTGATCCATGTGGGACTTAAATGGCCAACAAGCTTCCAGCAAGTTCCATTGCTGTCACTGCCTGACTTCCCTATCAATATTATAGTCTAGTCCCTATCAATATAATAGTAAGTCACAATGAGCAGCTGAGCATGGCTGATGCCGTGCAGGAGCACCTAACAAGCTGCTTAGTGATGCTGCTGCAGCCCCAAGGATGTGCACACAACCCTGATGGCTGATGCACCTCTTTTATAAGCTTGGGTTAAGCACTGGACTGTGTGTTTGTGCACTGGACTGTGTGTTTGTGCACTGGACTGTGTGTTTGTGCACTGGACTGTGTGTTCAAGCACTGGACTGTGTGTTCAAGCACTGGACTGTGTGTTCAAGCACTGGACTGTGTGTTTGTGCAGGCTCTCGCGAGTGCCGCATGGCTTCTCCCTCGCTGACATCTTACTCAACCTATCTATCAGAACGTTGGACCACAATTTGCAGCAGTGGCGACCACAAAGCATAGCGTGTGCTGACCATAACTGTGGAGCAATTGAAAGGTACTCGCATGGATAAGGACCACGAAATAGGATGTGTTAAAAGCAGATGGACCACAGTGTGGAACAACACTAAGGAGCATGGTATGGATAGTCTTGCTGCAGTGACTGCACACACCATCACTGAGCAGGAAGCCGCTGTGGCGGCGGATGTGTGGAGATGTTGACAGGCATGACTGGGGCGGAGGGTGAGGAGGCAGCCCTGCAGGCCAGTACAGTACGTGCAGAAGATACACACGCTGTTGCTGCATGATGCAGATTGGTGAGAGGCATCCCAGTCTGCCTGCGTAGAGATAGGATGCGCTTGCTATGACTGCGACATGCCGATGGATAAGTGGGCAGGCGGAGCGTGCAAGCAAGGATACAAAGGTAATGACTGAAAGCAGTGACCTTGGCCATTGCATCCTGTGCTTGCTGGCAGCAGGTGGACAGCAGGTGGACAGCAGGTGGACAGCAGGTGGACAGGTGCTTGCTGGCAGCAGGTGGACAGCAGGTTCATGCAGCCTTCACTCTAAAGATGTTGGGGATTGAGCCATGCCTGATACGAGAAGACAACATTGAAGATTTACTGATGCAGAAAATTTGGTACAGTTGTACATCAAGGTATGCTTGGCCAGCACAGCCTTGGCATTTAAATTGGGGGAGGGACGCCAAACACGCAGCAATTGTCGCGGATAATGGTACAGTCATCGCTGCTGAAGTGTTATGCAGTTTAGTACACCCCTGATGGTCATGGCCCCACCCACCTTCGACATCTATATCCGAGTTGGTCTGGTTCAGGCAGGACATTGCTGTTGCTGAGCCGTCAGGCTTGCGCGTGCTGGACAGCGAAGACAGCAGGCTTTGTCCTGCACAAAAAAAGTTTGCAAGGTGCTCACACACTCTCTGGGTCAGCTCAGCAACTAAGCATAGCAACCACAGTCTCTGCTGATGCATCCTCACCAGGAGGAGGGCCTCAGTTCCTTACTCCATGCAGGAAAGGCTTTCATTCACCCTTGACTTGGGCAAGCGATCAAGCATGATCAAGGGAGTGCATGGTCATTGTCTGAAGCTTATGCTTCTTTGACCAAGAAAAACAGCCATCTGATCATCCCTGCTAGTGAGGGTTGTATGTGGCAGTCTGGTGCCCTACTTATCATGTGCCTCAAAAAATAATCAGGAATGCCTGCAGGTGCGTGTGTGTGTACATGTGTGCACATGTGCGAATTGGTGAGCATGTGTGGGTTTGTGTACATGTGTATACATGTGTGTGAGGACGTGTGTGTGCTTGTATGTGTGTACATGTGTACATGTGTGAGTAGGTGTTTGCACGTGTGCGTGCGTGCGTGCGTGTGTGTGTGTTTTTGTGTGTGTGTGTGTGTGTGTGTGTGTGTGTGTGTGTGCACGTGTGTGCACGCGTGCGTGTGCATGCGTGTGTGTGTGTTGGGTTTTTGGGTGTGTGCCCCTTTCCCCCCTCCCCATTTGCCTTATGAGCAACTGGACCATTGAAGTCAGCCATGCCTTTGGATGTAGCCCTGCAACCCTCCATCACATGATACCACACTTAATCTGAACGCCATCCTGGGGGCCTTGGCAGGCACATGGGTACCTCTGTCCAAGGCGGACACATGGGTACCTCTGTCCAAGGCGGACACATGGGTACCTCTGTCCAAGGCGGACACACAAATACCCTCTCTCACGGGGACCCACGGCTCGCGAACAACGAGTCACTCACCCTCAGAGTGCGCATCCTCAATCATGCCGCCCAGCCCGCCCAGGCTGTGGCATCGGCTGGCCTTGCTGGCGCCGCAACTGCCCTGCCTGCTAGGCTGATCCATGGAGCCCTGACACTTGCCTGGGGACTGCGTGCTTGGGGGCCTGCAACGGAAAGGCATGGACATTTCGTCAGGGACAGCTCGGCCGCATCAATTGCAAGGCATTGCTGTTTTTTGACAGAGGCAGAGTGCACGTTAGCGACAGCAGCACTTGTAGGTGGTCGACTCTACTTTTGCGCTCGAGGGCACATGCGCGCATGCTCACACACAAACACACACACAGTATATGAGTCATAAAAAACTTCCTGAGAGCCTCAGGGATTCAAGCAGTGCAGCACCGCCCCCCTCCTCACTCACTCCACCCTCCCTGCATATTGCCTGCACGATGCTGTGGGCAGCTTCCGGTGGTTTGCATGGGAGGACACCTGTCCAGCCCATGCACACATCCAGGCATCGCTCCAGCTTGCGCCAGCACCTGAGGGGGGCCAGCAAGCATGCTCCCTCCCAACCTTTGCTACTACCACGGGCAGCTGGCCCCCTCGTGCTGTCAGCCTGCACAGTGACCCAACCTAAGCACTGCGATGTTTGGCAATGCAGCCTAGCGCTCCCTCCATGCAGCAGGGGCCATTGCCTGCTATGACCAAGCAGCCCGGAGAACACTAAGGTCTCACCTGGCTGCGGCTACTAGGCTGTCCTCCTGGTTGCGAGCGCTCAAGCGTGTGTTGCCATTATCCTTGATGGAGTGCCCCTCCGACGGCTGCCCAACAGGCGCAGGCAACGCATGCTCCGGGTCGTGCATGTAGACCACCAAGCTGCACATGCTTAAGCGCCGCGCACTGTGCCGCCGATAGCGCCGCAGCTCTGTACCTGCCAGGCCGCCGCCACACTCCACCTCCTCCTCCTTCCCTCCCCCTTGCTTGGCCGCGTTCGGGTAGGCCGCGAAAGACACCGAGCGGCGGACAGGGCGCTTCTTGCGCGCTGGCTGCGGAAGTGCGGTGTCCTGTGCGTGCGGCAACGCGCTTCCAGGCCATGCTACCCCAGCCGAAAGGCCCCGCCCTGCGCCCTCATCTGCCAGCATGGGCTGGGGACCCAGCTCCTCCACCAGCTTCAGCGGCACGCAGCCCCTGCGCCCAGGCGTGAGCGCAAGCACACTCTTAAACGAGTGCGCCAGGTGTGCGCCCACCTGCTGCGCAGCATACCTGGGGAGGGGGGGGCACAGGGGGCCCTGACAGGCTGCGGTCAGTGTTTGTTACAGGCACTCAGATGCAGTGGGAGAGAGGGACACGCCGGCAGTCGCGCAGGGCTGATGGGCGCTGGCAGTTGTGCGGATGTGTAGATGCTGCTGCGCAGCTCAGGCAGTGGAGCCACAGATGCAGACTGCCTGCTCCACCAGAGTGGAGGTGCGTTGAGGCACGTGTGCGGAGCCCCTGGCTCGGCCTCGCACAAGCACCAACCACCAAACCGAGCTAGCACCGGCACAGGAACAGGGCGCGAGCTGGCGGCGCGCATACGCACGCACAACAGATGCAGGGGCCCCATCTCATGGCGCATGGCCCCGCGGCGCTTGGGGGCCTGTGGCTCCATCACACCGCTCACACTACTTAAATCATGAAATCAAAACCTGCGGCGCCCCGTGCGGCATGACACAGTCATTCAGCACCCCACTGCGCAACACAGCCTCTTGCAGCACCAAAGGCTTGCAGCCCCATCCTAGGGCCTGCTACCCCAGCCAGCCAAGGGAGCACTGCCCAAGGAAGCCACAAGATAGTCTCCTCCTGACTGCCCTCACTCCTGGCACAGCACCCCACACCTTGCCTTCTGGCATTCCACTTTATCATGGTCCTCCATCATCACTGCCCCTTTTTTTGGCACACAAGCAGCTGCTATTCGCCCCCACCTGACCCACGCAATGGAGAGGCACGAGCTGGGCCAAGCAGCAGCAGGCAGGTCTGTGGCTGGCAGGCTCTCAGCTGCAGACACACCTGCGGCACAGGCTGACACCGACACGTCCGTGGCAGGCAGATGCCTGAATGGCGCACCTGCTGCTGCCGGCAGCACTGTTGTCTGGGGCCGAGGGTCCGCTGGTCACCATGCTGCTCCTCCTGCTGCCTAGGACGCCCAGGGAGGGTGTTTGTGCCTGACGGGGAAATTGCGGGGCAATGCACACAGCCACTTGTGCCCGGTGGGGCAGATGACGGGCTTGGAAAACAGGTGTAGTTGAGGGCAAGCGGCTCTACCACAAGAGGTTGGGTCTGTCACACTCATCATACGGTACGATTGAGTTATCTATGATGTGTACTCTCAACACAACAAACCATATCATTTCACCCCTTTCAAGCACGGGACTGTCTTTACTGCCAAGGTAGCTCTCGTTTTCAAGCAAGCTATAGTGGTGATGATACACCATCATTTTGCACTTATTCATGTTAAAGCATTTCGTCATTTTTTGGCCTGGCAGACCCACACCTGCAATTTGCACCCTTTGGCACGGGCTGTGCACATGATCGGTGTGCATGCTTGTGTGTTTGTGTGTGATTGATGTGTATGATGATGTGTATGATAATGTGTGTGCGTGGTTGCATATGTACATGCGTACACGCGCATGTGTGTGTGTGTGTGTGTGTGTGTGTGTGTGCGCTCGCGCACGTGCGCGCACGTTTGTATATCAAAGGTATCAGCACGCAAGAAGAGGGCAGCATCAGGAAAGAAATGGGGAGGCAAGAAGGGGGCAGGAGCTCAGGCTAGTAAGTGGGCAACCTATCTGCGACGCGTGAATGTGGCCAAGGTTCCCAGCCATGACCTCCATCCTTGGGGTTGCCACAGTTGGATCACAAAGCTAGAGATGATCTATAAGCAGACTGAAAATAGGGATTCAGCGGCTGGCGCGTGCCCAATGCACCCACCAATGAGCAGATCAGGGGCGGGGGCACTGGCAGCACACGCTGCCACGTGCGGCCCGCTGCCACATCGCCCAGCAGCTCTTGCACTGCCGCTTCGTTGTTGGGGAGGAGCGTGTCCAGCAAGGCACGTAAGTCGGGGCCGCCTGCATCAAGCATCGTGGATGGGCAAGTGGCAGGTGTGTGAGGGACATTGTGGATGGGCAAGTGACAATGTGAGTGCTGGCGTTCACGCCATATGCCCAGCTTGAGCTTGTGCACCAAAAGCGCGCAGTCCCATGCTCCCCATGAAATTTGTCGTATTTCACAATGGAGCGCTGTCATGACCTACTTCTGAGGAATGCGACCAATACCGGCGTTCCCCATACTTTCACTACAAGGTACAACGGCAAATTATAAGAAAGCTTTATGCGCTGTTGGTGCCTGGTTCTGGCATCTGCATAATCCTAACCCAGCTCATCATGCTGCTTGCACTGTTGCACATCACCGGCTAAACATGCCTGTTGGTTGGACATTTTTTTGTCAGAGTTGAGTTTTGGACACCCCAATCATGATAATACTATGCAACTAAGACATGTTTTGAAAGATGCATGGCCCAAGTGTTTGTGACGACACAGATGCAAAGACAGAACCACCGTTTAAGGATGACAATTCCTAGGCATTCTGAGGATTCCTCGTACACCTCCTTGCTTGCACAAGGCCTGCCTTTTCTTCAAGGGACCATTCTGACCAGAGCAAAATGTCCACGAGGACACAATAAGCCTCTTTCAAGGCCTCGACAATGCACCATATAACGCTTCAGGGTTTTTGGCTAGGGTGCGTCACTAGGTCAGCATCTTGGGAGGGTTCCTTTTCCCAAACCTTTATGTGCTCACTGGCTGCACCGTTTCCAGTTTTTAAAAGCGTTTGTGCTCTATTGTCCGCCTATGTACAACCTTGACAAGAACGCTTTGGCAAAAGTGCCCTGGCTCAGAGGCTGGAGGGTCAAAAGCTGTCGGAAGCCGTACTCCTTGCATGAAATCAAGGCTCAAGGAGCCCCAATGGGGTGACCATTTTGCATAAAGTATTTTGCACCTACAGGTACTTTGCACGTACAGGACACCATAGTGTGGACTCCAATGCAACCCAAAGTGGATTTTAAGAAGAGGTTTGAGCCTGATTTGCTAGGCTTAACTTTGTTCAAGGTCCATGACCAAAACACACACTCCCCAATCACTGCACTTGTTCATTCCATTGATCTTGCAACGTTTTAATCTTAATAGCAAAGCTCCAACAAGACAGCACTATTCAACACTCATCGAGATCCACACTGTTGATTTTCATTGGACTGAATGCTTCAGTTCAAACCCCCATATTTGGCGCTTTCAGCAACAAATCCCAGGATGTGAGCATTAAGGTTTATAGCAGTGTGCCCAGCATCTAGGGACTCCTCAGCCAATCTGCCCCAACGTGCGCATTAAGGTTGATAGCATCAATGGTACTCCCCCCGTGTCCGGCTTTATGTTCCAAACTCTGTCATAGATGTACAAACATGGTCTTCAACTGAAGAACACACCCTGTTCCATGACAAGCCCTCAGGTTTGCACACATACAAGGCCAAAAGGACCTCTTACTTACCTCCGCTGGACCCTTTCTGATCAGCTCCTTGAAATGCAGTGTCTTGGGGCATAAGGAGCGAGCCCCAGTACTTAAGCGATGCCTGGTTCTGGTAGGTAACCTGGCCTTCTGTGTTGACAAGCGTTGCAATCACAGGCACCTGACAAAGCATACAAGGTACGTGCAATTCACTGTGCCTTGACTGCCTCACGGCCAACATGCTGGAACCAGCTTTTATGCAGTGAACGGCCACCGCCCGTCAAAGATCGAGCATCCGGGTCGCTATTAATCATGATGATGCCACCTAGAGCGCACTCAGATGGCTGGACACACAGATAATGCCACCTGGAGCGCACTCAGATGGCTGGACAACTCCCAAGCTGGGAGCCAAGCACATGCAGCGATCCACTCCCACCCCTTCCCTTTGCATGCCGTCACCTACATACCTCGTTCAAGATGCACAGAGCACGCGCATGCTGCTTGTGGGATGTGTCTGCAATGTCCTTGTTCCCCACAGACAGCGCAGAGGCCACAGACGCCTGGGGCAAAGGAAATTTTGCAGAGCAGTACGAAAAAATGAGTTCTTCAGCCAGTCCGACTGCTGAAACTGCTCCTGCACTCATGTCAGGACTAAGGGATGAGAATTGTAATGAAGGGAAAACAACCAGTTAGGGGCTTTGCTGGCCATCTTTTAACTCGAGGAGTGGCTTCTGCGAGTGCAGGAGGGGCCAGCCTGGACTCACGACCTAGCTCCAGGACTAAGAGCTCTGCGACCTATAGGCTGGGCTTATACCAAGGAGCAGGCAGTCATCATATGAATTGCACCCATCGATGCAAGTGCAGGCACGTGGGCGCTCATTCTAAGAAGTGCAGCACCTATAGATGCAAGTCCGTGCGGAGTCTATACCTGATCTCTTCGCACTGCACAGCCAGGCAGGGCCTAATCACTTTGATCTGCGGTGCTGACATCCCTTACGCACCTTCCCCTTGTTGTAAGCCGAATCTGACAAGGTGCCGGCAGAGGCTCCACGCACCAGCCCGTCCAGCACAGAGATGTCAGACATGGGCATGCCCAGACCCTCTTGGATGCACCTGGGCGGCTTCTGCTGTGCGTATGCAAGGCCTGCAGCCAGGCTGACCTCCGTAGGCGGCTCATGGCTGGCAGCAGGCTGCACAAGCTGAGACGAGGGAAGACTCTGGGACGATGCCAGGGCTGCGCCAGGCTGCGTGCGCCCCAGCTGCGTGGCCGGCAGCACTTCCGCAAATGTGGGGAGGTGATGGCTGCTGCCTTCTGGCGATGGCTGGGTGTGTTGTGAGGGCTGAGGCTGGAGGCCAGGGAAGCACTCTGGTAGGGGATCTTGGTGGGTGGGCTGGGGGGCTGCAGCTGAGCGGCTTGCCGCTTGATCAGGTGTACCTGGGTGATGGCGAGCAGGCAGGGTTGGGATGCTGAGGTGGCAGGCGGGCCAGGCTCGCGCGTGCATGGCTTAACAGCGAGACAACTGGCATGTGCAAAGCAACCTCCAGTAATTAAGCTCAAAAGGGGTTGCAGGCAAAAACAACACACAGGCGCTGCAAGCAGGGCATGGGCTCCATGGCAAAACGGATACCAGTGGCAACTCTCTGTTTGTATGCTGGAAAAGCTGTGGCTGATGGGTGTTGGCCACACCCCCACATGAAAATTTATCTTTCAAAGCTTGATCTGACACACAAGTACCTGCCTGCATCTTGGTTGCGGCTGACTTCCTCGAGTCCACGGCACATCCACAGCTGTGCCTCAAAATTGACAAGGCCAAGCAGTCCAAGAAATCGGACAGGCGGACACAGGACCTGTCAAACACCCTCCCTTGCTCACAGCACATGCCACCTCATGTGATCTGTCCTTCTCCCTCCACACCCCTCTCGCAGCACACGCTCCCTACTTACCAAGACTCTTGGCGCGGGTGCCAACCTCGGGGCTGTGCAGGCTCTGTTCAGAAATGGTCCCTCCTTGTACTCCCTTGTGTGCTTGTGGGGAGCGCCCCACCCCCAACCCAGCTGCCATCGGTGAATCGCTGCATGCATCAGCGCATGGACGCGAGCGCAACCCCGCTGTGGCTTCCAATCCGCAGCTGGATGCTGCGCCCTGACCACGAGGACCATTTGGAGCAAGCTGCTGCTGTTGCTGCTGCTGCTGCTGCTGCTGCTGCTGCTGTGGTTCTGTGGAGGCACCCTTGGCGTCCTGGCCTGTGGCTGAGTGCTCCAGCACCAGGATGGGCAGGAGTGCTCCTCCTGGAGCCGTGCAGTGCGCAGCACTTACTGCAGCAACAAGCCCGCTCCCACAATGTGCCAGCTGAGGGCGATGCGCTGCTGCATTGACAGCCGTAGAGCCAGCAGCTAAGCTCACTCCTGTTTCAGGTGCTGGTATTGACCCGGGAGCACCAGGAACGCCAGTGAGCGGAGCAGGGATGTGTGCAATGGCTGCAGAGGCAGTTTCGGCGCAGAGAAGCGTGCTTGTTGCCAGGTCCAAGCACACTGCAGCCAGGCTGGAGTGGGCTAGCTCCTGCTCAGGGCTAGGTGGCTGGCCTAGAATTAAGCTGGGCTTGAAACGGAGCTGCTGGGCAAGCAGGCCTGCGTACTCGCTGGGAGTTGGCGCGCAGCCTAGCAGCTGGGCAGCTGCAGGGTTGATGGCAACCGGCTGGAGGAACAGAGTGGGGCTCCCTGCGCCTGGCATGCTGTCAACAGGGACTAAGAATGGCAATATGCTGTCCAGGACTCGTGGGTGTACGTCCGCGAGCTGCCCCGAGCACCAGACACGCAAGGCTACCAGGGGGGGCGCAGCGATGCGGCCAAGCTTCTCTAAACTGATACACAAAGGGGTGGATCTGCTAGCAAGCTTCTCCAACCCCACAAATGTACGCTCTGAAATGCTGGCACCATGCAACGCTCCACTCCACTGAGGCCCTGAATCTGCTTTGGTACTTTGTAGTCGCACATCCTGAATCCACAGGGAGCAGGGGGCAGGATGCACACTTTAGTCCAATCATGCAAGGTGGGTATTTCATCCATTCGAACAACGGAGCGTCTGACGCACCTGCGGTTCCTGAGGCTGACGGTTATCTTTGTGAACCTGCTTCGCCCTCGGCTTCTTTCCGAGGCAGCAAAGCATGCTACTGTGCTCTCATTGGAAGTATCTACCCAGACGACGCTCACGCTGCAGAGCAACTGCGATGTCCTGCACGAAGGTGTCGTACGTACACGCCCTGCAAACTCTCAAGAAAAAAAATTAGGGGACGCCAAGTTGAAGTCAGCATGACTACATATTAGTCCCCGTAGTGGGTTGTATAGCAGTTTCAGAAACCTTGGAGTTGGACATGGGACCTAACGCTGCTGCAACAGGCCCTTGTTAATAGCTGGAAATGTCATGCTGCTGGCGGGCTGCAGCAAAATACGACGCAAGTGACGAGGAGTCCCCGAGTCAGCCCAAGGTCTCGACTCCTTGGCTCGAGAGCTCGCATGTTGCACGCGGCGAAAGGTCCGCGAGCTCGTTTACCCTCCCGCAGAGGCTCAAGGTGAGTTAGTCTGGGCCCACGAAGGTGTGCAAGCCCTGTTTGTGGCGTCAGGTGCCTTAAACGTATCCTTCTGATACATTCATTCATGCCTGCAGTCAGCCAGTCTACAAGTTCTGAAGCGTGGCGCCTCTCATGGCGCACAGCCTGAACCTGCTCCTCGCCTGGAAGTCCTGTCACTCGGGAAGACGAGCCTTCCGGACCTGCCAGCCGTTGCCCAGAGGCTGGGATTGGAAGTGCTGTGCAGGGGGCCAACTGAGGACAAAGAAAGCAGCCTGCGTCCACAGCTTGTGCTAAGAGTATGGGTCATGCAGCAGCTCGCAGACCTGCACCCACTACTCTTGGAGAGCATCTTGCCATGCCTGGTCCCCGTTGACGGCGCGCGGACTGAAGCACATGATGCAAACACAGCTGTGGCCAAGTACTGGGCGCGTCAGGAGGCAGCCCAGGGATCCCCTCTGCCAGCAAGCGCCCCAGGCAGCACGGCCGTGCTGCAGCCGGACGCAGGAAACCCCCCTCTGTTCCTCCAGCCGGTTGCCATCAACCCCGCAGCTGCCCAGCTGCTAGGCTGCGCACCAACTCCCAGCGATTGTGCAAGCCTGCTTGCCCAGCAGCTCAGTTTTAAGCCCAGCTTAATTCTGGGCCACCCACCCAGCCCTGAGAAGGACCCGGCCCTAATCAGCTTGGCTGCAGCATGCTCAGACCTTGCAATACACACACTTCACTGCGCCACCACTGCTGCCGTGGCCCATCCAAGTCCCCCTTCTTTGCCGGCTGGGGCTCGGAGTGCGGCTTCCTCAGCAGCAGCAGCAGCAGCAGCAGCAGCAGCGGCAGCAGCGGCAAGTGCAGAGGGTGCAGGCAGAGCAGCCAGTGGCACTGCGGCTGACAGCTTGGCAGCGCACCCTCCAAAGCTGGCGCAGTGTGGAGGCGGCCTTGTTGCCGCGGTCAGTGCCGCATACTGCATGGCTCCAGGCGGAGCGCTCATGCCCATTCTGGTGCTGGAGCACTCAGCGGTGGGCCTGGAGACCTCGTGCACCATCCCAACACTACCAGGCAGGCGGCAGCAGCAGCAGCAGCAGCAGCAGCAGCAGCAGCAGCAGCAGCAGCAGGAGTTTGGGTGTGTGCTGCAGGCGTCTCATGGAGCCCCAACACTCAAGCCCACCAACCTGGGCTCCAGGCCACATCTGCAGCTTGAAGCCGGCCGCTGCACTGCTGCTGCAGCTGCAGCTTCGTGCCAGGCAGCTGGCGCGCAGCAAGAGGGTAGCCTCCTCCCGTTCCCCTCACCACCACCAGCTCAAGTGGGGCATCCCAAACCAACAGAGGGTGTGTCCATGCCCGCCCACCGTGTAGCAGCCTCTGCTGCCTCGCCCCGGGCGCAGGCGCAGGTGCCGCGCATGCGCTTCCGAGACAGCATGCGCATCATGCTGCAGGGTGGGGCGCCGCTGCTGACTGGGCCCATGGGCAACACAAGGCCAGATACAGCAGCTGTGGCAGGCAGCATGGCCCCAGGCGTTGGCATGGTGCGCTGCTGCGGACATACACGCGCATGCACGCACAAGCGACCGTGCGCACACGCATATCTATATATATATATACACACACATACACACACACAAACACGCACACGCAGGCATATGCACGCACGCACATGCATGCACACAAGCATGCACACATACACATGCACACACACATACATGCGGACGCACGCTCGCATGCACGTATGCATACACACACGCATGCATGCACGCCCACACATACTTACACACATACTGGCGCGAGCACACACACTCACACGCCTAAGCACTTGCACACTATGCATATTTTGTAAGCCTCTTTACAGGCATAATTCTATGACAATGCACTGTGCCCGTGTGCATGACACACATCCGCACAACTACAGGGAGGTCGTGTCAGCTTGGATGTTATAGCCAGTCAAAGAAAGAGCAGCCACGTAGCCCAGTTCCAGCAGGCATCGTTGAGACGATTGACCCAACCTATGACGTCCCCAACAGGTTTGCTGGATCCCCTCTCCTCTGCTTCCCGTCAAACACACTCTTTTGCTTAATTCTTTTGGGACTTGTGAGGCTTTTAACAGAGCAATCAGCCAATGTTAAAGCTGGTACAGGTCCTTAATGTATTCTCCTTTTGGCAGCAGAGATGGCAGAGTGCTGTACTTGAGTTGCCTGTGCATGAGATTTGGAGCACTGTCTACCAATATCCAAAGCATGTCAGCCATCAGGTTGCGCCTGTGGTGCTGATGCTCTACAACCTGTGTTTACCCAAGCTGAATAACAATGGAGGCCTTTGCAAGCATGCTGTCATGCCTCAGCATGTTCTATGCAAGTCGTACAATGATGGAGACCTCTGCAAGCACACTGCCCTGCGTCATCATGAGTGCAACATGTGTGAGGAGCGGTACAGACTTGTCAGTCAAGCTGGCACGCAGTGTTCTGCTCCCAGCACTCGGGTCTAGACCATGCCCTGAAGCCCCCGAGCAACTCCACGAGTTTTTCCACTATTACTAAGCATTCCCTTAGGGCCAAACCCGGCCCACGCGACCTTTGTAATCTGTTGGCCTTCTCTCCATGTCATCTTGGTCCCTCCTCCGCTGCTCCTCATGTTGCCCTCTCCCGCCAAGCAACACCCGGTGCCTCTTTATGTCACGCTGCGAGCCCATAGCCCAAAGGACACATCCCTGACGTGGAACCCACTGCCTGCGCCTGCTGATCTCACGACCTCACATCTAGCACTACCTCCCCCCCCTCGACTCCTAGACCCAGTGCATCTCCTGCTGGACAGGCAGGTGATGGTGCGCAAAGCAGAGTGGTTGCTACGCCATCCTTTACATTGCAGGCGCTGCTCCTGCCCCGGGACTTGTGCCCGGCTCGCCTCTCAGCAGCCCTCCGCCCGCAGCGCCGCATCAGCGGCTTCCCCTGGCTGGGGCTGGTGCAGCTGCCGCTTCCGCCACCTGGGATACTGCGCATCTTCGGCAACCTGCACATGGTGGGCTAGTTGCCCCAGAGTTGCGGCCAGGCAATGCAAAGGAGCCCGTGCCCGATGCACCGTTGCTAACTGGTAGGAGCAGGGGCGTGATGGACTTTGATGGCGGGAAAAATGTGAGGGGGCCGGCAATGACACGCACCAGCCTGGTTGGGACGCATGCTGCTTGAGTGCTGCTTGTGTGCTTGAGCGTGTGTGGGTGTTCAATGCAGTGGTCATGGTGCCGATGTAGATGCTGCTGATGCTGGTGTTGTCGGTTATGGCGTCAGTGTTCGTACGGGTGAATGGTGATGGTGGCTTTCAGCCCATGAATGGAGAGCTTTGACTAAGGTCTGACTCTTTGTTGGTTCTCTACAAGATGCTCAAACAAAATGTATCAATGTAAGCAGCCTACGCATGGTGCTGCTAAAGACCCGCCACGCAGCATCACTGCAAGCATGCTGCGCCTGTGCCCGCTGGCTCGCTGTCCTGGGCACGGCACTGTTGTGGACTGCTGTCCTGGGCACAGCACTGGTGTGGCTTGCCGTCGTGGGCACAGCACTGGTGTGGCTCGCTGTCTTGGGCACAGCACTGGTGTGGATCACAAGCATGCTAGTTGAGCACCCTGTGCTTTAAACCTTTCCAAACACAGCTGTGGTTCACGTGGGTTTGTAGACGCTGTGGTTCACTGGTGCGCAGGTGTGATACCTCCAGGGCAAGCAGAGAAGTGCGGACCTCTGCTTGGTCGCCAGGACTCAAGGCCAAGGGTGCGGCACTAGGTCATCTGTTTGATGCGCCGCTGCCGAGGCTGCTGTTTCCTTGTGCTGCCCCTGTGTAAAGGGTGCACCTTGCATGCAGCTGCCCGGTCGTTATCTGTAACACTGCCTGCGATTGCCGCAGAGCTTGCAGCAGGTGAAATGCCCATGCAAGGTGCGCCCCTTTCATGACCGTGATTTGCCTGTGTGGAGGTTCGCGCGTGCCAAGGCACCTGCAGTGCGCACGCTCTTAAATCCAGACATGGCTGGGAATGCTGCTGCTGCTGCTGCTGCTGCCTGCGCAGTCCCTTCAAAGCAGCCGGAAGTCCACGGAGTCTCAGTGGGACCTTCCATCAGCGGGGTCCTGGACGTCAAGGGCCTTGGCCTCCAACCTGCTGAGGGCTTTGGCGGTCATCGACGAGGTGCGCAGCACGCACGTAGGGCGGGGGTGTGCAGCCTCTGCAGCACTCTGCCCTGCGTCGGCATGGGGCACAATCATGTGCGAGGAGTTGCACAGGCACGTCTGCTGTGTGCTGCGAAGATGAGGGCACCCGGGCTGTGGTATGCCTTGCTGACCACAGGCCCCCCCCCGCACACAGGACTGCCTGCTGCAATTGTGACACATGCACCTGAGGCTGCTTGCTCGCCCCGCCGGGCAAGCTTGAGTCTGCTGGTCTAGTGCCGTTGTCCCCTCATTCATTTCGGGGGGGGAAAGAGGTGCAGAGCCCGCACATGCGCGCTGCAATCGGGGAGGGCTGGCACGCTGTGGCGGCTTGTTGTGGTGAGCGTTGGCTTGCCTGCGTCAGTGCTGGTGCCTGTGCCAGTTTTTTATTGGTGTGGCAGCGCCTCACGCTCCAGCTCTTGTAGATGGCAGCCAGTTGTCATAGTGGGCAGGCCGTGGGTGTGTGGCTTGTGTCACCTGCCTGCCAGTGAGTCAGGCAGACAAGCAGGCATCCACTGCATCAAGCCCTGCAAGCCACTGCACAACCACTCACACATAGGGCATAGCCACAGGCACTCGCACAGGGGGCATAGCCCACAGGCACTCACACAGGGGGCATAGCCACAGGCACTCGCACAGGGGGTACAGCCTCAGGCACTCGCACAGGGGGCACAGCCACAGGCACTCACACAGGGGGCACAGCCACAGGCACTTACACAGGGGGCACAGCCACAGGCACTCACACTGGGGGCATAGCCACAGGCATGCCTGTTGTCACATTGGAGGGTCCTGGCGGTTCAGGGCCCAGGGTGCAGCCGTGCGCTGCAAGAGCGCCAAGCATGGCGCGCGCTGCTCATGTGGGGGCTTCCAGGCTCAGCCCGCATGCTGCCCGCCCGCCCCTGCTGCTCAGGTGCCCGTGATCGCCACCCTGGTGGAGCTGAACGGCAGCGTGCTGTTCCAGAACATCCCCAGCAAGCACTACTGGGGCGCACTGGCCTCGCAGCCACCGCTGAGCACCCGCACCTCCAGATGCTCCAAGCGCAGCAACAGCGGTGAGCACTGCGTGCCTGCTCTTGGCCGAGGCGCCTGCGCGGGAGCGCCCGCGCGAGAGCCACAGCATACGTGCATCCCTACACCGGCGGGTGGTGGGGTGCTTGGCCGGATCTGTTTTGGGGGCAGCCCCAGCCTGCGGCCATACCACTTCCTATTGGTGTGCCGGCCTCTGACCACCCTCACTCATGCTTGCATGTGCGCTCCTGACCGCCCTCGCTCGTGCTCAACATGCGTGCTCCTGACCGCCCTCACATACGCTTGTACGCATGCGCCTGACCGCCCCTCTCAGGTACCACCAATCTCAGTGCGCTGCTGGAGACGCTGCTCCCCAACAACAACGAAGCCATAGAGGTAGGTCTGGCCTGTTTGGCCATGTTTGGCGCCATGCTGCTCAAACAAACTCTTAAAAAAGCTTACCCCCCCCTGCTTACCCCCCCC
>LKMJ01002152.1_pt1 | contig 17938 bp, 18 predicted proteins | sample 643391 | NCBI WGS metagenome assembly LKMJ01 (sample SAMN04112250, study PRJNA286221) | soda lake metagenome | biome: soda lake; feature: Kulunda Steppe; material: water; isolation source: sample PL-Br10 brine of Picturesque Lake | place: Russia: Kulunda steppe | collected 2010-07
ACGTGGACAGCCCACGAGAGGAGGACACCGAAGGCGAATGCGATACCAGTCTGGCCACCGACGAGCAACATGAGGGCAATCGCAACGAAAAGCAACAGCGTGTACGTGAGATCGACAATCGCATCGATCCGACCTGGATCCATATGAATAACTTCACTCGCTGATTGTTAATGAGTTCCGAAAGAGACCGTCAAAGTGAGAGGGCAATGAGGATTGTCAACACGACTCCAAGGAGGAGAATCGTCATCCCGATACCAGCACGGAGATACAGCCGCGAGACTTCTCCCCCATCGGGGGCAGAACGGCCGACGAAATCTGGTCGCTGTCCATCTGGCAACCAGCGCGTACCACGATCAACTGCCCGCACCGGGTTCGAGCCGATCCAGTAACAGCACCGGACGAACCGAATTCCGGCGCGGTCGATGGCCGCAAACGTCTCTGTGACGGCATACACGCCGCCTTTGCCCGAGTAGAAGACAAGCGGGTTGATGACACGCTCCATGTCGTGGACGTGGCCGATTTTCGAGAGTGGCTTTTTGATCACGAAGAATGCAGGCACGCTGATCGCAATCAGCAGTGCTGCATCAAGCAGGTGACCGGTGCTGAACGGATCGAAATCAGCCACCTCGACGGCCGGATAAAAGCCAATCGCCACGCCGGCGACGTACTGCCAGACAACGGGCAAGCCAAAGAGTACACAGGTCACACCGACCGAAAGCATTGCTGCGGATTGGCCGGGAGTGGCGTCTTTGACCATCCCGTCGTATTCGCCATGAAGGAAGGTGTAGTATCCAAGCTTGATAAACGAGAGGAAGGTACCGATAGCGCCGATAAAGAGGAGATACCAGACCATCTGCTCACCGCCGCCGAGGTAAGATGGATCTGCTGCATCGAAGATCATCCCCTTGCTAATAAAGCCATTAAAGAGTGGCACGGCGGTGATCGACAGCGCCCCAAGTCCGAAGGCAGCAGTCGTGAGTGGCATCTGTCGCCAGAGCCCACCGAGTTCGTATATGTCCTCGACGCCGGTTCGGTAGATGACGACACCGACGGCCATGAACAACAGTGCCTTGAACAGGATGTTGTTGAACGCATGCATCATCGCCCCGACACCGCTTCCTGCGCCGGCAACGGCAATCAGGCCCACACCTGCGGTCATGTAGCCGACCTGTGCCATGATGTGATACGACAGGAGCGCGCGCATGTCGTGTTGGAGCAACGCGAAGACAACACCGTAGACGGCCATCACGCCACCGAGGTAGGCGAGGAAAAGACTGCCCTCGGGGAATGCCTGCAGGAGAACGTACGCGCCGGTTTTCGTCGTAAAGACCGAGAGAAACACCGAGGCTGCGATGTGTGGCCGCGGGTAGGTATCCGGCAACCAGGTGTGCAAGCCGATAAAGCCACAGTTGACACCGATTCCGAGGCCAGCGAGAATCATCGGCCAGTCGGCCTCGAAGCCAAGTCCCGAAAGCGGCGCAGAGCCACCAACGGCGATGCCGCCCTCGATTGGCAGGCCGCCACCCGCAGCGATATGCCAGATCACTGCAAAGAGGAACAGGCTGCCACCGATACCGTGCGCAACGGCATAACGGTAGCCCGCCCGAACCGCTTCACCGCCGTGGTGCCAGACGAGCAGTGTGCTCGTTACTGCCATTAGCTCCCACCAGAAGATGAGTGTGAGCCAGTCACCGGCGAAGATGACACCCGTCGTCGAGGCGACATACGAGAGGGCAAAGGCAGTCATTATCTTCGGAGCATTGCTGCTGTAGGCGTAGACGACCGCTGCCGTGGCGAGAATCCCCGCGGCGAGTGCAATCAATTGTGAGAGACCATCGATCTGCAGGAAGATGACATCGAAGCCGAGGAACTCGACTTGCCAGTAATCACCCTCCGGTGCAAGCAGTGCAACAGCGAGAATCCACAGCGTACTCGCTGCACCGATTGCATGACCGACTGCTCGCGGCAAGAACGCAACAGCAAAGGCCGCTGCGAGGACGATCACCGTCGGCGGAACAATCGTCAGAAGTTCGCTCATACATCCACCTCCTGTCCAGTTGCAGTTTCAGCCACCTCGATCACCAGATCGAGGAAGGCCACCTGTCCGGGGACGACACCGAGTACGACCGCGCCAATCACGACAGTCGTAATGGGCATCAACATGAGCCACGTACTCTCCTCGGTCGGAGAGCGACGCTCCCAGCCACCCGGTGGTGGTCCGTGATGGATATGGTCGTGGTGGTCATCGTGGTCGTCGTGGTGTTCTTCGTGTTTGTCCCCGTGGTGATCAGTCTCTGCTTTCTGTGGGTCGCTATCGTGGTCGCCCTTGTCGCCGCCGTCTGGGAGTGGTTCTCCACCGTCAGTGGCACTGTCTTCGGAGGTGACACCGTAGGAGTTGCGTTTGCCACCGATCGGGAACTCGACGAGTGGCTTTGCGTCGTGGGTATCCTCGCTTTCGAAAAATGCCGTGTAGACAATCGGCCAGAAGTACGCGATGTTCATGATACCCGAGACGACCAGCGCCGTTGCGAAGATGAACCCGGCAGCCGTCGGTTCGCCGATTGCGTAGGCTGGATCGGTCATCCGGATTGTGCCGATCAGCATGTAGAATTTCGAGACGAACCCAGCAATCAACGGGATTCCCGCCATCCCGGCCGCCGCGACGGCAAAGGCACCCATCGTCAGTGGCATCCGCTTTCCGATACCTGCCATATCGGAGATATCGTCGGTGTGGGTTTCGACGTGGATTGCACCCGCACAGAAAAACAGTGTCAGCTTCATGAATGCGTGTGCGGGAATGTGAAGCAATCCGCCAGCAACACCAGCAGGCACCAGCAATGCAATACCCATGATGATATAGGATAGCTGGCTGGCCGTTGAATACGCCAGTCGTCGCTTGAGGTTGTTCTTTCGCAAGGCAATAAACGAAGCCATCAGGAAGCTAAAGGCTGCAAGCCCTGCGAGTGCAATATGCATGTTGAGTGCTGCGGTCAGTTCTGGCTCGAATACGTCGAGGACGACACGCGAGACACCGAACGCACCGGATTTGACGACTGCCACAGCATGGAGCAGCCCCGAGACGGGCGTCGGCGCGACCATCGCATCCGGCAGCCAGGAGTGAAGCGGCATAATCGCTGCTTTCGTCCCGAATCCGAGTGCGAGCATCCCAAAGGTAAGCATAAAGATCGGTTCGCTCGCGGCCGACGCATCGTAGACTGCCCACAGCGGCTCTGCAATCTCACCGAAAGTGACCGTTGCAGTGCTCTCGCCGGCTTCGACACCTTCGACGTCAGCCGGATCAGCAAGCCCAGTGAGCCACCAGGTCAGTACTGACCCACCGAGGACGAGAAAGCCACCGCCGAAGAAGGTGTAGGCGAGATACTTCCGACCGGCAGCGCGGGCTTCATCTGTCTCGTCGTGGGCAACCAGCGGGTAGGTGACAATCGAGAGCAACTCGTAGAACAGAAACATCACGATCAGATTCTCGGCGAATGCAATACCGATAGCCGTCGAGAGGCTGGCTGCGAAGGCTGCAAAAAAGCGCGTCTGGTTTGGCTCATCGAGTCCACGCATGTAACCCGCACAGTAAAAGGCGGTAAAGATCCAGAGGAAACTCGCAAGCACTGCAAAGATCATCCCGAGCGTATCGGCCTGCAAGGCGAGTTCGATACCGAAGACGAACTCGTCACGAAGGCCGGGGACCATCCCCATCGACCAGCGATACACCTTGCCATCGAGCACGCCGGGGAGCATGCTCATGATAATCAGGAACTTCCCGACTGCTGCAAGTACCGACCAACCCTCGCGGACATTCGGACGGCGATACGACGCGATGATGAACGCGACCGCGACTGTCGAAATCAAGACAGCAGCAAGCGGTCGCCAGGATTCGACGACTGTTTCACTCATTAGTTAGTCACCTCCGGAAGGGAACCGAGAACTGCATCCGCAACTGGATCGACGATATAGGTCAGTTCGGCACCGGCAAACCCAAGCACGAGCGAGAGGATGGTCGCGCCGAGTGCCAGTGCGATCATGCCTGCCGAAAGCGTCCCGCCGCCATCGGTTGCGACGGCAGCGCTCGCTTCGGCGTGGGACGGTGCGTCTTCCGGCCTGTAATCGAAGTAGAGTTTTTCGAGCAATCGGGCAACATAAAGCAGTGTCAATAGCGTACTCGCAAAGATGACAAACACGACTGCCCACAGCCCAGACTCAACCGAACTAACGGCCAGGTACCACTTACCAATAAAACCGACCGTCGGCGGCACGCCGATAATCCCGAAGCCGAGTACGGCAAGCGACCCCGAGAGGAACGGGCGTTGTTTTGCAAGCCCCGCGTACTCGGCGACAGTCCGCGCACCGCTACCGTGTGCGAGTGCGCCAGCAGTCGCAAAGAGCCCACCCTTGATGAGGCCGTGGGCAATCAGGTGGATGACGACACCGTAGACGGCAAAGGTCGTTGCCGTCTCGCCACTTGCCGGGTGGACGGCCACACCAATACCGAGAATGATGAGACCGAACTGTGCGACCGAGGAGTATGCGAACATCCGCTTGACGCGTCGTTGCATCGCCGCGAGTAGACTCCCCGCAAGTACGCTCAATGCAGCCAGAAGCAGGACGAAATTCAGTGCCATCTCCGCGTTGGCAGTGGCCGCAAAGAAATCAGGCGTAAACACGAACCAGGTGATCCGGGCAAACGCATACGCCGCGGCCGTCGAGACCAGCGCCGAGATGTAAATCGTCACCGAGTCCGGTGCGGCCGAGTACGCATCCGGCTGCCAGGTATGCAGCGGGTAAATGGCTGCTTTCGTCGCAAGTCCAGCAGCGATGAACCCGAAGGCAGCGATGACGAGCGTACTCTCATACAGTGGCTCGTCGACCCAGCCGACATCACCAGCGAGCACGTGTGAGACATCGACCATATTTAGTGTACCTGTCTGGACGTAGATGTAACCAACACCAACGAGATACAGCGACGCACCGGCAGTCCCGATGATGAGGTATTTGAGTGCAGCAACAGCGGATTCTGCGGACCGGTCGCTTGCGACTAACGCGTAAGTCGCGAGCCCGACGATTTCGAGGAAGACGAACAGGTTGAACAGGTCGCCGGTCATGACCACGCCCATCAATCCGCCGGTCAAAAGCAGATAGCCGCTGTAGAAGGCGTTCCCGCGTGGGCCACCCTGCCGGGAGAAAGCAAGCACTGCGAGCGAGACGACGGCGATGAGTAAGATGACAAGCGCCGACAGCGCGTCTGCAATGAGTTCGATCCCGACGATGAATCCTTCCGTCGAGTGCTCGCCAACTGTCTGGTCCTGTCGGCCGAAGGTATCGCCACCGAGAACGTGAGCAATGCGTCCATCACCGTAGTAGACGGCATAAGCCAGCCACGTTGCAAGCGCCGCCTCGATTGTCAGGACGATGGCTGCAATGGACCAGCCGACGCGCTCACGAACGAGCCCAATCGCCAGTGGGAGTGTCGCGCCGAGAATCGGGACTGCGATGAGCAGTCCCGGAATCAGCTCTTCATTCATCGGCACGCACCTCCCGGAGTGTCTTCTCGTCGAGTGTGCCGTACTCGTCGTAGATCCGGACGATCAACGCAAGCCCCACGGCAGTCAGCGCCACACCGACGACAATCGCCGTCAGCACGATGACGTGTGGTAGCGGACTCGCGTACAGTTCACCCGCCTCGGTCCCCTGTGGAATGACCGGTGCGCTGCCACCTTCGACGTAGGCTGTCGAGACGAAAAACAGGAAGATGGCAGTCTGGAACAGGTTCAGCCCGATCACTTTCTTCACCAGATTCGAACTGGCGACGACAATATACAGCCCGATCACGAGCAAGATTGCAAACAGCAGGTACGTGTATTGACTCGTCAGTAGCTCCTCAATCATTGGTAATCACCTCCTCGTTGTTCGTTGTGCGGTCCGCGCCGAGACCAGCCGCAATCACGAAGAACATCCCGATCACGACGCCGGCGACAATCGGTGCAACACCGCCGATTTCGATGGCTTCCAGTCCCCACTTCGTGTCGATGCCGAACTGTTGTTCGTAGAAGGGATGGGCGAGGAAGCTATCGCCCGCAAACATCGGAATGAGCCCGATGATGGTGAACGCTGCCGTTCCGCCGGCAGCGAGCGCAACGACCGTTCGATTTCGCAGCCACTCCCGTGTTGGCTCGATTCCGAAGGCGAAGGCGATCATTAATACTGTTGAACCGATGATCGCACCGCCCTGGAAACTGCCACCGGGTGAGTCTGCGCCATGAAACATCAAAAACAGCCCGTAGGTGAGCGCAAACGGCGCGACGACACGGACTGTCGACATGATGATCTGGCTTTCGACGTAGGTCGACTCGTTTGGATCTGTAATCTGGTCGTTACTCATGGGTGAACACCACCTGTTTCAAAACGATCAGTGTCGCAATGCCAGCAGCGAACACCACAACCGCCTCACCGAAGGTATCGAACCCACGGTAGCCCGCGAGGACGGCCGTCACCGCGTTCTCGACGCCAGTGTCGGTGTAGGCGTTCTCGATGTAATACTGTGTGACAGCCGGGTTCGCCCACGCAGGGGCATCCTCTGACCCGACATATTCCGGGAAGTCAGCAATCGTCCCTGCAAGGACGACAAACAGCGCACCGAAGACGGCGAGTGCCGGAATATTCGGCCGTTCGACCATCCGGTCGATATCTCCCCGGACAGTCTTTGCGATGGTCAACAAGAGTAAGATTGTCGTCACACCCGCGCCGATTGCTGCCTCGGTCATCGCCACATCAGGCGCAAGCAAGAAGGCGTAAAACAGCGCCATCCCAAGGCTGTAGGCTGCAAAGACGACAATCACGGCGAGGATATCCCGAAGGAGTGCCGTTGCGATTGCGGCCGTCAGGACGAACACCGAAAGGACTGCAGCGAATGCTGAAATCATCTCTTTTCACCTCCTGTCGAGTCGCTTGGTTCAGTTGTCGGGTCGTTCGAGTCGGTAACTGGCTCGCCACCATCAGCAGCGGTGGCCGCTTCTGATTCGGCGAGGTCTTTGTCCGTCTGGTCGTCATCACTCGTCCAGGGCTCGATTCCCTCTTCGTGTGCCGCCCGCGCAATGGCGTGAGCGGCCGTCGGATTGGTGATGAAGATGAAAAACAAAAGCAAGACGGTCTTGAAACTCGTCGTCGTCCAGCCAAGTGAGAGGGCAACACCTGCGAGTGCAAAGCCTGCACCGAGTGTATCTGCCTGTGAGGCCGTGTGCGCACGCGAGTATACGTCCGGGAGTCGAAGGACGCCCGTCGCCGAGACGAACGTAAAGAACAGGCCAACAAAGACGAACGCGATGATTGCGCCGACACGGAGACTTTCGATCATAGCACACCACCTCGTTCGACGGTAAACTTCGAGATGGCAACAGCCATCAGGAAGTTCAACAGCGCATAGACGAGCGCGATGTCCAGAAGCGAGGGCTCGCCGAGTCCAGCACCCAGCAATGCAAGCACCACCACAGTGTTCGTCCCGAGGACGTTCACTGCAAGCACGCGGTCCTGTGTCGTCGGTCCCTTGACCGCACGATAGAACATCGCAATCGCAAGCAGCATGAAAAGCGATGCAGCCAACAGAAACACGTCTGTGATGATATCCGCACTGAGGAAGCCAACAGGCGTCATTCGCTTTCACCTCCGTTTTCCTCGGCGTCGTCTGTCGGGTCTGTCGTTTCACTCTCGGATCCGGACTGGAGAATCTCCGTGTCGCCGCGTTCGCGAGGCGATGGGATGCTCATTGCTTTTCGCCCGTAGAAGACGAACCGGACTGCGCGTTCGAGACCACCGTCAAACAGATCCTCGCGCGCGCCGGGAACAAGGGTGTGAATGACCAACTGTTCACCATCGACGCGGACAGTAAGCGTCCCCGGCGTGAGCGTGATACTGTTTGCAAGCGTCGTCACTGGGAGCGCGCCCCAGACGGCCGGGCGGATGCGAGTAAGCCGGGGGTCGATTGGAAGCCGTGGATGGAGAATGACCGCAGCGATCAGGATATTCGATTTGATGATCTCCCAGAGCAGATAGGGAATATAGACAACGTGTCTGACGAGACGAACGAGCGAGCGACGGGTTGGGTCCTGACTAAATGTGACTCGAGAGAGCCCAACCGCGACAATTGTCGCCGAGATTGTCCCGGTAATCAGATCGAAGGCACTGATTGTACCAGCAAGTAACTGGTAGAAAATAAACGAAATCCCGAACAGTGCACCGATCTGTAGTGGTGTGCTCCGGACCACAAGCGGTGTTCGACGCACTTTCCGGGCGACTGGGGCTTCCTCGATCTGGAGTGAGTCGAACCGGCGGAGTTCGGATTCCAGTGGTCGGAGAAGTGGCGAGCCGATCCCTGGGTCGTACTCCGGGTCGAGGATGATCCGGCCGATGCCGTTTTCATCCGCGTCGGCAACGAGGGCTTCGGCGACATCTTCGGGGCTGAACAACAACTGGTCTTTGCCAACAAAATCAGTGTCGACGGTCAACTCTTCGGCGTGGTCGCCTGCATCCTCCTGTGCCCAGACCGAGATGCGGTTGAGAAGTCCCTCGGCCTCTTCGGTGTTTGACGCCGGATCGGTTGCTTGTTCCATGTCGTCGCCGGCCGCTGTCGGATGGACGAACACGAACCTGATGTGTCCGGGGCCATCCTCGAGGACGGTCCTGACGGCGTATTCGACCGTCTGCCGAACCGTCCGCGTCTCCGAGACCGGGACGAGAACTCGATTATCCGACACCGTAACACCTCCGTCGAACGTTAAGTGGTTGCCAGTGCATACGAACTGCTCTTGGGTGACATTGTGGGAGTTCCCACGAAAACTATTTCGTTCTCCTACGGCCGTCGGCGACAATTGAAATCCGTCATATTATTTCTGTTGTTGAATTATTTTTTGTTATTTTTGCCAAGACCCAAACCGGGCGATAGCCGCTGTTGTTGGTAGCGGTACAAAAAGATATTTGGCTGCTGTCGAGAAAGCAGTGAGTTAGTCAGTACGTAACAACAGTGGACAGATCTTCGCCCAGCAATAACACCGAGACAACTGGCGCGGCCCGCGAGTGCCGACTCGATAACAAGTGCTCGACAGTGAAAATAGGTGGCCAATCATGAGCTTCGAGCGGTATCTACCGGATTTGCTTCGCAGCCGGTACTCGGTAAAGCTGCTCGGGGTTTCCTTGCTGATCGTTCTCGTTGTCGTCGCTATCGGAGTCACCACAGCAATACAGGTATCCGACCAGGCCGCCGAAGAGCAACTCGAATCTGTCGAAGCAAATGCAGAACTCGAAGCTGAAGCACTGGGGAAATGGATCGAAGGGGAACAAGAATCCATCCGCGTACTCGCAAATCATGGTTCTATCGATCCGAACGACATCGACAGCACGCGAGAAACACTCGAGACAGAACTCGATACAATGGACGAGGAGGCCGCAGCGCTCCACCTTGCCGAACGTTCACCAGAGAGACTCTCGAATGGAACGACCGAACAAGTCGTCGCCAGCACGGAACCGGAACTCGAAGGGAACGAACTCGCCGAGACGAACATCAACTGGGGAGAAGATGTGGATGGAGACGACAGGCAGTATAATTTCGAGGATGAGGACGACGTTATCCTGTCGTGGGTGTATATGGACAAAGACGAATCATCCGTTGCCGTTGCATCTCCGACAGCTGACGGGGAATACGTGTTGATTTCTGAATACCGGACGAGCGTTCGCGCCGAAGAGTTTACGAGTGTAATCAAAGAGACAGAGACAGTCGTTCTCGGGGGTGTGAGTGCGTATGTTGTCTTCGACGAGGACAACCCAGATGAATTCAAAGAGTACAGCGGGGATCGAGAGAGCACAGAGATTGGACAGACGATCCTCGAAAACGACGACCCGTTCGCAGTATTGAGTGGATCAGTGCTGACTGATGAAGAAGTGAAAGGATACCACAGCGTTCCGGCAGACGATGTCGACTGGGTAGTTGTCAAAGAAGCGCCGCGTTCGAACGCATTCGCGCTGGCCGATCAAATTCGGGCTGACCTTGCAATGTTGATCGGTACAGTCATTCTCGGGTTTTTACTCATCGGTATCGTCATTCAGCGTGGCCCGATCCGCTCAATCAGGCGACTCGCATGGCAGGCAGATTCGATTGCCGAGGGCGATTTGACTGTCGAAATCGAAGACGAGGGTCGAATCGACGAAGTTGGCGAGGTTCGGGAGTCATTTCAAAAAACGAAAGAGTATATCGAGACGATCACCCGCCAGTCAGAAGCACTCTCCGAACAGCGTTTCGATGCTGCTGTACTCGATGAGGAAATCCCCGGGGCCGTTGGCACGTCGATGGCAACGATGCGTGCCGATCTTGAACGCTATATCGATGCACTCGAACACGAGCGAAAACGATATTCGACACTCGTCGAGCAAAGCAGTGATGGCGTCGTCGTCATTCAGGATGGTGAAATTGTTTTCGCTAACGAACAGTTCGCAAAAATCGTCGGCGCGGACAGTAACGCACTTCCTGGTATGCCAATTGTGGATCTTATCGCACCCGAAGACCGGCAACTGGCGCGTGAGCGTCACGAAAAGCGTATGCAAGGTGCGTCACCACCAGACCGATACGAAATCGACATTGAAACGAATGCCGGTGAACGCCGCACTGTCGAGGTTGCTATCTCGCGGATCGACCACGACAATGAGCCAGCAGCACTAATAAATGTCAGAGACGTTACCGAGCGCAATCGTCGTGAGCAACGCCTCGATGTGCTCAACCGAGTGCTGCGTCACAACCTTCGCAACGATCTTGAGGTGATCGGTGGTGTGCTCGAATCAATCGATACCAGCAGCACACACGACCCAGAGATGCTCGCTGTGGCACGGAGACAGACTAGCGAGTTACTGGAAACAGCAGAGACTGCACGACGGATGGAACACGCACTGGAGGACGTTGAAATTATACAACACGACCTTCAGGCAGTCCTCGACTCACTCGCCGAGCAGGCCCGAAGCGAGTTTTCTGTGGCAAGGCTCACAGTTGACACAGAGGCAGTCACAGTCAGCGCAGTCGATGTTCTCGACGAAGCGCTCTGGGAATTGCTCGAAAATGCATTCCAACATACCGAGTCCTCACAGGTCACAATCAGTGTCGACGTCCATGATCGGATGGCAACCGTTTCGCTCGGTGATGGTGGTCCCGGAATCCCGGACGATGTCTACAAGAGTATCGAGCGAGGCGAAGAGACAGCACTGGCTCACGGCGATGGATTGGGGCTGTGGTTTGCATACTGGATGATCGAAGCCTCGGGCGGTGATCTTGCCTTCGAGGTCGATGAGGGTACGACCGTCCGGGTGAGACTCCCGCTTGCAGATTAGCGCCCGCTTTTTTGCCGGCGATGGACGATACCTTGCATATCAGCCGTCATTTCGGCGAACTCGCGGAGTGCGTCACTGGTCTCGCTTTCGCCCAACACCATCGGCTGGCCGTCATCTCCGCCTTCACGGATCGCCGGATCGATTGGGATCTCGCCGAGGAATGGTAATTCGACTTCATCGGCCAGATCACGGCCACCGCCGCTGCCGAAAATCGGGTGTTCGCCACCACAGTCCGGACACTGGAACGTCGACATGTTCTCGACGATTCCAAGCACTGGGGTCTCGTGTTCACCGAACATTTCGAGACCTTTTCGAGCGTCATCGAGTGCAACGTCCTGTGGTGTCGTGACGATTACGGCACCGGAGACGGGAACACTTTGAAGCATGGTGAGTTGCGTATCGCCAGTTCCCGGCGGCAGGTCAATCACCATATAATCGAGATAGCCCCAGTCGACGTCCTCCCAAAGCTGTGTGAGTACCTTATGCACCATCGGGCCACGCCAGATGACCGGGTCACCCTCGCCGAGTAAGAAATCCATGCTCATCAGCTTCATGCCGAATTTCTCTGGCGGAATGATCTGTTCATCAGGCGTTGCCGAGGGCATCTCGTCGGCATCGACCATCCGGGGGACGTTCGGGCCATAAATATCCGCATCAAACAGTCCAACGCGTGCGCCCATCTCCGAGAGCCCGGCGGCTAGATTCACTGCAACGGTACTCTTTCCGACGCCACCTTTTCCCGAGGCAACAGCGATGATGTTCTGGACACGTGGCAGAATCTGCTCTTCGGGGTCGAGTCCACGGTCGACCGAGGCCGAGAGCTCGATTTCGTAATCGAGATCAGAAAGTGCCTCGCGTGTCTCCTCGGCAATCGCCGTCTCCGTCGGTGAAAAGGGTGCACCGAGGGTGAGATCGATGTAGACGATCTGTTCGTCGTGGTCGATATCGATTGCGTTGACCAGATCCAATGCGACGATATTGTCGCCAAGGTTTGGGTCCTCGACGGCAGTAAGGCGGTCGCGGACGGTTTCTTCGTCCGGTTTCGTCATGCCTATTCCTTGGGACTGCAGGCGAAAAGCATTGTGAACCGAACGCGACAGCAGCGGAAATCTGCGTGGGGCGACACAACCCGTATATGCAAGCCAGTCGAATGTTTAGTATGGTGGATATCACAATAGTCGAACTCGACGTCAAAGAGGGATCGCTCTCCGTGAACATGCCGTTTAGTGGGTCCGGTGGCGACGAAGCCGAAGACGAGACTCCCGAAGGCGAAACGAGCGACGGAATGTCCACGTCAGACGAGAGTTCGGGGAAAGGAAAAGCCGGTGCCATCCTCGGTGTGTTCCTGTTTATGATAATCGCCGCCGCAGCGGTCAAATTCCGCGGTGGCGACGATGGCGATGAGGATGTCGACATCGAGACAGCCGAGGAAGAACAGTCAGTGGGCGTCTCGACCGACGACTAGGCCGAAGGTCTTTATTCTTCTGTCCTTAGATGAGTAATATGAGTCTTTACCGTAGCGTCCGGGCCGTCACAGGGGCAACCGGCGAGGGGCCAATCGATTGGACTGCCGTCGTCGAGGCCGCACGCGAGTCGACTGATCCGGGCTCGCTTGATATGGGCGAGACAGAACGAGCAGACTACGGCACGGATGTCCGCGATGCCCGTGACCGTGTCCGAACTGTCACACAACTCGATTTCGATCTACCGGAGCGCGTCGAGGTGATGAATCGACACCACTGGCTCGATGCAAACGTTGCAACTTTCGAGCGGGTAATGGAGCCAATCGAACAGCAAGCAGAGCACATCCCCGGCGTTGCACGGATCCTCAACACTGGCTCGATGGCGTTTGCGCTTTCATTTCTTTCCGATCACGTCCTCGGGCAGTACGATCCGCTCTTGCTCGCCGATAACGACAACCACGCGCTGTATTTCGTCCGGCCGAACATTCAAAACGTTGCCGAGAAACTCGAGGTCCCCTATCCACGCTTTCGCCGCTGGATTGCCTTCCACGAAGTTACTCACGCCGCAGAGTTCGGTGCTGCCCCGTGGTTGCCCGACCATCTTGAATCCGCAATGGAAGAAGCGGTCGAAAACCTCTCGACTGGAACGATTGACCGCGAATCACTCGGCAAGTTAGATACGACGATGACAGCTGTCGAGGGCTACGCAGAACTCGTCATGGACGAGGCCTTCGACGAGGAGTACGAAGACCTCCGGCGCAAACTCGACGAGCGCCGACAGGGTCGCGGCCCGACAGAGCGGTTGATCCGCCGACTGCTCGGATTGAGTGTCAAGCGCCGCCAGTACGAACGCGGCAAGGAGTTTTTCGACGTGGTTGTCGAGGAACGTGGCATCGAAACGGCCGGCCGCGTCTGGGAATCGCCCGAAATGTTACCAACTGATGCAGAACTCGACGACCCCGAAGCCTGGCTCGCCCGGATTGATTAATCCAGAAACGACCGCACCGCGGCCGAAAACTGGCTTCGACATTCTTCGTAGACTGCGTGCCCGCCCGACAGTGTAGTAATATATCCGTCCGGCACTTCCCTGGCAGCCTCGCGACAGACCGTTTCCGGGACGAGCACGTCCCGCCTCCCGGAAACGACGAGCGTCGGCGCCTCAATCTCGGCGAGCACATCACGTCCCTCGAACTCGCAGGCAGCAGCGAGCGTTCGGGGGACATCCTCGGCGACAACCGGCGTCGGCAGCCAACGCTCGCCGAGGCGGTACAGCGAGGGAACGAGCCAACCCCGATATCCCGAGTATACCGTCCGCGCGTACTCGCGGTGAATCTTCGTCCAGCGCCACTCTTTCCCCAGTTCTTTCCAGCGTTCGAGTGTCTGTCGCCCGTCCTCGCCGTAGCGGTGGGCGCTCGCAGTGAGGACGAGTCGACCGACCAACTCGGGTCGTTTCGCTCCAATCTGGGCTGCGATAAAGCCACCAAACGAGAACCCAAGCACGTGGGCGTTCCCAATTTCTTCGAGTGCCCGGCTGTACCGAGATGCGATCTCCTCGACTGTGACACCGGAAGCGAGTCCTGGTGGACGCGACAGAACCCAGACATCGTACTCCTGCAAAGCACGAAAATAATACCGTGCAAGCAGTTCACCAGCCAGCCGACTCGTCTCGTTCCAGCCAAGCGGGTCCATCACACCCGGAATCAAGACGAGTGGCTGGTCGCCATCACCGAATCGATAATAGGGATGGCCAGCGGGACCGACACCATACACAACCATTAGTCGCCGAGCGTACACGCACCCGAGTACTCGCCGTCAGTGACCGATTCGAGTGTTGGTTCGTCGCTACAGACTGGACACTCGGGGTCGGGTGCAATCGGGACGAAATCGGTCGTGAAATCTCGCGCGTCGTAGGCAAAGAGTCGCCCATCGAGGGGTTCGCCTTCTTCGAGCAGGAGTTTCAACACCTCGGTGGCCTGGATTGCACCAATCGTTCCCGGCAAGACACCGAGGACACCCGCCGTAGCACAGTCCGGAACTGCACCCTCGGGAGGTGCTTCGGGAAACAGACACCGATAGCAGGGGCTGCCGAGAAGTGTCGTTGCCTGTCCCTCGAAGCGATAGACGGCACCATGAGAGAGCGGAGTATCTGCAAGCATGCAGGCGTCGTTGAGAAGGAATCGGGTCGGGAAATTATCCGAGGCATCGACGACGACATCGTAGTCAGCGATCAGTTCCTCGACGTTGTCCGGAGAAACGCGGCATTCGTGTGTCTGGACATCGATATCGGGATTGAGTTGGTGAATAAACTCGCGTGCGCTGTCGACTTTTGGTCGGCCGACATCGTCGTTGCCGTGAATGACCTGGCGCTGGAGATTGCTCAATTCGACGGCGTCATCATCGGCAATTCCGAGCGTACCAACACCGGCCGCCGCAAGATACTGCAGTACTGGTGAGCCGAGTCCGCCGGCTCCGACGACCAACACGGCGCTATCGAGTAAGGCGGCCTGTCCCTCCGGGCCGACATCTTCCATGATGATATGCCGAGAGTAGCGGTCGAGTTGTTCGGCATCGAGATTGAGTCCCATACTACCTTCTTTTCGTAAACACCCAAAAGCCGTGTTGTTGGTTTTCAGTCAAAGGGATTTTCCGCAAAACAGAGTTACTGTGTCTCGAACCAGATCAAAACGGCAGCATCGACGGTGTCCGGTCGCCAGGTGACCCAGCAGGTCGTTTCGCTATCGACAGTCTCCTCGCTCGTAAACGTATCCCCCTCGTCAACAGTCCCATCCCAGGATTCGATCTGCTCCTCGTCGTCGTGGATATACCGGACTTCGAGATCCTCGACTGGTTCGTGGCCCATGTGTTCGAGTTCGAGAATCCCGTCGTCAATCACTGGCTGGAAGGAGACATTCGGTGCCGATTCCCGGCCGAGGTTGTCCGGTTCGATTGGGACGAACAGATCGGTATAGCCGGGGACAGGCAGCGCAGTCTGTAACATTGCCGTACTCGGGGTCTCATCTAGCGTTGCCCGAGCGGTGACTGTCTTTTCTGTCGTCGAAAACGACCAGTCATCGACAGCGATCTCTTCATCCTCTGCCACCTCAAAAGCATCTCTGACAGTCGACTCCGAAGCCATCCCCTCATCGAGATAGGTAATCGAACGCTGGAGATCCGTCTGGTCACCGAACGTTGCGCTGATCCCGCTTGCGATGACTCCCGAGACAGCGTTGTCGATTTCTTCAGTGCCAGTATCGGAGCCCAGTGGGACAAGTGCATAGCCTGCACCAGCACGCATCGACCCCTCATCGAGTGTCCCGATGACTTCGTGGAACGGGCGTGAGCCCTGTGCAATAGGTGCCTCGTCGCTTTCGAGTTGCCCGAATTCGAGATCGAATGCGTCCTCGGGGTCGATATCGGTATCAGACCACGATTTGACGATAAAGCGGCCATCGGTGACTGCATACACTTCGGTCAGATCCGACTCTTCGCGCTCTGTGAGATATCGTTCGTAGCCATCCTTTTCGCCGAGTGAGTCGAGATCATCACGTTCGTCTTCGAGCCAGCCGACGAACGATTCGGTCTCGAAATCACCGGTCACGTGCAGTGTATTTCCGCTCGGGACTGGCAGTGCAATCCCACCACCACCAAGCCCGGCCGAACGGTAGGTACTGCCAATCATCATATCGAGATCTTCAAATTCAACGTTGTCGAGATCCGAATCGATTATCTCGGCAAAGGAGCCCCCGAGAGACGGAATCGCCTCTGCTGGCTCGACATAGCCGAGTAGCTCATCGATTTTATACTGATAGCCAGCGAAGTACTGGATCGGGAAATGCTCGGATGGGTCTGCGAGTGAATTCAGGAAGACATCGTCCGTTTCGGGAACCTCCCCCGGCGTGACCGAATCGCCACCATTCCCGTCATCATCGAAGAGACCAAGACAGCCGGCAAGTCCAGCCATTGTCGCCGTCCCCACTGCGCTTGCTGCGAGAAACTCTCGTCGAGTCGTCATGGAGTTACGTATACGACTTATCTAATAAACTCTTGTGGCCAGGTTATCAACCCTGAGACGAAACAGGGTACTTATATATGCTGTCGAAAATGGAATCCCTATCAGCAGCCACCGAATTGCCCAGGTCGACAGACGGCCCCCACTCGGATTCTGTTCGGATATGCCGTGTCAGATAAATAGTCACGCACGACCGTATCAGCTAAGGTTTCCAGACTATGAGGAGATGTAGTCAATCACCTGACTCACCACATCTTCGGTGCGGTCGTCCACGAGCGATGTCAGGTAGTGGTCAACGTCGGCAGCACTGTTGAGCGTCGCAAGCGACCACGGGAGAACGTGACTTCGTTCTCCCAGTGGGTCGCCCTCGTAGTCGTCGTCTCTGAGAGTGAGTGCCGCTTCGTGATAGGTTTTCGTGGAAATCAGGACCGTAATCAGTTGCACACCGTGAGTCGGGAATCGGGGGGCACCCAGTACGAGCATCGGGCGACCTTTCTCCGAAAGCGGGTCGCTTGCCCAGACGATGTCACCGCGTTCCAGCTCTTCGAACGTAGTCACTGTACCTCTTCCGTGTCCTCTGTTCGGAGGGCTTCAAGACGCTCTTCACCGTACTGGTCGTCTGCCGTTTCATGGTGTCGATGGAGCCGGTAGGCCGACTGGAGATGCTCTTTGTCGTCCGTAATTGCCCAGTAGGGGCGCTTATGCCGGACGAGATCACGCTCTTTCAATCGTGAGAGGATTGCACTGACAGCGTCCGTCTCCAGCTCGAGTCGTTCGGCAATCGTCGCCGCTTTCCACGCCCGGTCGTCATTTCTGTCGAGAAACGACACGATTCGCTCGGTGTCGTTCCGGTCGTCAAATTCGTCGGCGTCAGCGCTTTCGAACTCGTCGATATCAATGGTACCACCCGACATAGACTTGTGTTGGTACTGTTGGAAGATAGTTGTTTGGTATGTTTTCTTTGTGGAAATATCGATTTTGACTCACTGCCGCATCTGCGCTCTATGCACGACAATCGGAGACAAATCACAGCCGATACTCTCGGACAACTGTTATAATGTGACAGTGTCGCCTGCGTCGTCAGCGAGCGAAC
>LKMJ01002154.1_pt1 | contig 17936 bp, 22 predicted proteins | sample 643391 | NCBI WGS metagenome assembly LKMJ01 (sample SAMN04112250, study PRJNA286221) | soda lake metagenome | biome: soda lake; feature: Kulunda Steppe; material: water; isolation source: sample PL-Br10 brine of Picturesque Lake | place: Russia: Kulunda steppe | collected 2010-07
ACAAAAAGCCCATAAGACTGCCCTCAAGTTACATGCTCATTCTGTACTCTATGCACATAAACTGTCAACTACTAGACGCGCTCTTGAAAAATCCAGTTGCTCTCAAGGTCTTGGTCTGGAGCAGGGGCGGCTTGTCACCCTCCAGATCCTCACTGGTTCTTCATTCTCCCTGGTGGAGGGGACTCACGGCTCTTCGGGCCAATGTGTCTCCTTTTCCTTAATAGATGTAGGGAGTGGTTTCACTGCCTACGTAGTTTTTCTCTTCTTTCTGGGGGTGCCCACCTGATGCCACCTCGCCATCTGAACCTTGATTTCCTTAAGCATGTTGAGGAATGTGAGCAGGTTTTGTTTGCGTGCACGTAATCTCGTGGTGGAATCCTCCATCTGGACTGGTGGAAATGGACACTGTGACAAGTGCTCTTGTGCTGCTGTGCCAAATTAGGTGCATCTTCTTTTTCACTGTCAAGACTTGTGAGCTCTATCAGAAAGAAGTATTCGTTCCTTTTCCACCCTTTCTGCCGGTCCTTCCCTGTGGAGGCTCCTTCTATTTTGCATGCCTTGCCTAATTAGACTGTCTTTGATTTTGGAATCAAGAAAACAATTCTTTTCTCCGTCATGCGGATTTCCTGCCGGTAGGTATGCAAGCCAGGTTAGGGCCACCCCTTTCATATGACAGGGCAAAGAAATGGACAACCCTTTATGAAAATGGTTGCTGACGGTGCTGAAGAGGATTATGATGGTCAGGGACACAACCACTTCAGTGTGGTGTAGAGCCCCTACAGTTCAATTGGTTCCGGGTGACAGGGCGGCTGTACAATGCTTTTAACTCAAAGCAATAGCTCCACTGTGAGAAAGATTTTACAAGCTGATATGCAACTGAGCTCACGGTGCGATGATTGCTGGTCATCCCACATCCTATCTGCTAAGGATGGTCTGACAGAATCCTACATGTTCAAAGAGAGGCTGCTATAGTGTGAGCCCATCACTATCAATGGGCTGATTGATCTTGTCCGTTTTATTGTGGACCTCAGGGACAGGCACTAGTGTACTTGGATTATTGGGCACCTTATTCTGATACGCGTGCACGAGAACACAAAAGCAAACGCTCCACTTATCATCAATGGTGCGCCCTCCAAGGAATTACCAGTGATAACTACCGTATCACTCCTATGTTATCGCGGATCCTACTTTATGTGAGGTATTCAAATAATCTCAAAAATTTTCTCGCGAGTTTTTGCTTTCTGCGAGGCATTTCCAATCATACGATGCTTGGCAGCGCTGCCCACATCTGTGAAAAACCAATTTTTGATGGTTACCAGTAAAGAGTCGAAACTCAATTCTTGGTAATGGAAGAGGTTATTCGCTAGCTAATCAGGGCCTCCAAAGGTACCAGCACATACTGAGCCAATTACTAGTGATTACTGGTAGTCAACCAGATTCCTATTACCAGTAATCAACCAGGCATTGCACAAGGTAATCAGCGTGACAGCACCTAACAACCCTAAAATGTTATTACTTGGCCGGCCAAGTAGGCGCCTAGCAACCCTTATAAGTAATAACTTGGTCAATTACCCCTGGTTCCCAGGTATGGGTCGAGCCCTGCTTGCCAGTAACCAATTAGAAATCCATTGATTAACTACAATCGCCCTGAGAAAATGCTAATTACTCGGCTGGTTACCTGTGATTACCAGTAATCGTAATAAATCTTTTATAGTAATATTACATGCTCGCGATTGATGTCGATACGGGTGTAAGAAATTGGGTCTTCTGCACTACCAGACATCTGCTGGTAATGAACAACAACAACTGACGTCCCTAAAAGGAGGGCCCTGGTCACGGGTTCGCCATACATCCTTCCCAGATACATGTTTCTAGAAGATCTTGATCAATGACCTCAGGACGTTATCTGCAGCGTGGCACGCTTCAGACTTTGTGCCCACACTCTACGAGCCAAAACAGTGACCTGAACTCACAATATCTCCGCTATTTGTGACTTGTGCAATGCTAATGACGTACAAGATGAGCAGCATGTCCTTCTCCACTGCATCCATCTACACGTGGTCTCTTTCCGCTAGACTTATGTGTCTCTATTTCCTCTTACAGGTTTCCACGTTGTGTCTGCTTAATTTTGCCTAAACAATGAGCGTCATTTCTTCCAAATAAGGAGTCATTTATGCACCTTTATTACTTCTTATAAGCAGGCTAGCAGCTGTGCTCCTTGACCAAAGGCCTTTTCTTGTAAGCCTTTCTACACCTTTTTTATGAATACACTAATCACTTCTTTCTCATCCTGAGTCTATGGATATTTTTTGTCTAGCTGGCAGTGACCAGCAAGCCCAGCAGTAAATCCATCTGGCTGAAGGTCTGAACCTATTGCAACCTAAACCTTACAAATCTTTTGATTTCTTTCTCAACACAAGAACATTTGCCATTTCATCTCAGACTTAATGAATTTTTTTGGCCGGTGAAGATCTGAAACAGCCAAGAAGTCTGATGACCAGGCAATTGGTTAACCCTTACTTGTAACTTTGTCAACTGCACTGTCATGCCAGATTATTGCAGTGCCAGATTCATGCTGCATTGTGACCCGGAGGTTGGTTGAGTCGGTTGGCAGAGTATTTGATCCTGTTGTCAGTTCAGCTTTAGCTGTATTTGAGCAGCAGTCTCTCAATGTGACCTAACCTTACCAATCAGCCGTATTTGAGCAGCAGTCTCTCAATGTGACCTAACCTTACCAATCAGCCCAACGACCAGGCTAGAGCACTGTAAAAGGCTCCGGACACTTGAGCAGGCGGCAGGGCACCTGCGATGGGTAGTCCGCTGTCCACCCTCGCAGCCTGTAGGTTTGAGGTTCGAACCTCACTGGAGGCTCTATCGGCTAAGCTGCCTTCGTTCGGTGGATACAGCTATATAACCTATGGGATGGCAGCAGCAACAGGGGGGCCAGCAGCAGCAGGGAGAGCAGCAACAGCAGCAACATCACCAGAAGGTGACAGCTCTGACACCGACGAAGAGTAAGGCAACCTGGACATCCCCACTGCAGGACCATGGAGATCCACCAGGACCAGACAAGAGCCAAGACCGAGCTTTTGGGCAGGCATGCGAGCGATCTAGCAGCTGGCTGGCTGGCGTAGCCAGTTGTCTAGCCTTGCTCTTTGCGTCCTGGCCTGTCTGTGCATGCCCATAGACTTGCCTTGCTTGAGGAGCATGTTTCTCTTAAACTTCCCTTCTAGAGAGTCTTCTAGTTTGACTATTTGAGTTTCGCTCTTCCACCAAACTTCTAGCTTTCAGACACTACCTTTCTTCTCATATTTGCGTCTCTTTAGATTAGGTCCAGGTTGCAGGCCTTCTAGTTTCAGCTCAGCTGCCCTCAGTTCAGCGGATACAGCTATGTAACCCAACCTAACGTACCCTCCACAACGCAGATACACCCTACTTTAAAACAGAAAAGAAAAGACTACGCCAACAAGGTAACCCCTGATTGCGTGAATTAAGGAACAAGTTTACATCTGGTGCAAGCACCAAGCAGACCTCCACCATCAAGCTAGGAAAAAGGTCATAAGTGGGGGTCGGGAGGGTTCTGAAAAGAGCCATATGTTCTTCGAGTGTTTAGATCAAAAGTGACTTTTTTTATTCTACACAAGTCTAGACCAAGCTAATTGAGGGGTAGTTCAGTATGACATTTATAGATGGTCCCCATCACTCCTATCAGGATAGTATGTAGGCTTACTTTGTGACATTGCTGTGCAAGGACGTGTTTCAATCTAGTATGCTGTTCAGTTGCTCTTACTAGTTGTTGCTCTGGTCTTGTGTCATCACAACATTTTACTTCAATGAGGTGTAGATCCCAGTGCGAAGGGTGTATGGCCTGTATGCCTCTTTGATGGCCATTCTTTGTTCCAACTGGCAGTATGCAAATAGCATCTGGTCTAGAGCAAGATCTAAGAAGAAAGTTCATCTGCTGAAAGATTTGGTAGAAGCCATTGGGGTTAAGTCCTGTAGGGTACATGTGCCGGCAAGACCAGACTTTGTTGAGCCATTTGTATTCCACTTCCAATATATGTGAAAACGATGTTCCCCCTAAATCACCTTTGCACAAGGTCTTGATGATGAGCCTGGAGGCAATGTTGTGTCTTTCAGTCACCATGTTATGAATTAAAGCACTCTGACAGCCAGAAAGCATATGGATTTGGCTGTCTGGCTGATGACACAACAGACATGATGAATTAGTGGCTCTGCCATAGAGGTGGGCCATTTTCTGAGTGTAAAGAGTGCCTGTTCTAAATTTCAAGACATTCCTTTTCTGCAATACATTGATTCTTGTATTGCTCCAAAAGCAATTGCTAGTTGTAAGATTCACAGAGGTGAGGTCTCTTCCAATAGTTATAGATGCCTGTGTTGGTATTAGCGTTTCCATGTCTGTGATGCTTGCTTATGTGAGCTTTTAGATTGTCCTTTATGTTTTGTGGTGGTGCAAGGCTGATTATAGCGGCAGTGTGAGTAGCCTCATTATTCTCCTCTGCAAGGCAGTGTATATATGGGAGAAAGGATTACCGTCAGGTGATGGTTGTGGGAATGCTTCGTCATGCCCATAGTTATGGAGAGCAGCATGTTTTAGCTACAGCATCGGCAAATTCATTTCCAATCACACAAATGTGGGCTTTAACTTTGTTAAAGTTGATGGGAGTATCTGATTCATTAATCATGGAGACGATTTGTTCCAAAAGTTTGCTATGAGTGTGCTACCTGTGTAATTCAGGAAATAGGAGTTGTTTCCGTATCTGAGATGGAGAACAGGCACTATCCGTGGCTATGTGGGTACAAAGCTATGCCAGTCAGTTCTGCTCTGTTTACGGTATTGCTTATTTCAACTCTGCCAGAGCTAACATAGATGGCTGTTTTTGTCACAGGTGCAAAGACTCCTGCTCCAATATGTTGTTGACTTTTATAAGTCATGCAACTACCATCATTTATGGCCCACAGACGCCAGTTTGGAATCTTCAATCTTGAATTATTATTTGTGAGCCCTGTGAGGTTAGGGGCCGTAGTGACAGATCTAGGATTCTTTGTGAAGGTTGAAGTAATTTAGTTTCTTCCTAAATAAATAAATAAATAAATAAATAAATAAAAATGATCTTGGTATTTTGATTGCTTGTGCTGCGTTCTGAGTGGGTGAATGTAGGCAGGGCTGGAAAATTGCCTCGGGTATGGCATTAGACAAGGCTGCACACCACCTTTGGTTCTGATCAAATAGTATGTGCTGTGCTTCTTTATTCCATACAACAATGATTTCAAGATCCCATTCTGGAGCTGGAGAGCTTGTATGTTCCCAATCCAGAAAATCTTGTCTGCGACAGGTCACTGATGCCTGGGGAATAGTGCTTAAGATAGTACACTGCTTCGGATATTTTCTTAGAATCTGCATGTAAGCATTTGCATAAAAGCCCTTCCAGTTTTGGAGGAGCAGGAAAGTTGCAGTGGCACTTTCAGTGGAAAGAGATGAGTAGATTGTATGACGCACCACATTAAGCATGACACTATCGTCGTAGTGAGAGTGGCATGCCGAGAAGCCTGTGAACTTAGTAGCTAAAGGATTGAAATTGGATCCAAAAACCATATCTCTTTTCTTTTTGCACCACACCCCTTTGAATGAAGAGGCAAAGCTTGAATCAGATACTGTTCTGTCCTTGGTGACCGTAGCCCATGCTTGAAGTGCTTGAAGTATGTGGTCAGGTCAGGCCGGCATGTGTGAGTCTTTAACTTTTTGACTTATTTGTTTATGAACCTTCGAGGTGCATTCCTTTTTGTAAGGGAGGAGACCAACTAAATCAGAGTGAAGGTCTTTGGGTGGAGGCACGACTTGATTGTGATAGCCTGAATCCCGTGCATGGTGGAAGGCATTTGTTAGATTTATGTGTAGCTTAATACTCAGCATACCAACACATTTTCCATCAGGGGTGTATTTACAATGCCCTTGTAGCATCTGAGACTTGTGGAAGTGTGGCATAGTTTGTAGGGCTGATAGAAATTTCTGTATCAATGCGGTGAGCTTCTGTCCTTGCCAGCTCGACTTGTGTAATTTGAATGATTTCTCTGATTAATACTTCACATTTCCCAGTTGGTTGAATATCTAGTTCTAGGTTAGTAGGCTGCACATCAAAGACAGCTTTTTGTCTGTTTTCCAAGTATTCAAAGGATCTGGAGGAAGGGCAAAGCCTTTGAATTTTAGGTTATCATAGCTTGTATCTTATGGTGCTTGAACTTGGGATTCATATTCAGAAACCCTTATTTTGAGGCTCTTCCATTCATCTAATAGTTCTTCCGGCTCCCAAGTCGGAGCCCAGGTTATTTCTATCAATTCTTCTTGCTCTGAAAAGTTAATTCTCTCCCTTTTTGGGGCAGGGGTTACATGGCTACACGCAGGACATGCTATGGTACCATCACGTTGGGCATCAGTATAGCATTCTATGTCCAAGAGGCATTGCCAATGGTATGTCCTGTGACAAGTATTACACTGATACATGTCCGTCGTTGGGTCAAGCTGCTCTTCTTTAGTCCGAGGATCACAGCATATTTCACAGCTGGCATCCTCGAAGCAGCATCTAGGTAGGTTCGTTATGCTTTTTATCTGAATATCTTTGACCCTCTTTATAATTGGCAGTTCCCATCTTTCTACTACTCGAGGCTCATGTTGCACTAAATATTGTTTTTGATTTTCTGCTTCTTTATTTTGGTCTTCCTTTTCCTTTGGTATAGACATCTTTATACAGTCTAATACCCTTCTAGCTTGGAGATGGTAATGCTTAATGGCGTTTGATATTTCTATTGGGTCGCTCAATTGCGCTGCTGTACCATAGCCCTGACGCCATTTTAGTGACTCCAAAGAAAACATGCAATACCAATTCCCAAAATCAACAGAACCATCCCAATGATCAAGCCCTTACTTTAAGGAGTGGAATGAGGGTGGTTTTGGGAAGGGGGCAGGGTTCTTTAGCGGCAGCCACCGCAGCTGGAGGCAGACCCCCATCACCAGCCACAGCTTACCGGCCTAGACAGGCTCGCCCCGAGAACCTCCCTTGGCAGCGTTGTACCACCCATCTCATTGACATCAAGTACTGCGAAGCCACTCGCCCTGAGCAGCCGCTGCTCCAAGCTGCCCATGCTCAGCATGGTCACCTTAGACGCAGCATTGCAGGAGACCATGTTCATGTCATTCTCTTAGGTGCAGGGTGTGTTATTTACATTCGTCACACTTTGGTTCCTCTGAAGAGTCTCGGCCTTGATTCACAAAGAGTCAAGAAACTTGCTCTCAAGCTCCATGCTCATTCTGTGCACTGTGCTAATAAGCTTGTTCAGACCAGGCGTTCTCTTGAGCATTCTCCTCACCTTCATACCAATCAGGAGAGGTCTGCTGGCTTGTCTGCCCGCAACCCTCTTGATCCTCACTGACTGCTGTCTTAATTTCTGGTGAAGGGGCTTTTCTTCCCAAGTGGCCCCTTGTTCCTTAATTGATGTGAAGAGCTTTTTGCTGCTTGAATACTTTTTCTTTCTTTCTTTCTTTCTTTGAGGCAGGCATGGGGATACCCACTGGGTACGAAGCACGTCCTCCAACTTTCATCCACCTGAGGAGTGGCTACTACAAGTACAAGAGGAACAAAAAGGAGGACAGAGTATATCCTTGTATTGTACCTCTTTCGACAGGAATTTGGTCTGTGTGTCCTCCTTGGGGCCCCCGGGTAGGCGGGCATGAGTTGTGGCATTTTGGTTAAGGTTTCTTACTACCTCTATGGCGTCTGTGGGGAAGCCTAGGTCATATGTGATCCACAGCATCCTGTTGTGGTCTGTTGTATTGAACGCCAAGGTGAAGCCTACGATCAACTTGCTAAAGCCCGCCTGGCTGGTACTTCGTTGGCAGTTTGCTACAGCTCCGAATAGTCGAGCAGGCGGCGGGGCACCTGCGGTGGAAAGCTGACTTACCACCCTCGCAATCTGTGGGTTCGGGATTCGAACCTCACTGGAGGCTCACAACCGGCTGAGCTGCCCTCGTTCGGCAGATACAGCCTTGAAACATAAAACTAAACCTAAACCGTAGGCAGTTTGCTTCTGCATATTCATGCCGTATGAATAATGACCTGTGACAGTATTTATCACCGTGCGTGTCCAGAGCTTACACAGGGCATTGGCCAGTCCTGACAGGCCTCAAAGATGTTTTGTCAGTTTCGCCCCCATTTTCTTTGTCTATGTGGACTGTTTCAACCATTTTCCAGATTTCCGGGGTATAGCCAGTAGCCCGCATAATTATAAAAAAACTTGTGTATAATTTGGCTGACAAAAGGTGGCAGCATTTTGAGGACCTCATCATGAATGATTCACCACCCATCATAAATACAAGTAGGAGGTTGAAAAACATCAAGGAAAGAACGTATGGCTCTTTACAGAACCCTCCCGACCCCGGGTCGGGGCCCCACTATTTACCTTCTTCCTAGTTTGATGGTGGAGTTATGCCTGGTGCTTGCACCAGCTGTAAACTTCTTCCTTAATTCACGCTATCAGGGGTTACCTTGTTGGCGTAATCTCTCTTTCTTTCACAGCCCATCAAGACCTGGGAACATACTATTGCTCAATAATCGCAAGCACTCGTAGAAGGCGGCCTTAAACCTACCTTGTAAACTTGACATGTAATTGGGGGAGAGAACTTGGTGCAAGCACCAGGCAATTCAATAGTCAACCACTCTGGCAGAGGAGGACGCCGCCTGAGATGTTACACTCATGTTCCTAGATAACTGCCACACCATTACAACTGCCAGGTTCTTTTAAATAATGCCAATCTTGTTGGCCACATCCAAGGCATCATAGTCAGATGTCAACCGCACATAGGCCTTCTTCGTGCCATCAGGTCTGCAAACAAATGGACGAGAGGTAGTGCTGCGATCAGTACAATCGAACTAAAGGATCAGGAGGATGGTTGCCATCTCATATTGTGTCGGTGCAATTGACCAAACAGTGCTGCATTTTGTCTGGTCAGGGTTGGGCAGAGCAATCCAGTGCAGGCCCTTGAAAGATACACTGCATTGAACAATTTCTGCTGAGTACAGTATTAGACCACATTCTCTGGTTGATCAATCCAGGTGGATACAGTGTGATACTTATCGACCAGACTGTATTTATGGTCAAAAATAAAACATTGTTGTTTAGCGAGATCGAAGGATTGTGAAAACACAAGTGCATACATGAGGATGTCAAGAGCTGTGTACACACATGTATTTTTGGTAAACTAGTGCTGGATTAAGTAGTTTCAGGTCTTTTTCCTTTTAGATGGATTGTATTAGTCCGCACGCACATACAAGTAGGATATAGACAAAAGTACCATTTCCCACATGCTCATATAACCGGGTTGAATTTCCACTCTGATCCACTCTCATTTTTAACAAAAAATGGGGCTGTTTGCTGACCAAGGCGCCGTTTTTTTCATGAGCATGCATGTATGTAGGACAACGTAGAAGAAGGGCTGAATTGCTCAAACTAAGTGGAGGCATGGAAAAGCACTGGTTAGGGTGGGGGTTGGGATAGCCTGAATGAATGCTCCTCTTTGTGCCATTTGAAGCTGCCCGGGCCTTCCTGTAGTGTGCTGCAATAAGCACATGAAAGCAAAGCCTGTTGTAGGGCATGGAAAGGCAGTGCTTAAGCACAAGGTAGGGCGGGGGGCTGGAATGAATGCTCCAGTTTGAATAACATGATGCACATAAATTATTAAGCGTGAGAAGATACGTCTGCTGTGGGTAGGGCAGGGCATGACTGCGGAGGAGCAGGACTGCAAGGGTTCAGGCTCGTCCGGTTGAAGAAGGAGGAAATATACGATGCTCATAAGCATACCAATTCACTCACAATTTATCGATTTATTAATCCTAACCATGCGCTGTGAGCAACTACGCTGCTTAAGTTGGCTGGCGCGTGCCAGGCGGACATATGATGGGGTGGATGCACTGCACAAGGAGCGTAATTTAGCATTCATGATATATTTCTGAATGCCTTAGTTATGTTGCAATGGCCCGCAGTGACTAAGATGGGTCCGCAGAAATGGTTTTCAACAGCACGCTTTGCGCTTGCAATGTTATAGAGCTTTGCCTAACTCAATCAATACTCCATTTGTCATGTAAAATGGCAGGTAAAATGGGCATAAGCGTCAAGGGGGTCAGTTGCCTGCAGGTCCTAGGGCTCCATCTGCTGGGTCCCAGGCAAGACTAAGTGTTCTTCCCTAGTCTACTTTTTTGCTGAGGAAGCATGTCTTATTTTTAAGAGCTCTAGTTGGCTGTACAAAAAGAGTGGCCAAAAGTGTACCGTAGGGTGCAATGATCGCGTTTGGTGCCTTAGCAGCTTGCTGGGGCTTGCTGCGCTCACTTGCCTGTTTAAATTTAAGGCACATTGGAACAATTGTGCATCAGCCTGCCACCCTACTTTATCAAGGCATTCCAGGTACCCTGTGTGCTATCACATAAACTGTGGTCCTGCTAGCACGGGAGCTTAGAAGCATGCTCAAGGTCCCAAGTTATGCTGTGCAGACGTGCCCCGTGAAGGGACCTGTGAAGGGATCCATCCATGAGGTGAGATTTTCCAAATCCCGCCCTTGGGTGACTTATGAGGCCACCTAGGCACAGGTGCCAGGTTCCAAGGAGAGCCCCAAGCTTAGGGCAGAGAATGCTAGCTTAGATCTAACAGCACAGATTACGAACAATGGAAGGAGCACACAGTCATTGGGCATGATCATTGCTCGCTAAAAGGAGCATTAGGGACGCTGAGCAGCAGCCATTGGTGCTTGACCCCATCCTCCTCCAGGTCCAGGAAGCTGGCTGCAGTCCGAGCTCCTCAAGCCCAGGCGATTAGGGTGCAGCTCCCTCCCCTTTCCCAAGCTCTCAACAAATTGGCTGGTAAGTGCTTGTTTTTCCCGCGCCAAGCAGCAGCGCATTTTCTTGAGCAGCCTTGCTTTACACAGCAGGTGTGGGTGTAACTTAAAGTGCAGGGCTTGCACCAAAATGAGCTCATGTTAAACCCCAGAAAATTACCTTTTCCAAACTGGAAGCGACAGGGTAGAGTGCAGGGACCTGAGCTTGAAGGCAAAACAGCCTGTCGGCTTAAGACGACATCTTACTTTGCAAATGTGAGCATGCTAAGGGGTACGTAGATGTCATGCAGTGCGAGGGGGCTAAGGGGGCAGGTAACGGCGACCTTCGCTGCAGTCGTGGGGTCCTGAGATTGTTTTGGTTCAGGAACAGGCTACTCTTCCTCATTTTGAAACACACATGGGTGTGCACGTTTCAAAAGTGACTAGCAGCAGCTGCTGCAAGCTAATGGCCATGCTCGGTAGCAGTTTTTGGATTGTATCGCAGTGCACATACCTGATGAGGGTGTTGACCTTCTTGCATTGGATCTCGTACAGGCTGTGCACTGCCTCCTTGATCTTCTTCTTGGTGGCACGCAGATCCACCAAGAACACCTGGAAAGGTTGGGGGCACATGCATATGCATATGCATGGTGTGTGTGTGTGTGTGTGTGTGTGTGTGTGTGTGTGTCGCACTTAGTTTGTTCAGTGTAGCCATGAAGGGCTGCAAAGAGTCGTATATACTGAGGCAGGAAACCCTCTAGAGGTAACATACCGGGTAATGCTTAAAGTTGTGCTAGGCAGCACCCATCCACGCACCGCTGCATGGGCCCCTGTCATGCTCCTGAACCTACCAGGGTGTTGTTGTCCTCAATCTTCTTCATGGCCGACTCAGTGGTCAATGGCGACTTCAGCACAGCGTAGTGATCCATCTTCTGCATGTGGCCGATGCTGCGGGCAGGGTGGAGGGTGTGTGCACAGGGTGTGGTGAGGGGCGAGAACGGCAAGCGTTGGTGCAGGCAGGAGAACAGCAAGCTTGCTCCTGTTCCCCCCCCCGCGCTGGCATGCTCATAAGACGAAATGATGTGCCTCAACACATGATTGTGATTGAGCGTTATGGCACGGAGGCTCCGGGAGGCCCTCGTCTACCGTCCATTCGGCTGCTGAGCCCCCGGGTGCAGCATGCAGCCCCTGTCCATTCCCGCTGTCAAGCACGCTGCCCCCGCTGCTCCTGCTCCAGTTGCTCCTACGTGCACCACTGCTCCTGCTGCTGCTGCTGCTGTGACTCAAAACCATCCTGTCTGGACGGGAACGGTGTGTGTACCTCTTGCGCAGGTACTTGGGGGAGCGGGTGCGCTGCAGAGTCTTTGGTCGGTGGAAGACGACGGAGTAGCGTGGCTTCCTGGCCTTCTTGAAGCTGCCCTTCTTCACCGACTTTGCGGCCTTGGTGGCCTGCGCCTTGACATCCTGCTTAGCTGCAGCTGCACGGAGAGGAAAAGGGTGACACAGACGATGGGACACACGGGCTCATGAACATCAGGGTTAAAACTGTGCCGAGCACCTGGTGTCAGACAGCGCTGTGAGGAGCACAAGAGCACGGCTGATCAATGCGGGCTCAATCGTGTGCATGCCGGCGCAATGCTGCTCGCAACATCTACCTTTGGGCGCCATTGTAGAGCTGTTGCTTTTAAGAAAAAAGGGAGAAAGAACGAGAAAGAGAGTCAATCACCCTGCAATCACCCAGCAACAGCAACGCGCTTAAACACTGAACTGATGTGCTATTTTCTTGATGAGAAATAAGTGCATGCCCAGTATCTTCCCATCGCATAAGCACAAGTGAATCACACAAAGCACGCGAACTATTTTGTTGATGCTGTCCTGCGCCGGCAAGTCACGAGCGTGCACCACTGAAATTCAAACTAGTTTCAGTTCTTGTTGCTCAGCTTTCTTGCCTCATCGTCGGTGGCCTCAGGGAAATGTGAAGGGTTGGCCAGGCTTGGCAGGCTTCAGCTCTATTTTTTAAGCTGCCCTCGTCTTGCAGGTGCAACGTTTTAACCTCCTTCATTGACGTATGGAGTGTTTGCTGCCTACTTAGTTTTTACATATAAAACGTTACGGCGCGTTCCAAGTTCTTTCTTCACATAATTAGAATTTGTTTCAGCCAGCGTCAACCCTGGTGAAATCAATACTGCGTAGAAACATGGATCATGGCTTACCACACAATTTGATTCATCACTTGCATTGTCGTGACAACCAATCTGGCTGACGGACTACCACTTAATGATAATCACCTCCCTGACATGGACTAGAAATATGCGCTTTTGATCTCATAGCTTGCATGCTACATCAGTACATGCTTAAACTAAATCAATGAAGAGCTTTCAACAACAAAAGTAAATGATCCAGCACTTAAAAGCCGCATGAACGTACATGTTTCCATCGCGGCATGCACACCTGATCATGATGACCCCTCTCGTGTACCACTACCAATTCAAACTGGATTCCAGGTCCTGCAATATTTGCATCAATGGTTGGCTGTGCATCAATTCGGAAATTCTCACAAGGTCAGGTCCAGTCCTCTCCCTTGAGACAGCCCATCCGCAGCTTTTTGTAATCCTCACAGCTACCAGCTGTCATGCATTGCGCATCTTATGGTGCCACCTTATGTGTGCCCGTCAGCTTCCCATTTCTGCATTTGCTGGTGCAGTGGGCGACAGAGCAATATTGTATCAAACAACTGGTAAGGCTACAGCACTTCCCCATAGGCCACAGCTCAACGTCCAGGCGCATACAAATGAGCCCTAGTTTTCCTGGAAAGTCAAGCTCACTCCCAGGGCAGCAGCCACAAGTATCACTCCTGGCTGTTAGTGAGCTGTCTGAATGATCACCAGTTCATTAGTTTGCCAGTTTACCTAAGCCATTTACTTCCTACTGCACTGCTATAATTCACGAGGCTGCTGCTCTTGTACGGAACAATGTCATCTGGTTCCACCTGCAAGTCGATGCAGGTTGAACAAGATATCAGACTGTGCATGACCAAGCGTATTCATCTACAGCAAATTACACATAAAATCTTGGCAGTTAAGATGATGGTATGGGACACTAACTCTGCGCCTTATCAATAAGTGCAACTACTGCACAAAATACAAGTCAAGACTGGAATTAGAAGCATTTTAAAACAAAATTCCGGGGCCATTGGCCACTGGGTTGTGGCTGCATTTCTATGTGGAAATCCTGCTGCCAGTGTCTAGGAGAGAGCTTAAGGTAAAAGTTTCTGCACGTCAGTGGTAGCAAAAAGACCAAATCCATGGAGCATCATGGTTGCGCTGCTGACCAGCACACCATTGCTGCCTGGCATCTTTCAGCCATATGCTATCTGCTTGCATGCATAAAAGAGTTGAGCCGGAATGAAAAGCGCTGTAAGTCAGGTTGGGCAGGGGTCTTGCTGAGGCTTGCGGAGACTCTTTGGGGGATGGGGGGACCCTCGTCCCCGACAGAGTGTCACCATTTGGCTGGAGCATGCCGAGATCCTGCAAAAATGTGCTAGAATAACCCTCAAAGTCCCCCAAACCATAACAAATTAATTCAAAAGGTAAATAACATTGAAGAGCGAGGTGGTGTGGGACGATGAGGAGCATGATGATGTGATGAGCTTGGACATGACAGACAGGTTGATGGGCAACCAATCCTTCCAGGGAGCTAGCACCCCTGCCTAAGTTGTCTACAATTATGTGAAAGGATGGAAGGAGAAAGGGTAGGAAAGCGCTTGGCAGCAGCATATCAGACCCACCATTCAGGGCGTCAACTTCTGGCGCCTGTGGGCTTCCAAGCATGGCTTCCACGTCTTTGCCATAGTGCGGCTACTATGCATGCACCCCACAGCTTGTAATTGTGAGCATGATTGGTCATTTTGGGACCAGATGTGCACCAAGCACAGCTCAAGGCTTGCTCTGGAGCGTGCGCTGAGGATGATTTATTTCTGCTGCAACAACAAGGACTTCTCTGTGGGCAACCTGAAGTCCAGCCTGCAGCTCCATACCGAATAATATGAATGTAATGTATAAGATTGAGCAGCTAGGTTGATAAGGGTGGAACTGAGGGGGGGGGTGGAACGGGGGGGGAAAAGGATGGAACAGCCTGTGACTCATTCCGGCCTCTGGAATGCCGGGTCCTTTTTAAGTTATTTGTTGTGAGGTATCCAGGATGAGGCAAATGATACTATCCAGGATGAGCATGCCATCTTCCATTGTACACCCCCAGGTGGTTTCTATGTGCAGGAGATGTGCCCACCTGTTCTCTCAAACAGGATCCCTTGATGTATCTGCTTTTTTAAACCAAAACAGCAACCAACTTCCTTCATGATTTGCTTGCATTCTATGAGCAGGCTAGCAGTCGCACTTCCTGACTGAAGGCCTTATTCCTTGTAATTCTTGTAAAATTATTTGTCCTTAATGATATTCAAGTTCCATGAACAAACATCTCAGGACGAAAGGATGCACCTGTGAAAAGCAAATTTTTTGACAATAATCTCCCATCTAGGCCCTACCCATCTACAACGAGCCTCGGCGAGTCTTGGCGAGTCTCTTTGGCTGACTGGACAACCCTAATTACCCATCCTTAGCTATGAGCATCTCCACGCCAGATGGGAGGAGAGAATTACCTGTGATTGCTGTTCGCGAATCTTGGCTACTTGTTGCTCGGCAGCCCTTCTCTCCATTTTCTCCTTCTCTAGTTTTGCCTGTCACAATAGGAGGAAACGTGCTTAGAATACAAGGCTTGCACATGAGTGGGCTCAGCTGCACGCCATTAAGACTAGAGCTAGGACGTTGGTGCAAGAGGCATCCGCAACATAGCCTAGCTCCTAAGTTTAGTTAGGCAAAGGCATGTTTTGTACCTGTATCAACCTCTCCTCTGAGATTTTTCTACAATGCCGCTCAGCTTCCAGTTGCTGGTTGATCCTGTTCAGTCGTGCCTGCAAGATAATCGGTGCATGACGCGTCAAAGGTTCAGCCCTAGTACACTGCTTGCTGAAAAAGCTTCACAGCTAGAAGTTTGGGTTAGCAAATATGAGTCAAGAAAATCCATGAATTCACGTTGCAAAGTGTTGGCTTGGCTGCAGCAATAATCATGGGCTGACTCTGGTAGCTTTTTTATGCCTTATCTCAATGTCTGTTACTATATGATTGGGCAAATTACATCATTACTATTACTTATTATTACATTGCTAATACTAATATCAGTAGGCTGTCGAGCTTGCGCAGAAAAGCATAAGGGCCACAAGTTTTAAGGTAGGGCTTAACGCCAGCCTGGTTTAGCTGATTGGTGCGTGGCTGGGCATCATCAAAATCCAGTTGTTTGAAATGAAATATTTTGTTGTGGAAGGAAATTAAAGACAGTTTGATTAGATAAGTCATGGAGTAGGTAAGGACAAATCTAGTAGAAAGAATGAGCAACACTCAGGCACTTCTGCCCTTTCCCCAGAGAAAGTCAGTGAGCTCCATGCATTTCCTAAACCAGGAACAGAAGCTATATGTCCATGGGCTTACCTGCAGCTCCCTGTGGATCTCTTTACGCTCCTGCCTCCTGCACGGTCGTGTGGTATCTTTATCTTGAGGCCTTCCTGAGCAGGATGATTTTAATGGAACTTGAGCTGCATCAATGTGGTTCTCTGCTTCCCGCAGCATGGTGGCCAGAGTGGTCTCAATTCCTCCTGGACCTGGAAAGAGCCTTGGCCCAGTCTGGAAGTATGAATGTGCCTGTGAGCATACAGGCACAGTGCCAGCTTTTAATGGAGCGAGTGCACAACCCGTGTGCACTCGCTTACACTCCTCAAATCACAAGTGCATGGATGTTGTATCTAAGGCATGCCAGGAACAAGCATCAAAGTTACAGCAGTAGAATTTTGGTCTCACAAATCTCTCGTATGCTTCTGTCTTGGGCCCAGGTGGGAGCTTCCCTTTCTGCCGCATTTCCTTGAGGAATTCTTTCTTGACCCTCTCCATTTGCCATGCGTTGCTTGCATTGTTCATTGGTAACCTTAGAAGTGATTGAATGCCAGGAACCCCTTTATGCCCAAGATGTGTGTCTCTAAGGGCGCACTATCTCAAGTTGTCGAACCATTTTCACATAACAGCCTTAAATTTGCAAAACAACTTGAAGTGAAAGCAAGATGATGTAGAGATGCCGTAGCCCTCTTCCTCATCCAGCCGTCGTTTACTCTCCCTTAAATTAATGTAAAATTATTTTATTTTTTGATACATTTGTGACTGTGGCTATGACGGAGCCCACATCCAAGAGGCCCAAGCTAGCAGAGGAGCCGTCTGGAGGCACAGTAGAACTCTGTGTATGGGATCATGACCCGCAGTCTGTTGTTCGTTTCAGGTGCGCATGTCAAGAGATGGATGTTGTCCTGGACACGCAGTAGCTGTCATGCGTGACAGTGACAGACAAGTGAGCGCTTTTCAAGCTCTTGGCCCTTACAAGCAATTGATTATCGGATCCTGCCTTTTGTTATTCACTTGTCTGTTTGAAAGTACCCTCAATGCTGCTTGATGCCATCTGCAAAACCTCCCTTCCAGGCTCATAGAATCCATGGATGCGAACGAGATGGAAGCCGAAATTGCAGCTGGTGGGATTGAATTTGATGCCGAGTTCTTTCATCAACACTTTGGTCAAGATGAGGATGGAGAGACATTGATTAAAGGTTACAAGGACTTGCGCATTAATCTCTGGATCAGCGCCCAGACATACCAGACCTGGCTGGACATCCAGTACAGCAAGAAGAAAATGGGTGCTGACAAGCTTGAGAAGGTGTGTTGCTTTGTCAAGTCCATTTTGCCACAACAGGCTGCATGCAGGGCTGCTCCATTGAGCAAGTTCTTTTGTAGCATTAACCAATGGCCATGCCATCAGACTAGCTGCTCTGTTGAGCATGGATTTCAAAGACAAGCCAGCCCTCTTTCTTTTGCTTTATACTCCAGGTCAAGCCAGATTATTCTATGTGTGTACATGTGAATGCTCTTGCATGCGTGCGCGCGGATGTGTGGGGAGGGGGGGGGGG
>LKMJ01002155.1_pt1 | contig 17936 bp, 24 predicted proteins | sample 643391 | NCBI WGS metagenome assembly LKMJ01 (sample SAMN04112250, study PRJNA286221) | soda lake metagenome | biome: soda lake; feature: Kulunda Steppe; material: water; isolation source: sample PL-Br10 brine of Picturesque Lake | place: Russia: Kulunda steppe | collected 2010-07
AAGCTTGTTCTGAAGATATCTTCAATTTCTTCCAGAAACAAACTAATGATTCCTATCGTTTTATTTCAGAGCTTATGGATGTTTATTTGATGGCTGGTGTTCACCAGCAACCTGATCAGTCGAACTACCTGGCTGAAGGTCAAACTTAAACTTGTAAACTTTCTATGGAGGCCCCTTATATTCCACATGCCTTGCCTAGTCAGACTGTCTTTGATTTTCTATCTCAAAGGCACAATAGACTCTGCCATTTCATTTCAGACATTATGGACTATTTTTTTGGCTGGCGAAGACCAGCAACAAACCAATCAGCCTAACGACCTGGCTGGCGGTTAACCCTTAACTTGTAACTTATCTCAGAGCTTATGGACATGGTGTTCTGTATGGCTGGTGTACACCAGCAACCTGAACAGTCAAACTACCTGGCTGAAGGTCAAATTTAAGCTTGTAAACTTTAAGATATCTCCAGGTTGCAGGCCTTCTAGGTTTCAGCTCAGCTGCCCTCGTTCAGCTGATACTATAAGTAAGCTGCCCTAACTTGGGCAAGTACTGCTCTGTATCCCTTACATGGGCCTCTGGCATAGCTTAACTAGCTCTCGACAGCTACGTAATGCTTTGTTAAACGTACCAGATAATTTGTGCCATCAAGCTGGCAAGTTGTTGGGACAGCTCCAAGTGCAGCTGACGAGCACACAATGAAAAAGCCAAGTACGGATGTGTGGTAGTAGTTTAGTGGATAAACACAAAGAAGAGCTAAAGCATTAAGAAATTGACCAACACGAATGATTAGCAGGGCATGGTAGGCCAGTCCCTGAGCAAGCAGAAACGACTCCACAAGCATGATAGTGGGCAAGGTCAGAGGAAAAGACAGGAAGGTCAAGAAAAAATAACTTTTAAGTTTTATGAAAGAAGACGGTGGCCATGGCCAAAGCTGAGGCACGGAGCAGCACCCAGCCACATGGATATGAACAAAGCAGGGGATCTTAGCTCTCAGGCACAAGAGAAAGTGCAGCACTTTGCTACTATGGCAAACCTTGCAGGATGCTCAAAAACATAAAGAAAAGATGTCAGAATTACTTCTCCCCTAATGTTTCTGGCGTTTGCCCTTCCCTCCGCCAAATTTAAGGCCTCCACCCTCAACGTCATCACGCCCGTTGTTCTCCCGTTTGCCATGCCCTTTCTTCCCTGCATCAACGAGGGGATGAGACCATCGTTTTGTAGGGGGTGCATGAGGGCACAGTTGGGGCTTGCCTTCAGAACAATATCCTAAAAGCTAGCACCCAAAACACAGAAGAAAAGCATGTAAGCCATGGCGCTGATGGCAAAGAAACCTTGAACATGGGGCTTGCGTACCTCCCCCATCGCTCTCTTTCATCTGCATTGTAGCAAGCCTTTGAGCCTCTCCCACGCGTTCGAGCAGGATCAGGACCTCATCGCGCTGAGCAGGGAACTCCTCCATCCGCACATTGATCAGGTGCTCTATTTTTTGGAACTGCTCCACATCATACCTACAAACAGATATGTAATTAATAGGAGGGCATTCTGGGCCAGCTGTTGTAAAGATTTGCCCCATGCTTTGAAAGCATCTTACTTTTTCAGCATTTGTAGCAGCGCTCGTCAACAGCGTCTCACAACAAGGCTCACAGGGCTTGCATCCACAAGCTGAAGCGCTCTTGACAAGAGAGCGCCTGGCAGGCTCAAAAGCACGAGCGTTCACTGCTGACTGAGCAATCACTGTGTTTGCAGGTACTCACTGTGTGACGAGTGTGACTGAGCGGCCAGAGCGACCGGCACGGGCTGTGCGGCCAACGCGGTGCACGTAGTCCTTGGAGTTTGAAGGCACATCGTAGTTGAGCACGAGGTCCACGCCTGGGATGTCTAGGCCTCTGCATGCCACAGGCAGGGGGCAAGCATGCTTTGTTGGCATTATGCACGCGCCCTCGCCATCCACGCGCAGCTGACAGGCTCCTTGCTGCTGGCCCAATGCCAGAAGGGGATTGGATAAGCCTGCTTTTCAACAAACAAATTCACTTTTGGAAGTGCATGCTTGCGAGGAAACGCCCACATGTGTGTGTGTGTGTGTGCATGCGTGTTAAGTGTGTGTGCGTGCCTTTGGATGTACAAATGTAGCGAGCATGCACACACAGCTAACACGCATGCACCCCCCCCCTCCCCACATACACAACATGGGGCTCAGAAGGCAGCACAGCCTGCCACAGAGCGTACGACAAGCCGTGTATTTTTAAACTTCTGCCTCGTTGCGAGCCAGGCCTAAGATCGCCTCACACAGGGTGGCACACACCTGCTGGCCACATCCGTGGCCACAAGAATGTTTCGCTCCCCAGCCTTGAACTTGTTGAGGGCGCCCAGGCGCTTGGGCTGCCCCATCTGGCCGTGGATGGGCACGGCGCCAAAGCCCAGGTTGCGCAGCATCAGCGCTATGCGCCGCGTGCTGTCACATGTGCGGGTAAAGATCTGGAAGCAGTAGGGGGACAGGTGTGGGGCAAGCTCAGGAGGTGCAGGGATGCTTCCTCTGAAGGCTCCTTGCAATACCCAGTTGCTCTGGCCGTCACAACCATGCCAAACCACCAGCCACACAAACCTGCGAGATCCGATGGGCAGTGCACCTCCAGGCAGCAAGTGCTGACTCGTTAATGTGTGCTGCATTGGCTGTTTGCTCCAGAAGAGCGGAGAAGATGAGGATGCTGTTTGGCATCGGGGCACAAACTTGCTCATACAAGGACCACAACTTTGCATGCGCTTGTGGTGGCAAAGAGAAACAGCGATGGACAGGGAGGGTGGGTTGAACAGGGGCCAACATACTCCAACATACTAAATGGGCAGAGAGCACATGGGCTTCTCATTGACTGCACATGCACCCTGACGCGCGGCTACCATATGGCATCAAGGCAGCAGCAAAAGACAGCACAGGTGAGCAACGCTCCCTGGGTAGTGTGCAACTCCGCCTACAAGCATAGCGAGGTTTCCTGAAGTATGGCCTGCAAATTTACTCTCACACCAAACTCTTAACATGTGCGCCTCCTGACACACACGCCAGCTTGACCATTACGTAGCATTGCACGCAGACAACATATGGGCAAGCCTTCAGCACTGACCATGCTGGTACAACCGCTGAGCTCGTTGAGCACAAAAGCTAGGTAGCAATCCTTGAACTTGGCCGGCAAAAACAAGTATTGCTGGCGGAGTGTATCGACTGCGGAGGTCAGAGAAAGGAACACATGTTTGTTATGCTGTCCCTAAACAGACATTACCCGCTCAGGCTCGGTGGGGAGTGAGCTCATCACCCCATGGGTAGAATGTACGTGGTTGAGAGGAAAGGCTGAGCATGGAGGACATGGTAAGCTGGTGATGAGCCGCATGAGCCTGACAATGGATAGCTGAGTTTTCCAGTCCTGGGAAGGTAATTGTGACTGAATCAGTGTGCGCATGCGCGCAAGCATGTGTAAGAGGAGAAAGCTGAGATTGTGTGCATGCGTGAGTGCGCGCGCAAGCATGGGCCTGCTCAAATACGCATGTGGGGGGACAGCAGCTATGGGACAGCTGGTTTGTGAAACCGAGCCTCTTTGACCAGGGAAGGAGGAACGCGCAGCTGCATTCACGCTGCCACTGCTGCACTTGCCTGTGGAGTACTTGGATGCCACCTCCACCTTGACCGGCGACACCAGGCAGGCGCGCTGCAGCTTTTGAACTTTGCTGGTCATAGTGGCCGAGAACAGCTGGGTGCGGCGCTCGCGCGGGATCACTTTGAGCACCTGGTCAATCTCCTGCTCAAAGTCCATGTCCAGCAGCTTGTCGGCTTCATCTAGCACGAGGTGCTTGAGGGATTTGAGCGAAAAGCCCTGCAGACCGAACCAGGTGCGCAAAAGGGATGTTTAACGCACGCGGGTGCGGATGTACTTGCAGCGTGGTTCATGCAATGTGCTGCGAGTGTGCATGCGTGCGTCTGTGCATGTGTTTTGTACTCTGCCCCAGGCAATTGGCGTGTGCATGTGCTCATGCGTGGGCACACAGAGGCATCAGAGTTGCCTCTGTATCCGCATCTATCAAAGCGAGACACCATTTAAAGAAACAAGACAACACAGGTGTGCATGCGCCTCCCACCAAACCGCGGACCATCACCAAATCCAGTTTCTTTGCTATGCATTTCCAAAAAGGCTGGTACTGGAGACGTCCATGAAGTAATGCACCCCATTTTTTAGGGGCTTGAGGCGTATGGAGCCTAAGGTATGATTTGCGACCGCATGATGGTGCAAGGAACATGGAGCACGCATCATGCACTTTAAGTCAGTAACCCTCTTGCGTTAAGTCAGCAGGAAGGGCTTAGTGTGGCGGGCCCTCAGAGGAGGGCTTCAGCAGAGCCGCACGGCCTTGACTTCACCAAAACTTGCCCCACTGAACTGTAATGCACAAAATATGGAAGTGCAAGGCCAAGCAGCCAAATTCCATGCCTGGCCCCCCAAACCCTAAATAATCCCATCGTCCTTGGTTGCTCGATGTGGAAGGGGCCTTCGAGCCAATGTGCGGCCTACTCGCCTCACCTTTGTATTCGATAAGTGGTCCACCACTCGACCCGGCGTACCCACGATGACGTGTGGCCGCTTGGCCAACGAGATGGCTTGCGCCATCATGTCGATACCGCCCACCAAGACTGAACAACGGACCCCTATCATGGAGCCTAAAGCCTCCACCTGCTCTGCAATCTGGATGGCCAACTCACGGGTGGGGGACAGCACAAGAGCATACAGCTCCTGGGGCTTGTCCAGCAAGCCCTGCAGGATAGGCAGGGTGAAGGCCCCTGTCTTGCCAGACCCTGTCTGCGCCAGCCCTATCACGTCCTTGCCTGCGCGGGCAGCACGCAAGTACGCAAGGACATGAAACCCAAGGTTGAGAGCAAGCCGGTGTGCGCAAACAAAAGCACTCAAGCAGCCACTTCCCATACGCCTGCTGCGGCGCTGGCTGCTAGGCGGCACAGGCCCCGAGATGCCGAGGGTCAAGCACAAGCACGGGATTGCACCCGTATCTTACACAACCTATTCTCTGGTGTCAGTGGGTCTTGGATACCAATAAGCATGCTGAACTCAGGACAAAACAACAGCATGTACTCTAAGTAAGCCTGCACGGACCTGCGATGAGCAGCGGCACAGCCTGCTCTTGGATGGAGCTGGGCTTCTTCCATCCCAATGTGGCAGCTGCCTCTGCAAGCTGGCTGCACAGCCCAAGCTTTTCAAAGGATTCCACCGCCGCCTTCTTCTCCGCGTCTGTCAGCCGGTCAGGAACAGTCATCCTCCTCCTTCTCTAGTGCCTGACTGCTGCTGTCAGTGCTGCAGTCAATGACCGGGATTGTGCATTATTAGTTGCTGCCCATGAAAAATGGCAATTTTATCCTGTCAACTGCCACCCCTGTCAACTGCCTAATTGCCTGCTGCATGCAGCGCGCTCTCCGGCTGATCCGCATAATCAAAAATGGATAGTGACACCAAGAAGCTCACGAGGTGAGTTCGGCATGCCCATCAAACTTTGGCGCTCACGCCGGTGGTGTGTCACGGAAGGCGAGTCGCTTGAAAACCTAACCCTCACTCACCCCCACCCGCGCCCATTGCCCCCAACTCGCAGGCAGGTCATCCGGCAGGTGCACCCTGACTTGTTTGCGGACTCGCCGTATGAGAAGCAGTGTAACTCCGAGAGTTTGAAGGTGGGTCGTTGGCCATAACCCCAACAACAGCTGCCTCTGGGGGAAAAGAAGGGGCAGGCTGGCCTGCCTCTCTCTAGCTTGCAGGCGTCCTGGCGCCACTGGGAGTGCCTGAACACACCAGCTGTGGCCCGCCAGCTCGCCCTCAGTTCCTGCGTGCCTGAGGGTGGCTTCTGGATGCTGGGTAACATGCTTGACTAACCAATGCGCGGGCCCATTGGGGCGTGTGTGTATGTGTGCTCGCATGCAGAGGCTCAACAACTACGTGGATGAGCTGGCCAAGGAGAAGCAGCCCAAGCCCACCACCCTCGAGTTCTTCGTGCGCGATGGGAGCAAGCTCAAGCGTCTGCAGGCCCAGCTCACCCCCAGCGGCAGCCTGGCCCCCCTGTTCTTTGCCTTTGGCCTCATGTCCGCAGATGACCTTGCCAATGAGGGCGGCGTGTCATCTGCAGACGACACCAACTTCCTGGCATGGCTTAAGGACCAGGTGTCTGAGGCGGTGCGCACGGCTGAGCGGCATGACGTCATGAAATGGCACATCCGAAGGCTGAAGAGCTCCTTTGAGGAGAAGTACGGCATGGCTGCTGTGCAGGTGCGGGTGTGCACATGGCGAGCGGAGTGAGGTCTGAGCTGGGGATTTGAGTTGGGGAAGAGGGGGTGTAGCCATGCTGCCGAGGCGGGGGCCGTCCGCTCCTGTCAGCTGTGTGAGCAATGGTGTTGGGCAGAACAGCCAGGCTGCACGGGGGCCAGGCGCTCCATCATGGTTCAAGGTTAAGCAAAAGGGTGCCAGGCTGCCGAGCTGAGGGAGCAAGCACATCATCGCGGCTGGCCCGCCTCACGCCTTGTCACGCAGATTGGCGCCGAGTATGCCGTGAGCCTAGATGAGCAGGAGACCCAGGTGGACTCACTGACAGCGCTGGACAGCGTGGTCCAGGAGATCACTCAGGAACAGAACGACATCAACTACTTCAAGCACCTGTCGGTCCGGGTGAGGCGTTGACTGCAGGGTTGGTGCGGCGCTGTCCGATGCCACCTCCCACACCAGCACGCGTGCATGCGCATAGCATGCACATGCATACACACGCACGCGCACACACGTAGTGTGCAGCACACATCAGCAGGGCCCGTCTCACCGCGTGCCATCTTCTCACGCCCCCACGACAGCTGGGCCAGGCCTGCTCTGTCACCCTCTGCTCATGCGTGCCTGGGCCACTTGCCCACCAGCCACGCATGGAAGGAGCATGTGGCTGGGGTGAGGACCATGGGCGCGCTTGCACCAGCAGCGCTGCCGCGCACCGCACTACCTGCGCCGGATCGTGGCCACACGCTCTCCGGATGGCGCAGCACGTGTCATGCCGCATACCTTGGCAGACTTGCACAGAAGTTGGCAAAAGCTGCTGCATGCATGCACTGTTTTCAGCGCCCCTAGTACCCTAGTCATACGTGGCATGTGGGGCAGCCCCGGCCTCAGCCGCTGCTCCCCTGCACCCTGCACACACATGCTGCTCGCTTGTGCGGCCTGTGCGCGCAGCTGTACCACGCCTCCGCCTGCCCCCAAGAGGCGTACAGCTTCGTGGACGAGAACGGCGTGTTTGGCATGCGCACAGAGCACATGAAGGCGCATGTGGGTGACGACGGCTCCCTGCACCTGGTGGCCGACCGCGACACGCTGAAGGCGCAGATCTACTCCCTGGACCTGGACCGCGCGCGCATGCTCACCAAGGTGAGCTGCAGGGCACGCGCAGGGCTGGCTCCTTTTGCGGGGCTCTGGGCTGCTTTTGTGGACAGCTGGCAGGCTGCTGCGGGCTAGCTGGCTGTGTATGTGTTGTAAGGGCCAGGCTGCTGTCGTGGGCACCTCACATCGGGGCGGTGGACACAGCCCGGCGCACCCTTTGCTCCTCACCCTCCTTGCTCATGAGTTGCTCACTAAGGGAGAGGGTCTGGGGTCAAGGGGAAAGCAAAGCACAGCCATGAGGCTCTGCAACAGCCAACACGCGAGGCATTAGGTGTTGTTGCGGTCCAGAGCTCCTGGGCGCCCTGTGCGAGCACCTGAGCCGTGCGTGCCTGCATAAGCAACAGGCGTATGTGGCATTTGGTCACAGGTGTTTTCCTGTGCCTGCACACGTTTGTACGCACATGCACCTCATGCGCGCACAGCGCACGCACGCGCACGCACACACACACACACACACACACACAAGCGCGCGTGCGCATGCCCCGACCAGGTGTCGCTGTATTGGCTGAAGCGTGTGCGGGACCTGACCCCTGCGGTGACCAAGCTACTGGGTGTGCGCCACGTGTGGTGCGACACCAAGTCCGAGCAGAACAGCCAGAAGTTTGTGCTGTGGGCAGGCTATCTGCTGGAGAAGAGGTGCGTGCCAGCCTGGACCAAAACTTGCCAGCTCTTCCCGGTTTGCTGGTGGCTCTGGGCTCCGGCTCCAGTTGGGAAGGGGTCCGCGCACCCCCCTTTGATTGCCTGTCCCCATCTGCCTAGAACAAAGGTTGCGTGGAAGACAACGTGATCGATGCCTGGGCCCCCCTGGGTGCAGCTGCTGAGCTCGCTGCCTGTTGCCTGCCCCTTGTCCCTGTCGCCACCTGGCCCTAGCACACACACAGAGGGCACTGACGCTGGCTGCACAGGGACGAGGTCAAGAAGCTGTTTGAGGGACGCAAGTTCGCTTTTTCAGTGATTGTTCATGCCGATTCAACGGGGCCCCTCATCAACTTCCACCAGGTGTGTGTGTGTGTGTGTGAGAGAGAGAGAGAGAGAGACTGGTCCTGAAGAGCAAACAGCTTGAGCCCACGCTCTGGTCAGCACTTCCGTGCCTGCTGCTTACAAGCAAGGGGCTCTGAAATAGTGGGTAACACTGAGTTATGTAGAGTTGGAAGGCCAGCTGCAAGTGCACTGCTGTCACATGCTGCGCAAGTCCTATGCTGGACGCATATGCACAGTGCTGCCCTGCGTCCCTCCGCTGCCCATTTTCGTCATGCTGTGCCATATGCTCCAAAATACAGCGTCCCTCCGCTGCCCATCCTCGTCATGCTGTGGCATATGCTCCAAAATGCAGCGTCCCTCCGCTGCCCATCCTCGTCATGCTGTGCCATATGCTCCAAAATACAGCGCCCCTCCCGATTTGTGCTCCCTTGGGTGCAAGACACCAAAGAGGCTACATCTGTGTACACATTCAGCTAACATTTGAGCTTGCCTGCCGCTGCGCTGCCCTCTCCTACCCGCGCACCGCCCATACCTTACGCCGCCGTCTATGCCCTGTGCCTGCACTGCCTCTGCTCACCCCCCTTGCAGTCCAGCCCCATCCTCAACGTGCGCGCTGACTGCCCAGCCCAGCACCTCATCAACTTCCTTGCATCTGAGGGCGGCACAGAGGCTTCCAAGGCATCCACAGAGGTCCAGGAGACGCGCGCAAAGGAGGAGGCGCTGCTCGAGCGCGTGCGCCAGGTGTGCGCGCGAGGGCATGTGGGGCATACGTGCGCATGTTCTGGGTGACATGCAATGGGAGTAGGCAGCAGCAGGAATGGGGTGCTCCCTGACCAGCAGGCATGGCCTTGGCTGGCCCTGTGCACAGGCCGTGCTTGTGCTCAGGCAGGGTCCTAGCTTCTGCTTGCCGTGTTTTCCTGGTCGCGCCCCTCCCAGCAGCACGTGGAGGGTGCGTACGTGCATGTGTTCATGTGCTGCATGCACGCATGTGCATGCGCTTGTCTTTACCTGGGGTCCAAGAGAGCAGGAAATTGCATGTGTTTGTGTTTGTGTGTCAGCGCGCGTGTTTGGACATGTGCCCCTGCATGTGCACGCATGCACTTATGGGAACTAGTGCACAGAGACTGCCTTTTGGAATGTCCTGGGGCTGCTCACACAGCCCACGTGCGTGCGTCTTTCAGGTGAGCTGTTTTCAGGCGCAGGGATCCCCTTGCCACCTGCCTGGGCAAGCAGCTGCACTGGTTAATGCTGATTTTTGCTGAGCCTGCGCTGCCAAGCGAGCGTGTGGGCTGCTTGCGGCGCTGGCTTGTGCAGGTGTTTGACGCCAGGTGTGTCATCAAGATCTGCATGAATGACCAAGTCAGGGAGGCCGCGTTGAGGCTGCTGGACAACGCGGACGTCATCAAAAAAGTCGTGGATCTGCGAGGCGCGTGCATCGCCTTGGATGACTGCTACGAGGTGCGGGATGTGCCAGAGCAGTCTCGCTGCGGCATTGAGCTTGGATTGGGCTGGAGGGGCGCCACCTAGGTGTGTGTGGGCGCAAGGAAAGCATGCATGCCCATCTTGGGCCTGAGTGGCCCCTTCTGAAGAAGTTCACACCGAAAGGCCCAGTCGGAAGGAGGGTCTGAATGCCAGCGAGGCTCCTGTGCCCACCGCTCCCCGGAAGGGCCAACACACTGCGGGGTGCCAGGCTCGGAAATGCCAGGTTGTGGTCAGCACCTTGCGCTCATGCCTCTCCAGGCACAGTGCGACCAAGGCCTGGGACACCTCAGCCTGGCATCTCTGTCGTGCGCTGGCTGTTGTGTAGGATGATCAGCATTGTACAGGCCGGCTCCCGATGTTGGAGGTGTTTGGAATCACGTCCGGAGCCCCTGAGCGCCAGCTAGTTGCTCAACAACCAACAGGGGCTGTGCCCTGACCTGCCCCGCGAGTGCACCAGCGCTTGCCCAGCCGCTGTAACCTGCACCTCCCTCTCAATGCAACGCCCGGCAGGTCTGGGACTCGGGCTTCATCTCTATCCCCTACAACTTCAAGATCGAGGAGCTGTCCAACATGCTGCCCAAGCTGCAGCTGAGGGAGAGCCCCAACTCCACCTCTCAGGTGAGCCCCCGAAGACCACCATGCCAGCATGCCTGGTACATTCCCTCTGCTTGGTGAGCGTCTCAGCTGCAGAGGGCACCGCAGTGCTGCGGGTGTGCTCTCCAGCGTCTGGCTGGGGATGCAGAGGCCAGCAGGCCTGCCAAGCCAGGCTGCGCATGTGAGCCTCATGGGACAACCGCAGGAGATTGGGTGCGCAAGAATACATGATGCCTCAGGCCCGTGCAAAAAGGCTTGTACAATGAGCTGGACCATGTACATGTACACGGCAGTTTCAGAATACGTTCCGCTATCGTGCTGTAAGAGCTCGCAATGGGGCCTTTGTATGTGTGCGCCTTGGCCTTGGTATGTCTCGTGCTGGGCCTGGCGCGAACTGCTGACCCAGCAGTGTGCCTCGTTATATCTTGCGCCCACGCTGGTTCATATTACTGACGCCTTTCATATCCACGCCCGTGTCTTCCACTGTCATTTTGTGCCCCCACCAACATAGCCTGCTCCCATCCTGCGCCCGTGCCCACGCTCATTGCTGCGCTCGTCTTGTGCCTTGCAGCCCACTGCCAGTGATCTCCCCTTGAATGGCGCTCAAGCGCCTGCAGAAGCGGCCCCGCAGCCCCAGGCCAGCAGCATTGGTGTGCCACCTGATGCCAAGGCTGCCAACGCCGGTCGCAGCACGAGCCGCAGTGCCAGCACCAGCGGCATCAGCAGCGGCAGCGGCAGCAGCAGTGGCGGCAGGGGCAGTGGCAGCGGCCGGGGCAGGAGCAGGAGCAGGAGCAAGAGTAGCGAGCGGAGCAGCAGTGGCGTGGCCAGCGTGAGCAGCGACGGCGGCAGCAGCAGCGGCAGCAGCAGCAGCAGCAGCAGCAGCAGCAGCAATGGGGCGGGCCTCAGCAACAGCCAGAAGCCCGTGGCGGACAGCGGCAGCAACCGGCCAAAGGTGGGGGCTACAGCGGTGCCCGGAAGCCGTTCCCCGTCCCAAGCACTCGCGCTCAGCGGCCGGCAGGGCCCGATGCGACCAGGCCTGCAACCTCCGCCTCGCCTGGCTTGCCGTCCGCCTGCGCTCCGCCCCGCTGCCGCCACGCCTATGGCCACTGCCCTGTGCAGCGCTGCTGGGCCAGGCGTGCGTCTGAGGGGGCGCGTGCACCCTCACCGGCCGTTGCATGCAGCATTGCAAGCCAGGCCGGTCATGGTTCCTCGGGTGCGAAGTCAGCAGCAGCAGTCCTGTATGGCAGCGCAGCGCAGCTGCCTGCGCCTGTGAGCCTCTCTCATGCGCATCTGGTGATGCAATTGCAGGCCCCAGTGCGCAACTCCAGGCACAGGTGCTCTCTAAGAGGCAGGTCCAGCCATGCGGTGCGCCCCATTATGCCAGGCATTCCATTAAACATCACTTAGCTGTTGTACATGTATTGGGTACAGGCTTGCAGCTGCCAGACTGCGTCATTTATTATTTAATTACACAACATTGGGTTGTTCTATCAGAGTAGTAGCAGTCCCTTCGATCTCATGTCTCACATTCATGGGCAAGTTTTAGGGAGGGACCTTGTCTTCCATCTTGCTAACCAGTTCCTGCTCCTTAGTTGATGATGTTGTGGATAGGTCTCTTTTCTCTTCTTCTGCGTGCGACCAACGAAGCACTTATGATGCTCAGATTCAAGTGTGCTCTTGTGGCACATTATTCATGTAACGTAATGTAATGTAATTCAAGCATTGGTGAGTTGTCTTATGTTGGCAATGTGCAAGGCAGGTTTCAGAAATTGAATGTTTGCAGCTGGAGTCAACGAGTTTGAGATGAACTGTACATCATGATGTTGGCTCATTGGTTTGCAAGACTGATTTTGTCACGAACTGCCAACCTGAAATAGCAAATGATTTTTGTCTGAAAGAGAAAAAAGAAAAATCATGCAGGCAGTAGAAAACTCCCTGCATCAATTAAGGAATAGGAGACACGTTGGCCGTAAATGCTGTGAGTCACCTCCGCTGAAGGTTAGGTTTGAGGTTTTAAAGGCTGTATCCGCCGAACGAGGGCAGCTTAGCCGGTTGTGGAGCTCCGCCAAAGGTTGCCAAAGGTGGAGATAATACTATTGGGGATCTTAGGGGAGGCCGGCCGCCCCCTGCACCTGGCCAACTTAGCCTTGAGAACATTTACTTCTTTCAAGTCCTTCAAGTGCTGCGCATGAATCATGGAGCGCACGCAATCCAAGGGCAGTCATAGACCCTCTGTAGATAACTTAGTAAGGTCGGGGTCCGTAAGATGAAGCAAAGTTTATGAGGTATTACCTTTCTAGCTTACAAGCGCTTGCATGAACTTTAAGTCTCGAGATCTTCGCTAGAGGCCTCCAGTTGATGTCCAGGCCTGGTATCTCCACAGTATTTGACCTCCATCCAGTATACCTCCCTCTAATAAAAATCTTTGCACTCGTGATCTCTGTGTGATCCCCCATGTGACCTAGTGTGCCACACCTGTTGCAAGTGGGGAATGGGTCACCCCCGTGGTTTGGATTTAACAGGTAAGGAAGTAATCACAAAAACGGCACCAGGGAGACTGGAAGTAGCTCGTCTCTTATAGGTAAACAAGCATCAAAAAGCCAACTGGGCAATTTCCTACTGTGACTTATAATTCATAAGCATGTCAAGAAAGTTGGGATTTTTGCTGGGTCAAACGGTCAATGCCGCCAACAGCCATATGAACCAAGCATATCTCTGCCAGAGAGCCTTTGCTGACGACTGTCCTGGTGAGTCTGTATGCAATATAATGGCGTTCTGTATGGGTATGAACACTGCAAAAGGAGGTTTCAATAGCTAACCGGTGCCAGCCGCGAAAGGCTGAAAGGAGGTGTAGCAATAGTCATGTAACAGTCTGACACCGGAATTGGTCAGACCCTTTTGGCCAGGTCTGTCGCCTATGAAGCTTGGTACCTCAAGCTTGATGGGGCTACCACGGTGCCACAATCCCAAGGCCGCGGATCTGCAGATCTAGAAAGTCTGCACCCATTCAGACTTGCAATGGGGACCTCTGCTTTGATACCAAATGTAACGGTCTGACAGACCTGGCCTCAAGGGTCCGACCAGTTCCAATGGTGGATGCCACTTTGGCACCTTCCTACTTCTTAGGAGGAGCGGGGGAACTTGCAATGCATCCTACCCCTTCAAGAAGTTCTGGCCCCTTGCGACTGGCACAGGTTAGCTATTGCAACCTCCTGTTGCAATGTTCATACCCTTACACATCCAGTGGTCGTTCCAGAAACGATTTTTGTGTTGACACCCTGAGAGAATATGGAGAGCACTGTCTGCTTTTCAGCAGAGTAGACACTGAAAGCTTATGGACTTTGAAATAAATCCACAATATCCACAATGGAGGATAGTTCGCATCTCACTGTGAAAAAGAAAGATGCACTACCTCAACATTGATATCATCAAAATATCCGATGATCAATATTAAGACCATTTTGATAATGAGCAGCAATCCTGTGCTGCAGTAACTAGGCAGTTAAAAGTTGGATTGGCAGTCCAGTAGCAATTAAGGACTATGTCCTAAACTTTTAAGAGATGGTCCTTGGGCTGCTTGGTTTGTGGCTGGCGAAATTTCCAGCAAAAATATTAGCTGAAAGAAAGAACTACACGCTCAGCCTGAGAACCCTGGGATAGCCCTTTTGGCATGATATAAGGAAGAGATATACACCTGGTTCAAGTACCAGACAGTCCTCCACCATCTGCAGCAGGAGGAACAACAGTGAGGGGCTGGATTCCTCGGGTACTCTGGGACATATATGGGACGTATATACTTGTGCATGCCCTATGCTCTGAATGGATAGTTCCCAATCATGACGCACGAATTCAAGTGATAAGTTATCATCCGCGATCATCATGCATATGCATGCATATCCGCTATCAATTTTCACGAGCATGATGTGCCTCAAAGCATTGTACTGTGATACAGCATGCATGTACAGCTCATCAATAAAAAGGTTTACAAGATTAACAGGATTGATTCACCAAAAACCATAGCGTTTGGCTGATTGGCTTAATGGAATGCACACAAGATCCTAGTGAAGCATGGGTTACATGGGTTACATTTCAACACGGCAGATAGGGGCAAACAGCAGCCAAATGCTAACTATGGTCGAGCAGCATATCTTTCATGCATGCCCGTCCTTCAATTCAAGGGCATGATTATCAACTTTGACAGCGCAAGTTCTTGTTGTAGACCTTGGTCAGGAAGCTGCAATGCATCAATTGTAATGTAAACGCTGAACAAGGGCAGCGGAGACAAATATAAGTGCGCAACTTGAACAAACTGTAGAGGCATAGGAACAAGAAGAATACAAAAATCATATTTTTGATTATATTTTATATTCTAAATATGCATGCAGAGCACATAAGGCTCTATCAAGCGCTTCCAGTAGAACCATGGTCCAACAACAATGGCAGACAGAGAAGCACCGACTTAGTGTGAAGGTGAATAGCAGTTACAGTCTGCATACTTGCAGCATGATTTGGCTCGACTTCACTTGCCTCTTTGCTTTGCTTGGCTGCCCAATTGGTGTTAACACAGGCCAGGCAAGGCATCAACATCCCAACACGGCATCAGCACTGTCCCACAAGCCATCACTAGAAAGTGAACACTACTAGCATAAACTACGGCTATGGCCTGCTAAACCAGCCTAACTCAGCTGGTAGCTCTAGACGAGCACAGCAGCACAGCACAATACCAATGCAGCACAGCCATAGTATGAGTGTAGCGCGCCCACACATGACAATCTTGAAAAGCACACGAGCAAAAAGGGGAAGCCCGCAACCCACAGAATCATGCTATGATGACGGGGCATCACTCATTGGATCTGTGTCCCCTTCCTCCCCCGCCCAAGCACTGTAAGCAGGTTGTGGGACCGGAGGAACCAAGTACTGCTTCACTGGAGATGGAGGCAAATCAGGTTTTTGGAGTCCACACACACGCAGCAGACCAGCGATGCAGCGCGTCCGGTACCGAGTCCAAGCTTCTGGATCTGCCTCGCTCACAGCTGAATAGCCCGTCGTCTTTTGACCTGGTAGAACAGAGAAAGGAACGAAAAAACTACGTAGTTAGTGAAATACTCCCTACATCCATAAGGAAGAGGGGCCACCTTCGGTAGAACAATTAGGCTGCATGATAAGAAGCTGCACAACGGTCAGTAGAGTGGCGCCTTGTTTTGCTGCCTTGTCTGCTGCTGGCCTGTGTAAGTCAACCCTCTCAACCATCACCTACCGTCCCAGGTATAGATGTCGTCCATCCTCACGCCAGCCAGCCCGATTGGGGGTTTTGCACCCCGCATGTGCAGGAACATATTCCAAGCAATGTCGTCACCTGTGCACAGCCGAGGTTGAGTGGGGGTGGTGCCGGCCTGTTCTGGCTTTGCCGACGGCTGCATGTGCATACTGGGCCCAAGCCTGTTTGCACACAAACAAGCCGAGCTAAGGTAATGGACCTACGAGCACACATTTGAAGAAGCACATGAACACTGTGGTGCAAATCAAATTGCAAATCAACTAATCTAGCAACAACGAGGCAGTGAGCCCAAGGGGCATGAGCACCAGTGGAGGCTACAAGGTAAGGTTATGCTTATTTCCTGATCAGCCGTTGGGGCAAAGGGGAACACGGACACATTTGTCTAGGCTGCATGCCATGAGGAGCATCAAACATGCAAACACGCACAAAGCAGCTGCTCACATCCTTTTTGCTCCCGGTGCGGGTCATGTAAGAAGTCCCGTATGCGCGCCAAGAGTGGGTCCGCCTCATTCTCAGCCAGCTGAAGCAGCTTTGTGCTGGCGATCCAGGCTTTGCCAATTACGATCCCATACTTTTCGGGCGACACCACGCCTGCGCCAGAGGTGACAAAAGAAGCCACTCGCTGGCTATGGGGGCTCAGGCCTGGCGTGGCGGCTGCTCGGTACGAGCTCACCTGCGTCGTACCCGTACACATACTCGGTTCCGTTCAGGTAGATGCAGCGGTCAAAGAAGCCAATGACTTGGTCTGGGTGCTTTTTCCAGATGCCAAACCCAAACTCGAGGGTGCCCAGGTCCACCGTTGTGTCGTCGTCCATGTTGAAGACCGCCTGTGTCAAGATAAGGCCCTGGCGGCGCCACCTGCGTAAGGCAGGAAACTCGTCCTGAGGCACTTGTGCACGCCTTGCCACCTGAGCTCTAGGCAATCAAGCAGCAGCTCAACAGGCAGCACGCCTTCAGAAGCTTCGGGCGCAACCACGCGACCATGCACTGGGCTGGTGTGGGTGGTGGGAGAGGGGCACTAGTCATCCAACGTTACCTGTTTGTAACATCATTCGTCCGAGTGACCACCACCTCGACGGGCTTGGAAAGTTTGTGCTGGCGCAGGAAATGGGGCATGTGTGAGCTTGCATAGCTCCTGCCTTGCTCGTCGTCGTTCCAAATCACTACGATCTTGTTCAAGCTGGGCGCGTGGATCAGATGCCGGATGGCTATCATGAGGTACGATGGCCGCTTGTAGGTCATTATCTGCTGTCAGGAACAGAAGCAGAGTGAGCTGACGGCAGCAGGCATCCTAAGAAGCGGCGCGTCCATGTGCACATTCAGCGCCTGACAGCCCCCCAACCTGGACGGTAAATTGGTCCAAAATAAGGTCCTCAGGGTCAGCCAAGCGGGATTGCCGGACTCGTGCAATCCGCCCTCTGCCTCGTAAACCCATCTGGCCAAATGGTCCCATTCCCCCGACTGGCAACTGCCTTTGGCTGTTCATGCCCTGCGCGGCTGCCAGACCCACAACATGGGCAAAAACCAGAAAGCTGCAAGTGCTGCATGGAAACATTTGTCAAGACATCAGTGCCTGCATGTATCAATAGGCATGGAAATGTGTTACGACATGAGGCACAACATGCTTTGCAACAAGCTTGAGAGCATGCTTTTCGGAAGCCCATTTGGTAAAGCGGTATGCATGCTTACCTTAGGAAAGACATACACACGTACTAGGAACTACAGTGGGTCCTACGCCGGCCACATGACCGGGAAGGGTTTTGTTTGTCGTTAAAACCTTATCATATGAGTGCATCAAGCGCATGAACATAAGACATAGTTTGATATTGGTTTATTTATATTCTTTATCCTCCCCCTGGCTATCTTGCCTCAAGATCATTGGGCACTGAAACGTTGACCTTCCAGAGTATATTTGAAAATGCCGAAATCTTTGTCGCACGAATGGACGCCAGGTGGGTCTTTTTTGCTTGCAAACTACTAATTGTGCGTGGTCATGCATGTTTTAATAGATGCACCTCATGTGCTCATACCCGCACGTATGCCAACCGCACATTCACGCATGTGCGCGTGCACGCACGCACGCGTGCGCGCGCGCGCACACACACACACACACACACACACACACACACACACACACACACACACACACACACACACAC
>LKMJ01002156.1_pt1 | contig 17933 bp, 16 predicted proteins | sample 643391 | NCBI WGS metagenome assembly LKMJ01 (sample SAMN04112250, study PRJNA286221) | soda lake metagenome | biome: soda lake; feature: Kulunda Steppe; material: water; isolation source: sample PL-Br10 brine of Picturesque Lake | place: Russia: Kulunda steppe | collected 2010-07
CACACACACACACACACACACACACACAGGCAGGCAGGCAGACAGACTGACACACAGACAGACAGACAGCAGGCAGGCAGGCAGGCAGGCAGACAGACAAGCAGGGCCTTCCGTAATATCGCTCCTACCGTGTGCACTGCCCACAGCCAGGCAGACACCAGCAACACTTTGTAGGAGTTTCCCAGTCAATGTGCATGCGCAGATTTTTCAAACTTTGTTTCGCTTTGCGCAAGCGAGCACAGTGCTGTTCCCGATCTTGGGTTTGATGCCCAGTAGGAACATATGTACATGCAGATGCATCATCAGTCAGCCGCATCAGTCAGTGGAACTTGACTCGGCTTTTTCGCAGGAACTTTCCCACTCCAACGGCTTTATCTGCGATCGATGTGACAGACATGTTAAACGTAGTTGAGTTATCAAGCATTTGGCAAGCATAAATCTCAGGTGCTTGCCATCGCGACCACACATTTCTCTCCGCCACAAATTGCCAGAGTTGGCCTTGTTCGGTACGAAAATAATTATCCAGATTTAACTCTTTTGACAGCTCCAAGCCGATCATGCTGTCGAAGAATCTAGCAAGCAGGCCTGCCTTGGGACCCCAGACATCCTTGGCCAAGACTAGCTTTCTAGTAGCAAGGCCAAGACTAGCTCCACCCCAGGCTGCTGGGGGATTGTCTTTGCCAAACCCCTTCTCTTTTCTCTCTGGGAATAAGGAAAAGCAGCGCGAAGAAAGGAAAGATGAGGTATGAAGACAGATTTCTATCAAGGACTGTAACCGCAAAAAAATGCTTCGAGACACTACACAACCATTTAATGCCTTGCTTGCGATTAATTGTGCAAGCTCATCAATGTGTAGAACTCAATTGCAATTTGGTTGTGCTTTGGCTGGCTCAGGCAGGGCTTTTTTCATTGTCCAGGACTAGTGTGCACAGTCCAGTTGTGCCTGTTTCGCCCTGCACACTCTTGCAGCTTTTTGACATAATCAAACCTCTCAAGAGAGGTGCCAGTGCTAGTGAGGAGGACCGAGAAGATGTTGATGCTGCCTGCCGAGCCCTGGAAAAGTTAAACCCCAACCCCAAAGCTCTGAGCTCCCCACTCATCAACGGAAAGTGGGAGGTGAGGCAATGTCCTACACAGGACCCCTTAACACATCAACGAGGGATTCCAACCTGCTTGCACAATTATAAATTTTCGTATGCTAGCATTCAACCCCCTGCAACTTGCTTTGCGATTCCCTCGAGTATGCCGCACATGCTGAAGCATCATTTTGCCAGTTGGGATGAGGTCTTGAATGCTATTGTGGATGGACAGCATGGGCCTGAGTTGCTGCAGACAAGGTTTATTATTATTACTATTATTACTGCCCGTGGGATGCCATAAACTGCAGGGCAGACTCAGGGGCAGATGCAGGTGGCTTGCCATGTGCGAAATTTCTCCTTGGGCAAACAGCATCACGCAATGCCACATTGATTCTGCAACATGCAAGTAAACAAACATGGCACAGAGTCTGCCTCTCTTTACCCTGCAGACATTATAGGAAAACACCCCGGCAGAACATATTGCAATACGTACTATGGAAAAAATGGTGGGATTACTATGGCCTGTAGCTGCCACCTTTTGTGCTTTGGGCGTGCCATTGCGCGTGAACTGAGCATGCCATGCTTTTCCGCGCAGGCCCTGACCAGGTGGCCTTGCAATTCCTTAGTGCTGCACTGTGATGGACCCTTTTTTATGCATTGTGACCGAGCCTGACAATGCACACGCAGGACATGTTGTTTGCCACCAATAGCACCAGGAGGGCAAGACATGGCCCTGTCCATGCTCCTGCTGCTGCCCTCACATCTTCTTTAAATGATTGCATGTGTGCAGCTGTTGTACACTACAAGTGAGACGATCCTAGGCCTCAGCAAGCCTCCCCCCTTCAGGCCATTGGGTCCTATCTATCAGGTCTGTTAACTGTTTTCGTCTCATGGCCGTCTCACCCCCACTCTTGTTTCCCGCTGAATTTGGCTGCAATGCCTGCCATGTCAGAGGACTTTGCATTGAAAATAGAGGGTAGGGATGAATGCACAAGCTGGAACCCCTGCTGCTGTTAGCTTAGGCTCTTTGCATTCAATATTTTGGTCTACGCTTCTGCTTGCAGACTATTGATGCTGTCAATGGCAAGGCTAGAAATTCAGAAACTGCGCCATTCTTCAACTCGGTGAGCTTCCCAAATGAGTCCCTTGTACAATGAGAATCAATTAAGAAAACAAGAGAGCAGAGGAAGATGACTCAGAATAGAATGCCAGATTTCACAAGGGAGTGATTGCCATTTCAATTACTGTTGAGTGCATACATCTGCTTATAGTCTGATTCAAAGACTTTTTTATTCTGTGGGTATCTTGGAGGCGCATCATTGTTGCAAACAGTGATGAGTTCAACTTACAACCATGGTCTCCGCATGTTGTAAAAATATCCTCAAGTCATGGGGAGTAAATGCATAATGCAGCACATCGGGCATGAAGCATCTTTGTTGCCTGTGCTTTCTTCAGGTTGCTGCGGACCTGACGCCCATTGCAGCAAACAAAGGTGCGCCTTAGCACCTTGTCCAAAGAGACATTTGCAATTGTATGAACTTTTAATGATTGCCCCAGTGAGGTCCAGTGAGGGTGCTTCTGTCCGGGCAGCAACATGGAAATGCAGAACTTGTTAGGCGCTAGCAACATCTTAAGGAAAAGAGCTCGACATGAGCCCAGCTTCAAAATGGTTCAGACAAGCCACTCCATCCAATTACTGGGTGTGATGCTAAGCATGGAAGTGCTGTAGCCATGCTCTTTCCAGGGCGTCAATCTGCTAACTGCTCAATGGCTTGTGTTCCAGTTGCAGTACAATTCAAATTGTGTGCGATACAATTCAAATTGTGTTCCAGTTGCGGTACAATTCAAATCTGCTAACTGCTCAATGGCTTGTGTTCCAGTTGCGGTACAATTCAAGCAGTTCAAGATCCTTGGGCTCATCCCTATTACTGCACCAGAGAGTGCAAAAGGTAAGTTTCTTTGTCTGTGAAGCTCTTGTGTGAGAGTGAGCCATGCCCTGCCCCTGTTTTAACGCTGTAAGGGACATGGGGATACGGGTTTTAAATAGCCGCGTATTCTTTAAAGATCAGGATGAAGATCACATTGGGCAAATGTTGGGCAACGGCAAATGCAGAAAAGGCATCAGTTGAAAGCAACCCACAGAAGCAAGGTATAAAAGCTAGCTGGTAATGCAGAACCAGGTGCAACCAAAGCCGACAAAAATTTGTTTTGGGCTGAGGAAATATGAGAAGAATCCATTTAATGCTCTGGTCTGTGATATCTAGAAATGTGAAGCAATTCTCAGAGAGGTCAGAACTATTATTCAAGGAATTCAAACAGTGTAAAGAAGTCACATGCAATTTCAGACAGACGTGCTTGCTCATGTGCCTGGAGAATTACAAAAATCTTCTTCTGTTGGTTCACCTTTTAAGCATGTTTCTCTGCAATCTATTACTCATATAATGTGCAATGAACTGTCTCCCTAAAAAAGAAATGGCTCTTTGATCAAAATGCAAATGTAGGAGGCCATCAATGAAATGAAGGTGTTTCAGTTAGACTAAAAGCAAGGTGACCTGTCACAAAACAAAATGCTATGCTTTACTACAGTACAGCCAGGGATTGGTGTGGTGTGCACTCTTTGTACCATCCTGTTAAGTATGTTTCTTCTAGGCAGTCCTCATATTTTCATGCAAATCTGTGATAAAGTGTTTGCTCCTCTGTATTTGACCCTTATAGACTAGTTGATGGCCAACTTGCCTATGTGGACTTGGCCTTTAACGACTAGAACTCGAGCTCTGACCTAGCCAGATGCCTTTGCTTATTAGTTCATTATGGAAACAAGGGCTTCTTTTGGTTAGGGACCTATAACTTCAATAGCTCTGCTTGCAATTGGGCACAAATCTTCCCACGTGTTGGAGCATCTTGTGATACAGCTCAGTCTTGCACAGGTGCTCCTTGAAAAATGCTCAAGAAGTATCGGAGGCATTTAGAGGTTCATCTTGAGCATTTTAGGAGCTGGTGTGCAGGACCTTATTGAAACAACCAACAACTGTCAACAGCCAGTCAACAAACACTGAGAGCATGCTATTGCAGCAGAGAGCCACAAAGTTGTATGATGATGCCAATTTCCTGTGTTTTTCCTTCAGGTGAGCTTGCTACAACGTATCTTGATGAAGAGCTCAGGATAAGCCGGGGGGACAAGGGCAACTTGTTCGTGTTGCGCATGGTGAGAACATTGACAAAAAGATGTGAATGAAAGCTTTGATTCCGGGGAGGGGGTTGGCGGGGAGAGTACCACTGGTACAGGGCATCTACTTTAGGAATGGTAGCTCTCTCAGAGATTGCCCTTCTCTAGCAGAGGAGCTGCCAGCACTTATTGCTGTCTCAGCAACCAAAACCACCAATGGTCACCAATGCTGCTTGCACTTACTTCTTTGCTGGCATACTTTGGATGCTGCACTCCATCAGTTCTTGGAAAGGGACACCCGTTGTGTGCATTGCACAGCTCGGAGAGCGCAGGCTTTGGTGTGCAACTCTTCGCTACAACAACCTTTCAAAGTGCAAGCTGGTTTGACTCCCACATTTTTCAATTCATCGCCCCCTCCTCCTTTTGCTCCTTTCCTTGCCACAAAAACCTGTCCTACTTTTTCGTGCAGGCTAAGCCTGGAGCCAAGCCTTGAAGGTTTTCCTTTCCTTGCTGTGACTAAAATAGACATGACTAAGAAGGCCCATGCCTGTCGGCCCGCATTGGATGCTTCTTTGTTGATATTGGGCATTAATTACTCTGCTCTGTTAGGAGTTATTTAGTATTTCTTGAGGTTCTTCACTTACCTTGAAATAATGGAAAGGTCTGTGACTTCAACGCATGCTTGTACTGTGAACAATTCACTGAACTTCGCTTGAAGATAAAGCTTTCACTGAAAGTTTCAGTCTGTAAATCTACCATGTTAGACCATGCTGAAAAGGATATCTATTTCGATCCAAGCTCATGATCTAAAACCGCCTGGGTCACCCTTTAACAGTAATACGCCAACCTGACAGTTGGGCAAATTTCAAAGTGATCATCTGGAAAGGACGTGTCACGCCGGGAGACTGCTGCATCCAAATTAGACTCGCGGCATGGCCATAACATTTGAGGTATTTGAGCAAGAAGGGTGTGTGGACTGGCTGCGGACAGCGAAAGTGTACACCAAGCAGACAACAGGTTGCCCGCGATGAGACTGAGGAGCCTCTGATACCCTTATCCTTCCCTACACGTTCTCTCTCTCGTTTCAGCCTGCAACAGGCAAAGTCAGCGCTGCCTGCCAGGCTGCAGTGCAGCTGCTGTCGGTTGCACTCACACTGGACTGGACTGGACTGGACTGGGCGCTGCCACGCCTGTTGCCCCCCAAGGGCTAGAGGGGTCTACTCCCTGGCGTACATGTTACAAGGTCGCTAGGAGCAAACAAGGTGTTCCTGCAAGTTCGTCTTTGACGTGCTCAAATACAGCTATAGCTGAACTGAGCAAGGGATCAAATACTCCTCCAACTAACTCAACAAACCTCCGGCTCACAATGCAGCATAAGTCTGGCACTGCATAAATCTGGCGTCACAGATGTGACCCATTTTCCTCCATTGGCGCAGCAAGTATTTTCCATTGCTTGCCCAGTTTTTCCTTTTGAAACCAGGCTTTTTTTGCTGCCAACAGGGGCTCCCCGACTCAGCCCTCAGAGGACATAGGTAACTTAGCCTTGAAAGGAGATCATATAGCTGTTTTTCTTAAATGCAAGAATGTTTTGGTGAACGACAGGTATCAGCTGAAAATGATTAATCGTGAAAGGGAAACTCAAGAGAATTGAAGGTGCACTGCCCATTGTCGCTTTGTGGCACACAATCTGCAGGACTGACACATAAGGAAGGTAAGATGTTGATCAACATAAAGATCAGCCTCCTAGGCTCTCCGAAGCCAAGATCTGCATAGGATCAAGAGCAACCTCCCCCAGCCACCCTGACTGCGCCCCCTCTGGTCGTTCCTGAGGCTCCAAGCCTCAACGTCCCCGCTCCCAATAGTGTCATAGCTCCCCATCCTCCCCACTGTAACGCCTCTGATATGGAGATGCTCAAGCCATGTGGGCAGTGCTGACAAGCATCGTATGCAAAATCTTCAGATACCTGTGACAGCAGAATCCAGAATCCAGAGTTCCTTCGGCTTGGATTTTTGCTATAAACCACAATCGAAGAGACAGACTCACTTCTCGCTCTGACGCCAGTTAAGTGACTCCAAAGAAACATGCAATATCAATTCCAAAAATCAACAGAACCATCCCAATGATCAAGGCCCTACTTTAAGAGTGGAAGGAGGGTGGTTTTGGGTAGGGGGCAGGGTTCTTGAGCGGCAGCCACTGCAGCTGGAGGCAGACCCCCATCACCAGCCACAGCTTACCAGCCTAGACAGACCCGCCTCAAGAACCTCCCTTGGCAGCGTCGTACTACCCATCTCATTGAGATCAAGTACAGTGAATACATTCGCCCTGAGCAGCAGCTCCAAGCTGCCCATGCTCAGCATGGTCACCTTAGACGCAGCATTGCATGAGACCGTATTCTTCATGTCATTCTCTTAGGTGTAGGGGGTATTATTTACATTCCTCACACTTTGGTTCCTCTAATGAGTCTCGGCCTTGATTCACAAAGAGTCAAGAAACTTGCTCTCAAGCTCCACAGGATGGCATGCTCATTCTGTGCACATATATGCACATATATATGCTAATAAGGTTTTTCACCTCACCTTCACCAATCATGACAGGTCTACTGCCAGTAGCCAGTGGCTTGTCTGCCCGCAACCCTCCTGATCTGCACTGACTGCTTTCTTATTTTCTGGTGAAGGGGCTTTTCTCCCCAAGTGGCCCCTTTTCCTTAATTGATGTGAGGAGCTTTTTGCTGCTTGCATAGTTTTTCTTCTTTTTTCTTTCTTTCTTCTTCAGCCCGCTGGCCTTGGAGGACGAAGTCTTCCTTCTTTTACCTACTAGGCCTTGGAGGATGAAGTCTTCCTTTTTTTACCTACTAGTGTGCTACTTCATACAGGCAGATCATTGTGAAAGTTATGTCTAGGAAGCAATTGGTGTTTGCACCAACACACAAATCTGACAGCCTGAGCACAAAGCCGGCCTGCTCCGAGCAGTCAGCAGGCCTCAGCTGAAGGCTACAGCTGAAACAATTCACTTTTGTCTGGCTTCAACTGGTTGCACGCTCACCAGTCTTAAAACAACGGGTGATGGTCTTGATCATCGCAAGCACTACACTGTGACTGAGCATAACACTGTTCAGCTGACTGAGCTACTGGGCTGGCAGCCCATGTGCAGGTGAGTGCAAATTTTGGCAACAGGGAGAGTGTGCCATGAGGATTAAACACAATGATACACCATTGACTTCTTCAACAAGTTGTCCTTTAAGTGCTGTTTCACATGTGTTCAGGCCATGCGACTGGACCAGAACGGTTGCCACAGAAATGGGAAAGAGGCATACTTGTGGCCTACTGAACACTGCCTCAATATACTTTTGAACCGACTCAAGTTATGAAAGTGTAATTTCAACTTGAAGGCACAAAGAAAGCGTTAAATGACAGCATCATAGCACCAAACTCCCGCACTCAGACAACTGTGATTTTGTCGGGCTCAGAAAGCAAATACACAAACCGATGATGCATTATGCATGGCACACTGGCGTTAGATGGCCTGCTCCGAACAGAGGGCCAATCTCTGCCCCTGGTATGTGGATGCTAAGAAAATTTAACATGAACAACAAGCATGGCCAAACGCAATGTAGATCCTTCGCCCAATGGCGATCCTCAAATCCCTAGCCCACTGTGTATGTTGACAACACTACCACAACCCTGACTGTGCCACTTGCAAGCATGGAGCGTGGTACCGGGAGGACGGAGCAAGGCTTCCTTGGAGACATTAAGACACAAAATGCCCAATCCGGTTCCTGATCATCTGCGCCTGGCGTGCAGCTGCACAATCCTAGGAGGCGAAGTTCCATATGGCAACACTTCATTGCAAAAAAGCCAGGCTTCTAAACCTACTCCACCCCTTCCTCTGGCTGGATGAACGGGTTCGGAATCTCCTCCATGCCTGGAGGGTGCACGGTGGGATGAGCGCAGTTGCATAGGCTCAGTGCAACGAGCAGCGGGAAGAATGCAAACAGATGGGCACGATCCAATGGCACATGCAACAAGAACAGTACAGTGAGCAGCGGAATGAGCGCAAGCAGATGGAGGCGGCGCAGTGTGCAAAAGGCGTTGTGCGCAGCAAGGTGAGCACAGTGCAACACAGAAGAAGGTGGGGCACAGGCTGCACAGGGAAGTCTGGTCGCTGCCAGCAGGAAGTCAACAGGGATTTTGCTGCCAGCAGAAAATCAACAGGGACGTCTGGTCGCCGCCAGCGAAAAAGGTGGTGACAAGCTCATGCTGTCGTCACATATTTAGTTATGCTGTAGCGGCTCTAGCAGCAAAAGTGTAGCGGCCACAGTTCATGCTGTAGCGGCAACAGTGCAGCCACATGCTCATGCAGCATAGATGTCTGGGAGGCCAAACAGCAGCACATCAAGAGCGGCAGGTTTGAAGGGGGATGAGGCATGTGGTGGCACCTCCCAGAATTGTGACTGCAAAGTGCCCCGAGTCCGTCAGGCACGCTAGCCTGAGAAGGGTAGAAGCTGGGGATTAATGCTTGGCATTGCTGTAGGTCCGAAGAAGCGGCGCCACGGAGCATAGGGTTGCAGCATCCGTTTGCACGATGGCATCTGCTCTGCCTCCCTGACACCATCCTCTTGTGCGTGCATGGCACACAGGCACACCAAAGTAAAGGGCATGCCATGTGGTGGCTTCACCTGATGTTGGTGCCATGAGCGTGACGGCAGTTCCACGGCACACCTGCGGCGTCAAGTCGGAGGCAGGAAGAGAGCAATTTCTCACGTATGGGCACACGTTTGAGATGGCGTTACATGATGATGTGCCCAGGATCCCGACACTCATCAGCAATGATGCGCAAATGCGCACCGACAGCTCCAGACAACGGTGACAACCCCCTGATGGCAATCCAGACGGTGGCTAGGCATACATGTAGCGTGCGGCAGGCTCCATGAGACGCTCTTCAAAACCAGCCGTGAGGACTCAGAGGTGTATACACGTAGCTGTGAAGAGCTGTGAAGAGCAATGAGCGAGAGTAAATGCAAGGCGTCCCCTTCCCCTAAGAATGCAGCATGGGGTGGCCTGCATCTCTGCCCAGGGCGCCTTCAGGGCGTGTGCTGCACGCGATGTGCTTGCCTTTTGCATGGCTAGGCACGACCAGACTGATTGACCTGTGTTCACACTCTGTTGCTGTGACCCGAAGCAAGACACACTTTCAGGCATCCTTCCCTCTGCCACCACCATCTTGACATTCAGGCATCCTTCCCTCTGCCACCACCATCTTGACTTTCAGGCATCCTTCCTCTGCCACCACCATCTTGACATGGTCCCGGAAGTGCCCTGGCACTGTCTTGGCATGTCCCTGACATCATCAAGCAGGCAGGTTCACTATGCCTACTCCCCGCCCTGCACGCGAACAATCACAGAGGGCACGGCACGCCCAAGCATGCAGCCTGCAGCAGCCTGCTCCCCGTCCCACTCACAATCAGTCCCAGAGGGCGCGTCCAGGCATGCAGCCTGCAGCGGTCTGCTCCCGCCCGACTCACAGTCAGTCCCAGAGGGCGCGTCCAAGCATGCAGCCTGCAGCAGCCTGTTCCACACCCCATTCACAATCAGTCCCAGAGGGCGCGCTCAGGCATGCAGCCCGCAGCCATCTACCCAGCACTCACAATCAGCCCCAGAGGGCGCGTCCAGGCATGCAGCCTGCAGCAGCCTGTTCCACACCCCATTCACAATCAGTCCCAGAGGGCGTGCTCAGGCATGCAGCCTGCAGCCATCTACCCGGCACTCACAATCAGCCCCAGAGGGCGAGTGTTGTCTGTCACCCGCAGCGGGTCCTCCGGATCTGTGCGTGTGAGGGCGAGCACACACGCATGGTCATCTGTGTCCCACAACCGGGATGCGTATGCCAGTCTAGGATGCCTGCACAAGTCTCCAGGGTCCATTGAATGAAAGGGGCAGGAGCTCATAAGCCGCGCCCCACGCGGAGAGGCAGCATGCATGCTGCGGATGGGTGTGGCCCAGGGGCTGAGCCGGGCCGAGTGCGGGGCCTCAGGTCAGGTAAGAGGCGCAGCCCCTTGCTACCCCACAGGATGCTGATAGGTCAACATGTCAAAGGGATCAATTGTGTGCTTGCTTAGGGAGGAATATGCGCTCCAAATAACGGAGCTACAGTCAGTGCTCACCTTCCTGACCCCCCTCAGGCCTCTAAACCCCTACCCCTGACACCAACTACATTGAAGAGGATAAAGTGCTTTTTTAGAATCAATGTCTTGTACCACTGCTACCTTCACTGAAGTCTTTTGCGCAAAGCACCAAGGGATGGTATTAAAACAACCCCTTGCACACATGCTCAAAAATGTTGCCATGCAAGCGAAGCCTAGACACGAGGATCGGCCTATGATAAATCCCTTTAGACTTGGGAACATTACCTCTTATGTACTCCACTGCTTCATCCAGCACCAAATTCAACAGCTGATCGTAACCTTTGAGGGTGCCACTTACTGCAGGTAGGCACAGCATGTACATGCGGGCAAGGTCCAAAATGCATGCACATGCCTATGGGACGACATTATGAGCATTAGACAAGGCATCAATGGGCACTGATGCTCGCAGCTGCGCACATGATGTGTTGCACAGCAAGGGCCTACCTTGCCTCCCACCCGCCAGCATGATCCTCAAAGACTTATCTATGTGCTTAGACAGATCCACGGCTGACTCCTTTGGGGGCATGCCTCTATTACCTGGCCACTACAATGCAAGAGCAAACTACCTGTAATGCTCAACGATATCCTCACTAGATTTTGTTTATTTTGACACGAGCTATAATAATTTTGACTCTGCAAAATCCCCCCTTCCGATGGGGCTAGTATAGTGACCGACGGTTATGAGGTCAGTGTTCAACAGCTGGTGCCCTCCTGGGCCAGCATGCTGCTCTGGATCCAAGTACTTGGTCCCATCCCTACAAGGGGCTCCCCAGCTTCCGCAGCAACAGTTCAGGTTCCGCGTTTCCATCCGCCGTCTTCGACCCTGGGACCAGACAAATAGCTGCCAGGCTAGTGCTGCAGCTCCTAGACAGGGCAGAGCCAGGTCCAGGCATGATTCTGCGATTGTCATCAAAGACTTGCAGGTGTGTGTTGTGCGAGAGTGTGTGCATGTGTGTAAGTAGGTGCATGTGTGCATGTGTGGGTGCGTGTGGGTGTGTGTTTGCGTGTGTGTGCATATATGTGTGTGTATGCATTGGTTTTTTTGCGCTTGTGTATGTGTATGTGCGTGTGCTCGTGCACATGGGCACATGTTTTGTTGAGTACAACATAATTAGTACAGTAGTAGCTATATCTAGTCACCATGAGGAACTTGTCATGTATCTGCTGACACCATACGCAGGTGCAGTTTGCAAGGAACATGGAGCTTAATCTTGTCCTTAAGGGCGTGGACCTGGAGATAAAGAGGGGCACATTGCATATGCTGCTGGGCCCGAATGGTTGCGGCAAAGTAAGTACATTTGTGGGGTCGCGCAGCACTTATTTTGTTCAATAAAGATAGATGAAGCAGATAAGCTGCAGTTTGATACCTTGCTAGCAATTTTGGCCACTTCATCACAGTTAAAGAGGGCATGTGTCAATGACCTAAATGATGTGCAGAAAGGAAGGGATCATCATGGGGAATGTGGCAATTTGCGTATTGAATTCAAGCATTCTTGAAACTTTCAATGCAAGTCCATTAGTTGGTGCACACGCTTGCTTCTTTGATTGTTACTTATGTAGTCTCAAATTGTGGTGTTCATGAGAACATGGTGTCTCAAATTGTGGTGTTCATGAGAACCTGCAACCGTCGAGATGTCCTCTAGATCTCTGTAGGTGCACCCAACACATAACCTCGAAAGCATGCATGTACACACATATACACACAGTGCATGTGTTTGCACCTGCAGTCCACACTCTTGAAGGTACTGGGGGGCCTGGTAGCCCCTTCTACGGGCACTTTTATTAGTGACCAGCCCACCGGATTTGTATTCCAGAACCCAGACCACCAAGTGGTGATGCCGACCGTTGCTGCAGATGTGGCTTTTGGGCTGGGCAGGTGAGCCCTTGCGCTTCTAGCCACTTGTCTTGGATTTCCAAGGAATCATCCTGTTTGGCAGATTTCCTTGCACAAGGAAAAGTAGCTGCAGCATAGGCGTCCCACCAAACGCTGATGCCTTTCTTGTGCACCGGTCTTCAGAATTCACATGAGCACAAAGCTCAGCAAGCATGAGGTTTGATGAGCTAGGTGACCTGGTTCGGAAAAAGCCTGACAAAGTGAGTATCCACGCAGCATTAAGATAACAAGGATAAGGCCTTCAGTCAAGAAGTGTGACTGCTAGCCTGCTCTCAGAGAGCATGTTATTCATGCAGGAAAAATGGAAGTGTTTTGCTCTTTAATTTGAAAACCTGACAGAGTGAGTATCTACACAGCATTAGGTGATAGGTGTGCTGCTGCCCTCAAGTGGTACCTTTTGAGAACAGAATTGCCCAATTAAACACCTCCTCCCCTCCCTGAAGCTGAAGTTTCCGTGCAGCCATTTGCAATGCCGTGTTTGAGAAGGAAGTGTCTACTGCTGTGCAGTGAGCACATTATCGTTACCAACTAACAAAGCGCCGGCCTGAATAAGGGCGCGTTTCCAACCATTTGTGGGTAATTCAGAAATAGAATTAAAATTACCCACGAATGAATTTATATTTCTGAATTTCCCATTACCCACGTTTCCGATTCGTGGGTCACCCACCTCCAGAGCGCACAGGTCTGCCATGGTGTATTGGAGGATGATAGTCATCATCTTCTTCATAATAGCCCATGGGAATGGGAAGGGGGGGGGGGTGTTGAATTTTTATTTCTGCTTACCCATTACCAGACAGGGGAGGGTTCTGGTAAGAAGCAATTCTTAAATTCAATTTCTAATTCTATTTCTTTTACCAATTACCCACGCCTTACCCACGAAGTGGAAACGTGGGTAATTGGTGATTTCATTTCTGAAATTTTAATTACCCATTACCCATTACCCACGGTGTTGGAAACGCACCCTAAGTGAACAACATGCTCAACACCTGACGAATTTCAAGACATGCTTGCAGATGCACTCTACATGCTAGCTGAAGTCTGAGATTGAAAAAGCAAGTGATCATGCCGCTAACGCCGCTGAACCATTTACCTGCATTTCATGCCACGAATTAGCGAGCATTTATGCTGCTTATTTGCAAGTTATGCTGCTCATTAGCAAACCGCCATGCCGCAGGTCATGTCGCTAATCAGCCATTGTCATGCCGCTAATCAGGAAGCAGTCATGCCGCTTATCAGCAAATTATCATGCCGCTAATCAGCAAGCAGTAATGCCGCTAATGAGCCAGCATTCATGTCGGTCATCAGCAAAAGAAGTGTGAGGTCAAGCATGGTTGCTTCATGATGCACATTAGCTCAAGCATATGGGCTTCATAGAGCAGCACAGCCGCTTGCTTTTTGCCCTTTTGCTGCCTTTCTATCTTTTACTGTTGGGTTCACCACACTGCTGTGCCATTTGGCTCACCACGCAGCAGCGCGCTTGCCACCCAGAAGCCAGGTATTATGCCGCGCACAAAGCACAGCAGCACCGGCCCCCTCCCCTCATATTGAGTCCCTAAGATGCTTTGCACGTCGCACAGCAGCACCGGCCTCCTCCCCTCATGTTATGTCCCTATAGTGCATCACACGTGGCGCAGCAGCACCGGCCCCCTCCCCACATATTTAGTCCCTACAATGCTGTGCACGTGGTGCAGCAGCACCGGCCCCCTCCCCATGTAAAATGCCCCTACGATACTGTGCACGTGGCACAGCAGCACTTGCCCCTTCCTCACAGTGCTTGTACATATATTTCCCTCAGGTATGACTTACCTGAGGAGGAGGTACACGCAGCTGTGGCGTCCGCGCTGGAGGTTGTGAACATGAGCCCCTATATGTACAGGGCCACGCACACGCTGTCTGGGGGGCAGCGGCAACGAGTGGCTATTGCAGGTGTGCCCCAGCAGCCTCTCAACACATGTGCCTCAACCCTTCCTCAAGAGGTGTGCTCCAGCAGCCTCTCTGCATTTGCCTCAACTCTTTCGCAATAGGTGTGCTCCAGTAGCCTCTCAATTCGTGTGTCTCAACTCTTTTACAAAAGGTGTGCTCAAGTTACTTTACAGAACAAATGAAAGTGCTCTCTTGCTGCAAGTACTGTGGTTTTCCGCTGGCTTTGGCTGCTCTGCCTACATGCACCCCAGGGCACACCTGCAAGGATGGCCAGTGTTTGTTGGCTGCAAGGCGCACGCTGCAAATCATTGATTTTGGCAGCAATGCATATGGTTAAATAATGGCAATGGGTGGGTTCCTTTTTCACTGCTCCTTGATTGCGTCTGCAAAGCTGCCCATATACTTCTTTGGGTCTGCAAAGCTTGCTTGCCCATCTAGCTGGGACTACTTCAGCATCTTGAGCTGAGGCTTCTTCACTTGAGCTGAAATCACTGCAGCCCCTCCAGCTGCGAGTACCTCAGCCTCTCTATCTGGGACCAATTCAGCCCCTCTCTGCATGAAACGTTTCCGCACAAGTCTTTGGCGGGCTTGGGACTGAGGTGTCTGCCTCCCAAGGGGGGGAAAGGGGGCATCTGCGGATCAGCTGCAGGCCCCAGTTCCCCCTGCTGCTACAATTTTTGCCTATTGGTACAGGCAGCAGGGGAATCAGGACCGCTTTTTAAGGCACACGCATCACTGAGTTTGGAGGTGTCTGCTCTTTTACTCGTTCAGTGAAAAAAGTGCCGAAGAAGGACCAGTTGCCGCAGACACTGACTGGCCTCTGGTGTGCATAATTGATGCACGATAATGCATGACAATGCATGATTTATGCGTGATTAATGCATGATTAATGCACAGACACTGAATGGCCTGGCGTGCATGATAAATGGTGATTTGGGTTGTTGGTTGCAGGCGCTCTGGCAGAAAACCCCAGGATCCTGCTCCTGGATGAGCTGACGACCTTCTTGGACATGGAGGACCAGTTTGGGGTGCTGGAAGCAGTGCGCAGTGTGACGCGAAGGTGAAGCATATGCATGCATGCCTGTTTGTTTGCCTGTCCGTATGCTGTGCCGAGGCAGGCTCTTTACACGCCCTCCACCCTTCTCGCAGGGGCTCCCCATTGCCTCATTCCAAGGCAGAAGCAGAGAGCGGCAGCGGCGGCAGCCCGGACAGCAGGGGCATGAGCAGGAGCTCTTCTGGTGATGCCAGCAGTGTGGGTATGGGAGATAGTGGCGCGCAACCTTCCTCCCAACAGCCGCTCCGTGTGGACCACAGAGGAAAGGCAGCAGACGGCGTCGTGGGGGCTGCTGACCAATGGGTCATTCCTAAGCCTGATGGCAAGCCGCAGGTGCAGCGCGTGTGTGTTTGTGTGTGTGCGTGTGTGTGTGTGTGTGTGTGTGCATGAGGCTGGCATGACGAGCTATGCAGCATATGTATGGGCGTGTGCTGTGACAAGCCGCAGGTGCAGCGTGTTTGCGTGAGTTCGCTGTGACAAGTCATGTAGCATGTGCATATGGGCGTTTGCTGTGACAAGCCGCAGGTGCGGCGTGTGAATGGGCGTTAGCTGTGACAAGCCATGCATTGTGTGTATGGCCATTTGCTGTGACGAGCCATGCAGCGTGTGTGTATGGGCGTTTGCTGTGACAAGCCATGCAGCGTGTGTAAGGGCGTTTGCTGTGACAAGCCACATGTGCATTGTGTGTGCGTGTGGGCGTTTGCATGCGCCTTGCGCGTGGCTTGTGTGGGGCGGAAATGCGTGAATTTGTGCAATGGCATTGGGAAGGGTGGTGCAATGACAATGGAAAGGATGATGCATTGACAAAGGGAAGGGTGGTGGGGCAGGAATGCAAAATTGATGCAATGACAATGAAAAGGGTGGGTCCACACCCTTTGGCCCACCCGTCCACCTTCCAGCCACTGCGCATCCTCCCAGGTTCCACCCGACACATCCATTTGCATGTGTTGCGGCATGACTCAGGCGTGACTCAGGGGTGACTCAGGCGTGACTCAGGGGTGACTCAGATGGTGGCTCAGGCGTGACTCAGATGGTGGCTCAGGCATGACTCAGGCGTGACTCAGATGGTGGCTCACGCGTGACTCAGATGGTGGCTCAGGCGTGACTCAGGGGTGACCCAGGCGTGACTCAGATGGTGGCTCACGCGCGACTCAGGAGTGACTCAGGCGTGACTCAGATGGTGGCTCAGGCGTGACTCAGATGGTGGCTCAGGCGTGACTCTGGCGTGGCTCAGGCGTGGCCCTCATGCTGCACTGCATGCTTATGGCTGTGCCGCAGTAGGCCGCCCGCCTGGTGCAACCTCTTGACAGCAGAGCAGGGTCAACATCGTGTGCCAATGAAGTCAGGAATATGCCTCCTGCCATCTTGACGCTTCCCACAAGGCAGACGCGCTCCCTGACCCTTTTCCTCGCTCGCTCTGTCGCCTCGAGTCATGACAAAAAAAGTGTGTGCAAGCAATGTGTAGTTGGATTGCTCGTACAGGGCTGCTTTATGCCTGAGGCGGCTTGCGCCTGGCAGTCAAAAGTGTGGTTAAGAGCCTCATTGCACATCATGCCCCACACATCCGGCTTGTGAATTTGAAACACATATAGCAGCAGAGGATAATGTGCATAAAAGGTCAGAGATGAGGCTGTCTCACTTCTTCTCTATGTTGGTGTTGGCTGTCTGCCTGTAGGCTCCGCCCGTCACAGCCATCTGGGTTACTCACAGATTCGAGGAGCTGGACTATGCAGACTCTGTCAGCTACATGCGGGATGGGCGGGTGGTGTACACAGGGACACCCACAGAAATGAAAACTTTTCTGAAAAAGCTAGGGGCGCCTGTTTGATGCACTTATTGTTGCAGCAGCAGCACTGCCTGGCAGGCTGGGGCTTGCCCAAAATGCTTCGAGGGCTTCACGACCTTTGTATAGCCTGAGGCAAGGCTGCTTGCTCAGGCCACCTAGCGCCACTGATGCCACTCTTCCTAGCTTGAGGGTGGGGGTTTCTTGGTGCTTGCATCAGATGCTAGCTTTAACCTTAATTTGCGCAAACAGGGGACATAGTCTTTTCTATTCTTTCCATCAAATGGTATCGTGATATCTGGATTTAGGCAGGCAGACACAACGCAGTGTGGCACGTTTCAGGTTACATTCCCATGCGCTGAGTTGAGACAAGAAGCTGGGAACATCATGATGGTGCCTGTGATAAGTGTGGCTTGCAGGCTATTCAAGATGATAAGCACGCTCTTTTCTTGTGCCGTTGCACGCAAATTTGTTCGCTGAGGCTTCAATATGCAGATTTGTTTCACGATTTCCCTATGGCTCACAAAATTACCGTCAATCAGACTGGAGCTTTTTATTTCTCTCAAGCTTGTTCTGAAGATGTCTTCAATTTTTTCCAAAACAAACTAATGATTCCTATCGTTTCACCTATTTCTAGCCAAACTATACAAAAGCTTTTTACAATAATGTGGGCTAATGGCTACACCCCGGTAACCTGGAAAACAAGCGAAACAGTCCTCATAGACAAAGAAAAGGGGGATGAAACTGACATTACATCTTTTAGACCTGTAGGAATGGCCAATACTCTGTATAAGCTCTGGACACGCATGGTGACAAACACTTTGTATGAATATGCAGAAGCAAATTGCCTAC
>LKMJ01002157.1_pt1 | contig 17929 bp, 16 predicted proteins | sample 643391 | NCBI WGS metagenome assembly LKMJ01 (sample SAMN04112250, study PRJNA286221) | soda lake metagenome | biome: soda lake; feature: Kulunda Steppe; material: water; isolation source: sample PL-Br10 brine of Picturesque Lake | place: Russia: Kulunda steppe | collected 2010-07
AAACATGCAAGAAAAGCTCATAAAAAATGGTTGGACCTCATTGCTGATCATGAGGTTAACCTCGATTCTGAAATCTTCTACAATAACTCAAGTGGCATTGATTTCAATAACTCATTATGGCAAATTTGCCAGCATCTGATCATACACGGTCAGCATCATCGGGCCCAAATTTCAATTTTTCTCAGAAAGTGTGATATTAAGCCACTTGATATCGACTACATTCACTATACCAGAAAAAAATAAAATGAGGTAACCCGCTGGAACGATTAGAAGAATTTATTATAACATTTACTAATTACGCCTGGGGGACTCCGCTTCTTGTACTCTTAGTGGGTGGGGGAGTCTTTTTCCTCATTTATTGCCGTTTCATGCCCTACAGGAATTTTGCCCACGGCATCGAGGTATTAACAGGTAAATACGAAGATCCCGATGCCCCGGGTGATATCAATCATTTCCAGGCGCTGTCGAGCACACTGGCAGCTACAGTAGGTATGGGTAACATCAGCGGTGTGGCTATTGCACTCGGCGTTGGTGGTCCCGGTGCTATTTTCTGGATGTGGATTACAGCCCTTGTAGGTATGGCTACCAAATTTTTTACCTGTACACTCTCAATTATGTATCGCGGCAAAGATACAAGCGGTAAAATACAGGGAGGCCCCATGTATTATATCGTTGAAGGGTTAGGTCAAAAGTGGAAACCGCTTGCCGTATTTTTCAGTATTGCCGGATTAATTGGCTGTACACCCATGTTTCAATCCAATCAGCTCACTCAGATTATCCGGGATACCATTTTAGCTGAAAATGGTATGATGGGTTATAACACTATGATTATGGCAGACTCATTCATAACTGAAACAGGATTTCGGCTTTCTGACATTATTATGGGCCTGATTCTGGTTGTGATTGTCTCCATCGTAATATTTGGAGGCATTAAGCGCATTGGTCATGTTGCCGCCCGCCTCGTGCCGCTTATGGTTGTTATCTACATTTTTACTGTGGTTTATATTATCGTCAACAATATTGTTGATGTGCCCTACTATTTCTGGCTGATTGTTACCGATGCATTTTCAGGTGAAGCTGCCGCAGGTGGAGCGCTTGGAGTAGTTATCTCAAACGGAATAAGGCGAGGCGCTTTTTCTAATGAGGCAGGAATTGGTACGGAAGCGATGGCGCACGGTGCCGCAAAAACCCGAGAACCGGTACGTGAAGGACTCGTTGGAATGCTTGAGCCCGCTATAGATACACTACTGATTTGTTCAATGACCGCAATGGCTCTGCTGATGACCGGTGCCTGGACTGATACTACTGTAGATGGAATCACCATGACAGCTGTGGCTTTTGAGTTGGGTATTCCGGTTTTTGGTCCTTATTTGCTCATTCTTTGCGTTTTTATTTTCAGTATCACCACAATGTTTACGTATTCCTATTACGGAACAAAATGCCTCAACTTTTTAGGCGGGGCCCACAACAAGCACTACTATAATTATTTCTACATATTTTCCATTTTTCTCGGTTCCATCACCACAATTGATATGGTGATTAACATTATTGACGGAATGTTTGCCATGATGGCAATACCTACTATGACTGCAACCATACTACTGGCGCCGAAAGTAATGGAAGCCACTAAAGATTATTTTATGAGAAAAGATCGCGGGGATTTCGATCACTACTGATTTTTCCCCCGCGTAAGCGCAGAATTACAGGTCTTTATTTACTAATCTCAGAGAGATTGATTATTTTAAAAGACTGTAAGTTATGCTACTACCTATTTGATTAAAACCAACTTTCTAACTCTATTTAAGTATTATGGCAAAAGAATTTGATGTATGTGTAATCGGAACCGGACCGGGCGGATATGTGGCGGCTATAAGGGCGTCTCAGCTTGGTTTTAAAACGGCAGTTGTTGAAAAAAGGTTTTTAGGCGGGGTTTGCCTAAATATAGGATGCATTCCCACAAAAGCATTATTGCGTTCAGCAGAAGTATTTGAAAGTATTTCTCACGCATCTGATTACGGAGTGGATGTAAAAGAGTTCTCTGCTAATTTTGAAGGCATGATTAAAAGAAGCCGGAAAGTTGCAGATAAAATGAGCAAAGGTGTGCAGTTCCTGATGAAAGCCAACAATATAGAAGTTTTAAATGGCACAGGGGTATTTAAATCATCCAAAGAACTGGCAGTACAGGATGATAAAGGAAAAGAAGTTGAAACTGTAAAAGCCAAAAACTTCATTATTGCAACAGGCGCCCGCCCACGTCAGCTTCCAAACCTGGAAATAGACGGCAAAATGATTATCGATTCTGAAAAAGCCATGCAGCTTGAAAAACAGCCAAAGAAAATGGTGGTTATCGGAGCCGGTGCCATTGGAGTTGAATTCGCTTACTTCTACAACTCAATTGGTACGGAAGTAACACTGGTTGAACTGCAAAAATCTCTCGTTCCTGTTGAGGATGCCGATGTTGGCAAAGAGCTCGGAAAAATCTATAAGAAAAAAGGAATGAATATTTACACCGAAAGCTCCGTGGAAAAAGTGGAGAAAAAAGGAAAAGGTGTAAAAGTTACGATCAAAACCAAGAAAGGCACTGAAGAGATTGAAGCTGATGTTGTGCTATCTGCTGTTGGTGTAGTTGGAAACGTTGAAAATATCGGGCTTGAAAAAGCTGGTGTTAAAACTGAAAAAGGCGCTATTGTAGTTGATAAATCAACTTATCAAACAGACGCTGACGGCATATATGCCATCGGTGATGTAATCGGAGCCCCATGGCTGGCACATAAAGCATCACATGAAGCAACTGTATGTGTGGAACAGCTTGCAGGTGAAAATCCGATCCCTATCAACTATAACAATATTCCCGGTTGTACATATTGCGAACCGCAAATTGCTTCTGTAGGATATACTGAAGAGCAGGCTAAGGAAGAGGGATACGATATTAAGGTCGGTAAATTTCCATTTTCTGCCAGCGGTAAAGCAGCCGGGCTGGGACATGAAGAAGGTTTCGTAAAAGTAATTTTTGATGCAAAATATGGTGAATGGCTCGGATGCCATATGATTGGCTCCCACGTTACTGAGCTGATTGCAGAAGCCGTTGTAGCACGCGACCTTGAGACAACCGGCCATGAAATCATCAGTGCCGTTCACCCGCATCCAACCATGAGTGAAGCTGTGATGGAAGCTGCCGCTGAAGCGTATGGCGAAGGAGTACATCTTGGCACCAAGCCCAATAAGAAATAACTTGGAATTTTATAATCTTAGCTTTCAAAGCTCCGGTCACCCCGGAGCTTTTTTTATTTCAGCTATAATCGCTTTCCGGGCAGGGTAAGTTATTCGCTCTTAATGGGCTTTCTACTCATTTTTAACAGCTATTTCCACCGCTCTTGCTACTCTTATTAAGGTGTTATCTGTAAAAGAAAAGCGGCTCTTTTGAAGTCGAAAAGTTATGGAATTTCATAACTTTTCGTTATTATATATATAAATACCTTTTTATCTTAATATATGATCAAATCTGAATAATTGGACTAAGGGAGGTAACTGAAATGGAAAAAAGAAATTTAAAACCAAATTATTATATAAAAAGAGAGCCCGGGGCAAATCTGAGCAATTACTACCATATTTTTCTTGAGATAGGGCTCATTCTAACACTGGTTATTTTTATCGTATTAACCAGGATAGACTTCACTACTGAATCAGCAAAGTTTTACACTCTTCAGGAAACAGAGGTTGTAGAGATGGAAGAAATTGTCCGGACTGAACAGTTGCAATCTCCGCCCCCGCCACCAAGGCCGCCCGTTCCTGTCACTGTTCCAAATGATGAAATAATTATGGATGTGGAAATTGATATCGGTGGTGATATAGATATCGGTGGACAACTCGCTTTGCCGCCACCTCCGCCCCAGCCGGCTGAGGAAAAGGAAGATGACGAAGAAGACTTTTTCGTTTTTGTTGAGCAAATGCCTGAATTAAAGGGCGGACTGGCATCTCTTCAGAGAGAAATAAGATATCCTGAACGTGCTTTAAGAGCGAATATACAAGGAAGAGTTTTTGTGCAATTTATAGTGAATGAACGCGGGGAAGTTGAAAATCCCGTTGTAACACGGGGGATAGGTGGCGGGTGTGATGAAGAAGCTCTTCGGGTTGTAACACAGGCTGAATTTACTCCCGGTATGCAGCGTGGCCGTCCCGTACGGGTACAGTATCAGTTGCCGGTAATTTTTATGATAAGAAACTGACAGAAAATAATATGTAAATAGTATTTTGAATATTTAAGGCTATGATTTAAAAATAACAGCCGGCATAGGTAGCAGAACCATTTTCAATAATTAATGGTTATCTTTATACCTATGAACAGAACAGTGGATTTTTATGACCTGGGTTTACAGCCGTACCGGAAAATCTGGGATCTTCAAAAGAAGATCCAGGCTGAATTAATTACGCAAAAAAGAAGGCGAAGAGATCAACTGCCGGTTCAAAAACCACTTAACGATCAGTTTTTATTTGTCGAGCACCCTCATATATATACTCTTGGCAAGAGTGGAAAATCAACCCATCTTTTAAAAGCCGTTGAAGAACTGTCTGATATTGAGGCTGAATTTATAGAAATAGACAGAGGGGGAGATATTACGTACCACGGCCCGGGTCAGATTGTTGGATATCCGATTCTTGATCTCGATTTTCATTTTACTGATATACACAAGTATCTTCGGTTTCTTGAAGAAGTAGTTATACGCACATGCAATGATTTTGGTATTGAAGCCGGCAGGCAGAAAGGTTTAACCGGTGTCTGGGTTAAAGATAAAAAAATTTGCGCAATGGGTATTCGCTGTTCCCGCTGGGTAACCATGCACGGTTTTGCATTGAACGTAAATACAGATCTGAGTTACTTTAAACACATTGTTCCCTGTGGAATCACAAACAAATCGGTAACCAGTATTTCTGAACTGACCGGGACTCAAACAAGTATGCTAAAAGTAAAAGATTCCCTGCGAAATCATTTCAGTAAAGTATTTGATATAAAGATCAAACTTGCTTCTCAAAAACCTGAACTCGACAAACAATTTTCTTACCTTTAGGAACTCCAAATTTCTCCGAATAGGCAAATGTAGCTTGTATTATGATTAAAGAACTTGATGTAATTGAAAAAGAAAGTCCCGGACAGCGCAGGCCAGACTGGCTGCGTGTAAAGCTTCCATCCGGAGAGAAGTTTAAAGAGGTATCAGAAACGATCAGAAAAAACAATCTGAATACTGTTTGTTCTGAAGCCAGATGCCCGAATATGGGAGAGTGCTGGGGTGCCGGAACTGCCACATTTATGATTTTGGGTGATGTCTGTACCCGTTCCTGTTCGTTTTGTGCCATCAAAACAGGCCGGCCCGTGCAGGGGTTAGACTGGGATGAGCCACGCAGAGTTGCTGATGCAGCTTCAAAAATGGATTTAAAGCATGTTGTACTTACATCGGTGAACCGTGACGAGCGTAAAGACGGCGGCGCACCTATATTTGCCGAATGTCATAAAGTTTTGAGAGATACTATTGACGGAGTTACGATTGAATCTTTAATCCCTGATTTTCGAGGCGTGTGGGATGCCCTTCAGATAGTAATAGACACCCCACCTGATGTGCTAAGCCATAATCTTGAAACTGTTCCCCGTCTCTACAGATCAGTAAGGCCACAGGCAAAATATGAGCGTTCTCTTGAGCTTCTAAAAAGGGTGAAAGCGCAGGGAATTCGTTCCAAAACCGGAATAATGGTTGGGTTGGGTGAAACACGCGAAGAAGTTATTCAGCTTATGCAGGATTGCGTAGATCATAATGTAGATGTATTAACAATCGGGCAGTACATGCAGCCTACTAAAATGCACCATCCCGTCGTAGAGTGGGTTCATCCCGATCAGTTTGCCGAATATAAAGAAATAGGTGAAGGCCTCGGGCTTGAACATGTTGAAAGCGGTCCGCTTGTTCGATCTTCCTATCATGCAGAAAGGCACGTGTAGCTAAACTGCAATCAATTCTGAAATTATTATCTGAAGCCTTATACTGTTATTAATTAGAAATCGTAGTTTTCGGAAACGCTTCCAATGCTGTCTCTTTTTGTTGTTATACTTATCAGTTATTTGATTGGCTCTATTCCCAGCTCTCTCTGGATGGGAAAGATTTTTTACAGTGTTGATGTTCGTCATCACGGAAGTGGTAATGCCGGTGCAACCAATACATTCAGAGTACTGGGCTGGAAAGCCGGATCCATTGTACTGCTCTTCGATTTTGGAAAAGGATTATTATGTACAACTGTAATCAGCGGTTTAGCATATCACATCGGATCGGGGCCCGTTACATTTTACGAAAACTGGGACGTACATGCTATGCTTCTGATTTTATGTGGTGTTGCCGCTGTAATCGGGCATATGTTTCCGGTTTATGCCAATTTTGCGGGTGGAAAAGGCGCGGCTACCGCTTGCGGTATGCTTTATGGAATTGAACCTATTTCAATAAGTATAACTCTGTTTATTTTTCTCGTTATTATTTTCACAACCCGGTATGTGTCGCTTGGATCAATTATCGCATCATTTATCTATCCTTTTTCTCAACTGGTACTTCGATATTGGGTGGGAGTAGATATTGATGGAAGCATTATCATATTCAGTAGTGTGATTGCACTTGCCATCATTATTAAGCACAAAGGAAACATTCAACGGCTATTGGAGGGCACGGAAAACAGGGTGCAATCTTTTAAACCCTCAAAGGGAAGGATTAATCAACATGAAAGCTGAAAAAATCAACAAAATCAGCATAATTGGAGCCGGCAGTTTCGGAACGGCAATGGCGGTTGTATTGGGCCATGCCGGACATAATGTATCTATCTGGGCCAGGGAACCGGAAGTGGTAAAAGGAATAAACGAAACCGGCAGAAATCCGGAATATATATCTGATGTAGATCTTCCGAAATCAGTTGAGGCAAGCTCATCTTTAAAGGGAACTCTCGAAAATACAGATATGATTGTTTTTGCCACCCCTACGCATGCTTTGCGATCTGTGGCAGAAAAGGTAAAACCGTTTGTTGATGGCCATGAAATTATTGTAACCATTTCGAAAGGAATGGAAAAGGATACGTTGATGACTCCCTCGCAAATTTTGGTGAATGTACTTGAAGATGTGACTCTGGAAGACCAGGTTGGAGTGTTAACAGGTCCGAGCCACGCTGAGGAAGTAAGTAAATTTAAACCAACTACTGTTGTAGCTGCCGCATACTCTACACGTGTAGCCAGAATTATTCAGAGAACGTTTATCACCCCGATGTTTAGGGTATATTTAAACCACGACATTATTGGTGCAGAGATTGGTGGTGCGGTAAAAAATATAATGGCAATAGCAGCAGGAATTATAGACGGAGCCGATCTTGGTGACAATGCTAAAGCTGCTTTAATGACACGCGGACTGCATGAAATGAAGCGTATGGGCTATCATCTCGGGGCATCACAAGATACATTTTCGGGCCTTACTGGCATGGGAGACCTGATTGTAACCTGTACAAGCCAGCACAGCAGGAACCGTTTTGTCGGGTTCAATATTGGCCAGGGAAAAACACTTGATGAAATTATATCCGGAATGAATATGGTTGCGGAAGGTGTAAAAACAGCCGAGTCTGTAGCTCTATGGTCGCGTAAAAACAATATCGAAATGCCCATTACTAATGCAGTTTACAAAGTCCTGTTTGAGCAACTGGATCCGAAAGACGCAGTGCATGAATTGATGACGCGGAACGCAAAAGAAGAAATTAATATTTGAACCTGGTAGTATTGATTTATAACTGTATGGCAATTTTTTGATGATTTTAGAGTTTTAGCCATAAACACATGATTACCTCATTTTGACTCATTTATTCTGATTACAGATTCTTCACACACACTTCAAATCGGTTTTTCAAATTTATACAATTACTGCTATGAAATTGCCAACTGGAGAAATCGAAATTTCGGAGATGTCAACTGATGATCTGCGCAATCTGATACAGACCGGTGAAGGGACATTTCTTGAATTTAAAAAAACAGTTCCATCGCCCGTTAAGATTGCCAGGGAAATTGCTGCATTTGCAAATTCCGGCGGCGGAACCATACTCATAGGCGTAGAAGACAACTTAAATATTTCCGGTATATCTGCTTTTTTTGAAGAAGAGTATTTGCTGATGAAGGCCGCATATGACCAGTGTGTGCCGCCGGTACCCATAAAAATTGAGCTTGTACATGCAGGCCAATTGGATGTAATGGTTGTTAAAGTGCCACAGGCTGAGAAAAAGCCCATATACAACAAAGGAAAAAAGAAGCGTCTTGTATATGTTCGCAGGGGTGATAAAAGCGTTCTTGCCAGTGATGAGCAGACTGACATTCTCAAGCAAAAATATTCAGAAGAAGGAGTTACTTTTCAGTATGGCAACAGAGAACAGATGCTTTTTCGATATTTAAATGAATATGGAGAAATTACTGTTGGTAAATACTCACAGCTTATAAATGTAACAAGCTATCGTGCATCCAGAATATTGGTTAACCTGGTTGCCGCGGGGGTACTTAAGTTTTTTACCCGATACGAAAAGGATTATTATACATTTTCAGAAACAACTAAATAACAGGTATTACAGAAATGGCTTTGCCCGAAGAAAATCTTGACGATGTAATTTCTTCTTTAATTGATGATGAACCGGAAGAACAGCAAAATGAAATACACCCTCCCACCGAAAAATCCGATTTACCTCCCGTTAGTCTTACAGAAAGAGCTGCAAAACAGATAAATAAAATTAAGAATAACGAAAATCTTGATGACGAACTTTACCTTCGTGTTGCAGTTGAGGGCGGAGGTTGCTCAGGATTGAGTTATAAACTCGGTTTTGATGTTAAAACTGATGAGGATCAGGTTGAAAATAGCCAGGGAATGGAAATTGTAATAGACCAAAAACATCTGATGTATCTCGATGGAATTGTCATAGATTATCCGGATGGGCTCGATGCAAGGGGCTTTACCTTCGACAATCCGAATGCCAGTGAATCCTGCGGATGCGGATCTTCGTTTGCAGTATAAACGGATACAATCTACCTTAATTGAATTTAATAACTCTTATTCTGGGGTTCAGTGGATGCATCAGGTTCATTTGTAATCAATCTTACGCCCCTCTTGAATGTTAAATAATGCCAGATCCACTCGGCAAAAACCCTGAATCGATTTCTGAAACCTATCAGGAAAAAAATGTGGATTACAGACCACAGCAGCCAAGCAAAAAAACCTGAGAATTTCAGGCCCCGGATGTCAGCCACAGCTTTCGCTCTGCCAATGGTTGCCATCGTACCTTTGTCCACGTAGTGGAAAGGGGAAGTTACTTTATCTTTCTCAAGATTTTTAATGAGTTTGGCAAGAAATTTCCCCTGCTGCAGAGCAACGGGAGCAAGTGCCGGAAGTGGTTTTCCATCCTTATCTTTAACATGTGCTGCATCGCCAATGACAAAAATAGATTTATGATCCGGAATATTGAGATGCGGTTCCACAATTGCCCGACCCATTGAGTCCAGCTTACACTCTAATGATTTGAGCAGCGGCGAAGCTTTTACGCCTGCTGCCCAAATAATATTTGGGGTTTTGATAAAGGTATTTTCCAGCTCAACACCATCTTCCTGGATTGATTGAACAGGGTTATCTAAAAGCACTTTTACGCCCATCTCTTCAAGAGCGGATTTAGCTTTATCTGAAAGCTCAGCAGGATACCCGTTTAGGACATTTTTGCCAGCTTCTATGAGTATTACTTCTGTCTCTTCAGGATTAATATTGCGGAAATCTCTCATCATATTGCGTTTTGCAATTTCAGCAATTGCACCGGCCATTTCCACGCCTGTTGGCCCGGCGCCAATGATGGCATATGTAAGATATTTTTTTCGTGCTTCAGGATCATCAATCTTATCAGCTTCCTCTAAAGAAACCAGGATTCGTTCACGTATTGAAAGGGCATTTTTCAGAGTCTTAAGGCCGGGTGCAAAGCTTTTCCAATCTTTGTTGCCAAAGTAATTGTAAATGGCTCCAGGTGCCAGAATAAGATAGTCGAAGTTTAATGAGCTGCCGTTAGCAAGAGAGATGTATTTTTCAGATTTGTCTACAGATACAACCTCATCTAATACTGTTCTGATATTCCTGTCATTACCAAAAATTGCACGAATAGGTACGGCAATATCTCCCGGTGAAAGAGCTGCTGTGGCTACCTGGTAGAGAAGCGGCTGGAAAAGATGGTGATTTCGTTTATCGACAAGAGTAATATTGCAGTTAGTTTTACGGAGAGCTTTTGCGACTGAAATGCCTCCAAAGCCTCCCCCTACAATTACAATCTCAGGTCGGTTATTCATTTATCATTTAGTTAGTTCATTTTTGCCTTTGCATTTTTGGCCATTTCGGAAATTTCTTCCTTAGATATTTCGATCTTGCTGCCGCAATAGTTGCAAACAACCTCCTGGCTATCTCCCTGCATTTCTTTCAGCTCTTCATAACCGAGCATTGAAAGTGCATTTTTAAACCTTTTGGGAGAACAGCGGCAAAAGAAATGAACCGGCTGGCGATCCAGTTCTTTTACCGAAAATGGCCTTGTTGCCACTTCCATAATGTCATCGATGTAGTAATCGTTCTCAAAAAGTTCGCTAAGCGGTGGTAGTTTTTTAAGAGTTTCCTGGAGTTTTTCAACTGTCTCCTCATCAGCTTCTGGTAATCGCTGTAAAAGTACTCCTCCAGCGTGTTTTACGGATCCGTCATCATACAGGCTCACATCAAGTAAGAATGCGGATAATACCTGTTCTGATTGAGCCATATAATGAGCGATATCAGAATTGATATCTCCGTTTACCAATGCAATTGAACTTCGGCGCGGGTCTGCTTCGTTATAGAGTGTTTTGGTAACCGTAAGTACCCCAATCCCCAAAGCGTCTGAGATGGTTGTGTCAGGGTTGTTGTAGTTCAATTCTGCAGATGGATTGGCTGAGTACCCACGTATTTCTCCAACCCGGTTGGCTTCAGCTGTGAGCATCCCAACCGGTCCGTTACCGTCAATACGAATTTGAATGCGCTCCTCACCTTTCAATTCTGATGCCAGCAGCATTGCAGAAGTGAGTGTTTTGCCAAGCAAGACCGTATTTAAAAGTGAAAGATTATGATTTTCCTGAGCGGTTTTTACCACATCGCTGGTTTTAACCACACTAATTTTAAATTGTCCGTTTGTATCAATTCCCTTGATTAAACGATCCTTGAACTTAAATTTCTTTTTGAGAGACATATTGCTTCTCAGATTTTTTGTATTCAAATTTGCATCCTGTTTAGAGTTTACACAACAAGAAAATACGCACTTTTCGTTGCAAAATTGTGCTGAGGGCCTGATTAAATAAAAAGGCAGTCTCTTCGTAAAAAAGACTGCCTCTAACGGTTGTTTTATGGGTACAATCAGGATCGGTCTCTCATATACATCTCACCCTTTCTGTTAGAGAAATGGCTTTTTGAAGAGTAGATATTATTGATTTTACTCATGGCATTAATTCTTTTTTCAGCCAACATATTTGATGCGGTTATGGTTGGAATCTCATGCTCTTCAGCTGTTTTAAAGATTTCCAGGACGGTGTCGTATATCCTTGCGGTTTTATCCATGGCGAGTTGTTCATTATACCCCTCAAGCTCACTCGAAATATTTATGATTCCACCCGCATTTATGACGTAATCCGGTGCGTAAAGAATTTCTTTATTTCTGAGCAATTCTCCATGTCTGTTTTCGTCATCCAGAATATTATTTGCCCCTCCGGCAATTACATCGCAAGTCAAATGATCGATTGTGTCATCATTTACAACACCTCCTAAAGCGCACGGGCTGAAAATATCAAGATCCAGTGTGTAAATTTCATCCGGATTCACCACCTCGGCCCCGGTTTTTTTAGCCAGGAGATCGGCCTTTTCTCTGAATATATCGGTTACGAAAATTTTTGCGCCTTCTTTACTAATATATTCTGCAAGGTATGATGCAACAGAACCTGCACCCTGAATACCAATTCGTTTGCCCGAGAGTGAGTCGCTGCCGTATGCTTTCTTGGCTGCAGCTTTCATCCCCATGTAAACTCCGTAGGCCGTTACGGGGGATGGATTTCCGCTTCCACCCAGCGATTTTGGAATACCCGTTACATATTTGGTTTCAGAAAAAATCCATTCCATATCCTGCTCTGACATTCCAACATCTTCTGCGGTAATATATCTGCCGCCCAGCCCGTCAACAAATCGACCAAAAGCTCTGAACAGTTGCTCATTTTTGTCTTTATGGGGATCACCTAAAATTACAGCTTTACCACCGCCCAGATTTAACCCCGAGATTGCCGCTTTATAAGTCATTCCGCGGGCAAGCCTCAGCACGTCTTTTATTGCAGCGGTTTCATTTTGGTAGTTCCACATGCGGGTCCCTCCAAGTGCGGGGCCCAGGGTGGTATCGTGTATTGCAATAATAGCTTTCAGCCCCGCTTCCGGCCTTGAGCAAAATACAAGCTGCTCGTGCTCAAGATTTGCAAGTTCACCAAATAATGGGAATTCTTTATTGGTTGCTGTCTCTTTCTCGAACATTAATGATGAATGATCCATAAACTTAATAAGGTCTGAGTGTTATATATTTGCTTTGGAAACGCTTCCAAAAGATAGTGAATTCAAGAGTAACTCAACAGTTTTCAGGTTCATCCGAAAATGGTTTTATAAACTTTTAAACACTGATTTATTTTAAAGTTGAAAACTAAATATCGATTTTTGTGACTCTTTTTTTATAATACACATAGTTATTTCAAGTTGAAGTTTATAGTTATACTGTATAAATCTAATAATGCCGATTGGAAAGTTCGGTTTGGTTTGTCAGGGCTGATTACCCTCATACCTTTTAAATGAGAACAAAACAGACAACATATCATGGCTTACCGATGGGTATATTCCGGAAAAAAATCCGGCGTAAAAGAATCCGTACGCGAAATCCAGCAAAAACTTAATGTCCCCCGCGAAATAGCCTGGCTTCTGGCTGCGAGGGGAATTAAAACAATAGAAGAGGCAAAATCTTTTTTCAGGCCTGAAACTCTAAAAAGTTACGACCCTTTTTTAATGAAGGATATGGAGGAGGGTGCTTCCAGGCTCTACAAGGCTATTTGTAACGGTGAAAAAGTAGTGATTTACGGAGATTATGATGTTGACGGCACTACAGCCACCAGTATTCTTTATTCATTTCTGAAAAGCTTTGGTGTGGATGTATATTATTATATCCCGCACAGGTTCAAAGAGGGTTACGGAATAAATCCCGATGGTATAAATTATGCTATCAAAATTGAAGCAGATTTAATTGTTTCGGTTGATTGTGGGATTACGGCAATTGATGAAGCTATTTATGCACGCCAAAACGGTATAGACCTGGTAATTTGTGATCATCATACAGTGGGTTCTGAAATTCCTGATGCAGTTGCGGTGCTTGATCCAAAACGTCCTGACTGCAGCTACCCTTTTGACGGGCTCTCGGGCGCAGGGGTAGGCTATAAACTGGTTCAGGCCACAACGAAGAAACTTGGTTTGGATGATACTCTGCCGCATAAATATTTAGATCTTGTGGCCATTTCTATTGCTTCGGATATTGTTCCGATCGTGGATGAAAACCGGATTTTGATGAGAAAAGGTCTCGAATTAATTAATACTGAACCAAGAATAGGAATTAAGGCTCTCCTCGACCGTATTAAAATTCCAGTCGGTTCAGTAACCACATCAAGTATTGTGTTTTCAATTGGCCCGCGCATTAACGCTGCCGGCAGAATGGGAGATGCCACTGCCGCTGTTGAACTTATGATTGCTGAAGATAAAACAACGGCTGATAAACATGCTAAAGAGCTTGAAAAGATTAATAACAGGCGGCGCTTTACGGATTCCAAAACAATGGATCAGGCACAGGACATGATTGAAAACCATTTTGATATGGAAGAAACTTCAGCAGTGGTGCTGCACGATCCCGACTGGCACCTCGGGGTAATTGGAATTGTGGCTTCCCGGATAGTTGATGCCCACTACCGCCCCGCAATTATGCTGAGCACTGTGGAGGGAAAAATTAAGGGCTCAGCACGTTCCATTAAAGGCTTCAATATTTATGATGCATTAAAAGAGTGCGATGATTTGCTTGAGCAGTTCGGAGGGCATGAATTTGCTGCCGGTTTAACCATGGACCTTGAGAATTTGCCGGAATTCAGAAGCCGAATGAATGAAATTGCAAATAACCGGCTGCCGGATAACGATTTTAAACCCGAGCTTGAAATTGCGTGCGACCTGCAGCTCGATAAAATAAATATGAAATTCTGGAAGCTGTTGAGCCTGTTTGAACCTTTTGGCCCCGGAAATATGAGGCCGATATTTGTCAGCAAAGATGTTTGTATAGAAGGAGTGCCTACCATTGTGGGAAGCGGTCATCTTAAAATGAAAGTTAAGCAGAATGATTCAGTAGTATTTGACTCTATTGGATTTAATATGCACGAGTATGAGCCAATGCTCAGAAATTGTGATCAGGATAAAATTGATGTGGCCTATGTGCTGGAAGAAAATAACTGGAATGGCCGGCGAACTATCCAAATGAGGCTGAAAGATATCCACATACAAAACCGGAACTGAAACCCATACGGATAAAAGTTCTTTAAAATCTGAGCTCAACCCTTGCCATAAATCCAAAATCTTCTGTAACTCCAATTGGATGATACTGCAGATCCTGATTTAATACATTTTTAAACAGTAATACACCTCGTAAACGCTGACGCCAGAACCACTTCGCCACTCTGAAATCAATAATTAGATGTGAAGGAGTAGTTTTACTGAATTCAAATGTTGTGAATTCAATCTGATCGTGAAAGCTTCGGTTAAACTTTCCATCCAGATTGGAAAATTCTTCCCAGGTAGTTTCAGATCGGTATTGAATATTCATCATCAGTTCCAGGTCGGGATAAGGCTTAAACAGTGCCTGGTATCGAATAACCTGGTCAGGTATCGTTTTCCAGTAATTTCTGTAGTCACTGTTCCCGTCAACCGTACTGCTGAAATTTGCAATTACACTATGCTCAAATCTGCCTGAAAGTGTGTGATTCAGGGTTAAACCGGTATACAACCGCCGGCCTTTTTGGTCTTTGAGCAGAGAGTAGTTTCCCGGAAATGTGCTGAAAGCGAGGTTGTAATCAACCGGTTGAAAGGGAATATGCAGAGACAGATGGTTGATGAATTCGATGTCACCCCGCAGTTCAAATCCATCAAAGAGCTGAACAAAAGTTCCCACAGTTAAACTGGTAAGGCGGCTGTTTTCGATTTCCGTTGTTTGGTTTGACGGAATATTTAGATTTTCAAGTATGTTGTAACCATTATTTATTCTGTAATCTATAGGGTTGGTGATATCGGGAAATAACTCTGAAAAACCGCCCCCGATTGATATCGACCAATTTGGTAATAAATCTAAATCAACACTTCCCTGAGATTGTAATGTATAATCTTCATCCCTGAACATTATATTCTGATATCCATTCAGATATAGGCCATTTACCACCTGCAAGCGACCGTTTAGAAACAGATTGTCCCGTCTTAAACTGTGTGAATCTTCAAAAAACTGCCCAGAAATTTCCACCTGTTCAAGTTCTGTACCTGCTTCAATAAAATTCGATTCAGTTCCCACAAGCGTAGAGAACCGAATTGAATTTTCACTTTCAGTCAGCCCAAACTCATGATCAAACTGATTCCTCCGGTGGCTGAATGAATGTTCCCTTTGCTGGTAAAGCGTTCTTAAAAGCCAAATATCCGTAAGTTTAAATTCACCCAAGGCGGAGTATTGTTCAGTTTCAAGAACTGCAGGTACTTCTCTTCCAAGTGGCTGGAAAAAGAAAAAATCTTTACCATCAGATTGTATAGCCTGCAATCGAATATCAAGGCGGTTACTCCTCCATCCGGTTTCAAGCAAACCAATTGTGGTAATAGCGTCTACTTCGAGCGACTGACCAGTTCCCGGTATACTTCGAATGCTTTTAAAACGATTTTGTACAAACAAATCCATTCGTTTATAAGAGTGACTTCGAACTGTTCCTTTTGCATACCATGGTCCTGTTTTTATTGAAATTCCTGCATCTCCCCACGGGCCAAAACGTTCCACGTTGGGAGTTATACTTTCGGGGTCGTACACCCACGGGCCAGGCTCGCCGGTATTATGGCCTGCCTGGCCGGAGAGGAAAAAAGAAATGCCGTCCGGAACCGGTTCAGAAATAAAGTTCACCGACGCAGCATGCCGGACAACGCCATTAGAAACACCTGTTCCCTGCCTCGTTTCAAGTCCGTTTATTTGTGGGAGCGGCAATGGAAAAAGCTGTGAGTATGACGTGCCAAAATAATCCGGTTTAAAAGGAATTCCATCCAGTAAAAATGTTGGCTGTGGCCCTTCTAAACCAAATCGCCTGGTGCCGGTTTTAACCGACATTCTATCGAGAGAGATGTAGTTCAGGTTATTTTGCCAGTATAAATCCTCAACGCGCAGAATAAAGTTCGATATAACAGAGTCGTTTTCAGCCGTATGCATTTGTTGATTTATATCAGTATCAGGCATGGCTGTAAAAACCAGAATAAATGAGTAAAAGATTGCTGAAATCATTTCAAAAAAGTTTTTAGCCAGCCCGGTGTTCCAAAGCTATATGCAATACCGGCATTGCCGTACCAAACTGTAAAAGGTATTTCAAGAAGAGTTCGATTATAGGAGACGCCTATATGCAAATGTAAGTTGTTGGTAATTTTCTTGTTCAACCGTCCGGTAAATTCAATAGAAAACTCACTTTCATTACTTTGAAAGCGGAGATCATCATAAAAAATCTCCTGATCCTGCGTGAGAAAATTAGTGCCCACGCGAAATCCCGGCGCCAGGTAAAGATCTTCAGAAACCCAAAAAGGATAATTCCACCCTACAAATACGAACGTGGAGTGAAACCCGGAATCCTCAAACTGCAGCTCATTGTATCGAACATATCGCACCCCGGTTTCGAATGAACCAAAATAATAGGGTGAGCTGATTAGAAGACCGAGGCCCTTGGATGGATCCCAGGAGTTTCCAATCGTTGTGCTTTTAAAGAAATTGTGGCCGGTTAACCCGACTTTCACTTCACTGAAACCATTCTGTGCTGTAACATTTCCGGCAATCAGCAGCACGACAATAAGAGAAGATAAAAACTTCATGAAAAATAATGGGATTTGTAAGGCTTGAAACAATTCATGGGCAATGTAAAACCGAAACCTACTTCATGTTTACAAACTGCAGCGGAATTCCGAAGTTTTTCTTTTTCAGATGTTGAATGACTTCCTGAAGCTCATCAATTTTTTTGCCTGAAACACGTACCTGGTCTTCTTGAATGGCCGGCTGCACTTTTAGTTTCAGGTTTTTGATTTCCTTGACGATTTTTTTGGCTGTTTCGCGGTCAATGCCCTCTTTAATGGTGGCATTAACTTTAACATGCCCCTGGCTTGTTCCTTCTTCAGGGTCATACTCAAGAACTTTCGGCTCAAGCTTACGCTTAATAAAGTGTTTAACAAGCATATCTTTTACTGCCTGAAGTTTCATGCTTTCGGCGGCAACAATCTGAATTTTGTTCTCTTTTTTATCGAATTCTACTTCGGTATGTAACCCTTTAAAATCGTATCGGGTTGTTATTTCTTTGCGGGTGTTATTGATTGCGTTATCAACTTCCTGTGCGTTGATTTCATTGACGATATCGAAAGAGGCCATAATTTTTTCTTTTGTTCTGATATGTTTCAGCATTAAAGATACGAATTTAAGAGAGTAAGTTATTCTTAATTATCCGGCTCACCATTGCAAATTGATTGCTTTTTGTGAGTTGTAAAGTCACGGGCAGGACGGCACAATTTTG
>LKMJ01002159.1_pt1 | contig 17923 bp, 19 predicted proteins | sample 643391 | NCBI WGS metagenome assembly LKMJ01 (sample SAMN04112250, study PRJNA286221) | soda lake metagenome | biome: soda lake; feature: Kulunda Steppe; material: water; isolation source: sample PL-Br10 brine of Picturesque Lake | place: Russia: Kulunda steppe | collected 2010-07
GAGTTCATTTCATTTAGAGGTTGAGACTTAGCTTACCTTTAAGAAACAATTTGCGAATTTTTCGGAAACATTATTTCTTCTAGAGGAAGAGACTAATAATCGCTTACTTTAGAAACGATTTACGATTTTTTCGGGGAGCTTATTTCATTTAGAGGATAAGATCAACCTTACTTTCGAGAAACAATTTACGAATTTTTCGGAGAGTTTATTTTTCTTAGAGGATGTGACGATAGCTTGAAAGATATAGTAGACCGACCAATGAGGATGGTCAGTACTTAAAAACAAAAAAGAAAATAGTGGATTTTTGCATGCAATTTCGCTAGTTTACATTTCCACATTTGGGACACATAGTTAAAAAATATTTGTTTTTTACTTCAGTTAATGATTTTATAACCGTAATATAAACTTTTAAATAAAACCATAGGTGGCAAAGTGTGCAATTTGGCGTGGTTTAAAAAACCGTATTTGGGACACATCATTCGTAATACTTGTAATCATGGAGAATATGCCTCTTCAAATTGCGTGACGAAGAACCGCTTATTTGCACATCCAACAACCGTTTAGAGAATTGAGGTTTCCTTGTTTCTGATTTCAACATTTCATTCTTATCCTCGTCTGTTATAGTTAAGTTTATCGTCATCGCTATCGCTGACCAATCCCAGGCATCTTTTTTGTCCATCAAATGCAAATTCGAAAGTTTCGCTATATTCATATTATACGAAAGGCCTTTATAATGCCACGGTAAATCCGGATGGTTTTTCACCGATTCTAAGGTCACATTTTTATTTCTGGAAAAACGCATCCAATTCCATCGGGTAAATAACCCCGCATTCTCAGGAGCCAAAATAACTTCTAATGTAACATTTGGATTTTCACTCAGAGCATCAAAATCCCAAGGAAGACCAAGATTGTTTTTTACGATGTCCAACGTTATATTCGGATTTAAACTCAATGACGTCCAACACAGTTCTTCAAATACCTGATCACGCACCATATCCCAGGTTGTCGAAGGATCGCGACTTATTGACCACCAACTGTTTTGAAAAAATGGATTGTCGATGCGACGTGGATAAATTGATGTTATATTATCGTTAAAACTTAAAGCAATAAAATCCCATTGCTGCTCACTTTGCTGAATTACGTATAACCATGTAATATTTGGGTTATAGCTCATACGATTATAATCCCACGGTAATTCAGGATGCGCATTCACATATTCCATCGTCAAACACGGTTTGTCACTCATCGCTTGCCATAATTTTAAAGGATCGACCCATTTTTCCAATCGTGACCACTCTAAAAAATTTTCTAAAGTCAGTACTCGATTGTCATATTTTTTTAATACATCTGCCATAAAATGATTGTTTTCAAAAAGATTATTAATATTCCACGGACAATTTGAAAAACGAAGTACCGTCGTCAAATCTACATTAAGCGACAACGAAAGTGCATTCCAATTCCAAGGTCGATAGAGGTAGTGTGAAACAACAGCCCACGTTAAATTCGCATTAAAGCTTAACTCATTCCAATCCCATGGTAATTGTGGATTACTAAAAACAATATCCATCGTCACACAAGAATGCGAACTCAATAAGGACCAATACCAATCTTTGGCACAATGTTTTAAAACAAAAGCCCATGTTAAATCTTTATGCATACTTATAATACTCCAGTCCCAGTTTTTGTCAGACAAACGATCAACGATTTCCAAGGATAACGTATCATTTAAACTGAGCGCTTGATAATCCCAACATTCATCCTTTTGCAATAAACGCTCTAAAATATATTCGTTTTCTTTTTCCTTCATTTATGAAAATGGAATGAATTATGGATTTATCAAATAAAATAATGATAAACAATATAGATTAATAAAATCGACCGTTTGTTGCCTTTATATCATTTTTTTCGATATTTCGATAAACGTCAAGAAAATGACGCAGTATGATTAAAAAATATAACAAACATATCTCCACAATGCCTGTTTCCTCAGAATTATCAGAACTAAGTGCTTCTTCTTCCTCTTCTTCCACTTCTTCCACTTCTTCCACTTCTTCCTCCGATTCTGATCCTGACTCTCACTCTACATCTAAGAGCGGATCTGATAAATCATCAGAAAACGAAACACAAAACAAATCTGAAAACAAAACACAAAAAAAAACACAAAACAAAACACCCACGAGCCGTTTTTCTCTATACAATGCAAAGCGTTTCGAACAACTTTTGCAGAAAGAGGGCGAACAAAACGAAAAAGAAACACGTGCAAAAAAAGAGTATCAAAAGAATCATGCTCCTGGAGATCCGCCAAAAGTGCTCATCGCCCCTGAAGACAAAACCGATATTTGTTGCTCTAAGACCGCCTTTGAAAAGATTGTGAAAGAGATTTCGAAAAAACAAGGGCTTTCACATCTATTCACAAAGACCGCTATTGAAGCTTTACAAATTATCACCGAATCTTATATTGCCCAAATGCTTAAAGAAGCGAGAACAGTTATGAAGATTCGTAAACGAAAAAATCGTGAAGGCGAACTCGTCTTAAGCGATCTTCTGCATGTTATAAAAAGACGTCCTGAACTTAATAGTCTTGTACCCGCTTTAAAGAGAAAAGTCAAATCTGCAAAACAAAAGAAAGAATAATGTCTCTTTTCTTTAATTTATTTCTTTTTCTTTAATTTATTTTTCTGAACTCATCATAAACATCATTTATGCTTAAAACAGTTCCCATCGCCCTTGCGGTTGGTTTAGGACGCCAAACACTTCGCTATTTGTGGAGACCCCGCACTGAACCTTATAAAAATGCTAAAAAAAGAAATAACCAAGAAACACCACCTTATGAACGTCTCGTTGTATCTGCCGTATTTTCTCGACTCGCCTATAAACCGTTTCTCGAATTCCGTAAAGAATCAATCGAATGTGTAAAAGATGATCCTTCGTTACTTTCTCTTGTCAAAAACTGTTTTGCAAGCGATGCGAACGAAATTACCTTTATTGATGCATCTGCTTTCCATGATTTTCAAGATACCCAAGTTTATATCTGGATAAAAGATCGTATACTATATGTAGTGTTTCGAGGAAGCGAAAGTAAACAAGATTTTCTCGCCAATATCGATTTGCGAAGAAAATGTGCAGGTTTTGGTCCTAATATACTTGTCCATAACGGTTTTCGTGGACAATTTGAAGCTGTTGAAGAGAGATTAACCGCTTATATCTTAACACATAAAGGCGAATATGACGAAATTTATTTCTTAGGCCATTCATTGGGTATGGCATGTGCTACTATATCTGCATTGTTTTATAATCAGTATTTTAAAGAAAATTTAGATGAAAATGACATCCCGATTTTGCATTGCCATTCATTTGGTGGACCACGGGTCGGTAATAGAGATTTCGTAAAATTTTACCAAGAGCAAGAAAGGCTTTTTAAAAATACGTGGCGTGTTGTGAATTACGACGATCCTGTACCTCGCGTTCCCATTTCTTTCCGCTTTTGTCATATTCCTTCGCATACCCTATTTATAGGCGAGGATGGCAAAATATATCAGACAAAAAAAGATACCCATTGGTTATTACGCCCCCTTGAATTATTTGTTTCAGCATGTTTGTTTAAGCACGTGAAGACACATTTTATGGAGTTCTATATAGAACGTTTGCGGGACATTGTGATCGAAATAAGAAGATCACATGAATTAGAAAAACCTGAAGAAATCAAATTGAAAGCGTCTTCTCTTGATATTATTCTTAATCATAAATCCAATAATCCAGATTTCGAAACCAGCGATGAACTCGTAAAAATCGCATCTCCTCTTCTAAATTGTCAAGATGAAAATAACAAAAAGCATGACGGTTGAGGTTTTGAAAGCATTTTCTTCTTAAAAATTAAAAATGGAGGATTTCGTTGTGGTTGTTGCGCGCTTTAAAGAAGATGTCAGCTGGTTATCGAATTCTGATATTGCTTCTCATTGCCTCATTTATAATAAAGGACCACCTCTCCCTCCTGAAGTTTGCGAAAAATGCGCCGGTGTAATCCAGCTTCCTAATATAGGTCGCGAAGCACATACTTATCTTTTTCACATTCTTCGTCTGCTTAAAGAAAGTTCTAGCAAAAATATCGAAAAAAACGAAAACAGAGTGCATGTCTTCATTCAAGGTCAAATAAGTGATCATGTCGGACCCTCTTTTCGTAAAGGTAAAGAAATCGAATTTGTCAAAAAAATGATTAAAGAAGCACAAGAAGAAGCACGAGGCTTATCTTTAAACCATAAAGCTCACTCTGTAGGACGTAATAGTGCACTAGAAGATTTTCGTATATTAAGTCATCGTGCTAAGTTATTTGAAACCAACATGGCCTTTGGACCTTGGTTTCGCACATTTATTGACTCTTCTTTCATGAATCCTATAAAACCGACCGACGTGTCTTGGTATATAGGTGCATTGTTTGCAGTGAAAGAAAAGCAAATTCGCGAAAAACACGAAACAACTTTTTACGAAAAACTTATCGAAACTGTTTCCGTAGATATAAATCCTGAATCCGCACACTTTATGGAGCGTTCATGGTATCACATTTTTGTGTAAAAGCAACGATAAAAAAGGTATAAAAAATTATAGAAAAAGTATAAAAAAAGTATAAAAAGGATTTAAGAAGAAGTAAATCGCTTTTTAATTAATTAAAAAAGAAAATATGGATCGGTTTTATGATTATGCACATGAAAAATCTTTCCGAAGAGAAGATTCCTCTTACCTCGATAAAATCGTCAAAGAATTTAAAGTTCCTTCAGAACAAAATAAAAAATATAAACCACAACCAGATAATTTTACCGAAAAGTGTCGACGTTTTTTTACTTATATAGTAAAACGATAAACATGAAAATGCGAAATAATAAAAAATTGAATATAAGATGTTATTATAAGTAGACTGTTAACTTTTCAGCAACTTACATTATGAACGAAGAACTTTGTGCTCTCTGGCGTGCAAATCCTTCTGTGAATCCATTGACTAATCGTGTTATAAAAATCGACGGTCCGGTTTACCAAACGCTAGCTAAACAATGCTCAGCGTTAAATGCGTCTGCTTCACCTTCTATTGCTTTACCTTCTATTTCTTTACCTTCTATTTCTTTGAATGAAAAAGAAGATGAATTTGAAAATAACCGTATTTTTCAAAAAGGTCTGCACCATTTGCAGGAGGTTCTACCAGAGCTTAAAAAAGAGATTAAAAATGAGATTAAAAATGAAAACCAAAAAGATTCATGTCATGTGTGTTATGTGATTGAAAAACAGGTCTTACCCAGTGCTCAAAAACCGTTACCATACGCAAGAACACTTGACAGCCTTTCTATCCCTAATCACGTGAGCTACCATCATCAAAATGCTTTACCCACTTTACGCTTACTCTCGGCTTTTAATTGCCATGATGGTCAGCGTAAACTCACTCTGGGCCTCTTGGAATTTCTTGCCAAATCTATGGACAATCTCCATTGTAAACCCGAAGACGTATTTGTCGTGTATGCTGGTGGCTCCAGTATGGCCGCTTCTGTGGCAATTTCCTTGTTTCCCGAATTGCGTATAAGTTTATATGACCCGGATGACAGATCCGTCTTTAGAATGTTACCCTCCTCGATAAAAAACAAAACCATGGTCTACAAACAAAGATCAGATTTACCTGCTTACCAAGTTAAATTCGCCCCATTGATGATCTTTACTAACAATGCTGGATGGTTTAACGATCATACTGCGCGTTATTGCCGTGAAAGATTGTTTCCTATGAGCAGGCGAAAACATCTTTTATTCGTTTCTGATATTCGAGGAGATACTGAAGAATACGACATCGTGACCGATATGCGCAGCCAGATGCGTTGGACCCTTATGCTCAAAGCATCATTTTACATGCACAAATTTCGTCTGCCTTACCAAAACGAAGAGAACACAGAAACTATTAAAAGCATGTATGATGACCTTCATCATGTAAAGTCGTTTCTTTCGAAAATTACGATCGAAAATATTGAAATGAAAAATAATCCCAATGCCATCTTATATTTATCGGGTGAACCTTTGCTTCAAGCATTTGGACCCCAAAGGACGACAGAATTAAGACTTATCGGTAAAGCAGGTAAAAACAATCACTATACATTTCGCTATTATGACGTGATGAAAACAGAAAACCAATCCGCCTTATTTAATAATGTTTATCGCAGCTATGCACATTACGCATATACAACAATGTCTGGTCAAAAAATCGTAAACTCGTTTGAAAAGGTGACAGAATACTACATTATTGCACAGTGCGCGTCTCTGCTGTTGTCTTTGTTGTCTTCACCAGAATCAGAATTAACAGAAGATAAAAAGGTCAAAAAAGTAGCTGACCTTGTGGATAAGGTTCTTCAAGAACGAATCTCCGAAAAGATTGGCGTCGACCAATGCAAGTACATGAGTCTACAGAAATACCTGCAAAAAAATAAACAAAAATACGAAGAAGTCGTACCCGATTACTTTCAGAAGATTTTCGCCCCTTACCGAAAAATACGATCCTCTTAAGGGTTAAGTGACCAATGCACTCTGTAAATGTTTCCGGCGCTCTCTTGGATTTCTTCGCGGGCTTCTTTTGGGATTTCTTTTTCGATTTCGTAGCCGTTCATGATTCTTATATCTTTATAAAATCCACAACAAAAACTTTTTTGTGTAATGCGTTCCATGACTTCCCGTAATGTTGCCTTTTTTGAAAAGTACTCTAGCCGATTTACTTGAATTTTGCTCCATGCCGTCATACGGGATCGTGTAACATTACTATGTTCGTTTTTTTCGTAAGCGTGAAGAACTTCTTTTTCACGTTCATAAATTCGGTAGAGGTCATCGGGAAGAGCGTGCTCGTCAAAAGACATAAACAAACACCAATCTGAGTCAGGATGAAGAACCGTTTCCCATTCTTTGCCATTTACTTCGCGAAACCATTCTGCTTCTTCTTTTTTATTCTGATTTTGATATTTGACGCGAATCCTGAGACATTCTAACGGATCATCGAACGAAAAGCGAATCTTATGAATAATTGAATTCATGATTATTTTTACTTTAATTTCTTAAAAGAAATCCAATCAAATTTTTTTTAAATTTAAAAATTAATATAAACAAAAAATTGATGGTTATCATAAAGAAATAAAAGTCAAATAAACCAAGCAATCAAACCATGACACGACGTGGTTGCCGGTCGGGTAAGTCTATAAACAACAAAAACAAACCTTTGTCTTTACAAAATACTTTTACAAAATCAACGACCGAAGTAAGTGTGGAATCTACAATTCATCTAAACGAACTTTTTAATGTCATAACTCTTCCTCAAATTCCCGAAGAAGACGGAATTTCACCGAAGGATCCTGAGATTTATGTTTTTCAAGAATACTCTCTTTCCACATTTATAGTACGTTTGGAGCAGCTTCGCCATCGTAATCGTCAGATGAATGTTCCACGCATCGACATTCTACATTGTATGATGGAAATGAAGTTAACATTATCTCAAAAGTGGCTTGTCACCGATATACCAAACCTAATCCGTATCCGCTCCATTCAAACATTCGATTTTCTCTTTGACAACTTCACATTACCTTATGGAGCAGACATTATTCACCATAGTTTAAGTGATATGATTGAGCATATGTATTTCTGTCGCTCATTAATTTATCATTATCGATGAAGCATATGTTAAATCTCTCTTTTTAAAACATCTTAAGACTTCTTCTTTAAAACTTATTTTTTATTTGTTTCGAAAATGTGCGAAAACTGAAAAAATTGAAAGGATTGCAATGCAAAGCAAAGAGTAAAACAAAAAAATTAACAAAATGGATTTTGCATTGTTTTCTTTTATCGGGGCATGTTTAATGTTTTTCGTAAATGTCTTAGTTTACAGATTAGAGAGACGACGCATGGATTACGTAAGCCTTTATCCAAACGTTGAAAACGAATCTTTGATTTGTGGTAAAGACGAAGAACTCGGGTTTTATAGGCGTCCTGATTATGTCTCCTTTTACGATGATATGTGCGTCGAGATTCTTGTATTCCGTTTTATCGCGCGTGTATTGCGTGTGACTATTATTGCGACTATTCTTGTCGGCGTCTTTTTGAATTTCTTACCAGTCTATCTAGCTCTTTTCTTTGGTTACGTCTGCGTTGTTTGCTATGAAGACATTCTTGCCTATTTGATCAGCTTAAATTTGGTAGACGACGCCGATAAAAAGATATTGGGTTTGTTAAAGATCGTAATGCAGACATTATTTGTCTTGCATGTCTTTACGATTACAATTTACGTACTTTCCCTGGTACTATTTGGCAACACTTGGTGGTCCACTATCGTAGAATGGTTGAATATAATTCCCTTTTAATTCTCTTTCTCTTTCTCTTTCTCATTCTCTCATTCTCTTTTTTCTTTTTCTTTAAGATCTTTCTCTATCTAATCTCGATAAGTTGAAAAAAAATGAAAAATAATCAAACGCCCCATGTTCCAATACCGAAAAGCAAAAACAAAAGATAAAAAACAACTAAAAGAATGGCTGCCATTTCTTTGACATAATCACTCGTAACAAGATGGCGCCACTTGAAATGACAACGTTGAAAAAAATTTTGTGGGACGAAAAATATGCCCTCAGGACGACAAATACCTTCTTCTCGCATCTTTTTAGAAGAAACATAATCGATTTCTCCTGTGATTATGTCATAGCGGTTAACAATTAACGCACATTTATACTCTCGTTTATTGGTCACATGGTTTAGTGTTACCAAACAATTTGCACAAGCCTTGCATGGTGGTGGGGTCTTTCGGTTGTTTTCATTGTTTGTTTCATTATTTCGAATATTTCGCATATTTTGCATATTTCGCATATTTTGCATATTTCGCATATTTTGCATATTTCGTATATTATCCATATTATTGTCATCCGTAGTTGGCACTTTATCGCGAACGTCTTTTTTTGATTTTGGAATAGTAACAGACGAAATGTTCTGCCATAACGGTAGTTTAAGGTCTGCTTTTATAAACGGTTTCAAATAACAACTTGCACGGTTGATATGGTATAATGCTGATTTCATGATTGTTTTAATAAATTTCATAAATTAAAGAGTTGATCTCCTTATATCCTAATTTTTCCCCAAAAATTCGAGTGAAATACCACTTTTACGGTTTTTATTATTTGTCAGAATGAGGGTCATACGTTGCTTCTTTTTATCACTTGTCCAAAGACGTAGTGTTGATGATACTCCATTTTTAATAAAATTTTGCATTGATTCTTTAATTTGTCTTTCATTGTCAAACGCGTGAAGACAATCGGTATGACGTAATTTTACACGAATATCCAGACACTCATCAAGACGCGTTTTCTCATCCTTCATTTTTTTGTCATTTTCAGCATATTTATTATCTTCATGAGTGATCATGACAAAAATAAAAACGATATAAGGAATTTTTTTCTTTACTTAAAACAGGAATAGAAAACAATCTATTTCTTTAGCGCGCACACAAAAAACACAAGCTATATAGACCCCATGATCCCTGCAAACTTTACGAATGCTTTTTCAACGCCTTCTTTTGATATTCTTGATATGACGCCCGAAGTTCTTGATGCTCTGATCCAAAAATTGGGTCGGCCTTCCGAAAAAAAAGTGAAGCCACCTGCTAAAGCCGAAATGATCGGATCGCGATCAAATACTTTACACAAAGACGTGATTATTCGACCAACAGAATATATCTACATATTCGATATGCCTGGGTTCGATAAAAACGATATCAGCGTTATCGTCGAACAAAACAATCTCGTTGTAGAAGGTGTACGCAAACGAGAAGAAGAATACGACAAAGCCGAAGTGAAAACCTTCATGCGGTCGATGGGAGTCTTCAAAGAAGCTTTTTCTCTTAATGAAGATGCCATCATTTATGATAAAGACGGTCAAGTCAATACAAGTGCGACCTATGAAAACGGCGTTCTGACAATCCAAATTCCTCGCCAAAATCCACAAGTAACAAAGATGCGACGACGTATCGAGATCCGTTAGCTTGTGTTTTTTCCTTTCTTTTTTTCTCTTGTTTCAAAGAAAAACTTCTTATTAAGTAAAGAACAAGCATGCACGAGATCCAAAACCAACTAAAAGCGCCCAATTTACATAAGCCAATACTTAGTCCGATCAATAAACGAGGTTCCCGCGATTTTGTCCAAGATGTCCAAGATGTTCGCTATCTTTACGAAAAACACGCACGTCTAAAAAAAGATTTCGAAGAATATAGAAAGGTATCTAGTCAAGACATTATTAGTTTAAGTAAAAGTTTAGCTTCTATCACGGATGCTCTTCAAACCATAACAAGAAATGAAAACGAAAAACAAAGTCTCCAAAATGCTCAACGAGAATTTCCAAAACGTTTTCAAAGTTGCACCACACAACCCGAGTTTTTTCCACGTATGAATGCTCTGCTCCAGATTATAGATGAGCAAAAACAAAAAATCAAAGAAGAACGCATGATTCAAATGTGCCGTGAAAAAGACAAAAAACGTGTTTATGAACAACGTGAACAAATGCGTAAAAACCGTTTCAATCACATTACAAACTTGTCACAAAGTATTAATCAACATAAAACTCAAAATGTTGGCGAAAATGATGCGAGGCATACATGCCATGCAACTATAGACCATTCAAGTATTGACCATTCAAGTATTCACCATTCAAGTATAGACAATACCGATGGTAAAGATAAAAAATATGATAAATAGAGATAAGTAAAGAGAAGTAAATAGCGATCGTGAGATCATTAATCTAAAATCTAATAAGAAAATCTAGCCTTTATATTCATTTTCTCCCGTTCGGTGATACACCACTCCATAACACGATCAGGATGCCATGCATAAGCGAGTAATTCGCATTTGACAATACTCATACGCTTCTCTGCACGATTTCTACGTGTTTTTCGAAACAATCGTTGTACTTTCACAATGATATGGTGGCGTCTTAGTGTTTTACTAAAGTAAAAACGGTAAAGCGGATCTTGTGACAAAGGTTCCATATCATCCCGTGAAAAAAACGCCGCGTCAGATGTATATTTTGATAACAAACAATCCTCAATCATCGTATTTTTCTCGATTAAGTAATCGTGAACATAGTAATGCAACAACAAAGAAATGTCTTTTGGCGTTTCCAACTTTAGCAAATTATTTTTCAAGATAAACTTTAAACAATTTTCGTAACGTTCTGTACATATCATATGAGTAGTATTAAGAAATCTCATAGTAAAATCAATTACAAAATAATCTCTGGTCGATGGACATTTTTGGATGACACATTCTGCCATGTTTATCAAACCTTTCCATGCGCATTTACTAAAAAACGAAGGTGGAGGCGTAAAACCCAGAGATAACAAGAATTCTAAAGATTGAAGGCTTGTTTGTTCACCAATGAAAGAGAATACGTCATCGGTATCAGATACTATGTTTTTGCCAAAATCATATCCACGAGAATGTAAAATAGACAAGATATCGGCATTAGAACTTCGAATAGCGAAAATACCAATAAGTCTATCATTGTTAATATCATGAAGTCTGTTTTTTTCTTTAGCAAAACGATAAATAAACTCTAAATGTTTTGCATTGTTGTTTTTTACGGCGGATATTGCACTATTTAAAAGTTTGTAATCACAATTTGGTTTATAAACCTTGTAAAATAAATCGTGCATTTCGTTTGCCATCGTGATGTTTCAGAAATATAAAAGAAACAGCGTGGGGTTCTGTTTTGATCTTTAAAAAAAGAATCTGTCAAATTTTCTCCTTTTTTGTTTTTTAATTTTTTTATTTTATTTTAGTCAGGGTAGTACGAAAACAGTAAACCGGACGGGATTTGAATGCGTTTATATTAAAAAATTATTAAAAAACTTTTTACCTTACTTTTTAAAAAACCATGAAACGACATAAAAAAAGTAATCGATGAAAATGAACAATTGAAATACCACACATGTGTGTACTTCCATGATTTTAGTCCAAATCATCAATCTTTGTTCCTCGTTCTCCTTGTTCTCTTTGTTCTCTTTGTTCTTCCTGTACTTTTTCTACTTTTTCTGCTCCTTCCCTTTCTTCCAAGGCATTATCATTGTCGTTGTCGTTGTCCATTTCATCGGATGCGTCTATTTCGCCGGTTATCCCGCATGCCGTAATTCTATAAATCGTCTGCGTGAAATTGCGCGTGTTCGGTAGTTCATAACCACTCGTCAACAATGCACTTTGGTAAATAAGGTAAAGTGCATCCGTATTCATTTTTGTTGGATCTTCTTTAAATTGTTCGTAAAGAAGCTTCATCAATTTGTGGTCTGGATTCAACAACACGTGCTTTGCTGACGGCATCATAAACTTAGTTTCCGATTGAATTTTCATGATGCGCTCCATATTGGCCGTCATGCCAAAAGAATCGGTCGTTACAACACAAGGTTCGCTCTTGCTCACGCGGTCAGAAATTTCAACCTTTCCTACATAGTCTTGCTTGCACAATTCTGTTTTAATGTGCGCACAAAATGCTGCATATTCTTTTACACGTTCCGCCTTCTGTTTTTTATCTTCCTCATTCTCATTAAACATGTCCAAGTTTTTCGAAACACACAAGAAGCGTTTTTCGTCAAACTCGGTCATCTTTTGCATCAAATATTCATCAATTGGTTCTGTCATAAAAAGAACCTCGCATTTCTTTTCCTTAAATGCATCTAACAAAGGCGAATCCCGCATTGCATCTTCGCTATCCCCACACATATAAAAGATCCCTTTCTGATGGGGTTTCATATCCGCCACATAGTCTTTCAAAGACCGCATCTTATCGTCTTTTTCGGTTGCCGTTGATGCATAACGCAATAAATTCTGCAGTTTAGGTCCCACATCGCGTTGTGTCATATCTTCATAAACGCCGTGTTTCAAAAAGCGCGAGTGTTCCTTATAAAACGCCATATAGTCATCGGGTCGCTCATCGGCCAAGTCACTCATCATTTCGATCGATTTTTTCGTCAAATTCTTTCTCACTTGGCGTATCATCTTATGGTTTTGCAAAAACTCTCGTGAAATATTTAGCGGCAGGTCTTCACAATCCACTACACCTTTCACAAAGCAGAAATACGTTGGTAAGAAGTCTTTGGTTTCGTTCGTAATAAAAACACGCTTCACATACAAACTAATATTACGGGGGTCATTATAAGCTTTTTGCGTATCAGTCGGTGCTTGTCGGCTTAAGTAAAGAAGTGCTTTCATATCCACACCGCCTTCTACACTAAAATGCTTCACTGCTATATGGTCGTTCCAATCGTTAGTCAAGTTCTTATAAAATCCAGCGTATTGTTCGGGACTTACTTCCGAAGGGGGTAATGTCCAAATAGGAGCTTGCTTATTCACATGTTCCATTTTTCTCACAATCACTTTTTTCTTGGGACCATCTTCCTTCTTTTCTTTCTTCTTTTCTTTGTTCTCTTCTTTTTCTTCGTCCATATCCTCAAGCTTTTCATCTTTAGTATTTTCTATGTCTTCTATGTCTTCTTCAGCTTCTATGTCTTCTTCAGCTTCTATGTCTTCTTCAGCTTCTACTTCCTCTTCCCGTTCCATCATAATATAAATCGCAAATCCGATAAATTCGCTATGCTTTTTCACAAGCTCTTTCAAATAATCAGAATCCAAAAAAGCATCTTGGTCGGCTTTCAAATGCAGCATGACATGTGTCCCGCGCTCACGCACTTTGTTTTCAGTGTTATCATCAGCTGGAGCGATCGTAAACGTACCGTTGGCATCCGAACTCCATACGTAGCACGGCTCATCCTGTTTTTTCGTCACAACAGTTACTTTATCCGCGATCAAATAAGCTGAATAAAATCCAACACCAAACTGACCAATCTGTGTGGCAATGTCTCCGTCTTTTTCGGCTTGAGCCATGATGTTTTGCATAAATTCTTTGGTGCCTGATTTCGCAATCGTTCCCAGGTTATTAATCAAATCATCTTTGTTCATGCCGATTCCGTTGTCCAAAATCGAAAGAGTACGGTTTTCTTTATCGGGGATGATTTTTATCGTCAAAGCCGATGGGTCCAAAGAAGCACCCGACTTAAGAACGGCAAACCTGTGCTTGTCGTTCGCATCCGAAGCATTAGAAATCAGCTCACGAAAGCAGACTTCCTTGTTTTTGTAAAACGTATTAATAATCAGTGACAGAAGCTGATTAATGTCTGACTGAAATACGAAAGATTCGGGGGCCACCATGATTTGTAGTTTAAAGTGTTATAAAGCTTCGCTTCGCTTTGCGGACGATCGATGACTTTGTGTAAAGTCGATAAACAACACAATTCCATTTTGTTTATATCCTAAAAAGAGACGCGTTTTCCCTTAAAGACAAAAATCAAACGCACTTAATAAAAATAAAACAATAAATATTTCGGTCCTTGTGAGATTCGAACTCACGACCTACGAGTGTCTCCGATATGATACGCCACCACTCTCATGTGGCGGTAACAGCTCGTCGTTCTAACCACTGAACTAAAGGACCGTCTTTTTAAGCTTATACAGATTATACAGCTATAAAGAAGAAGAAGATTTTCCTCTTCTTCAATCTTTACAAAGATAAAAAAATTGCGAAACAAACGCAGCTGCTTACCTTGCTCATCAGGTAGGCGTGGTTTACGTCTTCAAGGTTCCATGCAATTTTTTATATATAAGGCGATAGTTTTCATAAATAATATCACCTGTAAAACTTCTCCAAAAAAAACGATACAAAATGTTGCGCATTAATCCAAACTCCCCTGCACACCAAAAGCCACCTCGCCTTTGCTTGAATTGCGAACATGCTCTTGTTCAAATTCCGAAAAGAACGATGAACGATAAACCTATTATCCAATGCGCATTGTTTTACAAATTGGATCTCGTCACTGGTGAAAAATACCATGATAGCGCTCACGAAGCCCGTCAAGACGAAAAGAAGTGCGGCATGGACGCAAAACTTTATCACGGCCGCACCGCAGGCGATCGATTGTTTTAATTTAAATCAAATATAAGTCTTCTACTCTTTATTTTTTTACAATTCTTAATATAAAACGAATATAAAACGAATATAAAACGAATATATAAAAATACTTAAAATACCTCGGCCATGCTAAACAATATATACAATATACAAGCACACCCAATGCCGTGCATCGTGCATCCGATGGCACGCCTTCTTCTTCATTCAGGTAAATGGCGTCGTATGGATTGCATTAAACAAGATGACAAGGTTATCGATGCGGAAGGGCGTCCGCGACGTGTTTTAAGCGCTCGTCATACACCAAAAAACATGATGGGATACGATCCTTACTATGTTAAGAACCCATCTTTTTCGAAACAAGCGACCTACATTCCGCATGTTAATTACTTGCTCGACGAAAACGATAACTGGCGACATGTGCAATTTACTTGGCCTAATGACGAAACAATAAACTTAAAACGCATCCAACCTGTTTATGATTTACCAACGACATTTTCGATAACATGGCCTCTCGGTTTCGAAAAAAACGCTGAGGGTAAATTTGTCCGTAAGCTAGAAAAAATAAGGGATTCTTATGAACTGGGGTTTGTGTTAGGCGCTTTTATGACCCAAGGTAGTTTATATGAAGGTGCACCAAACGTTTCGCAGTTTTTCTGTGTGACCGAAGATGCGTTTTACCTCTATAAACTTTTGTCTTGTTTGCACAAACTAGGGATTAAAGCGAAGTACATCGACCAAGAAGAAACAGAACAAAACAGCAAACAAACATATCACTATACGCGTTTACGTATTCTCTCCCCTAATCTTCATGGATTAAATACCATTATTAATCAAAATCAACGTGCTTTACCCGCCAGTCTTTTGTCAACAAACCTTCGGTATTTACGCGGCATTTACGACGGGATTATCGAAGGACATCAAATGTTTTTTACTGAAGAAACTCATGACATTTTCCGATTCGCATATGAACTCTGTTATCCAGAACAAAATCCGGATCGCTTTCTGTGTGTTCATAAAGCCCAAGACGTCACAGCACAAATGCCTTGTTCACTTTTATTCACCGAAACCGATAAACCGTTTACTTCGGTCATTTGTAATGCCTTTCCGATGGCTACTTTTGTACAATAGCACGTTTAATAAAACACTAAACTATGTAAAAAAAACAGAAGAAAAGAAAGAAAAGAAAGAAAAGAAAGAAATTGTAAATTACACTAAATCTACAGAGCCGAAAGTCTGTGTATAATAGTTTGGTAGATTCCCAAAAGAAAAACCGTTGTCAAATGTGCTATAGAAAGGCGGGATGTCGATGACAATGTAATCAGGTACATCTTTGTGATGATAGTAATAAGTCACAGGTTGATAATGAGATTGGTTATATGGATTTTGGTTATATGGATTTTGGATATATGGATAATACGAACAATAATGAAAATGGTGCGCAGAGTTAACATTTTCACTACTGGAGCTTTGAAAAACAGGAGGTGGATTCATTGAGGTGTTAAATGCGGGCGAGTGTGGACGACTATACGAATATAAAGATGCAGATGTTTCTTTACTAAAAAAGGGATTTTCTTTACTAAAAAGACTAGTTTCTTTTCGATGAAGTGGATGATAAAGTGCCACACTCGTCGTAGATGGACCCGTATTTTTATTAAGATATTCCGGATTTAAAGGGTATCCCATAAACGTGCGAAGTTGTGTAAGCCCGAGTTTAACGTAACCGTTTCGAATGTTTTGTAGAATCACCGAAAATAAATATTGAGGTTGTACTTGGCCGTACAAAGGTGCATCCATACTTGGCTTTTTTTGTTTTTTATCCTTTATATACTTAAATTATATACTTAAAGTTCGCAAGAGTCATCCTCACATGAACGCACATCGTTTTGTTCGCCCAACTTTTCGCTATTTTCATTACTTTCGTTTTCTTCGCCCAAGTCGTCGGTAGCGCATTCTTTATAAAAAGTGGTGGGCGTAACAGGTCGGTAATGCCGACCAAGAATCCCGCACGCTTGTTCGTTTTGTCTCACTTCGAAAGCATTATCATAAGCTATATTTCCGGTCACCAGGTCAACCGTTTGATAAAGCGCGCAACCTATTTCTTTTTTATATGTTTGATCGATGCGTCGCGCATATTTACACATGACACAATACCGCATCTGCTCTGGCCTAACTGGTGAAACTACTTCAGGGGTTAAACGAATCATTTTTTGTTTTTGTTTTTATTTCTTTATATTAAATTTTAATGGCTAAAATGATAAGAACTTGACGCAAAATAAAAGCTAAAAAACGCATATCATTCATCTAAGGCAGATACGTCAACAATTATAATAATAATTATAATAAACGATTATTAATAGCTACATTAGTCGCTACATTAGTCGCTACAATCACTAAAAAAATAAAAATCGCAAATTACAGAAAAATTGACGATACCTAGTAGGTTATTTGGCGTGTTTTGTTCCACAAGCAGAAAGAGAGAGCTGCACCGCGAACAAGAATACCAAAAAGAATAAATCCTTCAAAAACAGAAGGTTTTATTCTTTTTTGTTTTTTATTTTTTGTCAATCAGATGGGTCGGCGATTTTCCTTATATTTTTTGTCACATGATTTATAGTTTTTTCGCGACCTTTGTCATCTGCTGATGGGGTCAGTCAATCAGAAAGGTGGGCGTTTTTCCTTATATTTTCCGTCACATGATATATCGTTTTTTCGCGACCTTTGTCATATGCTGATGGGGTCAATCAATAAGAAGGGTCGGCGATTCTTCTTATATTTTCTGTCACACGATTGAAAGTTTTTTCGTGACCTTTGTCATATGCTGATGGGATCAGTCAATTAGAAGGGTGGGTGTTTTCCTTATATTTTCTGTCACACGATTGAAAGTTTTTTCGTGAACCTCGTCATATGCTGATGGGATCAGTCAATTAGA
>LKMJ01002160.1_pt1 | contig 17919 bp, 12 predicted proteins | sample 643391 | NCBI WGS metagenome assembly LKMJ01 (sample SAMN04112250, study PRJNA286221) | soda lake metagenome | biome: soda lake; feature: Kulunda Steppe; material: water; isolation source: sample PL-Br10 brine of Picturesque Lake | place: Russia: Kulunda steppe | collected 2010-07
CGAGCCGCGGCATCCCGGTGGTCGTCTCGGTCCATATTATGGTCGCGTTCGTCAGCAACGGCTTTCTCGGTTTCTATCCGACGTATTTGATCGAGGTGAAGGGGTTTTCACCGCAGATAGCCGCCCTGATCTTCGGATCGTACTTCGCGATCGGTGTCGCGGTCCAGCCGCTAACCGGGATGATGCGGGATCGGTTTGGCTCACAGTGGTCGCTTGCGTTCGTCACGAGTATGTTGTTCGTCGGACTGCTCGCGCTTCAACTCGGCGATTCGCTCGTCTGGGTGCTGCTGGTGACGGTGCTCATCAGCCAGCGCAATGGGGTTGGTGTCGTAACGAACACGTTCATTGCGGATACGCTCGACGACGATATCAAAGGGTCCGGACTTGGTCTCCTCCGGACCTCCTGGATCTTTGCGGGTGCGATGAGTCCGATATTCGTCGGCTTCCTCGGTGACCTCGGCCAGCTCAACTTCGCGTTTATGATGCTGTCCGGGATCGCCGGTGTAGCGGTGTTGCTGACACTATTTATCCCGAAACAGTAACAACCGGACCCGTTCCGGAGACAGCCTGATGTGGATAGTACCGGAGTCCGGACCAAGCGGACAGTATTGGAGTCCGGACCAAGCGGATAGTACCGGAGTCCGGACTGGAAGCACGCGGTCTGTTAGATCACGTACAGATCAGAACGCCGGGTCCGCCCAGCCGCCATCAACGTTGAGACTGTGGCCCGTTACATAGCTCGCTGCGGGTGACGAGAGGTACGCAACAGCCTGGCCGAACTCCGCTAGTTCACCCGATCGACCGAGTGGGATGATATCAGCAATAAATTCTTCACGAGCCTCCTCGTAACTCATCCCGTGTTCTTCTGCGTAGCGTCCGATGTGGTTCGGTCGATCGATCTCACCTTCGGTGAGCGGGCCAACCTTCTTTGGACAGGCGCAGTTGACGCGAACGCCCTCTTCGGCGTACTCCTCTGCAAGTGACTTCGAGAGCCCATAGACTCCGATCCGTATCGTGTTCCCAAGTACGTGGTTCGCTTCAGGCTCCGTCGCGGAGACCGCGATAAGGTTCGTAATGGCACCACCACCGTCTTTGAGATGTGGGAGCGCCGTATCGATCGCGACGATCACGCTCTTCAAGACGAGGTCGTAGGTTTCGTCGAACTGCTCGATCGTCGCCGATTCGAAACCGATTTTCGGCGGGCCGCCGCTGTTCGTGACCAGTATATCGAGCCCGCCGAGACGATCGATTGCGGTTTTGACTCGGTCGCTGACGGCTTCTGGATCCGAGAGATCACATGTGACCGTTTCGACCTGGCTCTCGTCGGCACCCGTTTGTGCGATGATTTCGGCTTTTGCTGCCTGAAGATTGTCGTCGCTTCGCGAACTGATTGCGACAGTTGCACCTTCGTCGACGAGTGCAGTCGCCGACGCAAGACCGATTCCCTGGCTCGATGCGAGCACGAGCGCTCGTTTGCCCTCTAGCTGTAAATCCATGACCACGTAACTCTCCTGTGCGAACCACAGTAAAGATATCCATCCGAGCGACAGGCGACCGATCGGTGCCGACGACCAGTCGGTACGCACTGATTATATCGCACCCGGTACGGGGACACACAGGTCACCGAGTACGAACTGAGTCCCACACCGTGGGACGTATCCACTTGGGTACCACACCGTGGGACGTATCCACTACTGTTAACTATACGCACGCAAAACGGGGTGTATGGCACATACGATGGCAGAAGCGATTCTAGCCAATGCCTCCGGCAACGAATCGGTTTCTCCTGGCGACCACGTCGTCTGTGACGTCGATGTCAGGATGACACAAGACGTTCATACGCTGGATATTGCGCATCTCCTCGACGAGATGGGTGTCGAGGAACTCCACGACCCCGGAAGCGTCGTCACCGTCTTCGATCACGAAGCACCCTCGCATGCGGTCGAAAACGCGACGGAAAAGGCCCTGAGCCGTGCGTTTCTCGAGCGCCATCCGATGATCACCTTCTACGATGTCGGCACGGGAATCAGCCACGAAGTCCTTCCGGAGAAGGGGCACATTCGCCCTGGTGAGCTCGTTATCGGTACTGACTCCCATACGACGACCCATGGTGCGTTTGGTGCAGCCAGCACCGGCATCGGCGACACTGATATGGCGTATGCGCTTGCGACCGGTCAAGCCTGGTTTCGGGTCCCGGAAACGATCGAGTTCTTCGTCGAGGGAACATTCAGCGACGGCGTCTCGGCAAAGGACCTGATCCTGTATATCGCCGGCGAGTTCGGGACGGACGTCGCCCGGTACAAGGCCATCGAGTTTCGCGGCCCGGCGATCGAGGGGCTCTCGATCGACGACCGGATGACCCTGACGAACATGACGATCGAACTCGGCGGCAAGTTCGGCTTTACACCGGTCGACGAGCTGGTCACAGATTACGTCGACGCCCGAACTGAGGAATCCTACGAGGTCGTGACGGCTGACCCGGATGCAACGTATTCCGAACGGCGGACGATCGACGTCACCGACCTCGAACCCCAGGTTTCGGTTCCGCACGACGTTGAAAACGTCCATCCGATTTCGGCCGTCGATTCCGTCGACGTCGATCAGGTGTTTCTTGGCTCCTGTACGAACGGAAAGTTCGAGGATCTCGAAGCTGCTGCTGCGGTTCTCGAGGGTAACGAAGTCGCCCCTATGACGCGGCTCATCGTGACACCTGCCTCCCGGGAGATCTCTCTTCGGGCCGAAGAGGCTGGCATTCTCCGAACGTTCAACGAAGCAGGCGCGGTCGTCACGAGCGCGACCTGTGGTGCCTGCCCCGGGCTGGGAATGGGCGTCCTCGGCGAGGGGGAAGTTTGCTTTGCCACACAGAATCGCAACTTCCGCGGCCGGATGGGCCACAACAACTCGGAGATCTACCTTGGAAGTCCGGAGATGGCCGCAGCGACTGCGATTACGGGCCAACTCACAAACCCACAGGAGGTGCGCCAATGACGTTCGATGGGACCGCACATACGTTTGGAGACAACGTCAACACCGACTACATTACGCCAACGGATTACTTCTCGGAGCCGATCGAGGAGATCGCGACGCACGTCTTCGAACCGATCGCACCGGAGTTTTACGACCGGTTCGAGCCCGGTGACATACTTGTCGCCGGGGAGAACTTCGGATCGGGGTCGAGCCGTGAAACCGCACCGAGAGCACTACAAGTCGCAGGCGTGAGCGTTATTCTTGCAGAGTCGTTTGCCCGGATCTTCTACCGGAACGGAGTGGCGATCGGCCTCCCCGTCGTCATCTGTCCGGGCGTCACGGATGCGATCTCACAGGGCGATCGCGTCGTCGTCGATCTCGATTCACAGACGGTTCGCAACGAGACGACGGGCACGGTTCTCGACACCGAGTCGATGCCCGAAGCAATCCAGTCTCTCTACGAGGTTGGCGGACTCCTCGCTCACTACGATCAGCATCCGGACGGACTCACCCTCGACTGATCGTGCCCGCTACGAGCACCTGAACGGGAACCGCCGGACTGTGCTTTCACCGACCGTTCTTCGATGACTCCGCCGAGAGACCATGGGCGTATGTCCGGGAGCACGAACCGTCGCCGGTCGGCGATCGGTGGGAACTGACTACAGTACTCCATCAGAGAGCTATCGGCGTCCCGTGGTGCCAGCAGTCGTCAGTAATTGCCGCATGCAGTTTTGAGGGGACACTCGCGAACGCAGGTACAACCGTCGTGTCGGAAGTGGGTTGACCCCAACTGGTAATCGCTAGACCGTCCACGAGTAGGATCGGTTCAACAGTACAGGTTAGCAGCCTGTCGGGACTGTCCCCCATACGGGTCGACGCTTGCTGGGCGTCGACGGTATCGATCAGGGGAGAAATCCCAGCCGGAAAATCGCTCCAACGCGCAGCAATTCGATGAACAACACGTAGAGGATGAGCAACACACCGGTGGTCCAGATAGCCTGATACGCGAGCCGTCGTTTGATATTCGATTTCTCTTTAAGAAAGATATACGCGTTCATAAACACGATCGTCGATGTGAAGAATCCGACAAAGACGATTCCGATCACGTAGGCACCGATCCACACGAGTTCCTTCGTGACGCCCCACAACTCGATCTCGAACATCACCTGGTCGTCGTCATCATCGTCGGGGTCGGTCGAGTCAATATTCATCCAGTCTTCGCTGTCGGTGCCCAGTAGCTGTTTGAGCTGATCGCCAAACAGTAACGTAATATAAATCAAGACGAGCGAGGCGACCATGATCAGAAGGATCACCCACGGAACTGCCGCGGAGTCTGGGCGCGTAAGCGTTGCCGTGGCGTACAAAAAGTAGGCTGCTGTAACCGTTATTCCGAACAGAAACAGGAACTCGCCCCGGTTCTCTCTGAAATTGGTTGCCATCGCCGCGACTGTTGGAAGAGAGAGTCCGTCCTGATCTCTACTGGTACCTCCTAGCATAGAACCGTATTTATGCGAAAAGATAATAAAAATACCGCTCCGTCCGGACGCCCACTACTGACAGACAACTGATACCAGTTCGCCGAGATGGTCCACTGGTGGACTACTCAGTATCACATCACTGCAACCGCGACGAACCGCTCCAAACAGTTGTGATCAGAGGACCGTCTTCGGTCGCCGAGGGTCCGGATCCGTACAATCGAACTCCACTTCCAAGCGAGGATTAGAAGACCCTGTCGATGATCTTCTCACGGGGGACGATAAACATGAGCATCGATAGCACGAAGAACACCATCAGGAGGATGTTCATTGTCCCGGTAAAGAACGCATCAGTCGCAGAACCGCCGGCAAAGCGCATCGCAAGGTGGTAGTTGTGTTCGAGGATGCTTGCCAGAATAAACGCGATGAGGAACGGTACCCGGCTGATTTTCAAATAAATCAGAATAACGCCGAGCACGGCAAACGCCAGCGCGATGAAGACGTCGATGGGTGAGCCACGAACAATGAACACTGCGGTGAGTGCAAGAACCGTGATCCCGGTGAGCAAGAGCGGAATCGGGACCCGCAAAATAGCAGTGAGCCGCTCGGCAACCAACAACCCAAAGATCGAGGTCAGGATATTCGAGGCCAGTAGCGCAAGCGCGATAACGAGGACGAGATGTGTCTCCTGGGTCAGGACCTGTGGTCCCGGGAAGATACCGTGCATGAGCATCGCCCCGAGAAAGATAGCCATCGTCCCGCTCCCGGGAACGCCCAGGCCAAGCGTCGGAAAGAGCTGTCCACCGTCTTTCGCGTCGTTGGCTGCCTCGGGCGCGATCAGCCCCTCGTAGGACCCTTTTCCGAACTCGTCGGCGTTCTTCGACGTCTGTGCTGCCTGTGCATAGGAGATGAACGCCGCTGCGGAACCGCCAGCTCCTGGAATCGCACCGACGATCAGTCCGATGATAGAGCTTTTGAACCACAAGAATTTGTGCGTGATCACGGCGCGTGTCCCCTCTCCGACACTCCCTGCCATCTCGATTTTGTCGAAGTCGACGATCGTGTTGCGGTCGAGCGAGGAGATTCGGACGATCTCGGCAATTGCGAACAGGCCGATCAACATCGCGACGAGTTCGACGCCGTCGTAGAGGATCAGTTGGCCAAGCGTGTATCTCGGTTCGGCCGTCTGGGGGGCCTGTCCGACGAACGCGACCATCGCTCCAAGTGCGGCCGTCAAAACGCCATACAACGGCCGATCGGCGACGATGAACGGGATGATAATCAGCGCCCACAGGATGATCCAGGCGATCTGTCCCGGACCGAACAACAACACCAGGTTGATCATCAGTGGCAAGGCGAGAATGAAAATTACCGATGCCAGGATGGCACCGCTCGCCGACGAAACCGCGGAGATGGTGATCGCGGTCACCGATTTCCCTTTTTGGGTAAGCGGATAGCCGTCGATCAGTGTTGCCGCATTACTCGCCGATCCGGGAGTGTTGATGAGAATCGCCGTGAGCGATCCGGAGAACGTCGTTGCGCCGATGCCGGCACTGAGCAACGTAAACGCCTGGAACTGGTCGAGTCTGAGCGTAAACGGGAGGAGGATGGTGATCACGACAACACCACCCATTCCCGGGATCGTTCCGATAATCATCCCGGCGATGACCCCGATAAGGATGAACATCCAGTTTCGGGCAACGATACCGATGGCCTGGCTAAGGTTTTCCCAGAGCCAAGAAAAGTGTCCGAACACCCCATCCAAGAAGGAGAGGATCAGAGTCTCTTGACCAACGAGTACATCTGCCATGGTTATACACATATGAGGCTCCTCATATATATCTATCTCTACCACCCTGTATAGGGGGGTGTATGAACCGAGCTGTCCGATCGGTGCGTACGGTACGGCTCTGTATAGTCATCGTGCGATCGAGTGTGCACTGACTGTCATACGAATTCACGTCATCACGTCCCGCCGATCGACGAACCCGCCGTGGCCGATCGACGCGGAGCAACGCGCCACGAGCAGTCGGACGCAGTCCGACGACAGAGAGGGTTCAGAGAACCCTCAAGCAACCGGACGGAGTCCGGTGACAGAGAGGAATCGAAGATCCCGCAAGCAGCCGGGCGAAGCCCGGCGACGGCGATACCAACGGATACGAATCCGTCTCAGTGGCTCCTCTAACTCTGGGAGAGGACACGTGATACGATCGAAACGCAGTAGATACGATCGGGTTCGGTGACGATTCCGTGTCCCAGTTGCCTCTGCCGCGGCTCCGATCGGTTCGCCCCGACGGTGGTAGAACTCCTATCTATCTCGATCGCTGTCGCGTTCGAGGTGTCAAACGGGCAGCGGTTTCATACTGATTAGCGTCGTCAATTACCGCCGGATCGGAGCGACAGTGGCTTTCAGTGATTGCTGTCGTCCCCGCGTCGTGGCGCAGCGATCTGTCTGCACTGGTCATCGTCGAGTTCGATATCGGTCGCGCCGACGTTTTCGGTGAGTTGCTCCGGGGTTCGCGCACCGATGATTGGAACGACTGTCTCGAAGCGATCCTGCTGAATGAGCCAGCGAAGGGCGACCTGTGCTGGTGGGACATCCAGCTGCCCGGCAACGTCGATGACTGCGTCGTGGACCGCCCACGCGGTCTCAGAGGTGTATTTTCGGGTAAAATCGTCGGCGGCCAACACGCCGCGTGAATTGTCGGGCCAGTCCTCATCTGGGCTGTACTTTCCGGTCAGGAATCCACCCGCAAGGGGTGAGTACGGACAGACCGCCAGATTTTGGTCTTCGCAGACATCGAGATACGGGTCGAGGTCGAACCCCTCGTACCGTTTCATGTTGTTGTACGTCGCATCGAACGGCGGCTGTGTCACCTCGAAGCGCTCCAGTCCGTGGTGTTCGCTTTTCCACAGCGCCTTCGTCAGCTTCCAGGCGGCCATCGTCGATGCGCCGAGATGGTGTATTTTGCCCTCCTGGACGAGTGCGTCCAGCGTCCGGAGCGTTTCGACGATCGGTGTCGTCTCGTCCCAGCGGTGGATGTAGTAGAGGTCAATGTAGTCGGTTCCGAGGCGATCGAGCGTGCCATCGATCTGGGCGCGAACGTGTTTGCGTCCCAGCCCCTGATCGTTCGGGCCCGGCTCACCCCGGCCGTTGAACGGGTAACAGACCTTCGACGCGATGACGAAATCCTCCCGATCGTACGCGTCGAGCCACTCGCCGATGTACCGTTCGGCCGTTCCGTTGAGATCGCCATAGAGGTTTGCGGTGTCGATGAAATTGATTCCGTGGTCCCACGCTGTATCGAGCAGTTCATGGGCCTCGTCTCGTTCGGTCTCGACGACGCCACTGCTCTTTCGTCCAAATCTCCAGGTTCCAAAGCAAAGCTGTGACACCGTCAATCCGGTTCGTCCAAGTGGGACGTACTCCATGAGCGTGAGGTCTCGTCTCTGGGGCTTCAATCTACCGCCCGATCGTTACGACTCTCGGTTCGTGTTCTTTCAGCGACCACTGTCGTCGCTCCCGTCAGTCAGTGTACACCCGATCGAACGAGGTCTGCGTGGATCAAAGCGAACGACACCCGAACGCACACGATGGGCGTGGTTCAAAGCAAACGAAGCGCACGAGAGCCACGATGTGAACGGGCCCAAATGAGCCGTGACGAATGGAGGAAACGAGAGCCACGGACTGTCCGATCCGTGTGTAACCTGGTGGACTATCGGTTGTGGTGTCTCGCAATCCCGGCACTCCTCGATCGCGGCAACTGGTTTCTGGTCCCGCGTGACCGTGTCCTCCCAGTGATATCTGTCACCGACGCGGCCGTCTCCTGCCGTGGCCGATCGGGCGATCCATCGTTATCTGCAGATCCCCACCGACGCCCTCGTTACACCAAGAGATGGTGCCCTGTGTGGTTCCATCTCTTAGAAGACTTCCTCTTCGATTAGCCCGCGAACCTCCTCGTTCTCGAGGAACGTCTGAACCTTGTTGTCGACGATCTCTCGGACGGGATCTCCGACGATCGGGTTGTGGTCTTCCTCGGAGAACGCATCGGCGATCGCGTTTGCCAGCTCCTCTGACTCTGCGGCAACACCCCAGGCATCCTCGTGAATGTCAATGATATTGTCTGGCGTGTCCGGCGGGAGCAACAACATGAGCGTATCCTCGACCAGCGCGACCGCCTCTTCGGCAGCCTCACGCGGGTGATTTTCTGCGTTGAGGATAACGCCATGATCGTTCTCTCGAAGGGTCTTCTCCGTGGGGTCGTCGACCGTGGGCGCATCTTCTGGGAGCGTGTCGGCGATCCCCTCGTAGAATTCGGAATCGGGGTCGACGAACACGAACTGAGTGAAGTACGCATCGTTTCGCGTAGAGTAGTTCGAGACGTAGGATCCGAAGTAGCCGTCGACGTCGCCGCGTTCGACTGCTGCTCTCGCCTCGCTCCCGCCTGCGACTTCGACGAACTCCCAGTTGTCCTCGCTGAGAACGGGGTCGTTCGAGCGGACGTACTGGCCGAAGACGTGTTGTGCCGCGTTCGAGTATGGGAACGTAAGCCCCTGGTCTTCTGCGAGGTCCTGGAAGTCTTCCCACTCCATCTCGAAGTGATCTTCGACCGGTGTCGTCCGTGGATTCAACTGGAGGGCACGTGTATCGGTCGAAAACCCGACGACTGGTTCCATCTCGGCAACGTCGTAATCCGCTAGATCGGAACCGATCTGCTGTGTTAGCAGGGAGTTGATGCGTGCGCCGCCCATCATCCCACCGTTGCGTGGTGCGTCGTTCATCAACTCGTTTGCGAGCATGATACCGTCGGCTTCGGTACGGTTTGTCACCGTTCCGACAACATCGTCCGGCCACTCCTCTTCGACGTATGGGAGCCAGGTGCGTGCTTGCACATCGATTAGTCCACCCTCGTCCGTATTCACCATTATTTCGACCTGATCTCTGTCTGGCGGCCACTCGGTATCGTCCGCCCCACTCGTTGATCCGAGATCGTCCAGACAACCTGCGAGGCCGATTACTCCTGCCGCTGCGAGACCCTCGACGAACCGCCGTCTATTGTATGACATGGTCCAACGTGATACACATAGAATCCGTTGTATATAATGATTTTGGTAGACAGATAGGTCGTATATATTCTGTCCACCTCCAGCACTCAGCGGTCGATTTCGAACATACCGAACGGGAGGTCAGTGCGTGACTCCGCAACTCGCAGTGCGTGACTCCGTAGATCGGGACCAGATCTCGTGTGACTCCATGGATCAGGGTCGGTCCTATCCCTGTTACACGCGATCGCGCGTGCCACCGGACACTACATCCGAGCGCCGTCGATGTCAGTGTTGCTGTCGCATCGACTGTCCCGTTCAGGCGACGACGGATCATCCTGAGAGAAACGGGTGGGGCGAGAGTACCGATATATTTATTTGTGATGAATTGGACCTCTATCTTATGGACGCTACCGAAGCAGTAGCCATGTTTGTCGATGAGACCACACTATCGGACGTTCCAACAGCTGCCCAACAAAAGGCCAAAGAGGCGATAACCGACCTCGTCGGCGTCGCCGTTTACGGCTCGCATCACCACGTTGGAGACAAGATTGCTGCGTTCGTCGATACTGACGCGCCAGGCGATGCAGCGACCATGTTTGCCAGAGGATCCGCCAGCGCGACCGGCGCTGCACTGGCAAATGCAGCGTTCGGACATGCAGTCGACTACGACGATACGTTCGAGTCGATCGTGATCCACCCGACTTCACCCGTCTTTTCGGCCGCGCTGGCGGCAGCGGAGGACGTCGATGCGACCGGAGCGGACGTCCTCACCGGTTATCTGATCGGAATCGAAGTCGCCTACCGAACCGGACACAGCACCTATCCGTCCCATTATGAAAACGGCTGGCATAGCACGGGGACAGTCGGTGCGTTCGGCGCAGCGGCGGCGGCGGCATCGATCATGGATCTCGATGTCGAGGAAATCAAACACGCGTTCGGGATCGCCGCGTCGGCGTCATCTGCCCTCAAAAAGAACTTCGGGACGATGACAAAGCCACTTCACTCCGGTCATGCTGCACAGATGGGTGTTCGGGCGGCCAAACTGGCGAGCAGCGGCTTTACGGCAGATACGAATATTTTCGGTGGGGAGATCGGCTACGGTGCCGTCATGACGATCGGCGACACCTACGATCCCGAGGCGCTTACAGCGGACCTCGGCGAGACGTGGGCCGTGATGGATATTGGCTACAAGCCCTACCCGTCCGGAGTCATCACGCACGCCGCAATGGAAGCGCTCCGGGACATCGTCCTCGAAAACGAACTCGATCCGGACGACGTCACGAAGATCGTCGTCTCGCTCGATGACGCCGCCTCGGAGATGCTCCACCACGAGAACCCACAGACTGGCCTCGAAGCCAAGTTTTCCATCGAATTCTGTCTGGCGGCCGTCTTGCGTGAGGACGATCCGGGAATTCACGAGTTTACCGACGAGTACGTCACTGATCCCGACACTCGTGAACAGACCGCGAAAGTCGAACGCGACTTCAAAGAGAACCTCTTTGGCGGTAACTTCGCCAACTACGCGGCTCGCATCAGCGTCGAGACGACGACCGGCGAAACGCATACTGCAGAGATGAAACACGCCCCAGGTCATCCGACGAACCCACTCTCGGAAGACCGGCTCCGCGCCAAGTTCGACGAGTGTACCCGTGACGTGCTTCCCGACTCGGATGCTGACGCCGCCTACCAGGCGATCTGGGACCTCGACGAGGATGGCTCGCTCGATCGGCTGATCAGCGCAGTGCGCGCCTGACTGGAGACCTCGCTTACGTTTCCCGCTCTTTTTCGCTGGCACACTCGATCGCAGCGCAGACCGTCTCGACGAGTTCGGTCACCGTTCGTGTCTCGATCGATCGGGTACCCTCGACGATAGCCTCGCGATCGGCCGCATCGAATCGCGGCGTGAGGTCGGCGAACTTTGCTTCGAGATCCGTCCACGGCATCGGATGTTCGGGTTCGCCTTCGACCCACTCCCGGAACCGTTCGAAGGTCCCGTCTGTGGTTTGGACGGTGACGCGTGCCGGGTAGAGTTCGGGCAGGTACTCTTCGAGTTCGTCACTCCCGACCGTGTCCGTGATCTCCATGAGTCGACGGAATTCGTCGTCGTAGCCGCCAGTCACCGCCTCGTCGAAGGCACCAAGTCCGGCCTCGCGGGCCGTCGTTGCAAGCGCTGCTGCGAACGGCATATCGAACTGTGCTCCGGCGGAGGTCGTCGGGTGATCGTCCCCGTCGTCGCGGCCGAACATTGCCGCCCCGGAGTGTGGGATCTCGACGACGATCCCGTCGATCTCCGCCGGCTCGATCCCGCGCTCGGTGACGATCTCGATCAGGAGCGCGATCGGCACGTGTGCGAACGTACCGACCGGGTAGGGCTTGATTTTCGTCCGAGCAGCTTCGTAGACCTCGCCGAGGCCCGCCGTCGCCCGTTCGGGGCGCGGTCGATCCGCGTAGGCCTGTAGAAATCCGAGGTCGCCCTCGATCGGATCCGGTGGGGCCTCGAAGCCGGTTACGGCGTAGGCGATCGCGACGAACGCACGTTTCGCGGCGAGACCCGGGTGAATTCGCTTGTTCCAGCCACCGGAGATGCTACACTGGTAGCCGCCGGCTGCCTGGCTGCCGTTGACGCCGAAAGCCGTATGTAGTGTCTCGGCGTCGAGCCCGCGAACCACTCCGACAGCGGCGGTCGCAGCGAACGTCCCGCACGCCCCGGTCGGGTGAAAGCCTCGCTCGTGTGAGCTTCGAGGGTTACACGCCATCCCGAGTCGTGCGGCGACGTCGTAGCCGGCGATGATCGCCTCCAGAAACTTTACGCCGTCGGCGTCCACCTGCTCGGCTGCTGCCAGTGCTGCCGGCACGACCGAGGAGCCAATATGCAGGCTTCCCGGCGAGTGGCGGGTGTCGTAATCGAGGCTGTGAGAAAGCGTTCCATTTGCGAGCGCGGCGTTTGCACTCGTAAACCGCTCGCCGGTCGCCAGAACCGTCGCATCTCCTGCTCCGCTATCGCCGTGAAGCGTTCGTGAGGTTTCGACGACGACGTCGGCGGAGTCACTCCAGTCGTAGCCGCCGATGGTGGTTCCGAGCGTGTCCAACAGGAGTTTTTTCGTGTAGTCGACCGTTTCGGCGTCGACAGCCGAGAGTGAGAGATCCGTACAGTACGCTGCGAGTTCGTTTGCGATTGTCTTCGACATTCGTATGCACCATTCGGGGGACAGTATGTGAAGATTTGTATCAACACGATGATCAATCCTGTCGCGCGTACCGGGCTAGCGTATAAAACTATAAATCACCCAAGACAGAATACCAGCCTGAATCATGACGACGACAGCTGACTTTGCTGAGTTCATCACGGCGACGGAGTACGACGATCTTCCCGAGGAGGTCGTCGAGGGCGTCAAAAAGCGCATTCTGGATTCGGTCGGTATCGCACTCGGCTCGATCGGCGACGAGCCGGTCGAGATCGTCCGTGATACAGTCACCGAACTGGATCCCGAGGGTGGTGCCTGTGGAATCTGGGGGTCGGACCAGACGGCGTCACCGCCTGAAGCAGCGATGATGAATACGGCGCTCATCCGGTATCTCGACTACATGGACGCGTTGTTGCTACCGGGGGAGACGCCTCACCCGAGCGACAACGTCGGTGCCGCGATCGCGACCGCGGAGTATGCTGACCGATCGGGCGAAGAGCTGATCACCGGTGTCGGACTCGCATACGAGGTTCACGGCGAGATGGCTGCCAAAGCGCCAGGTCGTGACATTGGCTGGGACCACATTCACGTGACCTTCGGCTCGACCGCGGCCGCGAGCAAACTGCTCGGGCTGGACTACGAACAGACGCGCAACGCCGTCGGGATCGCGACGGCCGCCTACAATCCGCTTCGGGTGACTCGCACCGGTGAAATCTCGATGTGGAAAGGGATCGCCTCGGCGAACCTTGCTCGCAACGCCGTCTACACCGCGATGCTCGCAAACAACGGGATGGAAGGGCCACTCGACGCCTTCGAGGGCCAGAAGGGGTGGAAGGATATCGTCCAGGATCGTGACTTCCAGGTCGACTTCACGCCCGGTGAACGCGTCACCCAGATTATGATGAAAAAGTACATGGCTGGCACTCATGCCCAGACGGCAATCGAAGGGCTGCTCGACGTGATCGAGCGCGATTCGATCGATACGGGTGCGATCGAAGAGATCCACCTGGAGACCTACGAGAGCGCCAAACACGTTATGGGTGGTGGCGAAGGTGACCGACACCTTCCACAGAACCGCGAGCAGGCCGACCACAGCATTCCGTACACACTCGCGGCGGCGGCACTCGACGGCCAGTTGTTAAAAGAGCAGTACGAACCGGATCGGATCACGAGCGACGACGTCCAGTCGTTGATGCAGACGATCACCGTCGAGGAGGACCCCGAGCTCACGGAGTTGTTCAACGCGGGCGAGGCACAGCCGTACAATATAACAGTGACGACGACAGACGGAACGCACCACCGGATCGAGAAAACCGCATTCGAGGGCCATCCCTCGAACCCGATGTCCTGGGAACAACTCGAAGCGAAGTTCCACGGGATTGCAGCCGACGCCTACGATGAGGACCGCCGGAACGAGATCGTCGAGGTCGTCAAACACCTCGAAAACCACGACACGAGCGATTTGACCGCCCTCCTGTAAGCCTCGGTTCGGACACCACCCCCACACCTCGGGTTTCACACCCGATCGCGAGACAATCTCGGATTCTCCCAGTCGTGACACACCATCCTCGACCGATCGCGAGATAGTCTCGGATTCCCTCGGTCGTGACACACCACCCTCGTCCAATCACGACCGGCAGTAGAGCCGACACAACAGCTCCATTATGCGCCGTCGCCGTCACCAAGCAGTTCGAAAATGCGCTGGGCCGTTCCGAGCAGCGTCCGTTCGTCGAACCGCGAGCCGATCAGCTGTATTCCGACGGCCGGCCCCGAATCGACCTCGTTTGGGATCGTGATCGCCGGGAGGCCAGTCACGTTGGCAATCTTGGTGTACCGTCCGTACCCGTACGTGCTGTCGAGTCCATCGTAATCGAACGCAGGGTCCAGAACGTCATCGATTTTTGGAGCGAGTTCGGGCACCGTCGGTGTCACCAGGGCGTCGACAGCCGCCAGTTCGTCTTCGACCGCATCCCGGACGACCGCCTGTGCGGCGCGTGCTCGCGTGTAGTGGCGGCCATCGTGGACAGTTGCCAGCTGTGCACCGGTGAGAAGTCGACTCCGATAAAAATCATTGAGTTCGCGGTTCGCCGCGCTAGCGCGTCGAGCAAAGCCAACCTGATCGAAGGGGTCGGCAACACCGCCCCGGCGAACGGGCATTCCTCGATCGCGCCAGTACGCGGCGAGTTCGGTGTAGCTGATCGCGTTCTTGAGCGCTTTCGTGTGATCGAGATACGGGATCTCGATCTCGGTTAGCGAGACTCCGGCCTCCTCCAGAGCGGTGATGGCCGCGTCGTGTCGCGTGGCGACCGTGGGATCGATTTCGTCAGTCACCCCTTGCGTCCCAACGCCGATCCGGAGCTCGTCGATCGGTGGTGGGGATTCAACTGCCTCGATGTATCCACCGACGGCATACTCGCTGTCGCCGGCTGCGGCCATACTCGCTGGGTCAGTTTCGTCTCTACCGGCGATCGCTTCGAGTACGACGGCGACGTCTTTGACGGTGCGTGCGATCGGACCGACGTGATCGAGTGTGTACGTATTCTCGATGACACCCGTAAGCGACACGAGTCCGTACGTGGGTTTGAGACCGACGAGACCACAAAACGCCGCTGGTTTCCGCGTCGAGCCGCCGGTGTCGGTGCCGAGTGCGACGTCGACCAACCCGGCGGCAACTGCGGCACCGCTGCCGCCCGAGGAGCCGCCGGCGATGCGATCTTCGTCTCGTGGGTTGCAAACGAGTCCGCGGAACGTTCGACCGCGTCCACCGCCGGCAAACTCGTCGAGCGTCGTCTTCGCCGTAATCGTTCCACCGGCCCGACGGAGTCGGTCCGTGACGGTCGCATCGGCGCTTGGAACGTACCCCTCCATCACACCGGAGCCACACTGCATCGGCACGCCGGCGACACTGATGAGATCCTTGAGTCCGATCTCGACCCCCTCGAGCAAGGCGGTGTGATCGGTCGCCGGCGGAACCTGACAGTCAACCCGAATGGCGTTGTACTCGTCGCTCCCTTCTGTCCAGGACCGATTGCCGACATCGGTGGTGTCCGTCCGAATCGGAATCTCGTAGACGCTGTCGAGGCTGCCGAGTCGATCGTTGATCTGCTCGGCGAGATCGGCTGCTTCGTGTGCGCCGACATCGAGCCCCCACTGACGGCCGAGTTCGTGGACGTCTGCCTCAGTAACCAAACGGGTAGTGTTCCGCATGAGAAATTGTCACGTGGGGGGACGCATAAAACTCTCGGCAGGGCGGTGTTGCTCCCTGGCGGCGAGCCGGCATTTACGGGACTGCCCCCACAGGCAGCGAATCCGACGTTCTCCCGGGACTATCACCACGAGCGGCGAACATAGTGCCCACTGCAACGATCCGTCGAACTATCAGGAGTACCGGAGGTTGAGTTCGATCTCGTTTGCGTGTCCAAGCAGAACGTTCGGAACCTCCTCGCGGAATCGTTGCCCGCGCAGCCGATGGCTCGGTGCCGACATACTGAACGCGCCGAGGACCATTCCGTTCGGCTGGAAGACGGGAACGCCGACGGCCCGGAGCCCCTCGACGGACTCCTCGTCGTTGTAGGCGATCCGATCGGTCCGAATCGCTTCGAGTTCATCGAACAACTCGTCCGGATCAGTGATCGTGTGATCGGTCTCTGCAGTGAGCCCGTGTTGGTCGATAATCTCTTCGACACGGGACTTCGGAAGTTCTGCGAGGATCGCTTTTCCGGCTGCCGTAGAATGGAGGTTCCGATGGACGCCATCCCGGCGGTCCATCATGACGGCGTTTTCGTCCGATGCTTCGGTGTCGAGGTAGATTCCGCGCCCGTGCTCCTCGACGACGAACTGTACTCGCTCGCCGGTTTCTTCGGCGATATCTGCTACCTTCTGTGTACAACGGCGATACCCCTTTTTTCGGTATTTCACGTAGGTGCCGATATCGAGAAATTCCAACCCAACGTGGTACTGATCGCCCTCCTTTACGACACAGTTTTCGGCCTCAAGCGTTGTGAGGTATTTGTGTGCCGTACTCGGTGCAATATCCAGTTCGGCTGCGAGTTCCGTGACACGAGCTCCCTCTCGTTCACGAAGTGTGTCGACGACCTCGAACGCTCGATGAATCGTCGAGAGCGTCTCTTTTGATTGTTGTGAGCGCATACCACGATCGAGGGGACTCTACTATTTAAGATTCACTATACTGATAGCAGTCCTACCGCATACTGTGCTTTCGGATACACTCGAATACGGGCTTGCGCCGGTGGGCCGGTAGATCGGTCGCCGAGAGCCGAGGTCGCTGTGTAGTGCCGGACGAACTCCATCACGATTATACATGATCTATCTTCGGATATACGAAAACAACTCTGTTCCGAGTACTGTGCTCGTATGAACGCTGGTTGCAGCGTTCGAAACTCGCCGGACATTGCCTCAATCGTGCGTAGAGGGCTTTTCAACGATTTCCGCTCACCGACATCAAAGAATTACAATCGTACGGGTGTAACTGCTTGCGATCGCCACAGCCTGGCCGTCACAGTCGAATCCATCGAAACCGGTCTTTTCAACGCCGTTGACTCCTGTGAGCCCAGAACAGCTATTGCACTGTATTACAACAGCATCGGTGTCATCTCAAGAATACTGAGAGTTACAGCCCCCGAGGTGTCACGCTCGTCGATCGCATTGGATTACAGAGGTACGCTTGTAATATATTGGCACCCAATCCGCGAACCGACCCCCCGATAGGCCCCTCTTTCCGTTATAGTGAATATTATATATCACTGCGAGTCCGGCCGGCGGGGCTATCGTCAGTGGTTTCAGCGGGTCACGGGGGCAAGCAACACTTATGAGATATGGTTTCCATTGTACTGGCAATGATACAGCTAACGGGACAGTTGCTCACGATCGACGTTGGCGATCGGACCTGGACGACGACGACGATCGATGCCGAACTCGAATCGTTCATCGGCGGTCGCGGGATCGCAACGAAACTCGCACACGATCGGATTCCGTTCGATGCACGCCCGTTCGGACCGGAAAACCGAGTCTACCTCTCTACAGGACCCCTTCAGGCGTCGCGAATGAGTTTCACGGGTCGGATGAACGCAACGACGCTCTCACCGCTGACCGACGGACTCCTTTCGGCGAACGCTGGCGGCTATCTCTCGCGTAACTTCGGGGCTACCGGGTACCCCTGCGTCGAAATCGTCGGCACGAGCGACGAATTGCTTGCGGTTCACGTTACCAACGAAGACGTTACCTTC